>Ga0164294_10005663_pt1 | contig 10735 bp, 8 predicted proteins | sample GEODES005metaG_FD_111479 | JGI IMG/M metagenome (GOLD analysis project Ga0164294, IMG submission 111479) | Oligotrophic lake water microbial communities from Sparkling Lake, Wisconsin, USA - GEODES005 metaG | ecosystem: Environmental > Aquatic > Freshwater > Lake | place: USA: Sparkling Lake...
TAGGGAAGTGTTGTAATGAGAATATAATCTTTACAAAATGCTTATTTTCAAAGTATGTATCCATTGTTTTTGTGCAATTCGTTTTTGGTAAGGGGAAAGTTATTTTAAAATGTAGTTTATTTTGATTGATACATATATTATTTCTAGAAATTATATTTCTAGAAATAATACAAATAGAATCCATTTTTTTAAATTTTATCTAAAACATTTTAAATTTCATGTGTAGGATAGACTAAGTTGGCATAAAATTCTAGGTTATACGGTTACATTGTGGATTTTTGCTATATTTGAAGCCCTTCAAACAATAACGCAATGCCAGATTTAGCCAACCGACAGTACTTAGAGTTTGAAATGCCGATAAAAGATTTAGGTAATCAAATTCTTCAGCTTCAAGCTGCAGCTGAAAAAAATAAAATTGATTTAGATGAACCGATACGTCAATTGGATCTTAAAATTCTTGAAAAGCGAAAGGAAATAACTGAATCACTGTCCAATTGGCAGAAAGTACAATTGAGTCGTCATCCTGATAGGCCATACACTTTAGCATACATTAAAAGAATGTGTACTGATTTTGTTGAGTTACATGGTGATCGAAATTTCAAAGACGATAAGGCCATTGTTGGTGGATTTGCCTCATTGGGTGGAGAAACGGTGATGATAATTGGTCACCAGAAAGGTATTAATACCAAAATGAGGCAGTTGCGTAATTTTGGTATGGCAAATCCAGAGGGTTATCGAAAGGCATTGCGATTGATGAAACTTGCCGAAAAGTTTAACAAACCTATTATCACTTTGGTGGATACGCCAGGTGCATATCCAGGTATAGAAGCGGAAGAAAGAGGACAAGGTGAAGCGATTGCTCGAAATATTTTTGAGATGTTACGGATGAAAGTTCCTATTATTTGTGTAATCATCGGCGAAGGTGCTAGTGGGGGTGCATTGGGAATAGGTGTTGGCGATCGAGTGTTGATGATGGAAAACACTTGGTACACGGTTATTTCTCCAGAAAGCTGCAGCTCAATTTTATGGCGCAGTTGGGATATGAAAGAAAAAGCGGCAGACGAACTCAAATTAACTGCCGATCATATGATAAAGTTTGGACTTGTAGACGGCATCGTTCCTGAGCCACTTGGTGGAACCCATTGGGATTACGACGAAGCTGCAGATAAACTTAAAACATACATCACGCCGTTAATTCAAGAACTGAAATTGCTTTCGCCAGAAGAAAGAATTGAACAACGAATTGCAAAATTTTCAAAAATGGGTTTCTGGGAAGAAGCTTAAACAAACAAAAAATAGTAGATGTCAACTGCAGCTTTTTTTGGAACCGGCGTAGCTATTGTTACCCCCTTTCTACAAAATGGAGAAATTGATTGGGGCGGATTAAAAAAACTTATTCTCCATCTTTCTGCCGGGAAAGTAGATTATTTAGTGGTGATGGGTACCACAGGAGAAAATGTGGCTTTATCAAAAGTAGAAAAGCAACAAATATTTCAATTTGTTGCTGCTAATAATGCGGCAAATCTTCCCTTAGTTGCTGGAATGGGTGGAAATTATACAAAAGAAGTTGTAGAGAACCTTTCATCAGTGAATCTTCAAGGGTATCAGGCCATACTTTCGGTAAGTCCGTATTACAACAAACCCAATCAAGAAGGTATATTTCAACATTATGCAACCATTGCATCAAACAGTCCTTTGCCGGTAATTTTATACAATGTTCCAGGTAGAACAGGTATGAATATGACCGCCAAAACAACAATAAAACTTGCCCAATCTTTTTCAAATATTATTGCCATTAAAGAGGCTTCAGGTAATATGGAGCAGATAATGCAAATCATTAAAGATAAACCTGCAGGCTTTGAAGTAATTAGTGGTGATGACGGCTTAGCTCTTCCTCTAATTGCAGCTGGTGCAATTGGTGTGATTTCTGTTGTAGCAAATGCCTTCCCTAGAGATTTTTCAGCGATGATAAAGCTTTGTTTGGAAGGTGATTTTGCAGCTGCCAGACCCTTACATTATTCATTTACGGATATTATCCCTACTTTATTTGCGGAAGGAAGTCCCAGTGGCGTAAAAGCTTATCTTAGTGCTTTAGGTGTTTGTAGTAACTATTTTAGACTACCCGTGTATAAAGTAAGTAATGAACTTGAACAAACTATTCATGCTTTAATGCAACAACATCAATTGGCATAAATAATGTAGCATTAAAATGTTTGAAATCTTGTTTTGATTTGGTTAAAAATCAACCAATAAAGCATTTATCGGATAAAAAAAGAAGTACCTTCAACAGCAAGTTCTGTTTGCGGAAAGATAGATTTTGCTTCTTCAAGGAATTGATCCAAGACAGCATACTTACTGCTAAAATGACCAATTAACAGCCTTTTAGCATTGGCTTTCTTTGCAAATGATGCTGCTTGATGGGTTGTAGAGTGAAATCGTAGGGTGGCTTTTTGTCCATCTTCTGCTAAGTACGTTGTTTCATGATACAATAAATCTGCACCTTGAACAGCCTGTAAAAAAGACTCTTCATACTTTGTGTCTGCACAATAAGCATAAGATCTGGCAGGAGTTGGCGAAAATGTTACCCAATCATTTTTGATGCTTTCCCCATTGGGAAATAAATAATCTATACCCATTTTTAAATTACCATAAAAACTAGAAGGAATATTTAATTCGATACATTTTTCATGATTAACCCGGCGTAATTTTTCTTTTTCCCTAAACATAAAACCCCAACAGGCAATTCTATGATGAACAGGGAAACAAGTTACAGAAATCTTCTTTTCATCGAGAATTAATCCCTCTGTTGGAAGTGCATGAAAATGAAGTCGATAACTTAAAAGGGTATCCGCGGCCGCAAATATTTGATTTAAAATTGACTCTAAAGGTTTGGGTGCATACAAATGAAGATCATCCTCCCTGCCTGTGAGCGAGAAACTATTCAACAATCCGGGTAAGCCAAAATAGTGATCACCATGTAAATGAGAAATGAAAATATGGTTGATTCTACTTCTTCTGATTTTAAAATGATTCATCTGGCTTTGCGCTCCCTCACCACAATCAACCAAAAAAGCAATTTCATCAAGCTCCACCACTTGAGAAGTTGGATGCCTGTTGTGCATAGGTAGTGCTGAATTATTGCCTAAAATGGTTACCGAAAACATAGTGAAACACAATTAAAAAAAACTAAACGAAATTTTATAAAAACTATTGTAAAAACAATGGCAATAATTCTGTTCGTATCATAATTCGTGCCCATCCCACATTTCCCGCTCCATTTCCTCCATATAAATCATGTCTACAGCCTCTGATTCTGTTGGTGTGGTATGTATGATATCTAACAAATCTTGGTTAGATAAAATGGATTTGAAACCTTTTGTAAGCTCGCAGAATACTAAAGAAATGTTATTTTCTACACTGAATTCCTGAAATGAAACAAGTTGCTGAATAATTTCAGTTGAAATAGTATCAACTTTATTCAGATTTATGATACTATTTTTGGGCATTGTGTCCAGACAATTTGTTAGTAATTCCGTAAAATCATCTGCCAAATTTGCAGATAAATCGATTTCTTCTATCTTAATGACATAGAATTTCTCTCTGGTATCAATTTTGAACAACATTAATTATTAATTTGAGTTTTGATAAAATGTTTTGAATACTTCCATTAGTCTATCTTATGTGTTACACAAAACTACATCGTATTAACAGAACTCAAATTTATTTGTTAATATTGTTATTGTTTACTTTCAAATTTTAAATTATATATCCATGGATAATAATTTTTCAGCCCAGGTTAAAGAAATTATTTCGTTTAGTAGGGAAGAAGCATTGAGATTGGGAAATGATTTTATTGGTACAGAACATTTATTGCTTGGATTGATTCGTGACGGTGAAAATACAGCTGTTAAAATCTTGAAAAGCTTAAATGTTGATTTGTATGAGTTGCGGAAAGAAGTAGAGCTGGCTGTTAAGGATAAAACAGGGAAAAATATTGCTAATATTAATAGCTTGCCATTAACGCGTCAGGCAGAAAAAGTGATTAGAGTAACCCTTTTGGAAGCCAAAGCACTGAAAAGTCCGATGGTGGAAACGGAACATTTGATGCTTTCTATCCTAAAAAACAAAGAAAATATTGCTACACAAATTTTAAATCAATTTGATGTGGATTATGATCTTTTTCGCAATGATTTAGGCGTTGTTAAAAGCAATGATGTTAAAAGTGAATTTTCCGAAGATCCAGATGAGGAGTTTGACGAAGAAAAGCGCGGATTTCAACCCAAAGCGAAGCAGACTTCTAGCACCACCAAAAGTAAAACTCCTGTACTTGATAATTTTGGTAGAGATATTACCCGTTTGGCTGAATTGGGTACTTTAGACCCCATTGTTGGTAGGGAAAAAGAAATCGAACGGGTTTCTCAAATTTTATCTAGGCGTAAAAAGAATAACCCCATTTTAATTGGTGAACCAGGTGTGGGTAAAACTGCTATTGTAGAGGGATTGGCCCTTCGCATTGTACAACGGAAAGTATCAAGGGTTTTGTTTGATAAAAGAGTTGTTTCTTTAGATTTAGCTGCTTTAGTTGCCGGTACCAAATACCGCGGTCAGTTTGAAGAGCGCATGAAAGCCATTATGAATGAGCTGGAAAAAAATAGGGATGTGATTCTTTTTATAGATGAGTTACACACTATTGTTGGAGCAGGTGGTGCAAGTGGATCATTGGATGCCTCTAATATTTTTAAACCCGCCCTTGCGCGTGGCGAACTTCAATGTATTGGTGCATCTACATTAGATGAATACAGAATGTATATTGAAAAAGATGGGGCATTGGATAGACGTTTCCAAAAAGTAATGATTGATCCGCCAAGTGTAGATGAAACAATACAAATTTTAACTAATATCAAATCTAAATACGAAGACTATCACAATGTGGCTTATGCAGAAGATGCCATTGAAGCCTGCGTAAGATTGAGTGATCGCTATGTTACAGACCGATTATTGCCTGATAAAGCCATTGATGTATTGGATGAAGTGGGTGCTCGTGTGCATTTGAAAAATATCAATGTACCTCAAGATATTCTTGAATTAGAGAAAAAGATTGAAGACATCAAGCAAGAAAAAAATAAGGTTGTAAAAAGTCAACGATTTGAAGAAGCCGCTTCTTTGCGCGACAATGAAAAGCGATTGCAAGAAGAGTTAGAAAAGGCCAAAAATGATTGGGAAGAAGAAAGTAAAAATAAAAGATACCCCATCACTGAAGAAGATATTGCAGAAGTGGTTTGTATGATGACTGGCATCCCTGTAAAAAGGATGGTGCAAGCAGAAACAGAAAAGCTGCGCAATATGGCTACAGAAATGAAAGGGATGGTTGTTGGGCAAGATGATGCCATTAGTAAAGTGGTGAAAGCCATTCAACGTAACCGCGTAGGTTTGAAAGATCCTAAAAAACCTATAGGAACATTTATATTCCTTGGTCCAACAGGGGTTGGTAAAACAGAATTGGCACGCACATTAGCTAGGTACATGTTTGATTCGGATGATACCCTTATTCGGATTGATATGAGTGAATACATGGAGAAGTTTACGGTGAGCAGACTTATCGGTGCCCCTCCAGGATATGTTGGATATGAAGAAGGTGGTCAACTAACTGAAAAAGTGCGTAGAAAGCCATATTCCGTAATTCTTTTAGATGAAATTGAAAAGGCTCATCCAGATATCTACAACATATTATTGCAAGTGTTGGACGACGGTCAATTAACTGATGGTTTAGGACGAAAAGTGGATTTTAAAAACACTTTAATCATTATGACCTCTAATATTGGTGCCAGGCAGCTAAAAGATTTTGGCGAAGGTGTTGGATTTGCTACGCAATCTCGCATGCAAAATTCTGAAGAAGCCAATAAGGCGGTGATTGAAAAAGCGTTGAAGCGTACATTTTCTCCTGAATTTTTGAATAGGGTAGACGATGTGGTGATTTTTAACTCTTTAACCAAAGAAAACATCTTTGAAATTATAGATATTTTAATGAAAGGTGTGATGAAACGTCTCTTAAATCTTGGATTTTCATTGGAATTAACACCGGCGGCCAAAGATTTTATTGCTGAAAAAGGATATGATCAACAGTATGGTGCGCGTCCTTTACATCGTGCCATTCAAAAATACCTTGAAGATCCATTGGCAGAAGAAATTCTAAATATGAATATCAAGCAAGGGGATGTATTGATTGCGGATTTGGATAGTGAAACCCAAAAATTGGTATTCACAATGAAGGAATTATTACCAGTAGAGTAATGAATTAGGAATTAAGAATTAAGAATTAGGAATTAAGGATAGGAATTAAGGATAGGAATTAAGGATTAGGAATCTGGTTGATATATGCTTTCAACACGTTAATTTTGTGTAGTACAATTTTAGTGAAAGCAATCTTCCTGATTCCTAATTTTTTTATATATATGGATAATAAGTCTATAATTATTGCAGTTGATGGTTGGTCTTCTTGTGGGAAAAGTACAATGGCAAAGCAATTATCAAAAGCATTGCACTATCTTTTTGTAGATAGTGGCGCAATGTATCGGGCCATTACGTTGTATTTTCTACAAAAGAAGCAATCATTTCAAGACCCCAAAGTTGTTGCAGAAGCCTTGAATGATATTCAATTATCATTTCAGTTGAATCCTGAAACTTTACTCAATGAAATTTATCTCAATGGGAAAAATGTTGAAAGCGAGATAAGATCATTGTCAATAGCAGAAAAAGTGAGTGATGTGGCGGCTATTTCAGCTATCCGTGCATTTGCTGTTGAACAGCAGCAACAAATGGGGCTAAAAAAAGGCATTGTAATGGATGGAAGAGATATTGGCACCGTTGTATTTCCCTCTGCCGATTTAAAAATATTTATGACGGCAAGTATTCCCATTAGAGTGGATCGTCGGTATCGGGAATTGGTTGTTAAAAACCCGCAAATAACAAAAGAAGAAGTTCGAACAAATCTTGAAATGCGCGATCATATTGACTCACATCGTGCCGATTCTCCATTAAAACAAGCTGAAGATGCCATTGTATTGGATAACTCATTCTTAACACCTGAAGAACAACTGGCATTGGCTCTTCAATGGGCTAAAGAAAAAATCGACACAATCCATTAAAGGATAAAGAATGCATTGTGTCGTATTTATAATATATAGATCAATAATTAATTTATGTTGTTATAGTAATCAACAATCGCTTCAAATGCTGCTGGTTCACCATAAAATGATTGAATTTTTCTTAATACGCCCTCAACCATTGCATCTGGGCAAGATGCTCCACTGGTAACTAAAATACGCAATGGCGTAGATTTTGGTAACCATCCTTCAACGATTTTTTCTTGTTTTATTTTCCAGTTAAAATCAATAATCGAATCTTTTGAAAGGATATCTTCCTCTGATCGAATAAAAAAAGAAGGTAGTTTTTCTTCACATAATTCCACTAAGTGTGATGTATTGCTACTGTTTCTACCACCTACAATAATGGCAATATCCGCAGGTTGCGCCAACATTCCCGCCACGGCAGATTGATTATCGTTGGTGGCATAACATAAAGTATCACGTGTATCTGCAAAGCGCTCTCCTATGGTGGAATCATTTAAGCCATATTTTTCCAAAACAACATTTTTAAGGTAATCAACTATTGTTTGCGTATCTGAAGCCAACATAGTGGTTTGATTTACTACACCAAAACGTTGCAAATCTCTTATCGCATCAAACCCTTCAGAATATCTGCCTGCAAAAAAAGTGTAAAAATCTGCAATGGGTTGTTCTCCTGTAATAAATTCGGCCAAAATCTTTGCTTCTTGCAAATCATTGATTACCAAAGTTGGAGCTACGTTTGCACTATGGGAAAAAGTAGCCCTAGTTTCTTCGTGTGTTGGCTTGCCATGCACAACAATACTATAGCCTTTTTTGGCAATTTGTCCAGATCTATTCCATACTTTTTCCACAAAAGGGCAAGTGGTATCGTATTTTTCAATAGGAATGCCAACATCACGCAATTGCTTTTCGATGGGTAAAGTAGTTCCAAATGCAGGAATAAGTACCACATCCTCTGCTGTTAAAGATTCAAACGGAATCAAAATTTTCCCATACGTATCCATTAAAAATTGAACGCCTTTTGCTTGTAAATCTTGGTTTACAAACGGATTATGAATCATTTCACTCAATAAAAATATTCTTTTGTCAGGATTATTTTCAATCGTTTTAAATGCAATTTCAATAGCATTTTCCACGCCATAGCAAAACCCAAAGTGACGTGCCAAAAATAGTTGAAGATTGCCGAAATCAAGCAGGGTAGGAGCATCATCCTTTTTTAAATGGTCTGCTGCTTTGCGGTATTGTTTGATAGCAGATATCAGTGGACTTCTATAAGTAACAGGGACATTAAATGATTTCATGATGCGATTTTGTAAACAATGTTTCACAAATTTACAAAGGTTTGGATAAATCAACCATCATCATTATCTTAACGCATGCAATTTTCAATATTACCCTGGGCAAAACATACAAATATCTATGAAGTTAATCTACGCCAATACACAAATGAAGGTACCATCAGGGCCTTTATGGAGCATTTGCCACGGTTACACGATATGGGTATAGAAACACTTTGGTTTATGCCACTCACGCCCATTAGTTTTTCTCGCCGTAAAGGAACGCTAGGAAGTTTTTATGCTGCATCTGATTATACCCTCATCAATCCTGAGTTTGGAACGTTAGATGATTTTAAAGATTTGGTAGATGCCATTCATGCATTGGGGATGAAAGTTATCATGGATTGGGTGGCCAACCATACCGGAGCTGATCATGTTTGGACAATCGAACATCCGGATTTTTACCTCAAAGACCACCATGGAAATTTTTACGACAGAAACGGTTGGGATGATGTAATCGATCTTGATTACAATAATATTGACATGCGTGAAGCCATGATAAATGCCATGGAATTTTGGGTTCGGCGTTTTAATATAGATGGATTTAGGTGCGATATGGCTATGTTGACACCCGTAGATTTTTGGAAAGAGGCTCGACGTACAATCGATTCTATAAAACCATTGTTTTGGTTTGCTGAATGCGATCAATGGAATAATCCGCAACATTTAGAAGTTTTTGATGCGGCATATACTTGGGAGTGGATGAAAGCCACCCAAAGTTTTTATCACCGTAAGCAATCACTGACCCACCTGAAAGATATTTTGCGAAATTACGACCATTTAGAGCCAAGAAAAGGTGTAAGGGCTTGGTTTACCAATAATCATGATGAAAACAGTTGGAATGGTACGGAATATGATAAATACGGAAGTATGGCTCATGCCTTGGCCGTTTTTTCTTGTACTTGGAACGGTATTCCATTAATTTACAGCGGTCAAGAAATTCCCAATACGAAACGATTGGCTTTTTTTGATAAAGATCCATTGTATTGGGATGGTGGCACAAGATTGCATGATTTTTACAAGAAATTATTACAATTGCATAGTACACATCCTGCATTGATCGCTACAAATGAAAATGTAAGGAGTAATTTTGTGCATTGTTCAAATGAGGATAAGGTGTTGATGTATAGGCGCGTGTATGAAGAGCGGGAAATAGTGGTGATGCTTAATTTTTCTGCATTTTCTATTAGATGTGCAATTGAAGATAGAACAATAACAGGGCAATTTACAGAGCTATTTACCAACGAAGTTTGGGATGCCAACCATCAACATAGTATGCATTTGAGGGAATGGTCTTATAAGGTGTGGGTTAGGTAAATTGAATGAATTATTTTCTTTTGATTGGAAACAACTTGTAGGTGAACCAACATAATAACGTATACTTGAATACGGTACTTTTGGAAATATGTAAATCAATTTGTGAATTTTTCCATGATATGTAAACTTTTATATGCTTCTTCTAGGGAGCATGGATTTGGCTGTTTACCCATAAAGTAATCCACCACCTGTTCAATCATAGGTTGTTGGATATGTTTGGGTTGTTGGAATTCATAAAGCTTATTGTCACTTTTTGTTTGTACAGTGAATGTATTGCTGTAAAATGAACATTCGATGGTACCATTTTCTCCAATGATTGCACAATAATCTTCTTGCTTGTTTGCCGGCATCGTAAAACACCAATTGCCAGAAAAAAGCACATCATTTTCAAACTGAATAATTCCAGTAACCGTATCATCTACGTTGTATACTTTGGCTTGGTTAATGGACATTCCGAAGTATTGTTGGGCATCACCCAAAAGAAATAAAAGCATATCAATTTGATGCGGAGCGATATCATAAAATAATCCTCCCCCAGCTAGTTCTGCGTTTAATCTCCAATTGGTTTCGGTAGTAGCAATTAGTGACGATTGGTGCGGTTGATGAAACCGAATGTTGACTGTTTTGATTTTGCCAATTGTTTCAGAAATTAGTAGTTGTTTTATTTTTTCAAACATGGGCAAAGCCCTTCTATAATGTGCAACGGTAATTTTTTGATTGGTTTGTTTAGCCACTTCGATAAGTCTTTTGCAACCCGCAGTATCTGTTGTTACTGGTTTTTCGATATATACATTTTTTCCAGCCAACATTGCTTGGGTGGCATACCATTCGTGAAATTTAGGTGGTGTTGCCACATAAATTGCATTAATTGAGGGATTATTGATTAATGCATCAGCATCTGTATACCATGTGGAAACACCGTGACGTTTAGCATAATCCATTGCTTTAAGGCCA
>Ga0164294_10005664_pt1 | contig 10733 bp, 9 predicted proteins | sample GEODES005metaG_FD_111479 | JGI IMG/M metagenome (GOLD analysis project Ga0164294, IMG submission 111479) | Oligotrophic lake water microbial communities from Sparkling Lake, Wisconsin, USA - GEODES005 metaG | ecosystem: Environmental > Aquatic > Freshwater > Lake | place: USA: Sparkling Lake...
AGCGCTGTCCGCTACGATAAAGAACTCGATAAGCGGATCAAGCGCATGACAGCTCTGATCTCGCCTGTGATCATTCTTTTTATGGCCGTGATTGTCGGTGTCGTTGCCTACTCCATCATCTCCGCTGTCTTCCAGTCCGTAAACGGTATCCGCAGTCGCGTTTAAATTCACCCCTCATTCCTTGCAACATTGCTTTCAGAATCTTGTTAGTCCTGCCATCCTGTTAATCCTGTAAAAAAGCCATGAACACCCAAAAGCCCCACCTCCGCCTACGATCCTCAGCCTTCACTCTCATCGAGATCGTGATCGTGCTGACCATCATCTCCATCTTAGCCGCAGGTTCCATTTACATGCTTAAGGGCAACGTCGATGTGGCCAAAGAAACACGGGTGGATGGAGACCTACAAAACATCATGACTCAGATGCAGCTCTATGAAGCCCGCAACATGCGAGCACCGACCACAGAGCAAGGTATCAAAGCCCTCGTCGAAAAACCCACCACTGAACCGCTCCCTGAAAAATGGACCGCCCTGCTGGAATCTGTGCCAAAGGACCCATGGGGCCAGGAATACAAGTATCGTTATCCTGCGCAGAAATCCAAGAAACCCTATGATGTCTGGTCCGTCGGCAAAGACGGCGCTGACGGCACAGAAGACGACATCGGCAACTGGCCAGCTAATGCAGCGGCGAAATGAAAAATGAATCTTGGACACTCAATGACGAATGACCGAGAAAGGCCTGCCTATAGCCTTCGCTCTTCAGGTTTCGTCATTCCCTCGTCATTGAGTCCGTTTCGTCTATACGATGGATTCACTCTCGTCGAAATCGTCATCTCCCTGACTATCATCATCGTCATCGCCGCTGGGGCTGTGCCGATGTTTCGAGGGCTGCGAGAAGAGCAGTTGGCACGGGAGCCGATCGTTGAGCTGGTTAGACTGGCCAAGGAAACCCGCATCCGAGCCATGCGTGAAAAACGTCCTTATCAGGTGGCTTTTTATCAGGGGGGCTTTGTAGCTTCCCGTTACTTCAGTCCTTACTTCCAGCTCTCTGAGTTGACCACCTTTCTCTCAGAAGAAGAGACGGGTTCTCGCCGCCTGAATCCCAACGCCGATGACAGTGATTCTGATCTGGATGCGGGCGCTGGAGAGACTCCCAAGACGTCGCTCCCGATGGCTCCAGCAGGACCCAAGTTAGACGACAACTGGGAGCAGCACTATGACCTGCCTCAAGATGTTCAGTACACCCTGAAGTTCTGGAGTGATACCGCCGAAACCCCTGTCACAGGGGAAGTCGTCAAACTATGGGTCTTTCAACCTACGGGCATCAGCGTTCCGCTAAAACTCCATTTAGATCGCCAAAGCGCAACCTTTGACGTGGAATTCGGCGCACTGACCGCAGACATCACGAGGGAGGTCATTGATCTTAAATGAAACAGATCTCACTGAGGCCCACACAACACGGCTACATTCTTCTGGAACTGATCATCGCCCTTTCGATCTTTTCCATCGGTGTGCTTGGTCTGGCGCGCACGCTGAACAGCTCCATGGAAGTGGCCAATATCCTAAACAAGGACCAGCGTGTGCGTATCGGCATGAGATCTTTTTTAGAAGAAGTCCGCCGGAAGCCACTGAATGAAATGCGCGCCAGCATCACAGATGCCGCCTCAGGTGTGACCTACAGCAGCACGGCAGAGCCAGTGTCTCTGACCATGACCAATGGCAATACGATGCGTGACCTATACAACCTTAAAATTGTGGCCACCTACAGTGCCGGAAACGAACAACGGGAGGAAAGCGTGGACGTTTATGTTTACAAACCTGCCGCCAACTGAAGCAATACTCTCTACTAGGCAAAGGTGCAGTGTTCGCGCGTTCACACTCATGGAGGTCGTGATTGCTCTGACGATCCTAGGCATGATCACAGGCACTCTCTTTTCCATCATTCAAGGAAGTGTCAAAGGAGCAGCCCAGATCGAGCAGATCCAGCGGGAGAATGATGCCATCAACCGCTTCCTTGATCTTTGCCGGAAAACCTTTACCACTCTGCCTAGCACAGCCACCCTTGAGCTGACCTTACTCGATCCCAATTCACCAGCCTCAGGCCAGGAACTGACGATTAGTGGATCCCCCAACTGTTTTGGCTTTGGCATCAATCCCATCAGCTACAAGGACACGATTCTAGGACTGCGCCCCGATCCAAATGGAGCCACCGATACTAACAATGCATTGGTCTCCTATCTCTGCCTTTCACGCGAAGATCTCATTCCCCAAACCGACTCCAATGGCATGGCGCTCCGCCAAGAAACCACGGGCCTAACTGCACCCGATGATCAGGGACGCTACTGGATGCCACTGCTACCCGATGTGGTGAATTTAAAATGGCGTTTCTTTAAAGATGCCGATGACACTTGGCTCGAAGAATGGAATAACGACGCCTGGCCTGACCTGATCGAAATTCAGCTCGTTATGCGCGACCGCACCACGCCGCTGCGCATGGTTTATGGTTTGCCGACCCTCCTTCTCGTCAAAGGCAATGGATCGACCACGGCGAATACCTCTAGCTCACAAGGTGAAAACAACAGTGGCGGTGGAGGTGGACGCCAAGGTCAAGGTCAAGGGCAAGGCGGCGGAGGTGGTCAGGGCGGCGGAAAACCAAATAGTGGTGGGCCTGGCCCTGGCGGTAATCCCGGCCCTAACAGTGGTCCTAACCCAGCTCCTAGTGGCCGTTAGCGGTCTTTTTCTATGACTCTCTTTTCATTTCAAGACTCAAATCAGGCCTCTACGTTGTTAAAGAGCTGTTCGCCCGCCCGATTGAGGCAAGGTTCAGCTCTGATGATCATGATTTGGGCGCTACTGCTCATGTCGGTCACCGTCATGGGGGTGGTAGAGTATATCCGTTACAGCGCTGAAGAAGCTGCCTTGGCGTCGGCAGAATTTCGTGCGCTGCACTTGGCAGAAAGTGGGCTAGCTGTCGGTCTTCATCCCGACACACGGCGTGGCGACAAAGTCCTTAAACAAAAAATCGGCACGGACAGCGGCTTTGATGTCGTGATCAATTATGAAGGCGCACGCATCCCCATCAATCTCATCACTGACGACCGCTTGAGCTCTGCGGTCACACAGCTCTTTGAACGTTGGGGTCTGAATAGTGATGAAGCCACCGTGGCCAGTGAATCCCTGAGCGACTGGGTAGATCGTGATGAAGAAGCGCGTAGTAATGGGGCCGAAAAGTCCTTTTACGAAGGCCTCGGCGTGATGGATCTGCCACGAAACACCGGCTTCATCAGTGTGGACGAAATGCTACTCGCACGCGGCATGGGGGTGGTGGACCGCTTAAAGCCTGACTGGCGCGAATTCTTTTCGGTTTTTGGTGATGGAACCATCGACCTGCGCACTGCCTTTAAAGAAACCCTTATAGCTATCTCAGGGGCCTCAGAGAGCGATGTTGAAAATTACATCAAACGCCGTGACGGTGCCGACGGGATCCCAGGCACTGAAGATGACCAACGCATCTCCGATGGCGAAGCTTACCGCCTCCTGAATCTCACCGGCGCACGTGCCCAAGCGATGCAAGGCATACTTACCAGTGACGATGACCTGCGCCGCATCACAAGCACTGGCTACGTCGGTGAAAAACGCGCTCAAATCATCGTTGTGGCGCGTAGAGGAGATGATCGCTCTTTGACCTATCTCGCGCGTATGGAAGAGTGACCGCTCGAACTTCCCAACGGATATAAGTCCATAGGCAGACGTCAGCGTTCCATCACTCAATACTTTTCACTTTCCCACTCCCCTCATGATCTCTTGGTTCGCCCGCAATCACGTCGCTGCAAATCTGCTGATGCTCGCAGTCATGGCGGCGGGTGCCTACACGCTTTACAATGACAAGATTGCGCTGGAAGTGTTTCAGGATATGCCTTCCCGCTTTGTCTCTGTGACAGTGCCGTACCCGGCCTCATCACCTGAAGAGACAGAGGAGACCATCGTTTTAAAGATCGAAGAAGCGATCCAGCAAGTCGGAGGCATCAAACACGTGAACAGCACCGCCGGCAGCAACGGCGGTAGTGTTTTCATCGAAGTCAATGAAGACGATGATCCCCGGCGCGTGCTGGAGGACGTGAAGATTCGATTGGACTCCATCCCCAATTTCCCTGCCCTGGCTGAAAAACCGATCATCCAGTTGGACGATAGCTTTCATTCAGTGATCACCGTCATCCTCAGCGCTGACATGGCCGAGCGTGACTTGAAGCGCCTCGGCGAACAAACACGCGATGAATTAGCATCACTACCCGGCATCTCTCACGCAGACATCACTGGTGTACGAAACGAAGAAATCGCCATCGAAATCCCCGAAGAAACGTTGCGCAAATACAGCCTGAGTCTTGAAACCATTAGCAAGGCCATCCGCGATAACGCCCTCGACATGCCAGCAGGCGTCGTGCAGACAGAAGCGGGTGATGTTTCACTGCGCACTCGTGGCCGCGCCTACACGGGCGAAGATTATGCAAGGGTCCCCATGGTCACCCGAGCAGACGGCACCAAAGTCACCTTGGGCGAGATAGCCAAGATCATCGACGGCTTTACCGAAAACCCACTCATCACCCGGCTGAATGGACGCCGATGTGTCATGATCAGTGTCATGCGTGAAGGCAAGCAGAATGCCATCACCATCGGTACTCGTGTCAAGGACTACATCAGCGAGACGAATAAAAAACTGCCAGGTGGCGTGCACCTCGACTACTGGAATGACCGCTCCAAAATCGTCAAAGGGCGTATCGACCTTCTGATGCAGAATGCGCAAAGTTGCCTGATCCTAGTCTTCCTATGTGTCGGCCTCTTTCTCCGGCTTGAAGCCGTGATCTGGGTGGCGGTCGGCATGATCATGAGTTTCATGGGCGCCATCGCGTTGATGCCCTACCTGGACATCTCGATCAATCTATCCTCACTCATGGGCTTCATCCTTGTTCTCGGGATCGTGGTAGATGATGCCATTGTCATTAGTGAGCACTGCGATCACCTACGACGAACGACCGGCATGTCAGCCTTAGAGGCAGCCATTGCAGGCACCCAGCGCATGGCCGTGCCAATCACTTTCGGCGTGCTCACGACTGTCATCGCCTTCCTGCCCATGGCACTGGATTCATCCGACTGGGGTTCCATGTTTAAACCCATCGCGCTGATCTTCATCGCTGTCATGCTGATCGCTCTCGTAGAGACAAAGTTGATTTTGCCCAGCCATCTTGCGCATCCCTTTCTGGGACGTGCAGGAGATTTATTGGAGCCGATACACCGAAGATCAGATGCCACATTGAGGTGGTTTGTGCGCAAAATTTACGCGCCTGCCATCCGCTTCAGCGTCAGGCATTGCTACACGGTATTAGCACTTTTATTCGGTGGGCTGATTATCATCATCGGCATGTTTTCAGGTGGCCGGATCGCTACGACCTACTTTCCTCGGGTCGCCAGTGAGCGCATCGAGTGCCGACTGTCGATGCTGGATGGCACTCCAGTGGAAGTCACCGATGCACAAATCCAGCGCATCTACGACATCGCCTTGGACATGCAGAAAGAGTATGTTGGGCCAGATGGCCAGAGCGTGGTCAAACACATCATTTCCACCGTTGGCACGACTATTTCCAGCCGCGGCGCCCCATCTGCCAGCGGTAGCCATATCGGTGGCGTCACGATGGAAACCTTCGGGCCCGAAGAGCGCACCCGTGATGCCAACACCGTCGAGATGTCCAATGACTGGCGTAAGCGCATAGGCAGCATTGTCGGTGCCGAGGAACTGACCTTCCGCGCCGAGATCATGCGTGGGGGAGATCCCATCGACATTCAGCTCACCGGCACGGATCCTAAAGAACTGCTCGGCATGTCTGAAAAGATCAAAGAAAAGCTTTCCACCTACCCAGCACTCTTTGACATCAACGACTCACTCGACAGCGGGCGCAACGAGATCCAGCTAACACTGAAAACGGAAGCACAGCAACTCGGTGTCACCGTCAGCGACCTAGCAAGACAAGTCAGACAAGCTTTTTACGGCGATGAAGTACAGCGCATCCAGCGCGGGCGCAATGAAGTCAAAGTCATGCTCCGAATGCCCCGTGATGACCGCAGAAACCTAGCCACTTTAGATACCATGCGCGTCCGCACCGCCAGTGGACTTGAGGTCCCCTTCAGCCGGGTGGCAGAGGCCAAAGTAGCTAAGAGCTTCACTAGCATCAAACGCGTAGACCGCAGGCGCGCGCTCAATATTTCTGCCGATGCGGACAAGGCCACCACTGACGTAGCAGCCATGCGTCTTGAGCTAACCAGCTTTTTAGACGACCTACTAGCCAATCACACTCATATCCGCTGGAGCTTTGAAGGTGAGGCACGTAATCAGCGCGAAAGTCAGGGTAAAATGATCCTGTCTTTCATCATCGTCATTGCCGCCATGTATGGGCTGATGGCCATCCCCTTTAAAAGCTACACCCAGCCACTCATCGTGCTCCTCGTCGTTCCTTTCGGCATCGTCGGCGCCGTCATTGGCCATCTTTTCCATGGTCTCCCCGTCAGCATCATGAGCGCCTTTGGCATCCTCGGCGTCTGCGGAGTGGTCGTGAATGACACCCTTGTCTTGGTCGATGAAATTAACGACCTCAAAGCAGGCGGGATGAGCCTAAGAGAGGCCGTTCAACAAGGCGGCAAATTACGCTTCCGCGCCATTTTCCTCACTCAGATCACGACCTTCTTCGGGCTTGTGCCACTGATCTTTGATGGCACTTGGCTAGCTAAAATGATCCCCTTCCTATTCAGCAGTGGCGCTCAAAGCACCCATGCTCAATTTTTGACTCCCGTCTCCGTCGCCATGGGTTATGGCAGTCTCTTTGCCACCATCATCACCCTATTCCTCGTTCCCCTATGCTACCTGGCGGTGGACGACCTGAGCCGTCTCGTGGGTGCACTCTTTGGAAAATCGAGGGCTAGCTCGAGTTCCGAAACGCCGGCCACAGCGATCGCCGAAGCGGGACACTAGGGTGCGACAGGCTCTTGCCACAGCCTGCCTTCTGCTCTTTCATGCTAGTTAACTCTCATGACCAGCATCGGCCCCAAGCGCATCGTCCTCAAATTCGGCTCAGGCATCCTCACCAAGCTCGACACCCCAGAGCCTGATCCAGTGCAATTGCGTAAGCTCGTCGAAGCCGTGGCTCTCTTAAAACAAGACGGCCACAGCGTCGTCGTCGTCAGCAGCGGTGCCGTAGCCTCAGGCCTGAAGCCACTCGAAATGAAAGCACGCCCGACCGATATGACGACACTGCAGGCCTTGGCTGCTGTGGGTCAAACTCACCTCATGCATGCCTACGAAAACCTGTTGCGTGATCACAGCCTGCACGTCGCCCAGCTCCTCGTCACGCATGAAGACTTGGCCCAAATCGACCGCGCCAATCGAGTGAAAGCCACTCTGGAACGACTGCTGCAGTTTCCCCAGATCGTCCCTGTCATCAATGAAAACGACAGTGTCGCCATTGAAGAACTACGCTTTGGCGATAACGATAAGCTCTCCTCAAAAATTGCCTGCCTCTGGAAAGCTGACCTGCTCATCCTGCTGACCAGCGCCCCGGGCCTGCTACGCGACGTTCAGAAACCTGAGGAAGGCCCTATCCGTATCGTGGAGGATGTGGACGTCGTGATCCATCACGCTCAAGAAGAAAAGACCGCCCTTGGCACCGGCGGCATGATCTCCAAACTCCGCGCTGTGCAAGATGCCGTGCGCGGTGGAGTCGAATGCATCATCGCCAGTGGTCGCCAAGCCGAACAGCTCCCCACCGTGGTCAATGGCGGTGGCATCTGCACGCGATTTCTCAAGCAGTCATGAAAGCCCTACTGCTGCTCTTTGCATTCACCGCAGCCCTGACGGCTAAGGAGACGCTGCATGTCTTCACTTGGGCCGATTATGTCAGCCCCGAATGCCTTGAGGCCTTTGAGGAAAAGCACGACTGCCGCGTCGTGATCGACACCTTTGATTCCAATGAATCCCTATATGCCAAACTCAAAGCTGGCGCTAAGGGCTACGATGTGATCTTTCCGACAGCCTACATGATCCAGGTCATGCATCAGGAAGGCATGCTCGCCGACCTAGATCACAGCAAGCTGCCTAACCTCAAAAACATTGACAGCTCTGTGCTCGACAAGGTCATCGATCAAACCATGGCACACAGCGTTCCTTACACGCTTGCTTATGCCGTTATTGCCTATCGAAAAGACAAGATCGCTGCGCCCCAGCCATCCTGGAAGCTTTTTGAAAACCCAGCGGCCGCACAACGCATGACACTCTTTGATGACATGCGAGAGACCATTGGAGCTTCCCTTAAATCATTAGGTTTTAGCATTAACACGAGAAATGAAGCCGAGCTAGCCCAAGCTCAGGAAGTGCTTCTACGCTGGAAAAAGAACGCCGCTAAATTGGATAACGAAGGCTACAAAAGCGGACTGGATTCTGGCGAATTCATCCTCGTCCATGGTTACAGCGGAGACCTTTTCCAACTTGCTCAGGAGAATGACAAAATCGGCATCCTTATCCCTGAAGAAGGCGTCACCATGGGTTGTGATGAGATGGTCATTCCGAAATCTGCGCCACAAAAGGAGCTGGCTCATGCTTTGATCAATCATCTGCTCGATCCTGACATCGCGGCTGAAAACATGCAGTGGATGGGTTACCTTTGCCCAAACGTCGAAGCACTCAAAAAAGTCAACCCGGCCTTCCTTCAAAATCCTGCTGTCATCATTCCAGACGCTGTGCGTGCCAAAAGCGAAGTCATCCAAGATCTCGGCCCCGACTTAGCCAAATACAGCCAAGTTTGGGATGCTGTGAAACGCTAATCAACTCTCCTCATGCGCATCGCCATTTATTGTGGGTCCAGTCGCGGGCTCGATCCCATTTATGCAACAGCAGCTGCCGAGATGGCCACCTATCTGGCCAAGCAAGGCATCGGCATCGTCTATGGCGGTGGCAATGTGGGAATCATGGGTGTCATCGCTGATGCCGCATTAGCTGCTGGCGGTGAAGTCATCGGCGTCATCCCCGAATCTCTGCTGGCCAAAGAACTCAGTCATGCTGGCGTCACGGAACTACATATCACCCGATCCATGCATGAGCGGAAACAAAGGATGGTCGATCTCAGCGATGCCTTCATCGCCCTGCCAGGTGGCTTCGGCACGCTGGATGAGTTGTTTGAGACTCTGACCTGGCTACAACTCGGCTTTCACGGGAAACCCGTTGGTTTGTTGAATGCAGCAGGCTTCTTTGATCACCTACTCACCTTCCTCGATCACATGAGCAGCACCGGCTTCCTGACACCCAAGCACCGCTCCAGTCTAATTACCGAAACCGAGCCTGAAGCCTTGCTGAAAGCCATTCGTGCTTTCGAGCCTGACACCTGTGAGAAATGGATCGACGAACTCCGCTAAGTTGAGCAGACATCGCCCACGGCAGATGGAAAGTCGATACTCAGTTCACAGAACTGCTCAGCTGTCTGGTGAGCTCTGCCGATAGCGTCATGCGCTGACCCTGCCCGACACAAAATCATGCCTATTCACAAGTTGAATGAACTGCATTTGTGCCCACGATTTCTCAATTATGTTTTCTTCATCCGAATGGTCCTTGGCAGCATTTCTGGCTTTCGCTGCTTTGGCTCAAGCAGACTTTCCCGCGATCTACAACTCCGACCCTGGCAATGCTCAGCCACCAACGCCGCAAGAGTCTCTTCAAATGCTCAAACTACCGCCTGGTTTCAAAGCGACCCTCTTTGCATCAGAGCCGGATGTGCAGAATCCGATTGGCATGGCCTGGGATGCCAAAGGTCGGATGTGGGTAGCGGAGAACTATACCTATGCGGAACGCAGCAAACGCTTTGACCTCGGACTGCAAGACCGCGTCATCATCCTCGAAGATCGGGACTGGGACGGCGTGGCAGAGACGCGAAAAGTCTTCACGGAAGACGTGCAAATGCTGACCAGTGTTGAAGTCGGGCGAGGTGGTGTTTGGCTCATGTGCCCACCTCGGCTGCTCTTCATCCCTGACGCCAATCAGGACGACATCCCTGACGGCCCGCCGCAAGTGATGATCGATGGCTTCACCGTAGCCAAGGACAACTACCACAACTTTGCCAACGGCCTGCGCTTTGGCCCTGATGGCTGGCTTTACGGACGCTGCGGTCACTCCTGCCCAGGATTATTAGGCGTGCCAGGCACTCCGGAGGATCAGCGCATCCCCATGAAAGGCGGCATCTGGCGCTTTCATCCTGAGCGGAAAATCGTCGAGGTATTGACCCACGGAACAACCAATCCATGGGGCCATGATTGGGATCAAAACGGCGAGATGTTCTTCATCAACACGGTCACAGGCCATCTCTGGCACCTCATTCATGGAGCACATCTGATGGATTCCAGCACGCTGAATCCCCTCGTTTATGACAAGCTTGACACCATCGCCGATCACTACCACTACGACCGCAGCGGAAGCTGGACGGAATCCCGCGATGGCAAGGCGAACAGCCTCGGTGGAGGTCATGCCCATATCGGCATGATGATCTACCAGGGCGACCAATGGCCGGAGCAATACCACAACAAGCTCTTCACCCTGAACATGCACGGTCGCCGTGCCAATGTGGAGCGACTCGAACGCAACGGCAGCGGCTACGTCGGCAAGCACGAGCCCGATGTCTTCCTCACCGACGATCCTTGGTTCCGCGG
>Ga0164294_10005667_pt1 | contig 10730 bp, 8 predicted proteins | sample GEODES005metaG_FD_111479 | JGI IMG/M metagenome (GOLD analysis project Ga0164294, IMG submission 111479) | Oligotrophic lake water microbial communities from Sparkling Lake, Wisconsin, USA - GEODES005 metaG | ecosystem: Environmental > Aquatic > Freshwater > Lake | place: USA: Sparkling Lake...
GGCCCTGTGGAGCCAGCGGGAGCACCCGCGCTCGCTGGCCCTGGTGCGCCTCGCGGTGGCGGCGGTGCTGCTCGTCGACTTCGCCCAGGTGCTCACCCTCGATCTCGCAGGCCCGCTCTACGCCTCCGCCGAGGCCGGCGGCATGGGCGATCCCACCGGCCGGGCCGATCCGCTCTGGCTCTACCGCTTCTTTGGCGAGGGCATGGCCAACCAGCCGGCCGTGGCGGTGTGGACCTGCCTGCTCTCGGCGCTGATGCTGCTCCTGGGCCTCTTTCCGCGGATCTTTGCGCTGGTGCTGGTGCTCTTGTGGGCCCAACTGGCCGCCGCCCTGCCGCCGTCCGACCGCGGCATCGACATGTTGATGCGCAACACCCTGCTGGTGTTGGCGATGTCGCAGTCCGGCGCGGCCCTCTCGCTGCCCGCATGGTGGCGGGCCCGTCAGGGGCAGCCGGCGCCGCGGGTGCCGAGCTGGCCGCGCTACTTTCTGGTGGTGCAGCTCGTGATGGTCTACGCGGCGGCGGGCATCAGCAAGTTCGCCAGCAGTTGGACCCCGGTGGGCGACTTCTCGGCCCTCTTCATTGCGATGAACGATCCGGCCTTCAACCGCATCCCCACCGAGTGGATCGCCCAGGGCTACGTTCTCACGCAGATCGGCACCGGGGCCACCTGGATCTGGGAGTGGATGGCGCCCTCCTTGCTGCTGGCCTACCACTACCGACAAACCCGCACCCGGCCGGGCTGGCTGCGGGCCCAGATGAACCGTCTGGACTGGGTCTGGCTCTACCTGCTGATCGGCCTCGTCTTTCACGTCGGCACCCACTTCACGCTGCGGCTCGGCATCTTCCCCTTCGCGATGATGGCGCTGTACCCGGCGGCCTTCCACCCCGATGAGTGGGCGCGTTGGGGGCTTGCGCCGGCCGGTCGCCCGGGAGACAGTGGCGGCGCAGGCTCCCAGGCGCGGTGATGTTGCGCGGCGCGGCGCCAGCGAAGGGAGCCGCGCCATGACCGCCACCGCTCGGGATCCGGCATGATCGCGACCCTGCTCGTCGAGCCCGGCGGCTGGCTGCCCCGGCTGGTCTCCTTCCTCGGGCTCTTCGGCCTCGTCGCCGTGGCCTTTCTGCTCTCCGAAGACCGCAAGGCCATCCGCTGGCGGCCGGTCTTCTGGGGCGTGGGAATGCAGCTCACCCTCGGGCTGATGCTCCTCGACCCCGACCTTCAGCGCTACTTCTTCGACCACATCGACGCGGGCGTGCATCGGCTGCTCTCTTTCAGCGAGGCCGGCGCCACCTTTGTCTTTCAGTCGATCGTGCCCCACGCCGCCATCGGCCCCGATGGCCAGCCCCTGCGCGATGAGGCCGGCGCCATCAGCAATTTCGTGGGGTCGGTCTCGCCCGGCGTGAAGACCTTCGCCTTCTGGATTCTGCCCAGCATCGTCTTCTTCAGCAGCCTGACGGCGGTGCTCTACCACATCGGCCTGCTGCAGCGCGTCGTCTGGGGACTCGCCTGGGTGATGGAGCGCACGATGGGGGTGAGCGGCGCCGAGAGCCTCAGCACCGCCGCCAACATCTTCCTGGGCCAGACCGAGTCGCCGCTGGTGGTCAAGCCCTACATCGAGCGGATGACCCGCTCAGAGCTGCACGCCATCATGGTCGGCGGCTTCGCCTCGGTCTCGGGCGGGGTGCTGGCCGCCTATGTCGGCTTCCTCGGCGACATCCCCGGCATCGCCGGGCACCTCGTCACCGCCTCCCTCCTCTCGGCCCCGGCTACCCTGGCCATCGCCAAGGTGATGGTGCCCGAGCGCGGCCAGCCCGAGACCAGCGGCAAGCTCGACGCGATGAAGGCCAGCCCCGGGGAGGCCGACCGCAACGTGCTCGAAGCGGCGGCCCGGGGCGCCTCAGAGGGCATGGCCCTGGCGATCAACGTGGCGGCGATGCTGATCGCCTTCATCGGCCTGCTGGCCATGGTCAACTGGAGCCTCTCGCTGCTGCCCGGTTCGCCGACGATGACCGGCCTGCTGGCCTATGTCTTCGCGCCCATGGCCTTCTTGATGGGCATCCCCTGGGATCAGTGCTTCGTCGCCGGCGGCCTGCTCGGCGAGAAGATCGTCGCCACCGAGTTCATCGCCTACATCCACCTCGGGCAGCTCACGGCACAGGCCGAGCCGGTGCTCTCGGCCCGCTCGGCCACCATCCTCTCCTATGGCCTGTGCGGCTTCGCCAATTTTGCCAGCATCGGCATCCAGATCGGCGGCATCGGCGCCATGGCGAAGTCGCGCACCGGCGACCTCGCCGAACTGGGGCTGCGGGCCATGGTGGCCGGCTCCCTGGCCTCCTTCATGACCGGCGCGGTCGCGGGGATCTTCCTTGGGTGACACCTCTCCCTTCGACGCCGAGCGCAGCCGGCTGCTCGGCTTCCTGGTGATCTGCCTCGGCCTCGCGCTGGTTCAGGGCTCCTTCGGGCTCTGCACCCAGGACGACGCCTTCATCTCCTTCCGCTACGCCCAGAACCTCGTGGAAGGCCACGGCCTCGTCTACAACGTCGGCGAGCGCGTCGAAGGCTACACCAACTTCCTGTGGACCCTCCTCTTCGCGCCCTTCATCGGCATGGGCTTCGATCCCGCGCCGATCTCCACCCTGCTGGGCATGGCGCTCTCGCTCGGGCTGCTCGCGCTCACCTTCGAGATGGGGGGCCGCAAGCTGCTGGCCCCGCTGCTGGTGGCCACCTTCACCGGGCTGTCGCTCGAAGCCGTGCAAGGCCTGGAGACCGTCTTCTACGCGGTGCTCGTCACCCTGGCCCTGCGCGGCGGGCGCGGCTGGGCCCTCTTCGCCGCGCTCTCGGCCCTCACGCGGCCCGAAGGTGTGGCCGTCTTCGGCCTGCTCTGGCTCTTTCGGCGCCGCTGGCAGGATGTGGCGGTCTTCGCCGGCGTGGTGGGCCCCCACATCGCCTTCCGCTGGTTTTACTACGGAGACACTGTCCCCAACACCTTTCACGCCAAGGTCGGCGGCCTCGCCATCGGTCGCGGCCTCGCCTACGTCGGCGGCGTGGCCACGGACGCCCTGCCCTTCAGCCTCGGCCTCGTCGGCGCCCTGGTGCTTTGGGGGGTGCGCGAGCGGCGGCCGGGCCAGCCGGGGCCGCTGGTGCTCAATGCCGCCGCGCTGGTGCTCTTCATGACCGCCTATGTGGTGGCGGTGGGCGGCGACTTCAAGGGCACGGCCCGCTTCCTCATTCCCATTGTGCCGGCGGCGGCCTTGCTGGTGCAGTCGATCGGCGGCTGGCGCCTGCACGGCGTGATCGGGGTGGCGGCGGTGGTGTTCTCGGTGCCGGGCTTCCTGGAGATGAAGCACTTCGCCGACCGCTTCGCCGCCGAGCTGGTCGTCCGCCGCGACATCGGCGTCTTCCTCGACGAGACCCTGCAGCCCGACGACGTCCTCGCCGTGCACGCCGCCGGAGTGCTGCCCTACTACGCCCGCCGCCACACGATCGACATGTGGGGCCTCACCGACGCCCACATCGCCCGGGCGCCGATCGACACGATGGGGGAGGGGACGGCCGGCCACGAGCGCCACGACTACCCCTACGTTTTGAGCCGGCAGCCGGATTACATCCTGCCCGAGCGTGACCTCTTCACGCCGGCCCCGGTGACCCTGCCCAATCCGCCGGAGTTCCCCCCCGCCTTCGCCGAGCTGTATGCGCCGGTCAGCGCTCCTTTGGGCGAGGGCTACGTCAACCTCTGGCGCCTGCGGCCGACGGCCTCACCAGCCCCCTGACTCGTTCGACTGCTGAATCAGGCGTCGCATGACGAAGAGATCGATGAACTGCCCCACAAAGCAGAGCCCGCCGGTGAAGAGCCACAGCAGCCCGGTGCCGACCCTGCCCATGTAGATGCGGTGCAAGCCAGCGAGGCCAAAGAAGCCACCAATCCACAACACATAGGCCAGACCGGTATCCTTGCGAGGTTCGAGCGCGTTCATGTTGCTCCTCCGCACCCCCTACGCCGGTCCCGGGCCGCTATTGCCCTTGGCGGGGCGCGCGGGTACGCGGGCAGCCGGAGCTGCCATGAACCCGACGAGCCAGCCGCCGCCCGGCCCCTTTCTGCAGGCCTACCAGGGCCTCAGCCCCCGGGTCGATCCCTCCGCCTGGGTCCATCCGATGGCCACGCTGATCGGCGAGGTCATCCTGGCGCCCCGCGTCAGCGTGTGGCCGGGGGTGGTGCTCCGCGGAGATCAAGGCGCCATCGTCATCGGCGAGGAGTCCAACCTCCAAGATGGCACCATCGCCCACTGCACCGGGGCGCTCAGCACCACCACCGTTGGCGCCCGGGTGACAGTCGGCCACAGGGTGCTCCTCCACGGCTGCACCGTCGGCGATGACTGCCTCGTCGGCATGGGGGCCATTCTCCTCGACAATTGCGTGATCGAGCCGCTCTCCGTCGTCGGAGCGGGTGCGTTGGTGCCCGCCGGTCGGCGTTTTCCGGCCCGCTCGCTGCTGATGGGCTCGCCCGCCCGCGTGGTGCGCACCCTCTCCGACGCCGACATCGAGCGGATCATCCGCCACGGCCACGCCGAATACCTGCGCCTCGCCGCGCAGTACCGCGCAGGGCAGCCATGAGCGACCGCCACCAACGCCCCGGCTGCTTCCTCACAGCCCTGCCCCTCCTCTGCCTCTTCGTGTGGATCGTGAGCTAGGATGCACATCAGCAAGCTCGAGCTCTTCGGCTTCAAGTCCTTCCCCGACCGCACCGGGCTGCATTTTGGCCCCGGGGTCTCGGCCGTGGTGGGGCCCAATGGCTGCGGCAAGTCCAACATCGTCGACGCCGTCAAGTGGTGCCTGGGCGAGCAGAGCGCCAAGAGCCTGCGCGGCGCCGCAATGCAAGACATCATCTTCGCCGGCTCCGAGGAGCGCTCGCCCTTGGGCATGGGCGAGGTCACGATCACGCTGGCCGCCGGCGACGAGCCCTTTGTCGGCGACTGGGCCCCCTACGACGAGCTGCAGGTCACCCGCCGGCTGCACCGCGACGGCCAGAGCGAGTACCTGATCAACCACAACAAGGTGCGGATGCGCGACATCCAAGAGCTCTTCTTGGACTCGGGCGCCGGCAACAAGATGTACTCCTTCATCGAGCAGGGGCGCATCGGGCAGATCGTCAACGCGCGGCCCGAAGACCGCCGCAGCCTGATCGAGGAGGCCGCCGGCATCTCGCGCTACAAGGCGCGGCGCGAAGAGGCTGAGCAGAAGCTGGGGCAGACCGCTGAGAACCTCGATCGGGTCAACACCGTCGTCGATGACCTCTCCAGCCGGATGAAGACCCTCGAAAAGCAGGTCGGCAAGGCGATGCGCCACCGGCGACTGCGCTCCTTCATCCGCCAGGGTGAGATCGTCGTCGGCCTCGCCCAGCATGCCGCGTTGACCGCCGATCGCAAGATCCTCGTCGAGAAGGTGCGCGCCGCCGAGGCCGAAGAGATCCGGCTGATCTCCGCCGTCGACGCCCGCGAGGTCGAGATCAGCCAGGAGCGCCAGGGTGTGGACGAGGCCGAGGCCGCCGTCGGCCGGCTGCGCGATCGCCTCGGCGAGGTCGAGGCCAACCGCCGCGAGCAGGAGTCGGCCCGCCAGTACCAGAAGAAGGAGCGCGGCGAGCTCGTCGCCCGGGCCCAGACCGTCAGCGAGCGCGGCAGGCAGGCGGCGCTCACCCGCGCCACCAGCGAGAAGCGGCTCACCGACGTGGTCGACGAGCGCAACAAGCTCGAGCGCGGCCTCATCGCCGCCGAAGAAGAGCTCGGTCGCCGCCGCGCCGAGGTCAACCAGCTCGAGACCGTGGTGCGCGATCGCCGGGCGCGCATCGACGAGGGCAAGAACCTCGTGATGGCCAAGGTGCGCGAGGCCCTGCGCCTCAAGGCCGAGCTCGACAGCGGCGCCGCGCGGATGGGCGATCTCGAAGGCCGCCTCAAGCGCGTCCACCTGCGCAAGAGCGAGTCGGGCGGCGCCCTGGGCGACGTCACGCGGCGCCTCACGAACGTGAGCGCTCGGGTGGTCGACGCCGAGAAGAGCCTCACCGCCTGCAAGGAGGTCAGCGCCGGCCTCGTCGACACCCTCGCGGCGCGCGAGGCCGAGCTGCGCAAGGCCGTCTTCGCCCTCTCCGAGGCCGAGCGCAACGCCCACGCCGCCGAGCGGGCCGAGGCCCAACTGCGGGCCCGCCACGACTCCCTCGCCGCGATGGTCGATGGACACGCCGATCTCGACGAGGATCTGCGCCGCGTGCTGCGCATCCCCGGCGTACGCGGCGTGCTGGCCGACCAGCTCACCGTGTCCCCCGAGCTCGAAGCGGCGCTGTCGGTGGCCCTCGGCCCGGCCTTGCAGAGCGTGCTGGTCGACGACGCCGACGTCGCCGCCCGGGTGGCCACCGAGGCCAAGGGCCGCGTCGGCGTGCTGCTCAACGGCCCTCCCGGCGAGGCCCCCCTCGGTCTGGGCGGCAGTCTGGCGGCGATCTCGGCCCTGAGCCGCTTGTTGGGCCCGGTCGACCGCGCGCCCAACGTGGTCGCCGCCGTGGAGGCCTGGCGGCAGAATGGCCGCGCCCAGCTCATCGAAGGGGCGCGCCCCGCCTTCCTCTCCGATCGCGGCGAGCTCTTCGCCGGGGAGTCGCGCAGCCCTGGCCTCGCCATCCTGGCCCGTCGGCGCGAGGTCGCCGCGCTGCGCGTCGAGCTCGACGCCCGCATCGAGGCCCACCAGGCGGCGCGTGTCGTCTTCGACGAGGCCCGCGCCGCCCGCGAGAAGGCCGTGGTGGCCCTGGCCGAGGTCAAGGGCACCGCCGAGGCCGCCCGCCAGGACCTCGCCGAGGCCGAGCTCACCCTGCGCGAGGCGAGCCGCCACAAGGCCGACCTGGAGCGCGAGAAGGCCCACCAGGAGAGCCAGGCCCGCCTGGTCGCCCAGGAGGAGACCGAGTTGGGCGCCACCATCGCTGTGCTGCGCAGCCGCCTCGACGAGGCCCGTCGGGGGCTGATCGAGGCCCAGGAGCAGCAGGCCAACGCCGAGAGCGCCCTGGCCGGCGATCAGGCCCGTGTGGCCGACGAGGCCCGCGATCTGGGGCGCTACCGCGAGCTGCTCGGCCAGCGCTCCCAAGAGGCCGCCGCGCTGCGCGAGCGGGCCCGCGGCCTCGAGCGCGCCGCGGTCGAGATCCAGGCCGCCTTGGAGGGGGCCAACAAGGCGGTGCTCTCCAGCGAAGAAGAGGGGCGCCAGATCGGCGCCCGCGTCGATGAGATCGATCTGGACGACATTCGCATCGGCACCCTGCTCGATCAGCTCTCGGCCGAGACCACCGCCCTGCGGGCCTCGATCGAGGAAGAGCGCGAGCGGGTGAAGAAGGCCCGCGAGGGCTTCCGCAAGCACGAGGAGGGGCTGAAGGCCCTGCGCACCCAGCGCGAGGCGGCGACCGGCGCCCGCATGGACCTCGACCGGCAGGTGGTCACCGTGCGCGAGGAGATCGCCCGCGGCCAGGCCCAACTCGAAGAGCGTCACAGCGTTTCGGCCCCAGCGCTGCTCGACAAGATCGATCGGGTCGGTCACCTCGTGCTGGAGCCCGATCCCGACATCACCGGCGAGGGCCTGCCCAATGCCGCGGTCGCCGGCGACAAAGACAAGGAGCTGCTCGGCGAGGTGCGGGTCACCGCCGCGCTGCTCAGCGACATTGCCTACGTCAAGCGGATGGTGGAGCGCGTGGGCGCCGCCCGCGGTGAGCTCTCCCGCATGGGCGAGGTCAACCTTGTCGCCCTGCAGGAGTACACCGAGCTCGGCGCGCGCTTCGCCGAGGTCGACAAGCAGCGGGCCGACCTCCAGGACTCGGTGAAGAGCATCCGCCAGAGCATTGCGCGGCTCAACCGGATCTGCCGCGAGCGCTTTCGCGAGACCTTCGATCGGGTCGATCAGAGCTTTCGCGAGATCTACCCCCGCCTCGTGGGCGGCGGAAAGGCCCGCCTGCAGCTCACCGACGAAGAAGACGTGCTGGTGAGCGGCGTTGAGATCTTTGTTCAGCCCCCGGGCAAGAAGCTCCAGAGCCTCTCCCTGCTCTCGGGCGGCGAGACCGCGATGGTCGCGATCTCGCTGTTGTTCAGCCTCTTCCGGGTGAAGCCGTCGCCCTTCTGCATCCTCGATGAGGTGGACGCCCCCCTCGATGAAGGAAATGGCGCACGCTTCAACCTCATGCTGCGCGAGATGGCCGAGCTGTCGCAGTTCATCGTCGTCACGCACAACAAGAAGACGATGGAGGGGGCCGACACGCTCTACGGCATCACCATGCCCACGCCCGGCGTCTCCCGCCTCGTGACCGTGCAGGTGGACGGCTAAAGGCGCTGCTGGCCTCGCGCGGAGGAGGCCGATACAAGCGCCCTGCACCGGCTCCGTTGACGGTGGACGCACGCCGGGCACCCCGGGTCCTCCCGGCGGCGTCGTCGGGTGGAGCCGGCGCGGAGGTTTGGCGTGCCCATCACCCTCAGCGTGGTCGAGATCGTCGCCCTTGTCGCAGCCATCCTCGCTGTGGCCATCGGCCTCGGCTTTGTGTTGCGCCGCAAGCGGCTGCCCGGCCCGACCGATCTCGCCATCGAGGCGCCGGCGGAGGGGACCCCCTCCACGGAGGTCGCGACGCCGCCTGCGCGGGAGAACTGGTTCACCCGGGGGCTGGCCCGAAGCCGTGATGCCTTGGGCCTCGGCCGCTTCTTCGGCGGGGCCAAGGTCGACGAGGCGATGCTGCAGTCCCTCGAAGACACGCTGGTCGCCGTCGACGTCGGCGTAAAGACTGCCAGCGCCATCGTCTCCGCCCTGAAGAAGGCAGCCCCGACGGCGGGGGAGGCGGGTCTGCGGTCGATGCTGCGCGGCGAGCTGCTCAAGCGCATCGGTCCCGCGCGGCCCATCGCCACCGTCAGCGGGCCTTTGGTGATCCTGATCGTCGGGGTCAACGGCAGCGGCAAGACCACCACCATCGGAAAGCTCGCCGGCCGCTACCAGCGGGCCGGCAAGAAGGTGCTCCTCGCCGCGGGTGATACCTTCCGCGCCGGTGCCATCGAGCAGCTCAAGGTCTGGGGGGAGCGGTCCGGCGTGCCCGTGGTGGCTCACCAGGAGGGCTCTGACCCGGCCGCGGTCATCTACGACGCCCTCCAGGCGGCCACTGCCCGCAAGTGCGACGTGGTCATCTGCGACACGGCGGGCCGACTCCAAGCCCAGAAGACGCTGATGGACGAGCTCGCCAAGGTGGTCCGCGTGATGAAGAAGGCGATCCCCGAGGCGCCGCACGAGGTGCTGCTGGTGCTGGACGCCACCATCGGGCAGAACGCGATCAGCCAGGCCCGCATCTTCAAGGAGGTGGTGGGCGTCACGGGCGTGGTGCTCACCAAGCTCGACGGTACCGCCCGTGGCGGCGTGGTGGTCGCGGTCAACCAGGAGACCGGGCTGCCGGTCAAGCTCGTCGGCCTTGGCGAAGGCATCGACGATCTCCGCGACTTTGAGCCAGAGGCCTTCGTGGATGGCCTGCTGGGCGAGGCGCCGGGGCGCTAAGGGGCGCCGCTATCAACCCATCGGGGCGAGGATCTCGACATGAACGTGAGGATCAACATCCGCGGCCGGCAGTACACCGTGCGTGGGGAGGAGTCGCAGGAGGAGATCCAGGCCGTCGCCAACGATCTCGATCGTCGCCTCGCCGAGGTGGCGAGCCGCACGCGGTCCTTCGACGAATACACGATCGCGCTGCTCACAGCCCTGAACCTCGCCAGCGAGTTGCAGCGCCTCAAGCAGCAGCTCTCCAAGCACCTCTCCGACGTGGATCGCGACGTCGCCTCGATCGCAGCGATCCTGGAGTCGGCGATTCCCGAAGAGAGCGCGGGCTCGTGAGGTCGGCATGATCGGCACCTTGGAGCGACAGGTCGACCGCGGGCTCGCCTGGTTTGGCACCCTGTCGAATCCCGTACAGGATCGCGTCGTGGGCGTGCTGATCGGCCCTCCTGCCGCAGTGGTCCTGGCGATCGCGCTGCGCCTGGAGCCCAATCCGGCCGGCGTTGGCACCCACCAGCAGCTTGGCCTCAGCCCCTGCTCGGTCCTGAGCTTCACCGGCTGGCCTTGCCCGATGTGCGGCATGACCACGACCTTCGCGCACCTCGCGCACGGCCACCTGATCGACGGCACCCTCAACCAGCCCTTTGGGCTCGTGTTGTTCTCCTGCGCGGTCCTGTGCGCGATCATCGGTCTTGCCGACCTGGCCCACCCCCGCGGACGCTGGCGGCCGGTTTGGGATTGGATGGTCCGACACGAGACGCTCGTCGCTGTGGTGCTGCTGGGCGGCATGATCGGCGGTTGGCTCTACAAGGCGATCCTCCTGAGGGGCCTTGGATAGGCCGCCTTGACGTCTTCGAGGTCCCACCATACAGCGTGAAGACCTCGGGGGGCAGCCCTCCGAAGCGTTCTTTCAGCATCGGATACCTTCTTCTCGCCCTCGTCAGAGGCGCACCTTCTCGTTGTCGTTTTCTTCAAGCTTCGCAAAGCAGCGAAAAAAAGAAGTTGACGAAAGCGCTGAACGGCATAGAATGAGGGGGTTGAGAAAACGGGTGCCGCGGCAACGAGCCGCGGGCAAACACCGGATCTTTGAAAATCAGGCAGCAGCAATCGTCAGATTCCGACGAGTAAAAGATAGGATCACAACTGGAGAGTTTGATCCTGGCTCAGAGCGAACGCTAGCGGCGGGCCTAACACATGCA
>Ga0164294_10005668_pt1 | contig 10728 bp, 11 predicted proteins | sample GEODES005metaG_FD_111479 | JGI IMG/M metagenome (GOLD analysis project Ga0164294, IMG submission 111479) | Oligotrophic lake water microbial communities from Sparkling Lake, Wisconsin, USA - GEODES005 metaG | ecosystem: Environmental > Aquatic > Freshwater > Lake | place: USA: Sparkling Lake...
CAGCAGTTGCAGGCCCATGCCGCCACGCGCCACACCGCACGTTGGCTGGCTTTATGGATGGCGTTTGACGACATCGTGCGGGTGGCGGATTTGAAAAGCCGCGCCAGCCGTTGGCAGCGTGTGCGGCTGGAAGTCAAAGCGCAAGCCGATGAATTGCTGCGGGTGTATGAGTATTTCAAACCCGGTGTGCCCGAATTGGCCGCGCTGTTGCCCGCGTGGGCGGCGTCACCCTTGCAGCGCTGGCATCAACAACGCTTGGCTCAGGGGAAAGAACCCTGGGCGCTGGCCTTGAAAATCGGCAGCCACTCGGTGCTGGGCTTGTTGGCGTTGCGCGGCTTGGCCGGCTTGAAGTGGTTGCGCCCGCACGGCAGCCGGTTTCAGCAAGAACAACAGGACATCCAAATGTGGTTGCACGCCGTCACGCAAGGATTGCAAGACGACTGGCACTTGGGTGCCGAACTGGCGCAATGCGGCCAACTCATCAAAGGCTATGGCAGCACCAACGAACGCGCCAAACGCAACTTGCAACACATCTTGACGCAGCTGGCTGCACCGTCCATCAACCCGTCGGCGTCTTGGCGCGCCCAAGCGGTTGCACAGGCGCGTGCCGCTGCTTTGCAAGACGAAGAGGGCGTGGCTTTGAACAAGCGCATGAACGCCCTCGGGGCGACCGCCCTGCCCGTCACCGCGCAACCGCTGCGCTTTGTCCGCGATGCAGCACGGCGCACTTGAAACCCTCCCTTCAAAAAAGGCTTGAACACCATGAAAACCCCCCTCAATCGCTTTAAACAAGCCTTGCAGCAAGGCCAGGCGCAAATCGGTTTTTGGATGAGTCTGGCCCATGCCGAAGCGGCCGAAATTTGCGCACTGGCGGGATTCGACTGGCTGGTGGTCGATGGCGAACACGCCACCCAGGATTTGCGCAGCATCCAAACCCAGTTGCAAATCTTGAACGCCTACCCGCACAGCCACGCGGTGGTGCGGCCGCCCGTGGGCGACACCGCGCTGATCAAGCAATACCTCGACCTGGGTACCACCACCCTGCTGGTGCCCATGGTCGACACCCCGGCACAAGCCGCCCAACTGGTGCAAGCCTGTCGCTATCCGCAAGCCGATGGCCAGGGCGGCGTGCGGGGTATGGCCGGTGCGCGGGCATCGCGCTGGGGCCATCTTGAGGACTATTTCACCGCGGCAAACGCGCAGATCTGTTTGCTGGTGCAGGTTGAAACCCTGCTCGGCTTGGCCAATCTGGACGCGATCGCTTCAACCCCTGGCGTGGACGGCGTTTTCTTGGGTCCGGCTGATTTGTCCGCCGCCATGGGGCACGTGGGCCAACCGAGCCACCCCGCGGTGAAGGCCGCGATCGAGGACGGCATTCAACGCATTTTGAAAGCCGGCAAAGCCCCGGGTGTGATCGCCACCGAGCCCGCCTTGGCCCAGCACTACCTGGACTGCGGTGCGTTGTTCGTGGCCGTGGGGGTCGATGCGCAGGTGTTGATGCGGCAAAGCCGCGATCTCGCGGGACTGTTCAAGGGCAGATCCCGAGACTGACGCGACCTTTGTGCGGTTATCCTGTGCGAAGGATTTTTTAACAACGCTGTTGCCCAGCAGATGACCATGAAAAACACAGCCTCTTTTTTCGCGCGCGGCCTGCTCGCCACCTTGTTGATGGGTTTATTCACCGCCGCCATGGCGCAAGACAAAACCCAGCAAGTGCGCGTCTCAACGTGGGTGCCCGCGCAACACGCCTTGAATCCGGCCATTCAAGCTTGGGCCGACAGCATGAAAAAAGCCTCCGGCGGCAGCATCAACCCGATTCTTTTCCCCTCCGAACAACTCGGCAAAGCCTTTGACCATTTCGACATGGCCCGTGACGGCTTGACCGATTTCGCCTTTGTCAATCCCGGCTATCAACCCGGTCGCTTCCCCATCTTTGCGGCGGCCTCGTTGCCCTTTGAGATCAGCAATTCCAAAGCGGGATCGGCTGCGATTGACGCTTGGTACCGCAACTACGCGGCCAAAGAAATGAAAGACGTGAAGTTTTGCTTCGCCTTCGCCCACGACCCGGGTGCCTTTCATTCGCGCAAGAAAGTGGTGTTGCCCACCGACGTGAAGGGCCTGAAAGTGCGCCCGGCCACCGCCACTGTGGGTCAGATGATCACCTTGCTGGGCGGCACCAATGTGCAAGCCTCGGCCCCGGAAGCGCGTGACGCGATCGAGCGTGGCGTGGCCGACGCGCTCACCTTCCCTTGGGGGTCGCTGTCCTTGTTTGGCATTGACAAGGTGGTGAAGTTCCACATGGATGTGCCTTTGTACGTGACGCCGTTTGTGATGGTGATGAACTTGGACAAGTACAAGGCCTTGTCGCCTGCGCAACAAAAAGCCGTGGACAGCCACTGCAGCACCGAGTGGGCTGAAAAAGTTGGCACCGCTTGGGCCGACTTTGAAATTGCGGGCCGCACCAAACTTTTGGCCGACAAGGCCAACCGCGAGATTTACAGCCTGACACCCGAGCAAATTGCCATCTGGAAAACCGCTGTCGCCCCGGTGCAAAAGCAATGGGCGGACGAGGTGAAAAAGCGTGGCGACGATCCTGTGCCTGTATTGAAAGCATTGCAGCAAAGCTTGGCCAAGTACAAGTCGGCGCTTTAAGCCATGGCGCACAGCACCTCCAAAAGTCCGTTCGACAAAATCATTGACGCCATCGAATGGACGGCGGCTTTGTTCGTGGGCATCGTGGCCCTCAACATCTTCATCGCGGTGCTGTTGCGCAAGTTTTTCGACACCACCATTCCAGACAGCTACGACTTTGGGCGCTTGCTGTTGGGCATCCTGATTTTTTGGGGCATCGCCGCCACCAGTTACCGCGGCGGCCACATCACCGTCGATTTGCTCTGGACCTATGCCAGCCCGCGTTGGAAGCGCTTCATCGACGTGTTCGCCACGCTGGTGCTGCTGTTGGTGGTCACGGTGCAAACCATCATGTTGTTTGACAAAGTGGCCATGACCTTCCATGACCACGTGCAGACCTACGACCTGAACTTGCCCACCTGGCCTTTTTTCGCAGTGGCGTGGCTCGGCGATGTGTGTGCCGTGCTGTTGATCAGCATCCGCACCTGGCGCTTGTTGCGCGACCCCGAGGCCTTGCACAACCCCACTGGCGGAACAGGACACTGACATGGATCTGATGAATTTAAGCCCCGACATGGTGGCTTTGATCGGCTTTATCGCCTTGTTCAGCTTGATGCTGTTGCGCGTGCCCGTGGGCATGGCCATGGGCTTGGTCGGCGTGTGCGGTTACAGCTACATCGCCGGCAGTGGCCCGGCCTTGAAGCTGATTGGGCAGACCTCGATGCGCACGGTCACCGACTACACCTTTGGCGTCATCCCGATGTTCATGCTGATGGGCGCGTTTGTGTCGGTGTCGGGCGTCAGCCGCGAGTTGTTCCGCGCGGCAAACGCTTTCATTGGCCACATGCGCGGCGGCTTGGGGGTCGCCACGGTGGTGGCCTGCGGTGGTTTTGCCGCCATCTGCGGCTCCTCGGTCGCCACCGCCGCCACCTTCTCCTCGGTGGCTTACCCCGAGATGCGCCGCTTTGGTTATCCGCAATCGTTTTCCACCGGCGTCATCGCCGCCGGCGGCACCTTGGGCGCGATGTTGCCGCCCTCCACGGTGTTGGCGGTTTATGCCATCTTGACCCAACAAGACATTGGCAAGCTGTTCATGGCCGGCATCATCCCGGGCATCTTGGCCATGCTGATGTATGTGCTGACGATTGTCATCATCGTGCGGGTGCGCCCCGATTGGTTGCCGCGCGGTGCGCAAACCACCTGGCGCGAACGCCTGCACGGTTTGAAAGATGTGTGGGCACCGGTGTTGCTGTTCGTGTTTGTCATCGGCGGCTTGTATGGCGGTTTTTTCACGCCCACCGAGGCCGGTGGTGTGGGTGCCACGGGGGCTTTTTTGCTGGGCGTCTTGCGCGGCAAACTCGACCGCGCCGGCACGCTCACCGCGCTGTTGTCGGCCACCCGCACCGCTGCTGCGGTGTTCACCGTGCTGATTGGCGCTTTGATTTTTGGCTACTTCCTCACCATCACCCAGGTGCCGCAAAACCTCACCGCCTACGTCACCGATCTCGGCTTGGGACGCTACCAGGTGTTGGCGCTGATCATGTTGATGTACTTGGTGCTGGGCTGCCTGATGGATGCCATGGCCATGATCATCCTGACCGTGCCGATCATCTTCCCGGTCATCGTGCAGCTGGGGTTTGATCCCATTTGGTTTGGCATCATCATCGTCATGACGGTAGAGCTGGGATTGATTCACCCGCCGGTGGGCATGAACGTGTTTGTCATCAAAAGTGTGGTGCAAGACGTGAGCTTCACCACCATCTTCAGGGGCGTGATTCCCTTTGTGCTGACCGACCTCTTGCGCTTGGTCATCTTGATCGCGTTCCCCATCATCGCGCTGTGGTTGCCGACGCGCATGGGTTAAGGCCCTGCGCAAAAGCTGCGGCAACGCTTGTTCAGGCCTTTACAAACCGATCACGCCGCCGTTCTTTTTGCGCACCGCCACGGTCGCGCTGCGCGGCCGGGTTTCATCCACATAGTCTGGCCAATTCGAGAACTTGGAAGGTTCTTTCGGGTCACTGCGGTCTGAGGGCGACTCCCCCGGGTGCTGGATGTTCAAAAACATCGTCGTGCCATCCGGTGTGAACGACAAGCCGGTGACTTCACAGTTGGTCGGGCCGGTTAAAAAGCGGCGCACTTCGCCGGTGGTGACATCACACGCCAGCAGTTGGTTGTTGCCAATGCGTTCAAGCTCGCCTTGACGCATTTGGCTGCTGTGCACATCGGTTTCGATCCACAGCAAACCGCCGGGGCCAAACGTGATGCCATCGGGGCAGGCAAAAATATCGCCTTGAATATTGCCCTTGGCTTCTGCGCGTGGATTGGCCGGGTCACCGGCCAGCAGCAAATGGTTCCACTTGAACTGCAGGCCATCGAAATCGCCGGCATCTTTCCAACGGATGATCTGCCCCATGGTGTTGTTGGCGCGGGGGTTGGCCGCGTCCACGCCGGGCTTGCCGGGTTCGCCGCGCTGGCTGTTGTTGGTGAGCGTGCAATACACCCAACCGCTTTGGCTGTCGATGGTCAGCCACTCGGGCCGGTCCATCTTGGTGGCTCCCAAGGCATCACTGGCTTGGCGTGCCTTGATCAGCACTTCGCCTTGGTCGGCAAACCCATTGGCAGCCGTCAAAGGTCCAAGGCCATGCTGCAACGGCAACCAGACGCCGGTGCCATTGGCGTCAAAGCGGGCCACATACAACGTGCCGTGGTCCAACAAGTCGCGGTTGGCCGCCGCGCCGCCGGTTTGAATCTTGTCGCGGCTGATGAATTTATAGATGTACTCGAAACGCGCGTCTTCACCCGAATACACCACCGCGTGACCGCTTTTGGTTTGGCCGACCCACGCACCCTCATGCGCCGCACGACCAATCGCGGTGCGCTTGATGGGTGTGCTGTTGGGGTCCATCGGGTCGACTTCCACGATCCAGCCAAAGCGGTTGGGTTCGTTGGGATGCAACTCGGCGTTGAAACGGGCGTCATGCGCTTCCCATTGGGTGTAACTTTTGCTGCGCAAACCCCAGCGTTTGTGGTGCGCCGAAGGCTTGTCGCCGGCGGCAAAGTAGTTCGCCCAGTTTTCTTCGCCGGACAAATACGTGCCCCAGGGCGTCATGCTGCTGGCGCAATTGTTCAAGGTGCCCAGCACCCGGGTGCCTTTGGGGTCGGCGGCGGTTTGCATGAGCGCATGGCCGGCCGCCGGTCCGCTGAGTTGCATCGGCGTGTTGGCGGTGAGGCGTCGCGCCCATTTGGAGGGGCGCACCATTTGCCAACCTTTGTTGCCGAGTTGAACCTCGATGACCGCGATGCCATGGGCGTTTTGCGCCTTGCGTACTTTTTCGGCCGTCATGGGCTCGAAGCCCTCCGGGAACAACAAGCCCTCGTCGATGTACTCGTGGTTGATGGCCAACAAGCCATGCGTGGAACTGCCTGCCAAGGGAAAGAACACCAGCCCGTCATGGTGCATGCCCATTTGCACGGCTTGTTCATCGGCGGTGTTGCTGGCGTCGGGTTTGTAGACGGGCATTTGACCGGCGATGCCCACCGGTTCGCCCCAAGGTGCCAAGACGGTGGCCACATAGTCGGCCGGCAGTTCGATGAAGTCGCCCACGCCGATCGGCATGGCCTTGAAACCCATCTTGCTGGTTTGCGCTTGCGCGGCCAGTGGCGACAAGCTGCTGAGCAAACCTAGCCAAGCCGCCCATTGCAGGGTTTGGCGTTTGGCGGGGTCAGAGACTTGGTGGATGCTGGGGTTGCTGGAGCCATTGCTGTTCTCCATCTGCGAAAAATCTTTGGCCATGGTTCAGAGTGAATTTAAAAATTCCAACAAGTCGTTGCGTTGCGCTTTGGGCAAGGCCATGAATTTTTCGCGGGACGGTTTGGCTTCGCCGCCGTGCCACACGATGGCTTCGGTCAGATTGCGGGCGCGGCCATCGTGCAGAAAGTTGCTGCTGGCGCTGACTTGTTTGGACAGACCAATTCCCCACAACGGTGGGGTGCGCCAATCCGAACCGCCGGCTTTGTAATCGGGTCGGCCATCGGCCAAATCGGGGCCCATGTCATGCAACAACAGGTCGGTGAAGGGGCGAATGGTTTTGTTGGACAGAACCGGCAAGGCGTCAAACTTGCCTGTGCGCATTTCAGGCACATGGCAACCACCACAGCCGCTGGCGGCAAACAGCTGCTCGCCACGCTGAACCTCTGGCTTTGTTTTGTGACGCTGGGCGGGCACTTCCAGTGAAAGAGTCCATTTGGTGATGGCCTCCCACATCTCAGGGCGCAACTCCGGCTTGGGATTGCGAATCGCCTCCAAACATTCTTTCTGCACAGGGGTGCAATGAACATCGGGATACAGCGATGAAGTCACGCCAACGTCGGAGGCAAAAGCGGCGGCGACTTGCTGACGAACCGAAGGTTGATTGGCCTTCCAGCCGAAACGCCCCAGCGCGGTTTTTTGATGGATGTCGTCACGCACATAGTTGGGTCGACCATTCAAGCCCATTTCTTTTTGCTTTTGCGCCAGCGCCAAAATATCTTTTTCGCTCACGGCTTCCAAATAGCCCATGCCCACCATGGCTTGTGAATTGCGCAAAGAGAGCATGACGCCATTGGCAAGTGGGCCAAAGTTGAGGTTTTCAACACGCACCTTGGGTTTGCGCAGCTCCAACTCTTCACCATCGGCAAAGCTGATTTTTTGCGTCACCCAATCGACAAACACCTCGGCTTCACCGGCAAGCAAACTCGGGTCTCTGCGGGTCACGGTATCAAACATTTGGATTTCATGGCCATAGTTCGGGTCGGGTTTGGGGCCGCCATGACCATCTTCACCGGGCACAGAAATACGCAACACCTGTTGCACCGCCAAACCCCCACTGTCGAGCATGCGACCGCGGCCGGCATTCACATGACACGCCGCGCAATTGGTGGCCAAAAACGTGGGGCCCAAGCCCCATTCACCGCCCGATGGGCCGGGCAAGGACAAGTCCCAGGTGAGTGGTATCAGCGGGTTGTTAACCGCCATCCAAAAGTTGTTGAACACCTTCTCGCCCTGCGGAAACTGCTTGCGTTGTTTGGCCGACAAACCAGCGACGGGTTGTTTGTACACATCTTGGGGCAAGACCTGTTTGGTGGTCTGGGTCACGGCCGGACCCGCGCCCAGTGCCATGACGGCAGCCAACACAAAAGACAGCGGTTTTTTCAAAGTATTTCTCCAACGCAGCGCCCAAGGTTTTCGGGCGCGATTGAGACATTTTGACAGGGTAGAGATGGCGGGGATTTGAGGCAACGCAAATTCCCTTTACTTGACATCTCGATAAAAGTTTTCATGTGGGCCTACGGCTTCCAAGTAAACCAGTTTCACAACCTCATCCAGCGTGTACCCCAGCAAGTACAGCTGGCCCTGGCTCCTGAACTTGTAAACAAATAAAGCAGCCAAATACCCTTTTTTCTTATCGCCTGCCATTGGATCGGTTGCCACAGCCTCGACGGCAGAGTCCACATCTACAACGATGTTGTCATGCAATTTTTTATATTGCCGCGCAAAACGTCGGGTTTGGGCGACTTGGTAGGTCATGTGCGAGAACGGGGTTGAAACGTTGTGGCATCAGCACGTGGTTCTTTGATGGATGACAAGGCTTGGACCACGAAATCGATCGGCAAGTCGGGGTTGTCAATGGCGGCCCGGCCAACGCTTGCCCAAAACTCAATTTGACCGGCAATTGTGCGGTGTTCCACTTTGGCTTCATTTTTTGCTTGCTCGTAGAGCAGCTCATCAATTCGAACTGGCATGCCCATGGCGGCTCCTTTGCTACTTATGTAGTTTAGTTTACGAAAGGCTCAAACTCGCTGCAATAGGATCTTTAAAACCATGAAAAAAGCGCAACTTGTTTTCACATGTTGCGCTTGAATTTGGTGGCCTGGACTGGAATCGAATCAGTGACACGCGGATTTTCAAACGCTTGCTAGACTCAACTTCGCAAATGTTTTCAACGACTTGCTGTGCCCGCTTACCAAACTGTACGCAAACTGCTGTGTAGCCAGTGCCCATTGTGCCCCAAAGTGTGCGAAGCGTACTCGCAATGTCGTTTCTAACGACGCACAGAGTTTGGCAACGGTGGCGAGAAAGTATTTTTGCTATGCCTCTCGTCCGTGTCGCCGAAAGATTTTTTCTGTACATATTTCGGCGTAATAACCGCTGTTTTGACGCTCTTTTGCGCATTTGGCAGTGCTGGCGCTGGCAACTGCTTAGCGTTTGACTGTGCTGACGCTGTGGGTAGCGCAGCTGGGGCGGCGGGGTTGTTAGCTGGGGGTGCTGCTGGTTTGGCATTCGGGTTTGCCGTAGGCATTGAGTTTTTGTTGGGGGTTGGCGAAGGTGGCTTGGGGGTGGGCACTTTGGGCAAGCTGGGTATGGGACGAGCGCCCCGTACCCCCCGTTTAGATTTGGGCGCATTCTTTCGGGCTGCCGCAGCTGCTGCGTCTCGCTGTTGTTGGGCTTGCTGCTGCTGTTGAAGCGACTGCCAAACGCTGTTGCTGACAAGTTTCCACAGTTCAATCTGTTCTTCCGCACTGGCTATTTCATTTATTCGCACGACTGCTCCCTTTCATTTATTTAGTCGCAGTCGTGCCTTTCTTTGGTTATTTGCGAAAGCCGTCGCGAAGCTTTGTGCTGGCAGTTTCAATCTGTGCGTCCAACTCGCCAGCTTCTACAGCAGTGCGAATGGTTGCTAGCGCAGCTGTCAGTTCGTCGTAGTTGGCACACTCCACAGCATTTGACTTTGCCGACAACGCAATGACTTTGCTGCCGTAGCGAATGCTCAATGCCAACTTGCCGTTGTCTTGTTGCCACCACCACTGGCGCACAGCTGTTTCAACTTCTACGCTTGTGCGGCTGCCGTCTTCTCCTTTGACAGCCCTAAAGCGTCGAACTGCGAAGTGCTGCCCACTAGCAACTGCCTTTGCCAGTTCAATCTGTTGAAAGATTTTTTTACACAACTTGTTGCGGCGCTGTTGAGTGGGCGAAGCTGTATTTGTCTTCTTTGCGCTAATCAGCTTGAGTGCTGCGAGTGTTGCCATTTGCGTTCTCCTTTTTTCAATGACAAAGCAAGTTTGCTTTCACCACCAACGGTTGGACAACCTCTTTTTGACAAGTCCATTCAATCTATCCAAAAACACCAAATATCTAGCCAGATTCGCCAGCCCTTTCTTTAGTCGTTGATAAATAAATGTATGAATAAAACAGACTCGCAACAACGACAAAAGACAAACAACTGGCTCAAAACCAACGGCATAAATGTCGCGCATATCTATGTGGGTACAGCAGAGCTTTTCCAAGCTACCAAGCTGGCAACCAACACACTGCGCGAACACGGCAGACTACTTGGACGCAACGAGGCGAACACACTCAACAATTTTTTACAGACAACTCGCAACTTCAAACAACGCAACAAAATAACGCAAGGGCAGTGCTTCAAAGTTATGAACATTGCCAAACAAGCACAGCGCCTTTGCGCAAAAAAGAAGAAGGCATAACGGTTAGACACGAACACGAGTAAGTCGCTCGTCTATCAAATGGCAAAAACGCGGGTTGGAATATGACGGCTAATGAGCCCGCCCTACACATATCGTCGTAAAGGTATGTGAGTAATAGGTGAAGCCGCAGAGTGGCTGCGTAGCGTAGCTGGGAGTTTCAATAAACCAGTCTCCCATAAAACTCTTTTACGATTGTGTAGGACGACTCAACTCAAATGAAACTACACGACACGGCGGCAATAGCACTTGACACTCTCGTCCGTGCTATAGCCGTCGTGCGTCCAATCTAATCTAAATGAACCAGACAGCCCCTCACACAACTTCGTTGCGTTCGGCTTTCAATCATTGCTCTCTGACAACAGCAGCCGAAGAAGAAAACTGTGTGAGCGACGAGCGAAACACAGCGGACTGCGAGTCCGCATTCAGTCAGCCCACACATAAAGCCAACTACTTCTGTGTCGTTTCAAACGACAACCTACATAGGGCTGCTGGTACGGGGGTATAGGTAAAAAATCACCACCCGAAAAGTTTAAGTACTCCGCCTATTGAAATTGCGCAGCAGATTTTTGCGAACAC
>Ga0164294_10005671_pt1 | contig 10726 bp, 11 predicted proteins | sample GEODES005metaG_FD_111479 | JGI IMG/M metagenome (GOLD analysis project Ga0164294, IMG submission 111479) | Oligotrophic lake water microbial communities from Sparkling Lake, Wisconsin, USA - GEODES005 metaG | ecosystem: Environmental > Aquatic > Freshwater > Lake | place: USA: Sparkling Lake...
AGACGTGTGGTTCGATATCGCCGAGGAATTGGGATCGACCGAATTCACCGGCTATTCGGGGCATGAGGGCGATGCGCAGGTCGTGGCGCTGGTGAAGGACGGCGCGCGCGTCGAGGCTGCGGCCGCGGGCGACGAGGTGACCATCCTCACCAACCAGACTCCCTTCTACGGCGAGAGCGGCGGCCAGCAGGGCGACGCCGGATCGGCCAGCAACGACAATGGCTTCGCCGCCGATGTCGCCGATACGTCGAAGCCGCTCGGGCGGCTCCACGCGCACAAGGCCACGGTGAAGGGCGGATCGATCAAGATCGGCGATGCGATCCATCTGTCGGTTGACATCGGCCGCCGATCGAAGCTGCGCGCCAATCATAGCGCGACGCACCTGCTGCACGCGGCGCTGCGCAACCGGCTCGGTGGCCATGTCACGCAGAAGGGCAGCCTCGTCGCCGCCGATCGCCTGCGCTTCGACTTCGCGCATCCCAAGCCGCTGACCCAGGAGGACATCGCCGCCGTCGAGGCCGAGGTGAACCGCCACATTCGCGAGAATGACGATGTCACGACGCGGCTGATGACACCCGACGATGCGATCGCCGCGGGCGCAATGGCGCTGTTCGGCGAGAAATATGGCGACGAGGTCCGCGTGCTCTCGATGGGCGTGGGCGACGATGCGCCCTGGTCGGTCGAGCTGTGCGGCGGCACGCATGTCGGCGCGCTGGGCGATATCGGCCTGTTCAAGATCGTATCCGAGAGCGCGGTGTCGAGCGGTGTGCGCCGTATCGAGGCGCTGACCGGCGAGGCGGCGCGGCTGTGGCTGACGGCGCGCGAGGACCGGCTGCGCGAAGCGGCCGCGCTCATCAAGGCGACGCCGGAGGAAGTGCCGGCGCGGCTGGCGACGCTGATGGACGATCGCCGCCGGCTGGAGCGGGAACTGGCCGATGCGAAGAAGGCGCTGGCGCTCGGCGGAGGCGGTGCGAAGGCCGAGGCTGCGGGGCCGGAGCAGGTCGCGGGTGTCGCCTTCCTGGGCCAGGTGATCGACGGGCTCGATCCCAAGGCGCTGCGCGGGCTGGTCGACGAGAACAAGACTGCGCTCGGCTCCGGCGTGGCCGTGCTGGTCGCGACGAACGAAGGCCGCGCGGCGGTGGCCGTCGGCGTGACGGACGATCTGGTCGGGCGGCTGTCCGCGGTCGATCTGGTGAAAGCCGGCGTCGCGGCGCTCGGCGGGCAGGGCGGCGGTGGCCGTCCCGACATGGCGCAGGGCGGCGGGCCGGATGCCGGCAAGGCGGCAGAGGCGGTGGCGGCGGTGCGTGCGGCGCTTGCGGAGAGTGTCGCGGCGGCGTGAGGACTTAGGCCCTCCCGCAAGCGGGAGGGGCTTAGATACGCTGCCCGCGTAACGATCTGGCCTTCCCGTCCTTCCGGGTTTATATCGCTCACCGTCGCGTGGGGCGGCGCCTGGTGGGGGCGATGATGGTCGGATCGAAATGGAAGGGGCTGCTCGCCCTGCTCTTGCTGGCGGTGGCCGCGCCGGCGTGGGCGGATGTCACCTGGCTGGTCAGCGGCGCCTTCGACGATGGCTCGACGCTCGCGGGCAGCTTCACGCTCAACCAATATGGCTTCGTCAGCGCGGTCGACCTGACGACGCAGAGCCAGGGCGTGTTCACGGGCGTCAATTATGTGTTGCAGCCGACCTTCCCGGCCAACAACGGCTTCAACTTCCTCGAGATCGATCCCGGCCCATACACCGGCGCGCTGCGGCTGAACTTCGACGGCCCGATCGCCGACGCCAACGGTCCGATCGCGGGTACGGTATCGATCCTGTCGACCTCGTTCGAATGCCAGAATTCGCAGAACTGCCAGGCGGCAGGCGGCAACACGCGCTTCCTGGTCGGCGGATCGGCATCGAGTTCGGTGCCGGAGCCTGCAAGCTGGGCGATGATGATCGCCGGCTTCGGGATGGTCGGCGCGGCGATGCGGCGGCGGCGGGGCGTGTCGGCCGAGGCGCGCGGCTAGGAAACCTTTTCCGGGCCTCTGCGGTTGCCCCTCCATGCAACAGCAGATTTCCGTCATCACCCTCGGCATCGCCGATCTCGCGGCCTCGAAGCATTTCTATGGCGATGGCTTCGGCTGGGCGCCGGTGTTCGAGAATCAGGAGATCGTCTTTTACCAGATGAACGGGCTCGTGCTCGGCACCTGGCTGAAGGCGAAGCTGGAGGAGGACAGCAGGCGCTCCGGGCTCGGCGAGGGGGCGTTTGCGCTGGCGCATAACGTCGCCTCGCCCGAAGAGGTCGATGCGCTGATCGCGCGGCTGGTGGGGCATGGCGGCAAGGCGCTGCGGCCGGCGGATGCACCCCCGCACGGCGGCTATCGCGGCTATGTCGCCGATCCCGATGGCCATGCCTGGGAGATCGCCTTCAACCCAGCGTGGACGATCGATGCCGCGGGGCATGTCACTTTCGGCCTGTAGCTTTGCGTGCTCCGCCGAAGGCCGGAGCGTTGGAGCCTGGAGGGCCGGGCTCGCCGCCTGCGCTCCGGCCTCCGCCGGAGCACGAATGGTGTGACGGGAGCCCCTTTAAATCCGCTGCCCAAGCACCTAAATCGCGATTTCAGGGAGTCAGGAACCGATGAAGCGCGAGCTGTTCGCTTATCTCGATTCGATCAAGGTGCGCGATCCCGCGCCGCGATCGCGATGGGAGATCTTGCTGTACCCAGGCGTGTGGGCGCTGGCCTTCCACCGCGCGGCGCATTGGCTGTTTGAGGCGGAGCTGTGGTTCCTCGCCCGGCTGGTCAACCATATCGGCCGCTTCCTGACCGCGATCGACATCCATCCCGGCGCCAAGATCGGCACGGATTTCTTCATCGACCATGGCTTCACCGTGATCGGCGAGACCTCGGTGATCGGTGACAATGTCACCATCTACCAGAACGTCACGTTGGGCGGCACGAACCCGGCGAACGGCGTGGCCGGCAAGCGCCATCCGACGATCGAGGACGATGTGATCATCGGCTCGGGCGCGCAGGTGCTGGGGCCGATCACCGTTGGCCGCGGTGCTCGGATCGGCGCCAATGCGGTGGTGACGCGCGACGTGCCACCGGGCGCGACGATGGTCGGCATCCCGGCGCGGCCTACGCTCGTCGATGCCGAGACGCTCCAGCATTTCGTGCCCTATGGCACGCCGTGCAGCGAGCGCTTCGATCCGGCGACCCAGCAGCTTGAAATCCTGAAGTGCGAGATCGAGACGCTCCGCGCCCGGCTCGCCAAGCTGATCGACGAGCGGGCCGAGACGACCGCCAGCGAGGATCGCGCGTCGGCCTGATGGGTGTCGTCACGCCCTTTCCCGGTCGCCCGCCATCCCAGGTCGCCTTCGACCGCCTCGAACTTCAACGCATCCTCGATCTCTACGGACGGATGGTCGCCGCCGGCTTCTGGCGCGATTATGCGATCCAGTTCGGCAAGGACGCCGCGAGCTTCGCCTGCTTCCGCCGCACCGCCGAGCGGCCCGAATATCGCATCGAGAAGAGACCCGCGCTGCGCAACCGGCAGGGCGAGTGGGCGCTGATCGGCGAGGGCGGCATGACCCTCAAGCGCGGCCATGAACTCGGCCCGGTGCTGGCGCCGATCGAGCGGAAATTGATGAAGCTGGTGGAGGAGTAAGCCTCTCCTTCATCCCGGACTTGATCCGGGATCCATCTCTCCGCAGGAACCGAAGCGTGCGGCCCTCGCCGTGACATGGACCCCGGATCAAGTCCGGGGTGACGAAATGTGTATCAGGCCGGCCGCGCCACCACGGGCCGATCGAGCGCCGGGAGCTTCGCCTGCAGCTCGCCCGGCAGCATCTCCACCACAGCGCGGCGGATCGATTGCCAGAGGGCGGAGAGCATCAGCAGCGCCGAACCGATCACCAGCGCCGTCAGCGCGATGTTGAGGCTGACCGCGCCGAACTGTTCGAACAGGGACGATAGCGCGAAGAGGACATAGACGAGGCTCGACACCAGCAGCGCGCGGCGATCGACCGCGAGCGCGACCAGCCCAAAGACGATGTAGAGCAGGATCACCGCGACGCCGGTGCCGATGCCGATATGGCCGGTCGTGACGCCGAGGATGTGGAAGATCGGATGGGCGATCATCGGCGCGGCGAAGAGGTGCAGCCAGAAAGCGACGTCCGAGCGGCGGGTCGTGCGCGTCCGGTCCGACATGTCCCACCACATCGCGAAGGCGAAGACGGCGATGCCGGAGCCGAGCAGAAACCAGAGATAGGCGGTCTGTGCGGCCGGATAGACGACGAAGACGAGGCTGATCAGCATCGCGACCAGCGCGGCCGTCAGCGCCGCGATCGTGATCGGCACATGGAATCGGCGCCAGTGGAGATAGGCCGATCCCGCCGCCACCAGCCCCGCGAAGGCCGCGACGAGACCCGCCGCGCGCGGATCCTGCAACAGTCCGGACACGGCGAGGCCGATGCCCCCGGCGGTGGCCGCCATGCTGTACACGAAGGTGCCGAGCAGCAGGATGCTGGGCAGCGCCATGCGCCGCTTACGCGTGAAATATTCGGCCAGCCCCCAGCTTGCGGCGGCGACCAGCGCGGCGGCGAAGGCGGCCATGGCGCCCAGCGCATGCTGCTGGGCGAGCGATCCGTCGACGCCCCACTGCTTGTCGATCTCGAGGTGGTAGGCGAACAGGTGCGTGCCGATGTTGGCGCCGATCCAGCCGACGGCGACCAGCAGCAGGATCGCGGCGATCGAGACGAAGATGTCGTTGAAGCCGGTGAGGAGGCGGAAGCTCTCCTCGTCGACCGAGGGGGTCGCGCGATCGCGGGCGACGCTGGCGCGCAGCGCGGCGGCCGCCTCGGGGGTCAATGCACCACTGGCAACCGCGGCCTCGATATCGCTCTCGCTATACATGCCGGACAACTCCTTTGCGCCGCATGATACGCTTGCTGTGTTGCTTGTGCAATACAGTCGCTGAATCAGGCTGTGACGACGCCGCCCTCGACCACCGCGACGGGCCAGGGGGTGAGCGACTGGCCCTGGCACGGGCCGCCGACGCAGGCGCCGCTGCTGCGATCGAAGAGGGCGCCGTGCCAGCTGCACATCAGATATTCCCCGCCCGAGGTGAGATATTGGTCGAGTTCCTGCGCCAGCGGCAGGCCGGCGTGGGGGCAGCGATCGACATAGCCGTGTGCGCCGTCGCCCTCGCGGACGACGAAGCCGTGGAAGCGGCTTTCCCTGAAGCGGAGGACGAAGCCGCGCGCCTTTCCGTCCGCGATGGCGGCAAGCGGGCCGAGCGCGATGCCGGGGCGGGTCTCATAGACCATCGGCAGCGCCCGGATATCGTCCATCAGTCGGCGTCGGGCTGCGCCGAGGGGTGGGCGCGGGCGAAGGCGTCGAGCGCGGTTGCGGCGGCGTTGATGGCGAGGAGACGCGGGAAGGGGGCGAGATCGACCCCGAAGCGCTCGGCCGAATAGATCTGGGGAATGAGGAAGGCGTCGACCGTCGTCGGCGTGTCCCCGAAGGCGAACGTGCCGCCGTGGCGCCCGACCAGCGCCTCCAGAGCGGCGAATCCGTCGCCGATCCACTGCCCGGCCCAGGCGTCGGCCTGCGCCTGATCGGCGCCGAAGCGGGTCCTGAGCGCGCGGAGGACGCGGAGGTTGTTGAGCGGGTGGATGTCACAGGCGATGATCGCGGTCATCGCGCGGACGGTGGCGCGCCCGGCCGGATCGGCGGGAAGCAGCGGCGGGGTCGGGAAACGCTCCTCCAGCCATTCGACGATCGCCGGGCTCTGAATGAGGACGCCGTCTTCGGTCTCCAGCGCCGGGACGAGGCCCTGCGGGTTGTCGGCGAGGTAGGCGGGGGACTTCTGGTCGCCCTTGCGCAGATCGTGCGTGACCTGTTCGTAGGCGACGCCCTTCAGGTTGAGCGCGATGCGGGTGCGATAGGCGGCGCCCGAGCGCCAGTAGCCGTGCAGCCGGATCACAGCGCCACCGCCGGCAGCACGATCGCGCTGCACGGGCCGAAGCCGATCGACGCGAAGCCCTCGCGGACGCCACGCGCGATCAGGGTGAGTTCGTCGCCGTCCTCGAGGAAGGCGCGGGTCTCGCCATTGGGCAATTGGACCGGCTCGGCTCCGCCTCGCGAGAGTTCGGTCAGGCTGCCGAAGCCGCTCTTGTCGGCGCTGGAAAGCGTGCCCGAACCGAGCAGATCGCCGGGCTGGAGATTGCAGCCGTTCGACGTGTGATGGGTCACCAGCTGCGCCGCCGTCCAATACATGGCGGCGGTGGTGCTGCGGCTGAGCGGCTGGGCCGGCAGACCGGCCGCGCGCATCGCGGCGGTGGTGAGCGCGACCTCCAGATCGAGCGCAAGGGCGCCGCTCGCCTGATCGGCCGCATCGAACAGATAAGGCAAAGGCGCGGGGTCGCCCTCCGGACGGGGCGCTTGTGCGGTCCAGAAGGGCGCGAGCGCATCGGCGGTGATCACCCAGGGCGAGACCGTCGAGTGGAAGTTCTTGGCGAGAAAGGGCCCGAGCGGCTGATATTCCCACGCCTGCAGATCGCGCGCCGACCAATCGTTGAGCAGGCCGATCCCCGCGACATGATCGGGCGCCCGGCCAATCGGGATCGGATGGCCGAGCGTGTTGCCGGTGCCGACCCACAGGCCGAGTTCGAGCTCGTAATCGAGCCGGCGGGTGGGGCCGAAGCTCGGCACTTCGCTGTCGGGGCTCTTCCGCTGGCCGTTGGGGCGCGTCACCGGCACGCCCGAGGGGCGGATCGACGAGGTGCGGCCGTGGTAGCCGATCGGCACATATTTGTAGTTGGGCAGCAGCGGATTGTCGGGGCGGAACTGCTTGCCGATGTTCACTGCGTGATGGATGCCGGTGTAGAAATCGGTGTAGCCGCCGACCGCCGCGGGCAGGTGCAAAGTGCAGGCATCCGCTGCGATCAGCGCGGGTTCGACCTCGGCGCGGTGGGCTTCGTTCGAGAGCAATTTGGAGAGCGTCCGGCGCAGCGCGCGGCGGTCGGCGGCGGGAAGCGCGAGGAGGGCGTTCAGCGTCGACGCGGTGAGCGTGCGCGCGGCGGCCTCGGGCAGCAGCGCGGCGATGGTCTGCAGATCGAGGATCGCGTCGCCGATCGCGACGCCGGGGCGGGCGGGGCTATCCGCCGTCGAGAAGATGCCGAGCGGCAGATTCTGGATCGGGAAATCGGGATGGTTCGCCGCGCTCTCGACCCAGCAGGCCAGCGCGGGATCATGGGTGTCGTCGATCTGGGGCCAGGTCATTGGGGAAGGGTCGCCTTGGGAAAATCGTTCCAGCACGCATCATAGTCGCGCTGGAGCAGGGGAGTCTCGATCGCCCAGCGCGTCTGGGCATAAGCGAGGCGGCTTTCGAACATGAAGGCCATGGTATTGTCGATCTTGTGCGGCGCGAGATCGGCGGCGATCGCCTTCTCGTAACTCGCGCGATCGGGGCCGTGGCCGTTCATCTGATTGTGAAGCGAAGCGCCGCCGGGGGCGAAGCCGCCTTCCTTGGCGTCATAGGCGCCGGTGATCAGCCCCATATATTCGCTCATCACATTGCGGTGGAACCACGGCGGGCGGAATGTGTCCTCGGCGACCATCCAGCGCGGCGGGAAGATCACGAAATCGCAATTGGCGGTGCCGGGCGTCTCGCTGGGCGAGGTCAGGACGGTGAAGATCGAGGGATCGGGATGATCGAAGCTGACCGTGTTCACCGTGTTGAAGCGGGTGAGATCGTAGCGGCAGGGGGCGAGATTGCCGTGCCAGGCGACGACGTCGAACGGCGAATGGTCCTGCGTCGTCGTCCAGAGATGACCCTGGAATTTCTGGAGGATCTCATGGGGTTCGTCGACGTCTTCGAACCAGGCGGCGGGCGTCTCGAAATCGCGCGGATTGGCGAGGCCGTTGGACCCGATCGGGCCGAGATCGGGCAGGCGGAAGGGCGCGCCGTAATTCTCGCAGACATAGCCGCGCGCGGCGCCGTCGAGCGGATCGACCTTGAAGCGCACCCCGCGCGGGATCAGCGCGACATGGAGCGGGGGCAGATCGATGCGGCCGAGTTCGGTGGTGATGCGGAGCGTACCCTGCTGGGGCACGATCAGCATCTCGCCATCGCTGTTCATCAGCGCGCGGGTGCCCATCGGACGGTTGATCGCGTAGAGATGCGCGGCGAGGCCATGATTGCCGCAGATGGTGACGAGGCCGTCGACGAAGTCGGTCGGCGCTTCAGGGATGGTCAGCGGGTCCCAGCGCAAACGGTTGGGAGAGATAGGGATTTCGTCGAAGGGTGCCGAACGCCACGACGATCCGCCCGCATAACGCCGGAAGGGCGGATGGCTCGCCGCGGGGCGGAGGCGATAGAGCCAGCTGCGCTTGTTTTCCGCGCGTGGCGCAGTGAAGGCGGTGCCCGAAAGCTGCTCGGCATAGAGGCCGAACGGCACCTTCTGCGGGCTGTTCCGCCCGATCGGCAGCGCGCCGGGGATCGCCTCGGTGGAGAAATGATTGCCGAAGCCGGGCATGTAATCTTTCATATCGGGCCCTTCTGAGCCCTCTCCCGCCTTCGCGGGAGAGGGTTGGGTGAGGGTCTTCTTGTTCTGTCGCACCGGCTCAAGAAGAAGACCCTCACCCTCCCCACCGCTATGCGGCGGGTCCCCTCCCTCTCCCGCGAAGGCGGGAGAGGGCATTTAGCCATCCACCTGGATGACGCCGCGGCGGATCTGGTCGAGTTCGATGCTCTCGAACAGCGCCTGGAAATTGCCGTTGCCGAAGCCCTCGTTGCCCTTGCGCTGGATGATCTCGAAGAAGATCGGGCCGAACAAGGGCTCGGTGAAGATCTGGAGGAGGAGACCCTCTTCGCCCACCGCGCCGTCGATCAGGATGCGGTTCTTGCGGAGCCGTTCCAGATCCTCGCCATGGCCGGGGACGCGCTTGTCGACCAGTTCGTAATAGGTCTCGATCGTGTCCTGCAGCTTCACGCCGCGCGCGCGCAGCCGCTCGACCGTGTCGAAGATGTCGGGCGTGGTGAGCGCGAGGTGCTGGATGCCCTCGCCATTATATTCGCGGATGAACTCCTCGATCTGGCTCTTCTCGTCCTGGCTCTCGTTGAGCGGGATGCGGATCGCCTTGTCGGGCGCGATCATCGCCTGGCTGAACAGGCCCGTCGCCTTGCCCTTGATGTCGAAATATTTCTGCTCGTCGAAATTGAAGAGCGTCCGGTAAAATTCCGACCACACGCGCATCTGCCCGCGGCGGACGTTGTGGGTGAGGTGATCGAGCAGATCGAGGCCGACATTGTTGCGCGCCTCCGCCTCGCGCCAGCCGGGGAACTCCGCCCAGTCGGCATAGGGATCGACGCCGTCGGGCATGAAATAGAGGTAGGAGCCGCCGATGCCCATGATGACGGTATCGTCCTCGTCGGTCGGCTTGGCGCCGTTGGCGAGCGCCCATTCCATCGCCCTGGCGGGATCGGCGACGCGGAAGGCCATCGCGCTGGCGGACGGGCCGTGCTCGCCACGGAAGGCGGCGACGCGGCCGGCCTCGTCGCGGTTGAGCATCAGGTTGATGCGGCCCTGCTTGTAGCGGGTAATGTTCTTGGTCGGGTGGCGATGCGTGGGCGTGAAGCCGAGCTGCTCGAAGATCGCCCCCATCGCCTGCGGATCGGGCGAGGTGAATTCGACGAATTCGAAGCCGTTGAGGCCGAGGGGGTTATGGGCGGCGATCGATGCGGGGGCGTTCACGGGGGGTGTCCTCGGCAAATAGTATCAATTGAAACTAGTTTGGCGTTTCGCTAGTCTCGAGTCAATGACCACAACCCCCGAAGCCCGCGCATCGCTCCGCCTCGACGATTTCCTGCCCTATCGGATGTCGATCACGACGAACCTCGTGAGCGAACTGGTGGCGAGCACCTATCAGGCGCTGTTCGGCCTGAGCATTCCCGAATGGCGGATGATCGCGGTGATCGCCGAGCAGGACCGGATGACCCAGCAGATGATCGGCCTGAAGACGCGGATGGACAAGGTGACGGTCAGCCGCGCGGTGGCGGCGCTGGTGCAGCGCGGGCTGCTGGTGCGCGAAACCCATGCCGGGGACCGCCGATCGCACTGGCTGGCGCTGAGCGGCGAGGGGCGGGCGCTGTACGATGTGGTCGCGCCCAAGGCGCTGGAGCTGGAGCGGAGGATATTCTCGGCGATCCCGAAGGAGGAGATTGCGGCGTTTACGGCGACGCTACGGAAGATCGAGGGGTTGGTTCTAGGAGAAGAGTAACTTTTCCCTCTCCCGCCTTCGCGGGAGAGGAGGGGCCCGTCGCCGGAGGCGATGGGAGGTGAGGGTCTTCTTCTTTCATCGACGTGATTGAAGAAGGAACAAGAAGACCCTCACCCAACCTTTGCGGTCGAGTGATCGTCCCCCGGACGATCACCGAAACGACCGCAAACCCGCAAGCGGGAGAGGGCTAGAAGGGGTGATCTGCGATAGACACACGTTTCCCTTGTCGGCGTCAGCCGAAAAGGGGGAATAGACCGGCGCGTCTCCTGCCACGGGGGCACCCGGAGGACGACTAGGATGGTGTGCTTGTCAGGCGCACCGATGAAGGGAGACCCTCGTCCGGTCTCCCGTCGTGTGCCCCACGATCCCTCGTTGCTTCTGTGGCTGCAACGGCTGGCGGGGCATGTATTGCGAAGCTTCGGCTAACGAACCGGATGACTCCGCGCCGGTCTTATCTTCC
>Ga0164294_10005677_pt1 | contig 10720 bp, 6 predicted proteins | sample GEODES005metaG_FD_111479 | JGI IMG/M metagenome (GOLD analysis project Ga0164294, IMG submission 111479) | Oligotrophic lake water microbial communities from Sparkling Lake, Wisconsin, USA - GEODES005 metaG | ecosystem: Environmental > Aquatic > Freshwater > Lake | place: USA: Sparkling Lake...
CGAGTCTTGGGAAGAGTGCCATGCGCGTAGTAGACCTAAGGTACACAAAAGGTTTTGTGGAACGCACCAAGCTTCTAGCTGGCCAATCTTCTATATACACGAGCTCTCTTGCCGCAACCAGTGGCGGTTGGGGAGGACCGTGCAGCACACGCACACACAGCTCTCGGCAATCCAACAGGCATTTTCGTTTCCCCACAGAGCGGGGGGCCTGCGTGCGAGCTGCTGCCGCGCGCGCGCGGCCCTATGAGCGAGGGAGCGACCCTTGATGAGGGATGTAATTGCGCCCTCCCTTTTCATGTCGAATCGGCGTGGGCACCCCTTGGGCGAGGCCGCGACGCAATAAAGGTTATGCGTCGGGGCGCCTTGTACAGCATCGCCGGCTTCGTCAGCACCTGCCGCAACACCGTCACGCCGCGCCTGCTGTGCACAAAATCGCCGCGGATACCCTCAGGCGTCGAGCTCAAGATGCCCGCAGGGACACGCGCCTTCATGCCGGCCGAGTTGCCTGCCGTCGTGGACCTCTTCTCGGATCATGCAGACAGCGCTGGGCATTTGAATCGCGACGGCTTACAGCGCCTGCTGGGATCGATTGGTGAGCGGCCAGATGCAGAGATGCTGCAGCAGCTCTTCGAAGCCGCCGATGCGGACGGCAGCGGTCATATTTGTCTCCAGGAGTTCTTAGTAGCATCAGATATGTTGCTCGCAGAGAACCCGGCACGCTGCATCCTCATCGTGGGCGGGCCGGGCAGTGGCAAGGGGCGGCTGTGCGAGCGCCTCGTCGCCCACTGCGGCGTGAGTCACGTCTCTTGCGGCGACATGCTTCGCCAGGAGGTGCAGGCAGACACGCCCCTTGGCCGCGAGGTGAGTGGCATCATGCAGCGCGGAGAGCTCGTGTCGTCCGACCTGATTGTCACGTTGCTACGCCGTCGCATGCGCGCTTTCCCCGGTAAGAGGCTGCTCCTCGACGGCTTCCCGCGCTCTGAGCAGAACGCCAAGGACTTCGAGGAACAATGCGGAGTCCCCGAGCTCGCGCTGCATCTCAAGTGCACCGACGAGAAGATGGTGGAGCGCATCCTGAGACGCGGGCAGCTGGAGAATCGCGCCGACGATAACCCCGAGACGGCGGCGCGGCGGCTGCGCGTCTACCACGACTCGAGCGCGCCGACGCTCGCGTGGCTCGAAGCTCGCGGGGTGCCCATCGTTGAGCTCGACTGCAACGGCACGCAGGAGAATGTCTGGAGCCAGCTGCTCGCGATTGGGAGGCTGATGCGAGGGGCCGTCGCCGTGTAGTCTGCGGAACGCGACCGTGCAGCCAAGACGTGGAGTGCCCCCTTGGGTAAATCAGTGTCAGTTTGAAATCAGGGTGTGCGAAATCACAGACCAACCCCTTCTAGCTTGTCTTGACGAATTCCGTTTTCACAAGAGATAAAGGGCGGGATATCTGGCGGGATCAGCATGGACTCTAGCATCGCCCAGCCGTCGCGTCCCACTCGCGCAGACGCCTGGAAAGCCGCCGCGGCCTGGGTGGTACGCGAGGGTGGCATCGTTGAGGGCATCGACTACGACGCAAGCGATTTTGATGGTGGCGCAAAGGCGACGGATGCATTAGCTACGGATACCTTGATTCTCAGGATCCCGGAGAGCGTCTGGATCACAGCGAAAGTCGCTCGCGCGTCGCCCGTGGGATGCGCTGCGAATATCGCCATCCAATCTGCTGGGAAAAAGCTGGCCGGAACTCCGGCGGACCTCGTTCTTGCGTTCTTCTTGGCTGCAGACTTTTCACGAACTGATCACCCATTCCATTCGCCTTACTATGATACGCTGCCCGTGGGCGATGATGCTCCGAGCCTCATGCTACCACGTTCCTGGAGCGACGCAGAGATCGACGCGTGCCTGCGGGGCTCACCGTTGGCGTCCGAGGCGAAGCGAACTCGCGCTGCGGTCGCGGGCGACTACGCGACCGTCACTGCGCTCGCACAAGACGCCGCTCCGCTGCCCGACGGCTGGCCACACTTTGAGTCGTTTGACTGGGCCGTCGCCATCGTGAGCTCACGCGCGTTTCAGCTCAGCACCTCCACAGGAGAGATCGACGCGCTCGTCCCCGTCATGGATATGCTCAACCACGCGCGGCCACGTCAGACAAGGTACGATGTGGTGCAAGTCGAGGGCATGGCGAGTGCGGCACTGGAGGTGCGTACGCTTCGAGCCGCGGCGGGCGGGACGGCCGTGCACATCACCTATGGCGCAAAGGGAAGCGCGCAGCTGCTGGGCATGTACGGCTTTGCGACGGTCCTCAACTTTGAGCCTGACGGGTCAAGCAACGATGTACGGGAGCTCCCGCTGCCATTGGCAACTGGGAGCGCTCAGCCAGCGTATCTCGTCCATGTGCCGAGCTCACATGCCCCGCTGCGCATCGGGCCCAAGATCTATGCATACGGCGCTCTCAACAAGGCGGTGGATGCGTTTCGCGCTGCGGCCTTTGCCGAATGGGCAGCAGCAGCGAGCCCCGGAGCGACAAAACTTGAGGGCATGGCGCTCGAGGTGAGGGCTCTTCGGAAGCTTCTCGAGGGGATCGACGAGGAGCTCTCGCGCTATGGAAAAGACGAAGAGACCGCTTCGGCAGCGTTGACGAGCCCGCCCGAGGCGCCGGAAGCTGTTCGGAACGCGGCGGGGTATCGGGTGCATGTTTGGACTCGCCGTGCGGAGGCGGCGGCGGCAGTGGTTCTCAACGAGATCATGACCCTCGCCTGGTACCGCCTGATCGTGTCTCTCATCCTCGACGTGCTGTCGCCTTCGAGCGGCAGCGTCGCAAATGGCCCAGCGTCCGATGCGAGGCGCGCCAGTGCGCAGCGGCTCACGGCCGAGGTGGAGGCCGAGCGAGCTCAGGCGGTGGTGCAGGCGGCCGCCCCATCCGAAGGGCCCTTGACAACAGAAGGACAGGTGGCGGCACTGAGGCGGCATGCGAGCAGAGGGCATGCTGCAAGTGTGGCGATGGTCTATTTGCAGATTCGCTTCCCTGCTCTGCTGAAGGATGCCCCGGGCAGCCAGAAGATGAAGAAGACGACGCCAGACAGAGCGGAAGGCGGCTCGAGAAAAAAGATGAAAGGTTGACCTCACACAGTCTCTAGTGGGGGAAGAGTCGCGCTGTTCATTCATGCACACAACATTGTGAACACACCTCCAACACGTCCACATGACCAACCACACACAACCCCAGTACTCTGGTTGGGGCTTTTCGTTTCCTTTCGTTTGTCCTTGGCTTTCGTTACGTGCTGGCTTTTCCGTTATCCTTTCGTTTGGCTTATTCACCTAAAGTGTTAAGACGCATTCGATCCGATCCCCGGCGAACGAGTTTCGTTTAGCGCATCAACGAGGTATTTTTTCGTTTAGAAAAGCGGAAACGCGCGGTTATTTCGTTTGCCGTGCCCGCGCGTGCCGGCGTTCGGTTAAATTTCGGTGGAGGGATGGGATTGGGTGCAACGGTGCATTGGGGCTTCGCTTCGCGCTTTCGGCTTTGGGGATTGGGCCCAGCACCCCGGACCCCGCCATGGTTGCGCGCCGGTCTGGCGGGGGTCTGGCGGGCCACCTGCACCGCTCCCGGGTACCCGTAGTGCGTCGTAGACTCGTAGTGAGACCGGGGTCCGTGCGTACCGTACACCCGAACCCGTCCAGCGGACCAGCGCGCTCCAGGGTCGAGCTCGAGGGTGTGCGTAACGGTTTTCACGTAAACGCCAACGCAAAATAGCGTAGGCGAGGCGCCGGTCCCAAGCATGGGCGCGCCGGAGATCCCGAAGCCGACGATCGTAAAACGATCCCGAACCCTCGACCCGATGCATGATATCGAGCAACCACTTCGCACCACAAGCACAGTGAGATGTGAGTGAGCCGGTTCTGCGTTAATACGTTCTGGACCACCTAACATTCAATCTACGATATGCGATAGATCGAGCGAATCTTTTGTCGTAAGTCCGGTCGTGTTCACAGCAGGTGGTCTGTGAGCATCGCTTCACGCTGCACGCTCTTCCGCCTCTTCACGGGACGCGCGGCGAGACGCACAGCGAGACGCCGGACGGCAGTCGGGATTTCCCCCGCCACCCGCCCCGGACAGGTGACAGTCATCGCGACACATCGCATACGATCCCCTGCCAGTGACTGCACAGCACACGTGCCACACGGTGGTCGGCAGCGCTCGCTCACATGCCCGGCTTGAGCTGGTAGTCGGAGTACGACATGCTCTCCGACATGTACCGGTACAGCGGGACGGCCTGGGTGCCGCGCAGCCCCGCGCGCAGGTTCATGCAGTAGGCGCAGCAGCAGAAGAGCGAGAGCACGGCCACGGCGCACGACGCGACCATGGCCACCGGGTAGAAGATCCACAGTGTGCCATCGAGGACCACGGTGAAGTCGTCCTGAAGCCCCATCGCGTACATGACGCCGCCGCCGCCTCCTCCGCCGCCGCCGCCGCTGCTGCCGCCGCCGCTGCTCCCCGTCGACGAGAGCGCTGTTGTCAGGTGATGCACCATGTCAGGTGTGTCGCAATCGGCACCACTCCAGCCCGCGTTACAGTGGCACTTGCCGTTGCCCAGGCAGACGCCGTTGGGTGAATGGCAGCGGCTCGGGCACGTGACCGAGCAGTCACTGCCCGCGTACCCACCCAAGCACACACACGCCCCGTGCACGCAGTTGCCGCGCTGAGAGCAGTCTGAGGCGCAGAGGGACGTTGTCTGGCCGCAGTCGTCGCCGCCGTAGCCCGGGTCGCACATGCAGCTGGCGGTGGACTCGTCGCACGCGCCGTGGCCGGTGCAGTTGCGCGGGCACACACTGCCGAGCACGACGTCGCATGCCTCACCGCCAAAGCCCACGTGGCACTCGCACACGCTGTCGAGGCACAGGCCGTGGCCCGAGCAGTTCTTGGCGCACGTCTGCACGACGAGCGAGCAATCGCCCGCAGTGAATCCGTCATCACAGAAGCACGTGCCGTTGAAGCAGGTGCCGTGCCCCGTACAGTTGCCCGGGCAGCCGCCGCGCACGATGCTGCAGTCGAAGCCGGCAAAGCCAATCTCACACTCACACCCATACGAGATCAGGCCTGCCGAGCTCACTTGCGCCGAGCAGAAGCCATGCCCCGAGCAGTTCATCGGGCACGCGGCGGCGACGAGGTCGCACGCGAGCCCCTCGAAGCCTGCGTCGCATCGGCACTCGCCCATGACGCACGCGCCATGCGCCGAGCAGTTGGCCGGGCAGCCGGCGAAGGCGCTCACGAGGTTGCAGGAGGGGCCAGTGAATCCTGGCTCGCAGAGGCAGGTGCCGTTGCGAAGGCACTCGCCGTGGCCAGTGCAGTTGCCCAAGCAGCCGCCCGTCACGAGCGTGCAGTCCGAGCCGCCAAAGCCCACGTCGCACTGGCACTCGTGGCCGACGCAAACGCCGTGCCCGGTGCAGTTGCCTGGGCAGGCTGACGTGGCCATCGAGCAGTCAGCGCCAGTGAAGCCGGGCTCGCAGCTGCAGAGGGGATCCCCGGTGAGGTCGTGTGAGCAGATGCCGTGACCCGAGCAGTTGGCCACGCACAGTTGCGCCACGTACTGGCAGTACCCGCCCGTGTAGCCCGCATGGCACCTGCAAAGGCCCTGCACGCAGATGCCGTTGCCGTTGCAGTTGTCCTGGCACGAATGCGTCGGGTTGGAGCAGTCGACGCCAGCGTAGCCGTCGGCGCATTGGCACGCGCCATCCTCGCACGCGCCGTGCGACGAGCAATTCCCCGGGCAGAGCGGCTCGGCCGCGAGCATCGTCGCGATCTCGTACCGGTTGTGCGGGAACTCAGTGCCTGCCGAGGCGAGGTAGACGGCGTTGTGCGAGAGCGAGCGGACGCGGTGATCCTCCTGGTTGGGATAGCCCGCGTGTAGCCGCACCACACCTCCGACCACGAAACCGTGCGTGCTCACCACCGGCAGCACCGTGTCGCCGATCGAGGTGCTCGTTGAGAGCTCCGACTCCGCAAGCGCGTCCGCGGAGAGCGCGGCGGAGGTTGTGAGGCTGGTCGCGGCGGCGAGAACGATATGAGCGCTCCCGTGCGGTGACTCCGCCGGCTGCAGCTGCGTGCCCTCACGGAGCTGGTCCTGCAACGCAAGCACGGCTGAGAGGATCACGCAGCTGATACCAGCACGGAGCCTTATCACCATAGCGAGTGACGGATACCAAATCGGGACGCATTGCACACCTCCGCCACGGGGGCCTCCAGGGTGTTACCCTTGCTCCCAAGCGGTCCCCCCCACCCCACTAGGTGTGCCCGCATGCGCCAGGCCGCTCGGCATGCATAGGGGGCTCTTTATATGATTACCCGGTATATCCGGCCGCGGGCCGAACGCACGTACTCCGAAACTTCCCGTGCTCCGTGACCAGCCGTGGCCCCCTGCTTGGAAAACACACAATCTCAAAACCACACATAGCCTGTGCCCAGTTGTTTCCTTTTTGGACTACTTCACCGCATTCCGACGCTCGCGCGAACCGAGCAATACCAAGCTCTTGATGTCGCTCGCAGCCTTCCCGCTCGCGCCGGCGCTCACGGAGGCGTTCAACGCGAAAGTAGCGCGCGCGCTCAAGGTGGGCATTGCGAGCGAGACCTTCGTCCTCGAGCAGCAGTTTCCAGCCAACGCCGGCGCCGAGGCGGCCGACTTTGCCGCCATCAAGGCCACGCTCACCGCCACCCAGCCGTGCTACGTGCTCTTCCGCTCGGATGCGGGCGAGTGGGCGCTGATGGCGTACGTGCCCGACGACGGACCGGTCAAGCAGAAGATGCTCTACTCGTCCGCCAAGGCCACGCTGCTTCGCGAGCTCGGCGGCTCCGAGCAGCTGCCAAAGGAGGTGCACTGGTCGAGCCTGGACGAAGTCGCGCTCGCCGAGGAGCAGAGCGCGACCGCGCGCGCCGCCGAGCTCGAGTCGGCCATGACCGCGGTCGAGAAGCTGAAGATCGAGGGCGCCCGGCTGGAGGCAATCGAGGCGGCGGGCGAGAAGATGAGCTCGGTCGTGGGCCTCTCGTTCCCAATGACTGAGCCAGCCAAAGCTGGGCTGAGTGCCTTCGTCGCGGGCACGACCGGCGTGCTCTTGCTCGCCATCGACAAGGAAACGATCGTGTGCAAGGCCTCCGCGCCCGCGGGCACGCCCCAGGACGTCGCCGCGCTGCTGCCCGCCGCCGAGCCGTGCTACTGCTTGTACCGGTGGAAGCACGATCGCGAGGGTGTGAGCGCAACGGCGGTCCTCTTCGCCTATTTCTGCCCTGACGAAGCGCCCGTGCGCCTCAAGATGCTCCACGCGTCCACCAAGGGCGCCATGCTTCAGTCGCTGCCCAGCCTCGGCGTCGAGGTGACCAAGAGTATTGAGGGCCTTGAGGTGTCAGAGCTCACCGATGCGGAGCTGATGACTCTGGTCTACGGCACACAGCGGGAGGTCGCCGCGACGATCACCAAGGCGGCGCCCAAGGGTGGCCGCCGCCTCATCAAGAAGAAGTCGTCCGAGGACACCGCGGTCGATCTGGAATAGGAATTCGTGCCCGTCTCGCAGCCGTTGAGTGCCTTGGCTTTGGCTGGGCGCAATGCACCGCCTCCGCCGCCGCCACACCCTCATGGCTCTCTCCCTCCGTCAGCAGTGGCGTTGGGCGCATTGGGAATGAGTATCGCCGCAGCCGCCGCGGCCCGGCGTCCTGTCCACGATCCGAGCAACGCACCAACCCTGACGCCCAAAGGCTGCACGGCGGGCACGAACCCATTTGACACGCGATTCACTCAAATCCTCAACGCGAGCAACCGCGCGGCGCCCAAAGCGCCGCCCCAGGCGTGGGGCGGGCTAGGTGCCCCCAAGAATTCGGCAGAGGCAGGCGGGCTCCGTGCTTTGGGCGCCGCCGCCGCGGCGGCGGCGGTCTCGAAACCTCGAGCGCCGGTCTTGCAAGGGGCTGGAAAGGTCTCGAAACGTGGTCGATTCTGTGCCGTGTGTGGTCGATACTGTGCCGACGAGACTGTGCCGTGTACCGCGTGCGGTTGGCTATACGCGGCACCCGAGTTGCGGCCCACAGCTCCTGCGCCTGCGCCTGCGCCTGCGCCTGCGCCTGCTCCTGCGCCCGCGGTCCACTGCTCCAGTGATAGGCCCGAGTTGGAATATCTGTGAAGCCGTGCCTTTAAATAAATTTTCAAGAACATACGGTTACGTTCATACTTCTTCGCGGATAATCCTGAGTTCGAGTATGAACAGCAAGTTCACAGCCAATGGTTCACACCGCGTCCCGTCGATCCACACCAAGAAAATGCGCTGCTCACAGTGTGGCCTCTTACAGCCAGCAGCTAGCTACAGCAAGCGGCAACATGCGAGTGCGAAGCTTGCGCGATGCCGGGCTTGCGTTGCCACTGATGTGCAGGCGGAAGTCAGCCAAGCGCAGGAGCGATCAAGCCAGCTGAAAGATGACATTCAGGCACGGACGGCAGCGTTTTGCAGCGTCTGCAAGCGCAGCATAAGTGCCACGTGCTTCTCACGTACGCAGCTCATACAGAAGACGGATGCCACGCGCCGCTGTCTCGAGTGCGCCAGCGCTGCGACCGCGATCAGCAATCATGCCGCTCTGGCCATTCCTTCGCCCGAAGAGGCGGCACTGCCACTTCCGCGAGCTTGTACGGCGGTGGTACCGTTGCCCTACGTGGAGGTCGCACGCTATCAGGCGTGCAAGCGACTCCGCCGGCGATTCTACAGTTTGTGCTTGGAAATTGGCGGTGGCGCGCCGCCGGTTATGGCGTTTGACCGCTGGGTGGCGCGCTGCAAGCTGGAGCGCGAGGAAGCTGCTATGCAAGCGGCGAGCGCCGGCAGCGCGGTCGTCGAGCCGCTGCTGCCCGTGCCCGATGCTGCGCCGCGCGCCGCCGAGGGCCTCATCAAGGATCTGCGCCGCACCGGCGTCCTCAGCGCCGAGCAGGCGGCCAAAATCTGCTCCAAACTCGCGACCGTTGCCAACAAGTCGCTAACTGCGCTCGCTGCAGTGGAGGGCGATGCGGAGGGCGGCGCGGACGTGCAAGTGCAAGAGCGCGGTGCGACGCTGCGCCTCTCGCTGCGCGGCGCGCCCAAGCTCTTTGTCGAGGTGCAGCGCTCGCATTTTGAGAAGCTCCGTTTCCTCCACGCACGTCATTCGCGCCGTCTCGCCGCCACGGAGTCCCCCTCCGCCCCGGCCCTCGGCGCGATCGGCGCGATCGGTGCGAGCGTCGGAAGCAGCGGGAGCTGCGGGAGCGGCACCGACGCGCGTGCAGCCGCCGCCTCGTCCGCACACTTCCTGCGGGACGTTTTCTGCATGCTGGTCCGATATGAGGCCTTAGGATCGCACGGCTCACAGTGTGCGGTGCCTCCAGCTGTCTTCGAGCTGATGCGCGAGCGGTTGGGCGTGCGTCTCGAGTGCTTCGCCTCGCCGCTCAATGCGTGGGCCGAGCGTTTCTGTAGCGCCTTTGCCGACGTCGACGCCCCCTTCGGCACACTCGGCTCGTTCTTCGACTTCTCGCCCCCACACGGCTCGTTTGAAGTGAACCCGCCATTTGTGCCTGAGGTGCTGCTGGCGGCCGTGCACCGTGCCGAGGCGCTGCTGGCCGCGGCTGAGCGGCGCGCGGCGGCCCTCTCGTTTGTCTTCGTCGTGCCGCAGTGGGAGCCGCTCCCTTTTTGGCGCCATCTGATGGGCTCGGGCTGGCGTAGAGGGCCGCCGTTACACCTGGCAGCCGATCGACATGCCTTTGTCGACGGCGCGCAGCACACCAAGCACGATGCTGACCGGCTGCGGCCCTCGTCGTTTGGCTCGACGATCGCCGTGCTGCAGACGGCACGCGGCGCTGCCAAGTGGGTTGTCGATGCTTCTCTGATCGAGCAGCTCGCTGCCCGCTTCGAGGCAGCCCTGCCTTCGGAGAGTTCCACGCGCGCACGCATGGAGAAGGGCGGGGGAGATGCCGTGGCACAGTTGCTGCACCGTCGGTGTCGGTCGGAGGCGGCGACGACGGCCACGATCGAGGAGCCATTGAGCGAGGTCCCAGCACCCGAGCGCAAGCGCAAGCGCGCACCGGCCGCAAGCGAAGAAGTGAGGCGGCCGGAGGGCCAGGTCGAGGAGGTGGACCAGGACCAAGAGCAGGTGGTGGACGGCGTCTGCGAGAGCGAGGAGCCATTACGAAAACAGGCCGCCAAGACCAAGATCAAGAAGCGCGCGAAGCGGAAGCACGAATCAGGACCCGTGTCTGCGCCTTCTTGAGAAGACCCCGGAAACGTTAGTCGATACCGTTCCCGTTACGCTCGTCCACTGGTCCGACATCGACCGCCGGTCCCCGCCGATGCGTCGGGGCGTCGTGGACTGTCTGCGCTCCGAAGCCGCGGATCCGATCGCTTACAGCCCCGCACATGAAAAGCACAGTAAATTATATGTGTGATACACTGATATACCAACTCGTGTGGGCAAGTACTGTGGGCAAGGCAGCTCACACGCACGCTGCTCACTCGGGCCTCGGGGCGACGCCCCCAAGGACTGAGAGCAGGTGAAAGCCATCGCGTCAGGTGCGGAAGACGAGAAGGTCCGTGGGCGGCCAGCAGCTAGCTGAATGCGCGCGCGCGCGCCTCTGCCACCGCAGCCTCTGCGTGCGCGCGCGCGCGCGTGCGTGCGTGCGTCGGCCGCACGGGCGCCGTCACGGGCGCCAAGCGGCCTCATCGACCGTACAACGACGGA
>Ga0164294_10005678_pt1 | contig 10720 bp, 8 predicted proteins | sample GEODES005metaG_FD_111479 | JGI IMG/M metagenome (GOLD analysis project Ga0164294, IMG submission 111479) | Oligotrophic lake water microbial communities from Sparkling Lake, Wisconsin, USA - GEODES005 metaG | ecosystem: Environmental > Aquatic > Freshwater > Lake | place: USA: Sparkling Lake...
ACGATTCTCTGTCTCATACTCAATATGAGCAATAGAAATCGTAATACCACGAGCTTTTTCTTCAGGAGCCTTATCGATCTGATCGAACGGCGTATACGACGCCAAACCACGATCGGCCAACGTTTTAGAAATAGCAGCCGTCAACGTGGTCTTACCATGGTCAATGTGACCCATAGTTCCAATATTCACGTGAGGCTTATTACGCTCAAACTTTGCCTTAGACATTTCTGATTACTCCGTTTACGTTGTGTGATGTTTGCTGTGGAAATTATTTTTATGATTGTTGTGATTGGTAGCGACGATCGGGTTCGAACCGATGACCTTCCGATTATGAGCCGGATGCTCTGACCAACTGAGCTACGCCGCCATGGCGAGGACCGGTCCAATCACCATTGTTTTGGCATACAAGTTTTTGTGTCATGCATTTTTGTGCAGCACAATGACTTGAACACCGCCCAATGGCGGAGCCCTCTGTGGGAATCGAACCCACGACCTTTTCCTTACCATGGAAACGCTCTACCGACTGAGCTAAGAGGGCGTGTCTCGGAATACCGAGCCGATTTGTGATGCTATCGGCGCAAATGTCACCCGCCCCCTGCCTTTCCACGACTAGTTTCAAGGGAAGTGTCTTTTCCCAATTCCTCCCCCCTTTCGTCTGATGGCATCACTGTGCGCCTTGCCACCGTGGCCGACGCCCCTGCCATTGCGGCTATTTATAACCATGAAGTGGAGAACACAACGGCCACTTTTGACCTTGTTCCCCGCTCACTTGCCGAGCAGGAGGCCTGGCTCAGTGCCCGAAGTGGAGCATTTAGCGCCATTGTTGCCGTAAATAGGGAGGGCCAAGTGCTCGGGTTTGGCTCACTATCGCCCTATAAAGAGCGTGCTGCCTACCGCACCTCGGTGGAGGATTCGGTCTATGTCGACCGTTCCCTCGCCCGCCGCGGCCTGGGGCGCCTCATTTTGGGGCATTTGCTCGAAATTGCCGAAAATTCGGGTTTTCATGCCGTTTTTGCCCGTATTGAGGCCAGCGGAATGCCATCGCGGGCTCTTCACGAAAAATGTGGCTTTCGCCTGGTGGGTATTGAGACCGAGGTGGGTCGCAAATTCAACCGCTGGCTCGATGTGGCCGTCATGGAGTGCTTGCTGCACGAACGGCCTCGTTAGGCCAGAAATACAACAGCCCTACTTTTCAGATTTCTCTCAAAAGTAGGGCTTTTCGTTGTATTTGTGGGCCGGGAAGGATTTGAACCTTCGAAGGCTATGCCGGCAGATTTACAGTCTGCTCCCTTTGGCCGCTCGGGCACCGACCCATGAGTCGTGAAGGTTACAGGCTCGCTAGCGTTTCCACCATGCCTTCTTTCGACATCGTCTCAGAAGTAGACCGCCAAGAACTCCGTAACGCCGTAGACCAGGCCCAACGGGAAATGGTGAACCGCTTCGACTTCAAAAACACCAATTCCGAAATTGAGCAAAAAGATCTCATCATTACCATTCGCACCATCAGCGAGGAAAAGGCTCGGGCCGTGCGCGTGTTGTTGGAAGAAAAATTTGTGAAACGTGGACTTTCCTTGAAGGGCATTGACTGGGGCAAATTTGAACAAGCCTCGGGCGACACTGTGCGCCAGGTGGTCACCATTGCCGTTGGCATTAGTTCCGACAAGGCACGAGAAATTAACAAGCTCATTAAGGAAAAAGGTCCGAAGGGAATTGCAAGTCAAACGCAAGGCGAACAAGTTCGCGTGACTGGCAAAAAACGTGACGACCTACAAGCAGTGATGGCACTTCTTAAAAGTGAAGACCTCGGAGTTCCGCTGCAGTTTGAAAATTTCCGCGACTAAAAGTTTTTAGTCTTCACTCGACTCTGCAGCACGTTTTTGCAGTTCAGTAACAACGCTTGCATCGGCGAGTGTGGTGGTATCGCCCAAGTTTCTTCCTTCGGCAACATCACGCAACAATCTACGCATAATTTTTCCACTGCGTGTCTTTGGTAAATCGGGAGTGAAGAAAATTGCTTTTGGTTTTGCAATTGCACCAATCTCTTTTGCTACGTGATTACGCAAATCATTTTCTGAAACCGACGCACCACCACGCAAAGTAACGTATGCGATAATCGCTTGTCCTGTTGTTGCATCATTTGCGCCCACTACTGCAGCTTCTGCAACGCTTGGGTGGGAAACAAGAGCCGACTCTACTTCTGTTGTTGAAATGCGATGTCCAGAAATGTTCATGACATCATCAACGCGACCAAGCAGCCAGACATAACCATCGTCGTCTAATTTTGCACCGTCACCAGCAAAATAACGGCCAGGAAATTTGCTCCAATACGTTTCTTGGAATCGGTCAGGGTCGCCCCAAATGCCGCGCAACATTCCGGGCCACGGATGCGTCAAGGTGAGATATCCGCCGCCATGTGTAATGACATTTCCCTTTTCATCAACTACCTCTGCGCCAATTCCGGGCAAAGGAAACGTTGCTGACCCAGGTTTTGTAGTTGTTGCACCAGGCAACGGGCTAATCATGATGCCACCAGTTTCGGTTTGCCACCATGTGTCAACCACCGGGCAACGACCTTGTCCAATATTTTCGTGGTACCACATCCATGCTTCAGGGTTAATGGGTTCGCCCACACTGCCAATGACGCGCAAGGAGCTGAGGTCATGTTTTTGTGGTTCCTCTACGCCCCATTTCATAAATGTTCGAATTGCTGTTGGCGCTGTGTAGAAAATACTTACTTTGTATTTTTCAACAATGCTCCACAAGCGATCGTTCTCTGGGTAGTTCGGCACGCCTTCATAAATGACTTGCGTCGCACCATTAGAGAGCGGCCCGTACACGATGTATGAGTGACCGGTGATCCAACCCACATCTGCGGTGCACCAGTACACATCGGTTTCTGGGCGCAAGTCGAAAACATACTTGTGCGTGTAGCTGACGTGCGTGAGATACCCACCCGATGTATGCATAATGCCTTTAGGCGTACCCGTTGTGCCGCTTGTGTACAAAAGGAACAACAACTGCTCGCTCGACATTGGTTCAGCAATACATACAGGGTCTGCAACAGCCATGAGTTCGTGATACCAATGATCGCGACCTTCGTGCATGGTCACGTCGTTGCCACCACGCTTCACTACAACAACGTGTTCAATTGACGGAGTTAATTTGACTGCTTCATCGGCCTGTGGTTTCAGTGGGAAAACTTCACCACGCCGGTACCCGCCATCGGCAGTGATAAGTACCTTTGCCTCGGCATCATTAATGCGGTCGGCAAGGGCCTGTGAACTAAATCCGCCAAAGACCACAGAGTGTGCAGCACCAATACGCGCACATGCCAACATTGCCACCACTGCTTCGGGAATCATCGGTAAATAAATATTTACTCTGTCGCCTTTTTGCACTCCAAGACTTTTCAGCGCATTTGAAAATTTCTGCACTTCATCGAGCAGCCACTCGTAGGTAAGCGTGCGAGTATCGCCTGGTTCGCCTTCCCAGTGGATGGCAACTTTGCTGCCCTTGCCAGCCTCCACATGTCGGTCGAGGCAGTTGTAAGCAACATTGAGTTCTGCGCCGATAAACCACTTGCTATATGGGCTTTTCCACTCGCAAATGGTGTTCCACGGCTTGGCCCAAGTCACCGTCTCGTTTGCCTGAGCGGCCCAAAATGCTTCATAGTCTTGGCTCGCGGCATCGTAAAGTTCAGTATCCGTGACGAGTGCATTGGCTTGGAATGACTGGCTTGGGGGAAACTTGCGCTGCTCCCACAACAGGTCAGAAATGTTTGGTGAATCAGTCGCCTCGCTCATATGCCCCCTCTTTCCCTTCCGACTGTAGCCCTCTCCGCCCTGAATTTATCGAAGGGGAAAGTGGTACTAAGTTAGGGAGATGGTAAAAAAAGCAACAGTACCTGCGAAGAAAGCAGCGAAGAAGCGCGCCCCTGGCCGCACCGATAAAAATGTTGTCACTGTTGACGGTCGCGATCGCCGACCGTGGGCATTAGCAAGTAAAGAACGTCTTCTTGCCGCAGCCACTGAGGAAATTGCCGAGGTTGGTTTTGAACGGGCACGCCTCGCAGAAATTGCAAATCGTGCTGAAATGACACCTGGTTCTGTGTATACCTGGTTCGCAAACAAAGAAGAACTCTTTCGCGCAGCACTTGAAGATGCCTTCGATGCGCAGTTGCTTTCAAACGTACGTGCGCTGGAAAAACTTCCCGCCGACAGTGCTCCGTGGCTGGTAAAGATTGCGTCGCTGGTTCCCCGCAATTACGACGATGATGACTTCACTAATGCCCAGAAATTACTTGTTGAAACGTACTATGCATCGTGGCGTGACCCAATTGCGCGCGATGTGCTTGCGCCGCGAGTGCGCGAGCATTTTGCCCTATACGTGATGATCATTGACGAAGCAAAAATCGAGGGTTCAATTGATGCGTCACTCGATACACAAATGTTGGCATCATTATTTCTTGGGTTAGCAATGGGTCTAGCACTCATTGGAATGGCCGGCTTACCGCAAACCGACGATGTTAATTGGCTGCAGATGGGCATTCTGGCTGCCCAAGTAGTGCAACCAAAATAGTTTGGGTTACGGGGTAAAAGTAAGCGCTGTAAATGCCCCAAGACCACTGGAGTCAAGCAAAGCCGCCGACTCACTAATACGTGATCGCATTTTCATTGCAGCAACATTAGGGGCGGCCGCAGCAGCCTCCCATGCCGCCTTGCCTTCAGCAACAAGTTCGTCAATTCCCCACAGTTGTAAAAACTGCGACTGACTGCGTACCGACTCTGGAGATTTGACCGCAGCAAGTTGATCAATCATCACTTGCGTAGTGATGTCTTGGTGTCCAGGAATGTGTAAATAATGTTGGCCTTTTTCATGCCCCACATATGTTCTTAGCCATTCGCGCCATGGCTGCGCCACTGCCATAGCGGTGAGAGGCGTGCAGTAATCAAAAACGAGCACACGGCCATTGTCTAATTTTTGCAAAACATTTCTTATCCATTCCTGTGCTTCTCTTTGAAGCGGCGCACGTGCTCCGTGTTTGGCAAATGCTGGTAAGAATGGTGACGGCTCGGTGAGTGGTTTTAAAATCTCGACTAACTGATCACCATTCACCCCAATCCAAGATTCGCGCCACTCTTGGTCAAACACGCACAAATCAAAAGCAAGATTGTCAAGAAGCTCATTGGCAATGACTACTCCCGTGAATTTCCCCTCTGGCATTTCTGCAAGTGAAATCACCTCGGAAGGATGTTTCGCTCTTTGCTGTTCGGAAATTTCTACAGCTACATAGGTCCATACCTTGCTGCACTCGGGTTGAGCTGCCAACAAACCACGTGCCAAAGTGCCGGGTCCGGCGCCCACCTCCATAACAGTGAACGACGAAGGTGAGCCCATTTCCTTCCACCAAGCATCGAGAGCTCGTGCCAGCACGGCAGCAAAAAGCGGCCCCACTTCAGGAGACGTAATGAAGTCTCCACGCCGACCCGCTTCACCTCGGCGTGCATAAAACCCATCATCACCGTAAAGAACAATGTTCATGTACTCACGAAATGGAATTGCCCCACCCGCGGCGCGAATGATTTCGTGAAGAGAACTAGCCACCAAAGGCACTAGAGAACACTGCAATATCGCCGAAGTGCAAAGCCACGCCAGGCAAAATACCCAGAGCAAGTGTGGCTAAACCAGTAATACCGAGCGCCAATTTAATTGGTGCAGGCGTAGCAATTGCCGAGGTATCGCCATTAGGAACGGGACGCATCCACATTTCACGCATCACATTTCCGTAATAACCAAAGGCAATAACAGAGTTCACTGCACCAATGACTGCGAGTACATAACCCCATGTTGTGCCAGCTTCCAAGACAGCTTGGAACGCCGAGAACTTACCGATCCAGCCACCGAGTGGTGGAATGCCGGCAAGTGATGCAAGGAAGATGGTTGCGAGTGCACCGAGACCAGGTGCATAACTAAAGAGCCCACCGAACGATGCCACTTCGCCGCTTCGGGTCTTGCGACTCACAGCCAAAATGATGCCGAACATTCCGAGGTTTGTTGCTGCATACACGATGAGATATGTAACAACGGAACGCAATACTGCAACGCTTGAGTTTCCTTCTGCAGCAACAGCAAGTGGCATCAAAATGAAACCACCTTGGGCAATTGACGAATACGCCAACATACGCACAATGTTGGTTTGGCGTAGCGCCATTACATTGCCAACGGTCATGGTGAGTGCAGCAAGCACCCAAATGAGTGGCTGCCATACATCTGAGGATCCGGGTACGGCTACATAAAGCACCGTCACGAGGGCAACGAAGCCGGCAGCTTTTGATGCAACTGATAAAAATGCCGTTACAGGCGTTGGTGCACCTTCATAGGTATCGGGGGCCCATGTGTGAAACGGAACAGCAGATACTTTGAAAGCAAAACCAACCACAATAAATACCACTGCAAGAACACGAATTGAAGTGAGTTGCCCACTCATTTCCGATGCAAGATCAGACAACAATGTGGAGTTCGCTACTCCGTAGAGCAAAGACATTCCATAGAGCAATACAGCCGAAGCAAAAACTCCTAAGAGGAAGTACTTCACACCAGCTTCATTACTTTTCGCATCGCGCTTACGCCACGCGGCCAGCATGTAGGCAGGAATGGAAAGGAACTCGAGCGCAACAAATATTGATACGAGGTCACGGCTCGAGGTCATCATCAACATTCCCAAAATGCTTGACAGCATGAGAACCCAATACTCACCTTGGTAGTAGTCGCCCTCTTCAATATGTGTTGTCGACAGCAGCACGATGACGTAGGCACTCAACAAAAAGAGGCCCTTCAGCACAATGCTGAAGTCGTCGATGACATATCGACCATCAAACAACGAACGTGTTCCTTCATCACTTAAGCCAAGTGTGAGAACGGGAATGAACGCCCCCAGCAAAGTGAATCCAGCAACCGTTGACAACAGCCACTTGCTGCGATCTGCAATGAAGAGATCGGCAAGTAGAACAACACAAATTCCAGCAGCAACAATAATTTCAGGCGCTATGGCGTGATAATCGACTGTTGGTGCAACCCAGTCTGCTGCAGCAAAGAGCGTGGAGAGCACTTCGTTAGCCTCCGATTTGAGTAACGATTGCGGCAACTGCCGGGTCGATAAGTTTGAACAACAAGTTCGGCATCACACCGAAAAGCACAATGCCAATAAGCAACGGTGTCCAGGCCACCCACTCGTACACGGTCACATCATGAATGTCGTTGTGATGTGCATCGTCGTGGTCGGAGTGATCATGATGGCCATGTGCGTCTGATGTGGATCCGCCAAACTCTGGCTTTGGCTCGCCAAAGGCAATGCGTTGGAAGAGCCACAACAAATATGCGGCGGCGAGCACCGTACCCATTGCTGCGATGACCATATAAACGCGGAATGTCACTTCAGAGAGTCCAGCCATGGGGCTGTACGCCGACAAAATGGCAGGGAACTCGCCCCAGAACCCTGCAAGCCCAGGCAAACCGAGTGATGCCATTACACAGAACCCAAGAATCCAAGCAAGGTGTGGAACTTGTTTCAATAGGCCGCTGAGGCGGGCGATTTCAAGAGTGTGATAACGATCTTTCACACTTCCAGCAACGAAGAACAACATGCCGGTAATGAGACCATGAGCAACCATGCCGAACACAGCTGCGTTCATACCAAATGAGGTAAGCGTTGAGATGCCCAACATGACAAAGCCCATGTGAGCTACCGATGAAAATGCAATAAGCCGCTTCATGTCGGTTTGGGCAAGACAACCCAAGGCACCGTAAATGATTCCGATGACCGCAAGGAGACCAATGTAGGGAGCCCACTCACGCGCCGCATCGGGCAACATTGGAATAGCAATACGGATGAATCCGTAAGTTCCGAGTTTCAAAAGTACTGCAGCCAAAATAACCGAACCCTGCGTAGGGGCTTGCGTGTGCGCATCGGGCAACCAAGTATGGAAGGGGAACATCGGAACCTTGACTGCAAAGCCAATGAACATTCCCGCAAAAATCCATACCTGGGTATTTTTGGCGATAGCGCCACCATTTTCTACAAGGTACGGAATGGCAAAACTTTCTGCCCCAGTTTTGAAGAACAATGCGAGGAAAGCAACCAACATTAAGGCCGAACCAAACATGGTGTACAAGAAGAATTTGAGTGATGCGTATTGGCGGTTCTCGCCACCCCATACACCAATCATGAAGTACATCGGCAAGAGAACAAGTTCAAAGAAGACAAAGAACAAAATGAGGTCTTGCGAAATAAATGTTCCGGCCATACCCGTTTGCAAAACAAGCATCAGCATCAAGAAGGCCTTCGGGTTTCCCGGCGAAGGAATATGGTCCCAGCTGTAGATCATGACGAGCACAGTGATAACCATCGACAAGATATACAACGGCAAACTGATGCCGTCGAGGCCGATGTAATACGTGCTCTTGATAACTGAAATCCAATTTGTTTGTGCAACAAATTGCATTTCTCCAGCGCGGTCGTAGTTGAACAACGTGAGGGTGTACACACCAACGCCAAGCGTTGCTAGTGCAGTGATCAGTGCAACGGCCTTCTGTAGTTGCTCTTCCGCTTTAGGGATGAACAACATCACCAGCACACCGGCCAGTGGTAAGAAGGTGCCGACGCTTAGCACCCAGTTGTGGTCACGGAGTATGTCCATGCCGTATAGCTCCTCAATTGTTGATGTTGTTTACGTATTAAAACTCAGGTATTCACAATGATGAGTACGAGTCCGGCCACTGCTGCAGCAGCAAATAACAAGGCCCCGTACTGACTTACTTTTCCGGACTGCACCGGACGTAATGCATTTCCAGTTCCACGCGCAACTGCGCCAGAACCATTTACTGCTCCGTCGACCACACGTTGGTCGACATTGCGATAAACCCAACCTGCAACGCGCCGCGCTACAAGACCAGCACCGTTGACGATGCCGTCGAGAATGTTTTGGTTCACCCAGTAAGCAGCTTTTGCTATGGGGTGTGCAATACCGTGCACAATGACCTTTTCATAAAGGTGATCGAGGTAGTACTTGTTCACCAAGAAGCGATAGCCCAGCGCAAGTAACTTGTTGCGGCTGGTGAGCCCAACAAAGAAACCTGATTTCTTGGTGTACATCTGCACGCTGATGAGCCAGCTGATGAGCATTCCCACAAGAACAATGAGCACCGACATTCCGGCCTTCGACCATTTGAACGGAGCGTGCTGCAGTTGTGGCGCATTACAGATTCCTTTTTCAGGAGTACTGGTTCCACATACTGATTTAGCATGCGCACCATGTTCGCCCTCGGCAGCATGAGGCTCTTCACCTACTGGAGCTTCTGCACCTGCAGCAACTGCTGCAGGAATGCCACGGGTTTCACCAATCGCCGCATGATCCATATCTTCCACCACAACCGAACGTGGTTCTACCCACTTGGTCATGCGCTCCCAGCTTTCACCAAATGGTGTTGCATTGAAAAGTCCGGCACCTAAGGCAAGTGTCGCAAGAATCATGAGCGGAACAGTGATGAGCAAGTTGCTTTCGTGCGGACCGTGACTTGCATGTGCATCATGAGAGTCATGCGCATCGTGCGTGTCGTGAGTTACGTGTGCATCACCATGGTCATCCCCATGGTCATCGTGCGATTCACCCGCAGACGCACCGCGTGGCTCACCAAAGAAGGTGAGGTAGGTAGCACGCGTCATGTACGCAGCAGTCAAGAAGGCACCAACGAGCCCAACGACCATGAAGACCGTGTAGCCGTTGTGACCAACGTTGTCGATAATTTCATCCTTTGAAAAGAAGCCTGCGAAAGGAAACACACCGCACAGAGCCAGGGTGGAGATGATCCACGTGGTGAACGTAATAGGCATGAACTTGCGTAGCCCGCCCATGTCTTTTTTCATTTCAAAGGAGTGATGCGATGCACTATGACTAATGGAACCTGCCGCCAAGAAGAGACATGCTTTGAAAAACGCGTGGGTGAAAATATGGAACACCGCTGGCATCCATGCACCTGCACCAAGGCCCATCATCATGTAACCGAGCTGGCTGACTGTTGAATATGCCAAAACTTTTTTAATATCGGTTTGCACGAAGGCCAATGCAGCTGCGATCACGATGGTGATTCCACCAATCAACGTGATGAGATTGACTCCACTACCGAAAATGTTCATTCCTTCGAAGAACACTGGGTACAGCCGGGCAACAAGGAACACGCCGGCGACCACCATGGTAGATGAATGCAAAAGTGAACTAACAGGTGTTGGCCCGGCCATTGCATCGGGTAACCACGTGTGCAGTGGGAACTGACCACTCTTTCCAATGCAAGCAATGAAGAGCGCCACTGCGCCAACTGTGATTGCGGCATGGCTTGGGTCACCCGTTAACGCCCATGCAGAAAGCCCTCGAATGCTGAACCCTGAGACCCCTAAATTTTCTTGCGTCCATGAGTTAGCACTGAAGAATAAAACGCTTGTTCCGACCAAGAGACCAATGTCTCCGGTACGTGTGGTGAAAAAGGCTTTGAGTGCTGCTCGACTATTTGCGCCCTCTTCCCACCAGTGACCAATGAGCATGAATGAGCACAGTCCCATGATTTCCCAACCCAAAATGAGTTGAATCATGTTTTCTGCAACCACCATGTTCAACATTCCTGCCGAGAACAAAGTGAGAGAAGCAAAGAAGTGGGTGTACCTACGGTC
>Ga0164294_10005680_pt1 | contig 10717 bp, 5 predicted proteins | sample GEODES005metaG_FD_111479 | JGI IMG/M metagenome (GOLD analysis project Ga0164294, IMG submission 111479) | Oligotrophic lake water microbial communities from Sparkling Lake, Wisconsin, USA - GEODES005 metaG | ecosystem: Environmental > Aquatic > Freshwater > Lake | place: USA: Sparkling Lake...
AGTTTTAATCTGCTCAACAACCCGTAGCTGTTGCTTAACTTTAGGAAGCTCATTCTGAAGATCAATTCTGGCTTGCTGGCGATACTTATTAATAACTTTCTTAATCTCAGAGATGCGGGGAGAATCATCAACCCCAAAAAGCTTATCGTCTGGTAGCCTTTTATACGAATCGCTGTCTACTAGTTTCTCTAGGCTTTGACGGAGAGTTCTTGCCCCTAGCCGTACTTCACCAGTAAGTTCCATGTAGCGGTCATAAGCTGTCTGCCCGTTTGGTAGGGAGTAGTCGAGTAGTTCAAGACCATTGAGGCTGGTGCTGGGATTACGGAAGCCGTGCTGAAGCCTAGAAAGCTCGTTTATAACTGGGTCATTCTTGTCCTTAGACACGGCAGTAGGAACAAGGTAGTCAACAATAGAAGGAGAGTTGCGGGTAATCTTTTCGCCTAAAATGTTGCGTTTGCTCTCTACAGCATTTGCTCCAGGAATTCTTGCTAGAATAGCGTCACCAATGCTACGAACTTCAGCAAGCTCTTCGTTGTTAAATAGGGGAGCCAAGCCACCAAGAGCAGAAGGAACCATAGCCCCAACCTTTGTCTGCACAAACTTCTCCATAAACCGATCTGGTTGCGAGATGGCTTCATCAAATTGTTTAAGGGAAGCTAGGTAGGTTTTGTTGGTTACGTTCTTAGCAAAAGCAATCCCAATAGCTGTAGCGAACATCTGCAAGCCGTCTTGCCTATGGTTCTCACTTAGCTGGCTCATCTTGTCTACAAAATCAGCGGTAAGTCCAAGGAAGCTGGCGAAAGGGTCTAGCTTTGCATAGGAAATGTAACTATCACCATTAGGAGTGGGGATGCGGAAAGAGTTAGCTTGCCAGCCAGTTTGAGTAAGAAGCTTAAGTTCCTCTGGGTCTCTCGGGCCAGAACCAGTAATCGCCCCCGAGCCAGCAGTCATTAAGGCTCCAACAGACATTAAGTTACCCATGATGATACGTCCCTCTGCTGATGCCATTCTAGCTGGGTCTCCAGAAGCCATGTCATTAAGTAGTTGCTTATGGAATCCCTTAATTACAGGGATATTTGTAGTGATGCTTGGGAAAAGACGCTGACCAACCATCTTCATTAGATTCATTGGGGTGTTTACAAAGGGTAGTGCAACCAAACGAACCAGAGGCGAGGAGCTGGCAATATTACTGACTAATTGGGAAAACCCTTTTTCATAGGTTGTGCCGTCAGCACTCAGTACACCCTGCCTTGTGAATGTTGCTTCTTGGCTAAAATCTTTAGCAAGGCTTTCAATCCTAGAAAGTTTAGGTTGATATTCGGAAACCATATTGTTTTCTAGGTCTGCGATGTCAAACTTGTTCAGCCCCCTAGCTTTTCCTAGACGCTGTGCTTGTTGACGGATAGCTAACTCGCTGTTTAAAGCCCCGTCTTGCGTGATTAACTTGGCTAATCCCTCTTCAACATAGGACACAATCTGGGCAGGGTCTTTAATTCCTTTTTCAATAGCCTCACCATGTAGGTAAGCTGAAGCAGAGGCACGGACATGAAGCTGTTTAAAGCCTTCGTCAACCGCTTGCATGAACCTAGTTGGGCTAGTCAGCAAGACATCAATACCATTTAGAGCCTTGGCAAGCATGGGGGCGTTTGTTTCGAGATACTTCACGCCACCCAAAACTTGCTGTTTACCTGCCTCTGCAACAGAGCTTTCAGAACCAATAAAACTTTGACCTTCTTTGAGCGACTTAACAAACCAGTTACGGGCTTCCCCAGCTAGTCGATTGTAATACCCGATGACTCGTAGGGAGTTTTTAGATTCGGCTAGGTCACCCCTAAACAAAGCCCCTGTTGCACGTTCCAACGGAAGGTACAGGCTTGTAAGGCTGTTGCTGGCGAACTGAATCGAAGCGAATGTGCTTACCTTGCTCAACATGGCATTGATCGTGTAGGTAGCGAGCCTGTCCAGACCAGTACGAGTCCCATCTACAAGCTTCGTAAATGCAACCTCGTTATCCCCAGCCAGCCTAATTTTGTGTGCCAAAGCCTCAAGTCTGGAGAGACCACCCTTTGAATTGACGGCCCCCATCAAGGCTTGGGCATCCTTACCAATAAACTCCCTACCAGAACCTAGAATCTCTTCTACGGCTTGTGCTGTGTTGTCTTTCCTAAACACACGCAACGTCCTAGACGCACCAGCACCGATTTGTTTGATATAGCCCGACATAGCTTTCTGGGCTTCTAAAATCTGTAAGAAATTCCTTGCCGACTCTGGTAGGTCTCCAGAAAGAGCCTTTGCAGTACCAGCAAAACCCTTAAATTTAGGCATTTCAGCCAGAAACTCATCAACAGCACTCTTTGAAGCGGTATGAAATAGGGTGTTTGCTACCTTGTACGCCTCTGTAAGCACGGGCAACTGGCTTGCAAACTGGGCTGAAGACCTAGCACCTCCTAAAATGGTCTCAAAACCACGGGCATCTAGGGTTTCTTTAAGGTAGTTCATTCCCTTTTCAGCCCTTACTGCATCTGGTAGTACCCCGCCCTTGCGATTCTTTAGAAAGCCGTCGAAAGCCGACACAAAAGAACCAAACCACTCTTCAGCATCCTTACCAGTTTTAAGACTCTTGATGCTTGTGATAATCTCTGGGGCTTCACGGGCTACATCAGCTCCGACTAGTTCCCCATTACCAGAAATATAAACATTAAACAGCTTTCCTAGCTGGGCTTCACTAATAGGAGCAGAAGTAACAGGTACAGGGACAGCATTAGCACCTAGTTCCCTGTCTGGGCGAGTACCCTTCTTCATGTTTGGTTGCATCTCAGTAGCCAAGGAAGGAACGGCTTTAGCTTGGGCTAGGGCATCCTCTTCGGCAGTACGGAGGATGTTGATTGACCCTTGGATTTGTGGGTCTTTCTTTAGAGCTTCCACTACTTCCTGTGCAGTCTTACCAGCCATCTTCATTTTACCAGCCGTAAACAGGGCTTTTGCTGACCCCATGAACAGCTCGGTTGCACCGCCAAGGAACACGCCCTCTGAAGCCGATTTTAGTCGTGCAACGAACTCGCTGTCTGAATCGCTCTGGGCCAGGATGTCTGCAAAGGGAATACCAGCCTCTTCAGCGATGTTTGAGAGTCGTTTAGTATGCTCATCGAAGAAACCGAAGTCCGTAATAGCACCCGCAATAGTTCCCCGTGCAAACTTATTGGAAAGCACCGAGCTTATTGTTTCAGCCCCCGCCACACCCTTAAGAACTTTAGTGGCCTTTGCAACCTTACCAAGAACCCCCACAGCAGGTAGAAAGCCTACAGCAAAGTTACCAATGCCTTCAGCAAGTTCCTCACCCCCTGTCTGGCTTTCACCAAACACATTCAAGAAATTGTCATCAATCTTACCAAAAGAGGCTACTTGGGCGATTTCACCAATGCCTTTAGCTCCACCCCGAAGAACTGCGGTTCCAATCCTACTGGCTGTGCCGAAAACACCTTCCTGTGCGTCTGGAGCAGGAGCCATAGGTACTTCGGTCTCTGGTACACCCATAGGCGGTACAGGGGCGTTTAGGGAGGGCAGTTCGTCAAATGAAGGTAGAGCCATAGTTATCTTCCTAGTAGTTGTAGCTTGAGTTTCTGGTTACTCATAAATTGAGTTAAAGCATCTTCGTTTTTTATGCCATACAAGTCAATCAAAGTTTGCATATAATAGCCTTGGGCAGACCCCTCAAAAGTAGTGAATCCATTAGCATCGGTCTTGACTGCGTTCTTATAGTCATCAAAGGCTTTTTTGGCTTCAGCACTAGACTTGAAAAAGAGTGTACCATCAGTAGAAAGGGTCTTAGGGTCAAACTTAATGCCGTCTGCAGTTACACCGCTGGAAAGCTCGGTAGACGAAAAGCCCATACGACCCTTTACCTTAAGGTAGTCCGAGTTGTACTTTTCAGCCTGTTCTGGTGTATTGGTGTAAAATTCAGAGTTACGTTCATCACCAAACACTCGACTTACCTCAGAACCGCCAGCCTTAATAATATTAGCTACCTCCGTCAAGTAGGTTTGCGACTTATTAGCCATGAATTGCTTAAGTTCGCCTTGTTCTTTTAAAGCTTGTTCTGGCCTAAACTCTGGGAGCTTTGTTCCTTGGGTTGTGATATCTAGCTGATTCTGTAGCTGTTCAAGCCTACCCAACCTAGACAAAAGAAGCTCGGTGGGGTTTGGGTTATAGCTAGGAAATACAAGAGATGAAATCGTCCACTCGGCTACTGGATTTACTTTTGGGTCTGTAGCACCAGTTTTAATTTCATTCTTCATTCGATCACTTAAGTAAGCCTGTTTTGTCAATTTTTTGTCGTTAGAAACCTTTAAAAGCTCATTCGTAGTTTCTTCACCGATTCTAGGAAGCTCTTTACGAAGTAAGTTGTCTTTTTCTGAGGTCGGCATATTAGGAAGACTACTCAAAAAAGAACTAATTTTAGAATCATAAAGAACTTTAGCTTTAGTTAGGAATGGGTCTTGTTCTGAAGGAAGTAGGCTCTGTTTGAAGAAATCTTGTTCTTTCATTCCCTTAGCAAAATTATCATAAGCATAGTGAACCGCTGGCCCCTCTAGTAACTTAAAGTCATCATCAGCTTTGGTAAAAGAAGCAATAAGCTTTTGGCCTTCTTGATAAGAGATGCTAATTCCAATCCTATCTTTTACATCTTGTATTGCTTTTTCTGGGTCTGTTAGTGCTGTTGCAAACACATCTTCAATGGCCTTTGCTTGTGCTGGAGCAGAAACTTGGGCTAGTTGAGTAAGAACCTGTTGACTAACATATCCTAAACTTGCGTTAGGATTTTTGTCCATAACACTTTTAATCAAAGCTTCTGAAACTCCAGCATCTTGTAAGTTCGCTTTAGATGCTTGAAGTTTTTTAATTTCTTCGTCAATCGTAACTTCAGACCTGTTATCTTCCTGCTTCTGTCTACGCTCCCAATTAACTTCCTTTTTATAAATAGCTGAATCAATAGTGTTTTGAACCTCATCAATTACAGGAGCAATAATCTCACCAAAAGAAGCCGTACTACCATCCCTACGGGTAATTACCATCGTGCTAATTGCATCAAGGGCTTCTCCAGCTTTCTCTGGGTTTTCTTTAGAAAGAGCTTTAATTGCGTTACCTATATCCTGTGACATCAAAGCATTAACATTGGGGGCATACTCTGACCTTTTGTTATACAAATCCTTTAGGCTGGTAATAGCATTAGCTTTATCCTCTGGAGTAACTTGTTCAATTAGCTGTCTGATATTTTTAGTGATTGCAAGAGAATCCTTTTCCCTAGTCTCTACTTCAATAAACTTGGCCTTTTCGCTTATAACAGCGTTCTTAAAGCTCTGCTCTGCTGTGTTCGCTTCCCCCAAGAAGCCCTGTTGTGAGTAGAAGTTATCCCCCATCTGCGACATAAACTTCTGACGCTCCTCGGCTATAAGCTGATCTTCATTAATCTTTGCGTAGGGGCTATTGACTTCATCCCTACGTCTTAGCAAAGCTTCTCGGTATTCTTGACCAGCTATTTTACCTGTGGTCTCATAAAGCCCAAGACGCATATAAGGATTAGCCCCTGCGTCAATAAGACCCTGTTCAGAAGCCTTCTTGAAGCCTAGCTTTGTTACCTGTCTGGCCTTCTGCAAGTCTTCCATAGCCATTTGCTGACCTTGTTCAAAGTTCTCTTTGTTAGAGATACGGGTATAGACCTCCCCAAAGCTACGGAGGTTTTCGTTAAAGAAAGCGAGAGAATTAGCAACCTGTCCCAAAGAGCTTTGCTCTGCTCGTACAGGTCTTACAACGTCTGCTGGCTGGGCTACTTTAGGTACAGCAATCTGTACAACTGGTGCAGGTGCAACAGCAGGGGCTTGAGGAAGGGGGCCGACACGACCCCTCTTATTGGTATATTCTACGGCCATTTAAATAGCTAAGTTAGTGCGTCTTGAGCGTTCTGGGTTTGTTCCACCACCATAGTTCAAGAAGTCTTTATAAGAGGTTAAGCCCTGTCCTGCAAGCCCAATTCCAAATGCTAATCCGCTAGGAGAGGCAATAGGCTGTGAAGTGATTGGCCTGTTAAGCTCGGCTATGTTAAAAGCTGATTGCATCCTATTCTGGTCTAGTTGTTGCATATAGTAAGCATCTTTGTTCTTCTGCTCTGAATAGATGGATTCTTGGTAGTTTAGCTCTTGCATCTTAAAGTCAGCCAGCAAAGCGTCCACAGACAAGCCAGACACCCCAGCCTCACCAGCAGAAACAATGGCCGTAGCCCTTTGAGCCGTACCTGCTTGAGATACTTTCTGACGCTCTCTTGCCATCATTTGCTGTTCTTGAAGCTGGCGAGTACGAATAGCATTAGCCTCGGTCATGGAGCGTTGCACTTCCAACTGCTGTAGCTTTTGCTGGTAAGCTTGTTGGTCTCTAATAGCTTGTGCTTGAGCTTCTCCCTGTTGATTGGCATAGTTACTCTGTGATTGGTATTGGGAATAAGAAGAAGCCGCCCCAATAGCTAAAGTAGCGATGGCTATGCCAGAAGCAGGGTCACACATAATTTTTTATCTTTACAAACTCGTAAAAGTTTTCTCCGTTTAGCCCGAAATTGTCCTTTTTATTGATGATAGAGAAGCCAAGCAACCTCAACCACTTAATGTGGAGAGTGTTTTTCTCATGTATGTAATTAAACAAAATCGGCTTAAGTTCAAGAAAATACTTAACCCATTCTTTACAAACCCGCAGTAGAGGCCGTTTTATGCAGTTTATTCTATCGGTTCCTAGCATCCAGATTACTCCTACATCTTTTAGAGGGACTATGCCACCTATTATAACTGGTTCTCCGTAAACAAGTAACGAATAACAAGGGTTACTATGCCAAACACTAGCCATAAGTGCAACGGAGGGGTCTGAGGCCGTATTAGCTTTAAGCTCCATTAGGTCTGCTTTACGAAGCCTCTTGGCTATGTACTGGGCATCAGCTTTGGTAGCTCTTCTCACAATACCTCCCCACTCTGGATAACTAGCCAATACGTTTTGATCTTGCACTATACAGAGCCTCCCACTCTAAAGACAGCAGGGAGCACCCGTAAGGAGAGTTATTGGTAATAAGAACATTCATTTCATCGGCTTTTGTAAAAACTGGGAATTTAAATGTTCCTTCTTCAAAGTTTACATAATCAAGATTAGTCGGCCCAACCCCCAAGTAATTAGGGACAAAATTATACAGGTAAGTATAGGTATAGGTATCTTTGTATTTTGGGGTTACTTGTATTTGAAAAAATCTGCTATTTGAGTAGAGCAAGATACCATTTCTAATTTGAAGCCTTCCGTCTGCAACAGCAGATTGACCCCTACCAGACGAAGATCTTAGCACAGGCTGGCTTAAATTGTAGTTCATTGTATATGCGACCCCGCAAGTTAAAGTAGAAGCCGAAACATTAGATTTAATCATTATTTCCGATGCTTGAACCACCCCACTACCATTAAACTGAAGAGCATTAGTACTACTATTTCTATAAACTCTAAATGCTTGGTAAGTAACTCCATTACTAGCAACTAATAATTCTGAAGCCGATACTTTAAAGAATCCAGATGAGCTTGTATTAGTTCCGCTAGACCAAGTGGGGGAACCAGCTAAAGGAGCTAAAACACTATAAATATAATAGTTAGTAACTACCCCGTTGTCAGTAACAGACCCACTAGTTGTCAAAGTTAAACCTGTTGTTCTTTTGTCTAAATGAATCTTAAATGGAACTACTGAACCTACTCCAGTATTAGGGGAAACTTTATCAATATCTAAATCCATAAACTCCATTGACCTGCCAGTTCCCCTAGAAATTACCAAATAAACTTTGCTGTCAAAAATCTCGACGGCTTCTACAACCGACCCAGAACCAAAATTAAATTTAGACCAAGCAGATTGGACTTTTTCGTTCCCATTATAGAAGAACTTATACACTCCCATTTCATTTTGATTTTGGTCGCCTATTGTAAGAATCATATTATCTGTTTCTGAACCCGCTATTGCTGTAGCAGAGCCAGATAAATAAGTTGTTAAATTAGATGTAATGTCAATACCATCCAACAATGCTGTGTCTGGGTTTACAAAATACTCTTGTATACCCGTATAAGAACCGCTTCTGTCAAAGGCAAATACAATTTTAGTTCCTACAGCTTTAGGAGCACAATTACTATTCAAATCAAAACTTGTAGTCTGCTGTAAAGAAACAGTTTTAGGTGTCAACTCGCCATCAGATTGCAAAGAAAATTGTATCTTATCTGCGAATAAGACTAACCGATCATAAAAGGGAACTGCATGGTATAAGGTTCCTACTTCTGTTGTTGAAGAAGTAACATCAATAACATCGCTATCTAAAAGCTGTGTAAGAGTAGTCCTAAAAAAGTTAAAGAACTCTCCAGACTCACTCAATATGACATTTTCACCAGAAAGTAATCCTAACCTGTTTTTATAGAAGAATAGGTTAGTGATATTTTTGCTTATAAAGCTAGGAAATGGGTTAGAATCTTCATCTCCCGCTTGCCTATTTGCCCATGCTTGGCTCGAAGTATAAGCAGTACCGCCGTAGGATTTAGAATTATCTCCGTTTAAAGGGGTAAATAGGAACTTTCCAGACGCTATTTTAACTAAAGCGTGGGGCATTGTGGTTGCATCAAATTTATACTGGATAGCTGGTGCAACTACTTCTTCCCACACTCCATCGCTAATTCCAAGAACCCCTTTAGGAGTAGTAGAGCCACTCGCACCGCTGGGCGAATAAATAGCATTAGCTACGCTATTGTGGCTTACATAGTACTCATCTCCAGTATCTTCTGGAAGTCCAGCAATCTTTGTTACAAATCTATGAGGGGCAATAGTCGGAAGATCACTAAAATTCTGCACTTCATCTTTAATTGCATAAAATAATGTTTGGCCATACCCGTCATCCGTAACAATATCAAAATCTACTGATTCATGCTGAATATAAACATTAGACCCTTCACTAAAGATTCTATAGTTTCCTGTAGCAAACGCAGTACCAGCCGTAACACTTAAACCAGCAACCAAGGCTTTAGCGATAGCTACGGGTGTATTTCCTCCATCAGTCAGTTTAAAAGCGTCAAAACCATCAGTCCCCCCAGAGGGGTCGCTTACATGACCTGTACCGCTATTTCCTGTTCCAGTAGCAAAAGTAACACCAGCCTTTGATACAATTTTATAATTCCAAGTTATTTTACCAGACGGGTTGTTTCTGTCTCTGCCAGCATACCCTTGTTTCACCACAATCATTCCTTGGTAAACTTGAGTAGAACCCGCCAAAGCTCTACTAGTGAGGTCGGCTGATTTTGCTACAACTTTATTACTATTAACAAAGAAGGTATAGTCAGCTATTGTTAATGATTTAACACTATTTGCTGTTGCCCCGCTAAAGTAATTAGTAAGGGTACTTCCAGCAGTATACTCATAAAAAGTTTGTTCGGTTCCTGCTAAATCAAAGACTCTCATGGTCTTCACACTAGTAGAGGTATTATTTAAAAGTACTGCTATATATCTTTCGCCGTTACCCCTGTTTAGCCAATGATAATTTACAGGGACGACATTAGCCCCGTAGTCGAGGTTCCTAATCCAATCCGTTCCTGGCCTTTTAACTAGCCCGTGAATTACACTAGAAATAGCGTTTATTTGCTCTGAAGCTTGTGAAGATAATTTAAATGCATCAGCTTGTTGCGATACACCAGAAATGAGATTGGGTACACTAGTACGAATAAGGTTTTGAGACGCACCCGTAACTTGTCCAATAGCCATAAAGTTAGACAATAGAAGGTCTGCGAGATGTCACTTTTCCAATATCGTATTGATCTAAAATGTTATAATCAGCCGTTTCATCCTCTGCGTTCTGTAGGGCTAAAAATGCTGTTGTTTCTTCTTCCGCACTAAAAGCTGAACCTGTTGCATCCCCAATCATCCTCTGCTGAAACAAACGGGCAGAACGAACAATAATGTAGTACCTAGCTTGCTCTGGCATTTCAGCAAAGAGACGCAAATAAACTACTTCAGCTTTAACTGGTTCACTAAACTGGTAAGTATGATTCTTCTTGTCGTACAGCTTAGTTCCACGCTGGATTACATTTACATTACTATAACGGCGTTCATCTACGTCTACACGGACTACATCTGTTGCAAGAGTAATCTCTTTGGTAGTGCCATCTGGAGTAAGTGTTACATCTGATTCAGTATTCCAATGCCACCCACGAATTTGCGTTGCACGATTAACCTCTCCTAAAATAATGTAGGCAATACGGGTATCAGCAGTTGATTCGCTGATCGTATTCACAGGAGACTCACCGATAGTGGTGAGCATTGTGTTGACGGCTTCTAGTTCAGTTGTGGCTACTACTGGAAGGGGCATATGTGTAATTTAGACAAAAAAGAGACCGCCAGCCAAGCTTAAATTCACTTCTCTCGCCAAAGGGAAACACAATAACCTTTGGTTTGCCGAGGATGTGAACAGCTTGACTGACGGCCCCTAGAGTACCTAATTATTAGGCAGACTTGACTTCGTAAGCCGCTTCGGGACGGAGAACTCCGTGTCCAACTGCGTACTTAGCAACCATCAAGGTCGCCTGTCGCTCAATCTGGTATTCGCTCTCAACCGCCACATCGAGGAGCTTGACGCAACCCGTGGAGGCAGGATGGAACACAATCGCTTGCGTGTTCGCA
>Ga0164294_10005681_pt1 | contig 10717 bp, 12 predicted proteins | sample GEODES005metaG_FD_111479 | JGI IMG/M metagenome (GOLD analysis project Ga0164294, IMG submission 111479) | Oligotrophic lake water microbial communities from Sparkling Lake, Wisconsin, USA - GEODES005 metaG | ecosystem: Environmental > Aquatic > Freshwater > Lake | place: USA: Sparkling Lake...
AACTCTATCGTCTCACAGAGAGTTTATTTTCAAGCCATTAAAATCCATCGCCTTGTTTCGAGAACCCATGTCGAGGTAATCATAATGAGGTTGCTTATCTTAAAGAGTTATAATATGACATGTGTTGATACCTGTGTACATGATTGGCAACTATCAAGGTTATTGTCAGCATGGTTTTACAGAGGACACAATCCGAACAATGACTTTTTCCAAGTTAGACCTGAATTCAAAGAGATTCGAGATGGCAAACGACCGAAAATAACGTTTGCTCAATACTTGGAGATGCACGAGTATCAGAACATACTGACTAGAATGCTTGGGGCGGATTCCTTTCCATACCGGAACATAACAATCACGGACAAAGTAATTTTTATTTAGAATATTTAGAATATTGTTTTCATTTAGTCAAATTCTATAACTTTATCATAGGTATTCCAGGATGCCGTCGACGCGATGCATCATCTGTTCTACATCGCCCTCCAGGAAGAATTCGACGTCTCGGTGATAGGCTTTAGTCGGGAGTTGAATATAAGTTTTGTTCCTTCAATCGCGAAAGAACGCGACCAGAGCAACTCGGGGCTGGGACAGCAGAAAGCGGACCTTCTCAGCAATCGAGCCATTATGAGACGCGCGGCTGAAGTCAATTCATACGATATCAAGCTCTATCAGATAGGTAAGTTACTCATGGCTAAATGTATCAACACTGCATAACTTCTGAGCATATGTTTAAAACAGCTGTGGAGCGATTTTGCTCCACAATCAAGAAATACCCGGACCTTTATCAGCAGGTCTTGTCCAAAAATAAGGTCTATTGCAACCTATGAGTCTCCTCGATTGCGATCATCCCGAACAATTAGACTAAAAAACCGGCCGGATGCGTGCTTCTTTTACAAAGATAAAATCTTGACTTAAACTATAGTAAAGTTTCTAACATTTATCGTCGTGCAGTGCCTCTGACTAATGGATGATATACAGCACTTGCCAATGCATCATGTGTCTGATTGAATTACGCTGACGAAGGGTAGTAAACTCACGGCTGTAGCAACATCTCATCTTCTTCGACGAAGCTGGACCCATCAATTCTCAATAATTGCAATGAACAGGAGAGGTTATGGTCGACGAAAAGATATTGAAGGTTTTTCGTTGTATTACATTGACTTGAGGTGACAGTCTTACAATCTAAATGATGGAAAGACTGCTTGTAGCGGTAGTTGTGTAAGAATGAAGTATCAGCACCATCCACAACGCTTTGCTAGCAATTGAATTGTTTTTAAACTATTACAAACTGACAAACTTTAAATTTAATATAAAAATAATCCATGAGATCGCTACGCATACATACTAGCTTCAAGCTCACGTAGTTGACGGTCATCCTCCGATTCCGTTGCTTTGCTTCTTGTAGTAGGGACCGTAGTAGGAGCAGTCGGGAGATTGAAAACTGATTGGGGCACTTCTTGTTGCCTCACATTGCTATTGGTCATCAACTCTTCATCGGCTACCAAAGCATCGAGTTCAGCAAGTTCATCCAGCAGCTCCTCATCATTGAACAAGTCTTGACCGGGACGAGATATCGCCTCAGAAATGGAGTCATGGATGTCCTTTTCATCCTGGATTTCATCCATCATTTCATCAACCTTCTCGGCGTCTATATCGCCACGCAATCCTTTCATGGCATTAGCTCCAGATTTCATAGCTTTAAAAGTTTCTATGTTAACTGCAGCACTCTCGAGGGCGAGGATCTGTGAATCTAAGGTTATTCTCGCGCCCTGTAATTTGTTTATTTCGTTTTCATACATCTTCTTGCGCTTCAAAGCAAACAATGCTCCATTTTTATCTTTTTTACTAGACCGTAGCTTAGCTTCCTGCAAGGCCGCTTCGATTTTTTTACTGATGTGCTCTTCCCTTTTTTCCAATACCGATAAATTATCACGGAGTAACTTAATTGTATCAACTGGGACTGGTGCTGGAGCAGCTGCAGGCTTCTTCTTACCAAATAAATTCATCCTTCTTGAAATCAAAATTGAATGATAACAGATAAGTCAGCAAAAGTAACTTAAGTTAAAAATAGTTGTCAACAAATTAGGAAATGAAGGTTAAGTTAACTTACGAGTTTATGTCAGTGAATTTTGAAGTCACACTAGAAGTTGAAGATTGAAGTTGTTGATGCTCACCAATCCTTGTTGATGAGAATCGTCTGACACACTTTATGTTGCTATCTAATAAAACTTATAAGACCGTTAAGTTGGATAGTTTCCTTCGCATTTGGAAGGGCTATCTGAGACCTGCCATAAGCTCAGTATCCTTTAGTAACTCAGTGCCCTCGAAAGCAACACCCAAGCTATTCGACAAAATACTGATTGCAAATAGAGGAGAAATCGCATGCCGAATAATTCGCACTGCTAGAAGACTTGGTATCAAGACCGTAGCAGTATATTCTGATGTTGATCGTGGTGCACAGCATGTCAAGTTAGCCGATGAAGCAGTTTACATTGGACCATCCCCTGCATCGGAGAGCTATCTCCTAGGATCTAATCTTATTAATGCTTGCAAGGCTACTGGTGCACAGGCTGTCCATCCAGGATACGGATTTTTATCTGAAAATCTGTTTTTTTGTCAACAATGCAAAGACGCCGCCATAGAATTCATCGGCCCAACGCCGTACGCCATATCTGCTATGGGCAGTAAAAGTGAGAGTAAGGAAATCATGATAAAAGCTGGTGTCCCGGTAACACCTGGATATCACGGTAATGACAACTCCACTGAGCGATTGTTGGAAGAAGCACGTAAAATTGGATGGCCGGTTATGATCAAGGCTGTGGCAGGAGGTGGTGGCAAAGGCATGCGAGCCGTATCTGACGAGAGACAATTTCTCGAATCATTGAATTCATGTCGAAGAGAGTGCTTAAAATCATTCGGTGATGATGCAGTATTGATTGAGAAACTTGTTGTCAATCCTCGACATGTAGAGCTCCAAGTTTTTGGCGACAAGTACGGCAACGCTGTACATCTGCTCGAGAGAGACTGCTCTATTCAGCGGAGGCATCAGAAAGTCATCGAGGAGGCACCTGCTCATAGTCTTGATGCTAAGATTCGCAAAGCTATGGGTGATGCAGCTGTTGCTTGCGCTTTAGCAGTCGGGTAAGTTTTATTGTCGGAAATCATGTATTTTTCTCTTGAACATCTTGTTAATTCTAGGTATGTTGGTGCTGGGACAGTAGAATTCCTTGTCGATCCTGTCACCAATGCTTTCTACTTCTGCGAGATGAATACTCGCTTGCAAGTCGAACACCCAGTCACCGAGATGATCACCAAACAGGACCTCGTCGAGTGGCAGTTACGAGTTTCTTCCGGGTTTCCACTGCCCTTGACACAAGAGGAAATCCTTGCCACATCTAGTGGATGCGCTATGGAGGCTCGCATATACGCCGAGAATCCACAAAACGACTTCTTGCCAACATCCGGTAGATTGATTCATGTACGAACACCGGAAGTCGGTGAAGTCGACGGTCTACGAGTTGATTCCGGGGTCGTAGCCGGTGATGTGGTGAGTACCTTCTATGATCCCATGATCGCCAAGCTGATAGCTTATGGCGATACCCGTGACGAAGCTTTGTCCAAGCTAGAGAAAGCGTTGAGGAATTACCAGGTAAATTACATTTTTAATAGCTTAGTTTATATGGACTGGATCAATATTCGTACGTCGCTTTAGGTATCTGGATTAGCGAATAATATCGATTTCCTTGTGAAGGTTGTCCGTCATCCGGGATTCTCGGCCCAAATTGCAAATACTGGTTTTTTCACAAATAATCTTTCCGGCATTTTGGAGTCCTTGACATCGTCGTATCATGGAGAACGGCTGGACGACCACCTTCGATTCGGCATATGCGCCTACATTGAAGCTTTGAAGCAACCTGTAGGCTCTGGTCTGTGGAGCGGTAATTCTGAGCAGATATCGAATTGGAGGAGTCAGAGGTTGAAGAACACAGTGATAAGAGCTATCAACGTGCATGAAGCAATCGATGTGCTGGTCGGATGGACAGACTCACACGGAGCCATAGGCATTTCATTGAGTGGCTCCAACAGGAAGGAATCATACAGACTGCTAAGTGTGAGATCGAAGCAGCTGATGTCGTCGGACAGTCGTCCGCACAGCTCGTTTTCAGTGTGGAACTGTGTCGTTGAACTCGACGGTCACATCAGAAATGGAACCGTATCTATATATAGCGCCGCCTTGAATCAGTCAAGGATTATAGACGTGTGGTTGGATGGATGCACTGGAGACGATAGCACTCACTATCAGTTCACAGTGCCAATCAATGACTTCTTCTTGTCTTCTGACAACTCCCAACATCCTATTGCTTTCTCTCCTATGCCTGGGAAGATCATCCAGATCTTGGCGGCGGAAGGGTCTGTGGTTCATCAAGGGGACCCTCTAGCTATCCTGGAGGCTATGAAGATGGAGCATGTAGTGTGTGCTCCGACTGGCGGGTAAGAGAAGTACCAAACCAACATTAATCTGACTTGATGATTTCTTTGTTCCATAGGATGGTGCGGATCTTCTGCGAAGTTGGCGACACCGTGAGTGAGGGTGATAAGCTTGCTGAAGTCGTCGCAGACAACCAAGAGCAGACACATCAGTTTTGAACTAAACACTTTCTCGATGAACTAGTGGGAGCAATTTAATGGATTAATGGATGTAAATAATGCTTTCACTATCAGATAAACAATTTATTAAAGCGTCAATTCTTCAGAGCTTTGATCGCGCTCTCTACTTCGTCTATTCGGGCTCCGTTAATCACTTCTAAACGCTTCCCATTCTTCCAAAAGTGGAAAGCAGGAACAGACCTGATTCCTTCTCTTTTCATTAGTGCAGAAGCTTCCGGAGAAGCATCACCAATACATTTGAGAAATATGACACCACTATAGTTGTCGTTTTCACTGAGAGCATCATATTTGGGCGCTACCATCTTGCAGGGGCCACACCAAGTAGTGGAGTAGTCGATCACTACAACCTCATTCGCCGCAGAAGATATGACCTCATCCAGAGCCGATGCTATTCAAAAATAACCCATCACAAAGTCAGTAAAGAAGCAACTAAGAACAAAGCAGTCTAAAGTTATCGAAGTCATCACCGGACGTTATGTCTTTCACAACATTCAATCTGAGATTCGCCTGTCGAAAGGCCATGCCTGTCGGTCGATCAAATACCAGTGCATGCACTAGCTCGAAAAGCATTAACGCACTGATCAAATAAAGCATGCAGAACATGGTTCTAAGTTTATTTACGTAACTTCAGTTGATTCAACTTCAACTTTGTTGCTGTATTTTAAGTGTGTGTGTGCGTTAAAAATGTGCAGTGGTAAGTACAGAGTAACTTACTACAGCAAGTACCGTAGTCGACCGACACATTACGAATGAAGGTGGGCTGAGGCAATATCAGTGAGGGTGATGGATAACGGAGGGGGATGGTGTAAGGCAGTAATATGAGTTAGGAGAAAGCGGTAAAGGGGAGTGATATATAGAGATGAGGGAGATAAAACAGATACAGATTATGCCAAGCAGCTTGCTTGGGTAGATCTTGGAGAAATTGGCGAGCTTGAGGATGAATATAACCATTGGACTAGATGATGATAGCTATGAAAGAGACCCCTTTCGCAGTGCATACATCTTGATATATTGATTTTGCTGGTATATGCTACTGCGGTGTGGGTTATGGGATACAGTGGGAAAATAGTCAGGAAGATGACAAGGAGGGGGTAAAGTGGGATTAATTTACAGCAAGCTTAAGTACACTGTACATGGTAAGTTACACTATTATTGGAATAAACTGAAACTAAAAGTACAGTAACTTATGGCTATAAATCAGCTGTCTCATCAATAGCAGATAGCTTGATATCGAGCGGATCTTCGAACGCTTTCAATTCTAGATTAGTTGAAAATAAAAATATCAAGGGGAGGTTGGGGGCAATCAACGATCGATAGTTTTGTATACCTAGAGGAAGAGAGGACTCTAATGCCCTCTTCACTAGCTCGGGATGCTGATTCTCCTCCCTAATGTGAAAGTTAAAGTCCGATAAGTATGTTCTCTCTTAAAAGATATTGTTCTCACCTGAAGAATTTCATTTTCAATTCTTTCCTGGTCCGATTGGGCAATAAAAATTCCATGACTGAAAATTCAGTTCCACACTGCTGCAGGGCCTGTTTTGTATACACACGTATTAGCTGATGTTACTGGTGAGAACATAATGTTGGCCGAGTAGACCTTGTAGAATTCCTTGGTCTCCTCAATGGACCACATAGTAGACTTCCGTTTCTTCAAAAAGGATGAGTATCTGCTGGATGCATGGGCGCCCTCCTCGACTTCTTCGTATTCTCCTTCGGCCAAGGTTATTTCTTGATTGGTTATCACCTGCAGTCATCGATGCACATTCATTCTACTAAGAATCAACGTGTACTGTTTCGTAAGGGGTATTATGTGTACAGTGTACCAATGACGATTCTTTCAAAACAATCTGTCCATTGATGATCTCTACCCGAGGTCCAACAGCCCTACAAAAAATCAAGTGTTAGTGGAGGGAGAATCGTAGAGAAATAAAGCATACAGCACGAACCCCGCATTAGACTCTTTAAGAACACTTAAGTCGAAGTCGTCGAATTTTCGCTGAGAGTTCTTCTTCTTAACATCCTCGTCTATAGTCAGCACTTTGCTTACAATATCGTTGCCCTCCTTCAAATCATATTTCCGCTTATTTCTCGTATATTTACTATCACACAGTGATGCTAGCACTGGATTTGAAGCGGTAGGATTCTCTACTACTTTTGTTGAAAGTCCACTTTGTATCCTGTCGTGTGCAACAACTATGTCATCTCTCTTAACTCGAGCAGCACCGATCTGAGGCAGGAAATGAAATTATATTGTAAGTACATCTGAGTGAGACAGATTATTTCAACTTACCGGAACTTTGATGATTGTTTGATGATTGTTAATCATCATCATGACACTGGTGAAATTGTCAGCTAAAGTTGTAAGTACGTACAGTACATATAATATTAAATCAACGGTTTCAACACTTAAGTTAACTTTACTTACAGTGTAACTTAGGTGTATGAATGAGCGCTTATCGGTGGATTGTTATTAATGAGTCTGCCTATGAATCATTTTGTAGAGAAGATTTAAGTTTTCAAGAGGAATTTGATATAGTCTTATCGTGCACAACGATAAAGCATATTCGCAACAATTTGAGATTGAGGACAATATTCGATCTTTTCTATCAAGCATTCGCACTCGCTAAAGCTCATAAATTCAACTATTTCAGCGCCCAGTTCCTTGTCGTAATGGTGGATATTGAACTGACTCGCATAATGGATTTCGGTCGAGAGACTTATCGCTCTGATTCTTCAAAGCTGTTTGACTACAACGAAGAGTACGGCAAACTTTGCACTCGTGTAAGTCAAGTCATTGCTCGATTTCTTAATTGTGTATTAACAAAATTATTTTCTACCAGATGGATGAGCAAGACACTCGCAAAAATATCCCAGTGGAGTCCATGAAGGCACTGACAACTTTTTACATCGAAAGTTTCTTAAAAGTTAGCGCTGCATACATCTTCGTGCTGAACGAAGTGCCCAAAGAAGTAAACGAGATACGAAGGTTAAAAATGCATACGCCAACTATTCCCAAACCATTGTCATTATTTAAGAAAACATAAATAGTTTGCAGTAAACTCATCTGCTATTTAATTTATAACTTTGGACAGTGTCCACAAAGAACTTTGCTTTCTCTTCCGACGTGCCGGCGTCGATGCCGTGGCCGAGATTCATGACATGCTTTCTACCACCACCCATGCTTAGAACTTCCTCAGTTCTCTCTTTAATTACATCGTCAGGAGCGAATAGTACCATCGGGTCAAGGTTCCCTTGGATGCCGATGTTGTTCCCTATTCTACGCCGCGCCTCATCAATAGTCACAGTCCAATCCAGCGAAATGATATCTACGCCACTAGATGCCATTCTTTCCAATAATGCTCCGGACTTATTTATGTACATGATTGTTGGTACAGTGGGATGCGCTTTTTTAATTTTTTCGATCACCTTTCTCTGATAAGGAGCTGCAAATATGTCGTAATCAAGGGGAGACAAGTTACCCGCCCATGAATCGAATACTTGAATCACCTGGGCACCACTTTCAATTTGAAATATCGCATAATCGCCTATATTCTCAGCCAAGCGATCTAGCATGGCGTGCAATATTGCAGGGCTTTGATATCCCAGGGACTTGATTTTCTTGAACTCGGTGCTGGAACCACCTTCTACCATGTACGTCGCGAGGGTGTAAGGAAGACCGACAAATCCTAACACTGTTGCTTTGTTGCCGACTTCTCTTCGTAGATTCTTCAATGCTGCGGCGACGAAAGGAGTCGATATTGCGGGATCAATTGCCTTTATCTTTTCAACGTCAGCCATTGTGTTCCATGTCTTCATCTTTGGCCCTTCCTTCTCAAGTATGTCGAATTCGATGCCCATACCGGGAAAGGGTGTGAGAATATCGGAAAAAAGAATACAACCATCGGTACCATAAGCTCTCCAAGGCTGCAAACTGTAACAACAATTGCAAACTTATAATTTCTTGAAATCAGTCAGCAACGAAGCATTACCTTATTTCTGTTGCTACATCAGCAATCTCGCTTCTTTCTCGAAATGTTTTATACGTCTTGCAGAGCTCTTGATAAACCTTCATATGTCTACCAGCCTGCCTCATCATCCAGACTGGTACTCTCTCAACAGGTTCGCCTCTGGCAGCTCTTAGCAGCAATGGATCAGACGTTGAAGAATAATCCTGATGTTGCATTTGTAGAGATCTGCAACCTAACTTCATGCTTTCACTTCGGATACCGGACAATTTGAATTGAAAGGAGCATGCCAACCTATGCAGGATGCAGCAGGCGAAGAAGCTGTAGATTAGCTTCATGGTAAAGGTACTTTAAGTTTGCAGCAACAACCAAGAGTATAATACAGAGTACGTACTGTAGAGTCATCATTACGTTAAGTTACGAAAGTGGGTAAATTGTTGAGTTTATTGTAAATTCAGTAACTTCAATGAGTTTGATATTCCTAGTGATTCATATAGTGATGATAAGCACTCACTGTCGAAGATATCAATATGTTAAAGGCTCGCTGTTAAGTATGAAAAATATCCAAAATAATCGATGGACTGTTCCATCTCGAGCATCCGCCCGACTATGTTCCACCATTCGAGTACAAGAAGAAGACCATCTGTTCTCCAGCAAAGTTAGTTTTGCAGAAATAGGAGTATCACCTGTACTAAGCAATTCCCTGAATGAATTGAACTTTAAATGGGCGACACCTATTCAGCAGATGAGCTACAAGACTATTCATTCCGGTAAAGACGTAGTTATAGGTTCGGAGACAGGTAAATCATTTAAATTTGTAGTTTGCATTGTTAGCCTTTTCTGATCCAAATTTGAATGTTCACTAGGTAGTGGAAAGACGCTGTCCTATCTGCTACCACTGCTTGACATGATGTCATCCACGGACAGGAGCTCTGATCTCTATCCTTATATGGTTGTATTGGCTCCTAATAAAGAGCTCGTACGCCAGGTGGATAAGATGGCTCAGGAGGTTGTTACAGTTTTCAACAAGAATTTGAATGGTTCCTCTGTCGTCCGTATCAAAGCTGTCACTGAGTTGTCCAACTACTGGACACACACGCACGGCGATGACACCCCTTCCTTGCTCATTTGCACACCAAAGTACCTGTCTAATTTCATCAAAGGACCAACGATTTTTGAACCTGAATTGTTTCAGAGCATCCGTCACGTCGTGCTGGATGAAGCGGACATGCTGCTGGAGGGGTCCTATCTACACGACGTCGAACAGATCTTCGACGCCTTAAGACTCACCCGGCGCCAATTAGTCCGCAATGGAGACCTATTAGTACATGAGAAATGGACTCAATTCATTCTTTCAGCAGCTACCATTCCTTCTTTCGGTCTTAAATCTATTCAAGCATATGTGAAGAAAAGATTTCCTGAAGCATCAATTCTAAGATCAGATTTTTTGCATGCACATCATCCTTGTATTGTACAAAACTTTATTAAGTCCGATGAAGGAATTATTGTAGCATCGACTGCACACGTTACAGCCGTCGTGGATTCTTTAGTAAAAGCAGACCATCCACAATCACAAAATCTAAACTTGGAACAGAAAATCGGACATTTAAATAGAATCGACTATCTGGTCATGATCTTCCTCAACACTGCTGTTAATGCAGAATCCTTCTTCAACACTCTATCATTGTTAGGAGCTAATTGTATTCAATTTCATAGTGCATTGTCTTCAGCAGAGAAGGAAGAAAATTTGAGAAGCTTCGCAAGTGGGGAAATTCCTATCATGGTGTGTACTGACAGTGCGTCGCGTGGACTCGATTTGCCTGCCGTTCGTGTCGTGGTACAAGCTGAATTCGCTCTAAACGTAGTGCAGCATTTGCACAGGATAGGTCGTGGTTCACGAGCTGGAAAATTTGGGAAAGCTTTAAATTTTTACACCAGGAGCTGCTCTGAACTTGTGGAAAGCATTATAGGGATGTGTGAACCTGAAGATAACATAACACTGGATAATAATGCATTTGGAGATTCTATAGAAAAATCATTCAGTCGAAAAAGAGGCTTTCGCCGAAACTTGAAAAGAAATGTCGCCA
>Ga0164294_10005682_pt1 | contig 10717 bp, 8 predicted proteins | sample GEODES005metaG_FD_111479 | JGI IMG/M metagenome (GOLD analysis project Ga0164294, IMG submission 111479) | Oligotrophic lake water microbial communities from Sparkling Lake, Wisconsin, USA - GEODES005 metaG | ecosystem: Environmental > Aquatic > Freshwater > Lake | place: USA: Sparkling Lake...
GACAATTGTGGACCTTGTTTTTCTGCATCTTGGATCATCGACCTAAATTTATAAATCGTAAATGGTTTTCCATTAAGTCCAATTCTTTCTTGGGAATAAAAAATGGGTCCTTTTGAGGATAACCAAACTTTTAGCACCGTGAATAAAAGCAATGGAGAAAGCAAAAGTAGTACGGTTATGGCAAAAAATATATCAACAAATCGTTTCAAAATAAATAATAATAGTTTCGTAGAAGTAGTATATAATTGTAGGGATTTAATGGGTTAGAGGTGTATTGGCTTTTATTTTTCTCAAGATTTCGTGAGCTACTTCCAACGCCATAAATCCATCAATTTCATTTACTGGTGGTCTAGAATTTTGGGCAATAGCATCTCTAAATGCAGTAAGTTCTGCTTCAATGGCATTTTTTTCTGTTATAACTGGATTTTGTATAGCAATAGTTTTATTTCCTTGAGGTGTTTCTATGTCAAAAGTAAATGCATTGGTTTCTGACGATAAATGGTTATCGAGTTTAATGATTTCTGTTTTTTTATCCAGAAAATCTATACCGATATAGGCATCTTTTTGAAAAAGCCTCATCTTCCGCATTTTCTTCATAGAAATTCTAGAAGATGTTAAGTTAGCTACACATCCGTTATTGAATTCAATGCGCACATTGGCTATATCTGGTGTTTCTGTCATAACGGCCACACCGCTGGCATATATATTTTTGATATTGCTTTTTACAAGATGTAAAATGATGTCAATATCATGTATCATTAGGTCAAGTATAACACTTACCTCTGTACCTCGTGGGTTAAATTGTGCCAAACGATGTACTTCAATAAACATGGGATTAATCGAATCCAATTCCAACGCCAAAAATGCTGGATTAAATCTTTCTACATGCCCAACCTGAAATTTTACGTTGGCTTCTTTCACCAATTGCATGATTTCTTTGGCTTGCTCAATAGTATCAGCCATTGGTTTTTCTACAAAAACGTGCTTACCTTTGCGTAACGCCAATGTACAAAGCGCATGGTGATAAGTAGTGGGTGCTACAATGTCCGCTGCATCGATGATTTGCATCAATTCTTCCGCAACCAAATATCTTTTTAGTCCAAATTTCTCTTCAACCTCCAATGAAATAGCATCGTTGGGGTCATAAAAACCAATAATTTCGGTATCTGCAATTTTCTTCCAATTACCAATATGGAATTTACCCAAATGACCAACGCCAAAAATACCTACTTTCAACATAATGCAAATCTAATTTAAAGATGCTTGAAATGTGCTTAATCTAAACACGCTTTATGGAAATATGTTTATTTTGATGTCTTTTGTAACCAAATTGTTGCTTTTTGCGACAATTCTTTAGCCGATTCAACAGCTTGTGTGGTTGGTTTACTGTCTGCATCTTGCAATACATCCATTAACGACGACAATTGACTATCCAATACGTTTCGCTCTTTTACAGCCTCTGCGTTAGTGGTTTTGGTTGATCTGATTGTATTCCTTAGATCGTATAATGATTTTGACCAATCAAATTGCATTTGTAGATCAATCAATGTTGTTTTAACCCTAGGATCCATTTTGATGGTTAACGGTTGTGTTAATGATTGTCCATTTGCAGTGAGTTTTACGGTATACACTCCAGGCATTGCCCAGGGGGAAGTGGTGTTAGGAGCAGTATTTTGATAAACAGCACCAATAGGATAGGAAGGTGGTACATCTATAGGCGTATAATGTATGTCCCATATAAATCGATGACCACCTGCGTTTGTGGAAATCGATTGTTGAGGCCTTACCCAATAATCGGGTACATTGTCTTTTGGTTTGGTATAAGGCTTATCAGAAGAACTAAATTTTCTAACCAACTTTCCTTTGGCATCAAGAATTTCCAATACCACTTCTCCAGAGATAGGTTGTTTAAAATAATAATCTATGATGGCTCCATCTGGAGGGTTTTCACCTGCGGATTCTTCTTGTGGTACCGGTGTGTCTGTATACATACCCCATCTTACCCTATACGCATTAGAAGGGCGATGAAGAATGATGGGGCTATTGTAAGTGGTGGTATTCAATGCCCTTAGAGGGGCAATATCGTCTAAAATCCAAAAACTTCTACCGTGAGTACCCACAACAATATCGTTATCTTTGATAACCAAATCTCTAATAGAAGTTGCTGGCATATTCAAGCGTAATGTTTGCCAATGTTCGCCTTCATCAAGTGATACATACACCGCACGCTCAGAACCGGCATACAACATTCCTTTTCTATAAGGGTCTTCACGAACGGCATTGATTGGATCATTGGGTAAACCATTTACAATCTCTTTCCAAGTTTTTCCGCCATCATTGGTTTTGTAAATATGTGGCTTCATATCGTCTAAACGAATGCAATTCACCGCAGCATAAGCCGTTTGTACATCAAAATGACTGGCTTCCATTAATGATATTTTACTCCACGAAGTAATAGCACTTGGGGTAACATTTTTCCAATGCAACCCACCATCGTTGGTGAGATGAATCAAGCCATCATCTGTACCGCACCAAATGGTGTTTACGTTTTTAAAAGATGGTGCAATGGTATAGATAACGCCTCTTCGAGGCATGGTCTTCATTTTTTCCTCGGTATAAATCCCCACACTTTTAGGTATATCCCAACTTTCTCTGCTTAAATCCGGACTAATTACCTTCCAACTTTGTCCGCCATTTTGTGTTTTGAACAACACATTGCCAGCAAAATACAACGTTTTAGGGTCTATGGGCGAAAACAACACCGGTGCTGTTCTAATAAATCTGTATTTCCTCGTTCTAACGGCTTCTGGAGCAATGTTTTGCACTTGTCCGGTGCGCTTATCGTATTTGGTGATTTTGCCGCCATAAATAATGTTTTGGTCTAAGGGATCAACGGCAACATAGCCATATTCTTCAACACCAACGGGGTGCCAATCGCGATAAGTGATTTGACCGTCGTTGCCACGAGACGCAATACCTACAGATCCACTTTCTTGTTGACCGCCATAGACATTGTAAGGAAACGAATTATCTGTGCTTACATGATAAAATTGAGCCGTAGGTTGGTTGTACCAAGAGGAGAATGTTTCACCACCATTTACGGTGATATGTGCCCCTTGATCACTCGCAATTAATATGATATTGGGTTGTATAGGATTAATCCATATACGATGGTAATCATCTCCACCAGGAGCACCTCTGAAGGCTTTCCAAGATGTGCCGCCATCAATAGATTTCCAGGTAACCACATTGGCACTGTACACAATATCTTTATTGGTGGGATCCACTTTTACTTCTGCAAAATCACTACCTCTTCCCCAAAGTCGTGGATCTGCATCCATCAGTATCCAACTTTCGCCGGCATCATCGCTACGATAAATGCCGCCTTTTTCATCAGCATCAACAGTGGCATACAATCTTGTTGGATCTGAAGGTGCCACACCGAAACCAATTCTACCCAAACCCTCTTGAGTGGTGGGTAACCCTTTGGTTAATTTACGCCATGTATTTCCGCCATCCGTAGATTTATACAATCCGCTGTTTGCACCATTCCATGCACCATTCTCCCACGGACCTTGCCTGCCTGCCCACATGGTTGCGTATACTACATTGGTATTGATGGGATCGATAAAAACCTGAACAGCGCCAGTATTTTCATCTATAAACAATACGTTGTTCCAGTTTTTTCCACCATCAGTGGTGCGATAAATGCCTCTTTCTTTATTTGGGCCATAAGGATGCCCCAATACAGCTGCAAAAACACGATTTTCATTTTTAGGATCAATAGCTAAGCCACCAATTTGTTGTCCATCTTTCAAGCCTTGATGGCTCCAGGTTTTACCACCATCAGCAGACTTATACATGCCGTCGCCAACGGATAAATCTGGACGTTGCAAGCCTTCGCCAGAAGCCACATACAATACATTTGGGTTGGATGGAGCCACTACAACATCACCAATAGAACCGGTAGGTTGATCGTCAAAAATAGGTTTCCATGTGCGACCATAATCCGTGGTTTTCCAAACGCCACCATTATTTACACCAATATAAAAAACATTCGGTTGCTGCGGAACACCCACTGCTCCAACCGTTCTTCCCCCTCTATAAGGGCCAATCATCCGCCATTTTAATCCACCAGCATAAGAAGGATCAAAAGGTTGAGCCCATGCAATTAGGTTTATACAGCAGGTTAAGAAAAGGGAAATGTATATTTTCATAAACAAATTGTTAATAATAAGTTATAAAAATAAGAAATTAATTATGATTTATGAGTTATGAGTCGAAAGTCGAAAGTCGTAAGTCGAAAGTCGGAAGGCGGGAGATGAAATACATTACGCATAATTTTAAATTCAAAAATCTCAAAAAAACTGCGATTTCTTAAGAGTACTTTTTTTGAACTTTAATTTACTTGATTAAACGTTTGAAGGATTATATGCTGATTGTGCATTTATCCTATACATTGTACAATCCTAAAATTTCTGATTCAGACAAATAGATTCTAATCAAGCAATTTTTTTAATCAATTAAATCTTTTTTTCTTGCTGGGATCCTACTACTGTGCCCATAACTGCGCAAAGGCATTTACCTGACAAACTTTGTTGCTCAATGTATGTATATATTTATTGCGTATTATTCTTTTGATGTACAATGCCTATGGAAATTATAAAAGTTGAATTCTAGTATCAATTGTGAATGAATTTAAGCATAATTGATACAGTTTTAAGAAAACATAATGTTCGTCAATTGTATATTAAGGTTTAAAAGATTACATAAAAAGGTGGCCACTTTTTTATTTGTAGATGTATAAGCCATTGAATTTCAGAAAAATATCATTTTTTTTTGGTGTTTTAACGGATTGTTTTTTTTGGTTGATTGTTAATTTTATTTAAGAAAAAGGCAGAGAGGTATGTTTGGTTTTCCCGGGTAGCTAAATATGTGGTTAAAGCTGGATTCTAATTATTTAAAACAAAATAACAAAAAAATGAAAACACTAAGTCAAAAAGTGTGTGTGGTTTTAGTATCAATTGTGGTTTTTGCAATTTCCTGTAAGAAAGAGATTTCTCTAGATAAAAATCTACCTCAGTCAAATAGTTTATCTCCAAAAGATGTAGGGTTAAAAAATAAGTTAGAGCAAAGGGCATTGATTACGGCTGTAGTGATGAAAGATAAGGAAATGGTACAATTGTATGTGCAGGCTGTTAAGGCAAAGATTACTGCTGACAAGATGAGTGAAGAGGCTATTACTTTTAAAGAAATTTATGAAGAGCAGCCGGCATATGTGAGTAGCTTTGCAAGAAAATTTAAAGAGCAATTTGGCCAAATTTATTATGCACACCAATATTTTAGGGCAAATAAGTTTCCAATACCTTTACAACCTATTTCACCAACAAAGAGTGGTTCATCAAGTGGTACTGGACAATTATATAATGAGTTGTTTTCAGATAATGATGGAACCCAGATTTATTTTCCTTACTCAGAAAACTTTGCTGAAAAGGAAGTGTTACATCCAGCATTAACCTATTTTCCTTTACAAGAGGTAGAAGATGTTGAAGCCTATCAAAGTGATGATAAAAGTGAAGATAGTTTTATCACATTTACAGCTAACGAGCAATATGCAAAATATAATCCAACATTTGTGTTGAATCTAAATGAAATTGGAATATTTAAAGGTGCATTACAAGATACCACGCCCATACGGCCCATTAATCCATCACAATGCAATAGATTAAATTATAATGTGAAAGCAGATTTATTTGATGATCATTATGTGGTTTCGGTTTTTATCCCTAAAGTAAAGCTTTTAAAAAATTTCAGAACCTGGTTGGGTGGAAGTAATTTTTTCTGCATGTTACAATGTTTTGCTAAGCCCAATGACTTACAAGTTAATCCACAGCCAACGTTAAACCCCATTTCTGCAAATAATAGAATGGTTACCAGAGACTTTATGATACGCAGGCGATATGTAAATGATTGGGTTGATTTTGGCAACATTTACAATGATGATTGGAAATTGGAGCAATACGATAATCCAATGGTGATTTATTCAAAGCAAGGTTGGTTTTACAATTCTAATGTCAATACTTCAATTAATGTTACTGCTGGATTGCGCGTTGATACAGTTAGAAATTCAACGGGTATATTGGGTTACCAATGGTCATCTTCTTTTAATGCAGCAGGATCAGCTACTTTAAATTTTAACTTTGGTAATCAATATGCATATAGAGGTTCTGATTATGTTACACGAAGAGGATTATTAGCCAATATAGTTGGGGATAATTTCGCTAATGGAACTCTAGAATTTGAAAATATAAATTACACCGTTCGTAAAGTTAGCGATTGTTTGCAATATGCCTTTGTAGTCAATGAATGTCATTAATTCTTTCTATAACCACCTCCCGTGAAATCGGGTATAAAATTCCAAACAAATGTTTAAAAAAGCAATTTTAGCGAGTTCAATCCTTTTGGTTTTTGGCTTAAAAAGTTCTGCTCAACATCTGCAAACGTTAAATGTTGAATTTATTTCCGGGTATAATAATACCACCATATCAAAGGGCATGAACGGATTTTATTTTCAAAGTTCATTGAGTAAGCAGCTACTCCCGCTTGTATCAGTCAGATTAACATTAGGTATGGCAAAATCTTCAAATTTCCCCAAAAAGTTTGATCATGATTGTACCTCTTTTAATGCCAGTGATACATTGTTGAGCAGTTTTAAGTATAACCAAGATTTATGGAAATTGGTTAAGGATTTAGGTCCACTTGATGTCGCACATTTTGATTTAACATCAGCAACGAACATTTATTTGGGTGTCAATGCCGATGTTAATATAATTAAAATTCAAAAAATTACAATTTCCGGAACAGTAGGGGTTAATTTCTGCAATACATTCGGGTCTGCATTGTATTTGAAAGATTCGTATTATTTGAATAATAAATTAATTAAATATGTTCCTGTTTCTACCTATAATACCGATAATGTAATTGGTTATAATGTAGGGTTTAGAATTCAATATGATATAGCGAGACATACTTCTATCTTAATTACATCAGAAAAGTATTTTGGGGATAATGGTTCAGGTCGCTTTGCTAAGTCTGAGTGGCTAAATATAGGTGTTGGTATTGTTAAGCATTTATAGTTTTGAAGTGTAGGGTAAAATAAAAAGAGAGCTACCAATTTATGGTAGCTCTCTTTTTTAAGGAAGATTTAATACTTCCCACTATTTTAATTAAAATTTAGTTTTGATTGGTTAATAAAATGTTTTTTTGAAACTCTTCATTAGTTTTTTTCACTGATTCTTTAGACTTAATCAATCTAACATTAGATACAACATGATCTTGACGATCGTAATTGTATTCAGGAACAATGCTTTTGATTTGGTTTCTTAAGCTAGCTACTTGTTGAGCTTGAGCTAATCCAAGTAATTCATCATAATTTTTGATAAAATCTACTGGAATGTCACATTTCAAAGCCTTTAAGATTTTAGGATGATGTGTAGAAACCAAGTTTTCTGAGTCTTTGAACAATTCTTCAAACATTTTTTCTCCTGGTCTTAATCCTTGGAAAACAATATTAATATCTTTTCCGTAACGCATTCCAGATAATTCAATCATCTTTTTTGCTAAGTCAATGATTTTAACTGGTTTTCCCATATCAAATACAAATATTTCGCCACCGTTACCCATGATACCAGCTTCCAACACAAGGTTACTTGCTTCAGGGATGGTCATAAAGTATCTAGTGATATCTGGATGAGTTACCGTTATAGGGCCACCCTTTTCGATTTGTCTTTTAAACAATGGAACAACCGATCCATTAGAGCCCAAAACGTTACCAAAACGAGTTGTAATAAATTGAGTGCCACCTTGGTTATTCATTGCTTGAACATACATTTCTGCAATTCTTTTGGTTGCACCCATGATGTTGGTAGGGTTAACCGCTTTGTCGGTAGAAATCATTACAAATTTCTTTACACCATATTTAAAAGCTGCGTCTGCAATAATTTTAGTACCTCTTACATTTGTGCTAACTACTTCGTAAGGGAAGTATTCCAAAATTGGCACGTGCTTGTAAGCTGCTGCGTGGAAAACAAACTGAGGTTTATAGTTACGCATAATGGTATTAATTCTGTCGGCATCTCTAATACTAGCCAATTCCATACAGAAATCAATTGATTCGTTTTGTTCAGTAAGCTCATGCACGATATCATGTAAACCAGTTTCAGATTGATCTAATAATACTAATCTGGTTAAATTATATTTACTTAACTGGCGGCAAATTTCAGAACCTATACTTCCTGCAGCACCAGTTACCAATACCGTTGTTTTTTCAAATTCTTTTTGAGAACGCTCATTCAACACTTGAATAACTTCTCTTTCTAATAATGACTCAATGGTGAGCTCTTTTACTTGTCTAGGTTTGAAACTTCCGTTAGTCCAACTTGAAAGTGGCGGTACAGTAGAAAGTTTAACGCTCAATTCAGAGCAAAGAGTAGCTAATTCTGATTTCTTCTCAGGGGTAATTTCTGCTGCAATGATAACTTCTTTGATTTGGAACCTGTTAATTAGCTTCCTAAGAGAGTCAATTTGTCCGGTAACAATGTTCAAACCGTTTAACGTTTTTCCAATTCTTTTTGCATCATCATCAATGAAAGCAATAACTGTTGTTCCGTTTTTGCCATCTAGTTCAATAGATCGCTTAGATGCCAAACCTTTTGCTCCAGCACCATAAACTAATACATTATTGATTGATTTAGATTCTTTAAAATACCTGGCATAAATCTCTTTTACCAATAATCTAAACCCAATCATAAATAAACTTACTAATAGTAAATTGATTACCATAATGTAAGGGGCGTTTTCCAATGGGGTAATTAGACTTGAAATCATTTGATGCAATGATAACCAGCAAATAAATTGGAAAACAGAGAACTTTAAAATTGTGTACACATCTCTTAATTCTGAATACCGAATAATTCCGGTATGTGTTTTGAAAAGAAGCATACCAGCAGCACTAATAACCACATTAATTAAAATAAGTAAGCTAAAAGACGTGTCGTGTACATTTAAAGTACGACTCAACGAAGCTGAAATAATGAACGAACAAACAAAAGACAATAACACTAAAAGCTGTTCAAGAGAGAAGATTATCCATTTTGAGGTAATCTTTGTGAAGGGATTAAAATACTTAGACATAGGGTTTCAAAGTTTCGAATGAACGGTTAAAAAATTAGAACTGGTAAGCCCAGTGGTTTCATTGGATTGAATTCAGTCGAAAGGTTGGTTTTGTTAGGTATTTTCGGGTTTAAATGTAAACTGTTAAAGCTTACAGACCTCTAAAGTATAAATACTTACTCGAATTAAGAAGTTTTACGTTAAAAAAAATAAAAAAATACTTAAATAAGTAGTTATTTTTTACAATTAATTGAAAAAAACGCAATAAATGCAATTTTAAATTAGTAGTCATTTTTTTTATACAATATTTTTAAGTTGGCTTATAATATTTTTAGGGGAAACTGCGGAAAATACGGTATTCCCTGCGACTAATACGTTGGCTCCAGCTTGCACAATAGAAGCGGCATTCAACAAGGTAACCCCACCATCTATTTCAATAAGTAAATCTGGTTTTAGTTCATTGGCCATTTTTCTTAATCTAGAAATTTTTGAAATTGTTTGAGGTATAAATTGTTGTCCGCCAAAACCCGGGTTAACACTCATCAGACAAACCATGTCTATCATTGGCAGAATCTCTATGAGCAATTCAATCGGAGTATGAGGATTTAAAGCAACGCCTGCTTTCATGCCCAACTGATGAATTTGTTGTATGTTTCGATGCAAATGTGGGCAAGCTTCAATATGTACCGTAAGAAAATCTGCCCCTGCCTTTTTGAAATCTTCCGCATATTTCCCAGGTTCCTCAATCATCAGATGTACATCACATATTTTTGCAGTGGCTTTTCTAATTGCTGCAATGATGGGTAACCCAAAACTAATGTTTGGTACAAATCTGCCATCCATCACATCAAGATGAAACCAATCAGCCTCACTTTCATTTAACATGGCACAGTCTGACTGTAAATCAATAAAATTTGCTGAAAGCAACGATGGTGCAATTATTAGCATAACACGAAGGTAAATAAGTACAGATAAATTAACAATTGTTTAGCCCATTGATTTGATGAATTGACATATTATTTTGTAATTAACAATATTTCCCTAATGGATTTTCTAGATTGATAACCTTAAGGTAATATCTGAAACTAAATATTGGGGTTCATTTAATTCACACTGATAACTGTGTTATTCAAACAAATAAATCGTATTATAATAGGAAGGCTAAAAATCTCAACTGAAATAATTATGATGGGAATTCATCAAAATCTGCAATTAAACTTTTTTGAGGCATGAGTAAGGTGCATTTTGGGAAATTATTTTGTTTAACACGAAATCCTATGTTCTAAACAGCTTAAATAGCCTACAAGAATTTTACTACAATGCAGTTTTTATTCTTGACTAAACAAAACTATATATTCATTGTGTTCCAAGTTTGGGTTAAACACCATAATTTTATACTTCTTATTTATTTTCAAGTTATTGGTATGAAATTATTTTGTTCAGTTTTTCTCATGTATGTGCTTTTTATAAGTGGATTTTCAGGTAATAAACATTTTATCAAAGAGATAAAACTAATTAAAATAGATACTGTTCAGTATCCAGATGA
>Ga0164294_10005686_pt1 | contig 10714 bp, 12 predicted proteins | sample GEODES005metaG_FD_111479 | JGI IMG/M metagenome (GOLD analysis project Ga0164294, IMG submission 111479) | Oligotrophic lake water microbial communities from Sparkling Lake, Wisconsin, USA - GEODES005 metaG | ecosystem: Environmental > Aquatic > Freshwater > Lake | place: USA: Sparkling Lake...
CGCTGCGCCTATGGTGGGAGCACCAGGCACGGTCTTCGGCGTGACGGACACCGCGCCCGAAGCGGCGCTGCTACCCGCGCTGTTGCTCGCCTTGACCGTGCAGCTGTAGGCCGACCCGTTGGTCAGACTCGATACCGTGATCGGGCTCTTGGTGCTGGTGCCGGTCTTGGTCGTTGTGCCGGTGACGCACGAGGCCGTGTAGCCAGTGATGGTCGATCCACCATTGGAGCTGGGCGCCTTGAAAGCAACGCTGGCACTGGCATTGCCCGCTGTCGCTGCGCCTATGGTGGGAGCACCAGGCACGGTTATCGCGCCAACAGCTCCGTCAGTCAGGCCCGCCATTGCGAAGAAGCTAAATATAGAAAAAGCCTGCTTTAAAACTGAGACTGGCTTTCCCATTGTGTTCTTTCAAAAGTACGCAGCAAGTTACTAAAAAACGCAAACCAGTTTTATTGCCGGAAATTTTATATTACAAAAACTAAAACCGTATGGCTCAGTCGCAGCCGATCAAGTTCTTTCACGAGTTGCCTTAGGGAAGGTCTGCACAAACCGCGGGCAGCTGTGGTTGCGGCAGGCCGAGTGCGGCATGCAGGCCCACGTCGATATCGATGCCGAGTCTGGGATGGTTCACACGGTGCCCGGTAGTTAAGGCAACGCACTGCGGCATGCCTTGGAGACCGAGGTCTTTGCCGACGCTGGCTACCAAGGCGCCCAAAGCGGAGCAGTTCGCCCTCACGTCCCGGCAAAGCCTGCCGATAAGGAGTTCATGGGGACGGCGCTGCATTGGCGCCTGCCCTGAAAAGAACCCATCGACAGGAGTCCCCCATGAAGTTGGAAAACATCGTTTTCGCGGTCGCGGCCAAGATCGACGTGGATCGATCCTTCGTCTTCGAATACGTGGTGTGCCGGCACATTCAGGCCATCCTGCTCAAGCACACCGATCTGCCGAGCCTGGTGACCGATGAGAAGCGACAGGACTACGCCAATTCGGTGGAACTGCAGCATTGCATCGACCAAGCCGCCCATCTGTTTCTGGCCGACATGGTGCGAGCCAGCGAGATCAGCGAAGCCGCCGTTGCCCGATGGCAACTGCCGCTGGAGGCCTGATCAGTCAGCGTCGTCGCGATCGTCCGGGCCCAGCGAGTCAGGCGGGCCGGCCCACACCTGTTGAGCCTCGCCCGGCCGCAGGCGCGAACGCTTGGCCGAATTGAGCCGCAAGTCGGCCAGATGCAGCAAATCGATCGCCTCCCAGCTGCCGCTCGCCGGCCGCGATGAAACCCCGATGCACACATCGATGGGCCCGAAGCCCTCGTGCAGTTCGTGCGCCCGCCCGATCAGGCTGCGCACGGCCTGCGCCAGTTGCGTAGCGGTGACCAGCGAGGTTCCGGGTAGCAGCATCGCGAATTGATCGCCGCCGAGCCGTGCCACGGTTTGGCCCTCGCGCGCCGAGCGGCGCAGCGTGTCGGCCAGCGCGCACAGCGCCAGATCGCCTGCAGGGCGGCCACGCTCATGGTTGATCAAAAACAGGTTGTCCAGATCGACCAGCAACAGCGCCAGCGCCTGTCTTTTTTCTTGTGCCGCATCGGCCGCTTCGCTGAGGCGGTCCATGAAAAAGGCGCGGTTGTACAAACCGGTCAGCCCGTCGAGGAACAGGGCGCTAGCGTTTGTCATGTCCGCCGACTCTACGCCCGCAACACGACTTTCAGAATTTGTTTTCGATGGCCGATCCTGCGCGCTCAGGCAGGGGCGAGGTGGCGGCGGGCGGCAGGCGTTGCGCGCGAGCGGCGTCGGTGTACGACAGCGTGCTGTCGCCGAGCGCCGGCTGCCGGTAGACGAGCTTCATGCCCCCGGCAAAGTCCCAGTCGAAACTGCCGCGAGGCGCGAATCGGCCCGCAAAGTTGGGAAACGGCCGCCGTGCGCCATCGGCGGTGTAGGGCACGCCGTACTTCTTGACCAGCAGCTGGCGCAGCGCCTCGTTGTCCTGCCCGTAGGGCTTGATGACGAAGCGTGCGCTCGCGAACACCGATTTTTCGGTGCTCAAGGTGAGCTGCTGCAGGGCCGGAACGCCGGCTGCGCGCGCATCAAACACGACCGTGCCATCGGCGCGGCGGGTCTGCACTGGCGCGCCCGCCGCGCTGGCCGCGGCGATGAAATCCTCGACCGAGGAATCCTTCAGGCGCAGGCCGTAGAGGGTGAGCTCATCGGGCGGGGTGGCCGGCTGCGCCACGGCGAGCGCAGCGGTCAGCACCCCGACCACCCCCAGCACCACCGACCACGCCAGCGTGCGCCACAGGCTGGCACGACGGTCAGGCACAAATATCGACAACAGGCTGGACATGCGACGAGTTTGGCAGAGACGCCGCGCAGCAGACGCGGCCCTCGGCGAGCGCTCAGCGCAGGGTGTCTTGCGCGCTCCACTCCAGCACCTGCCAGCGCTCGGTGCCCACGCTGGTGATGATCTCGGCGGTGTGCGCGTCGATGCGGTGTGCGGCAAAGGCCTCGCGGCGGCCTTCGAGCGCCGGCAGGGTCGAGCGCTCGATGGCCCACACGCCGTCGCACCAGCGGCCAAAGGAAATCTCGAAGTCGAGCAGCGCGGCCGTCGACTCGGGGTGACGCGACACCACCGTGGCCAGCGTGTCGCCGGGCGCGGTGCCCTCGGGCCACAGCAGCTTCTCAGCGCCTGACTCACCGGGCCAGCGGATGCGTCGCGGCCGCACGCGCATCAGCCATTCGCCACTGAGCAGCCAGCGCGTGCCGCACGGCGCGATCGGCGCGGCCGCGCCCGCCACTGCCGGCGCCAACTCGGCCAGCACCATGGTGCGGCCGGTGGAGTCCGGCATGCGCTGCCACACCTCGCGAAAGTCACCGTTGAGCCCGGTCTCGACCACACAGTCGGGCGGCTCGAACGTCATCCACCCGGTATCGGGCCGGCCGCGGTCGGGCTGCACATCGAGCTGGCGATGCCAGGTGCAGCGCTCGCCGGCGGGGTCATGGAAGACCTCGGTGCGACCGAAGAACCCCGTTTGCAAGGCCAGCGCCGGATGCGGTGCGTGGCTCGGCGCGCCCACGACCTCGGCGGTGCGCGCCGCATCGGGCACCCGCAGATCAGCGTGCCAGCGCGCGGTCTGCAGCCAGTGCGCCCAGGTGGTGGTGTCGCGCAGGCCAGGCACATCGAGCTGCACGCGGCGCCACAGCCCCCGGTAGCGCTCGGGCACGTCGGCAAAGTCGTCGTTCGCGGTCATTCGAGCGCCTGCGGAAACGGCGGCAGCGAACGGTAGAAGTTGAAGTCGTGGTTGGGCCACAGCCAGGCGCCGGTGTCGGCGGCCAGCGCCTTGAGCTTGCGGATGCTCTCGATCGCCTGCGTCTCGCGGCCTTGCCACAGCGTGCCGGGGGCGATCTCTTCGTCGATGTTTTCCTGCAGGTCGGCGGCATCACCGGCGAGCAGGATGGGCGGGCCCTTGGGCATTTCGATCCACATCGACATGTGCCCAGCGGTGTGGCCCGGCGTGGCCACCGCCTGCACGCCGGGGACCACGGTGTATTCGCCGCTTTGCAGCCGGAACTGCAGCGGCGCGCCAGCGTCGTCGATCAGGTCGTCGCCGAACACCGCCTCATCGGCACCGCTGCGCGCGGCCGCCATCTCGTCGGCCTGCACATGGATTTCGGCGCCACAGCCGCAGCGGCGCAGATCGCGCAGGCCGCCCGCGTGATCGAAGTGAAGGTGGCCGATGAAGATCACGTCAACGTCGGCCGGCGTCAGGCCCAAACGCGCCAGATGGCGCGGGATGCGCTGCTCGTCGGTCATGGTCGGCGCGGGAAAGTCGAAGCTCGGCGTCTCGTAGTAGCGCGCGCGCACCGCCGCATCGGCGATCTTGGCGTGGTCACAGCCCACGTCGTAGAGGATGCGTCCGTTGGCGGTGTCGATCAGGTAGGCCAGGATGGGCGCGTCGATCAGCTGTCCCTGGCCGCGCTGAAAGGTCGAGATGGACTTGTCGTAGCGGTGGGTGGCCGTGAGCAGCGGCCAGAGCTTGCGAACCTGTGTCATGCGGTTTCCTTGTTCATGCCCGGCCCATCAGCGCAATCAGCGCCGTACTGTTGGCAACGGCTCCGAAGATACCGCCTTCCACGGCGATCATCGCCAATGCTGGGGTCTGCAGCTGCGGTTCGGACGCGGCGCAGGCATCCGCCACGGTGATGGCACCGTAGCCGTGATCGATGGCCGCGCGCAGCGTGGTGTGCACGCAGACCTCGGTGGTCACGCCGCACAGGATCACGGTGGTGATGCCCCAGCCGCGCAGGATCTGATCCAGCTCGGTCTGGTGAAAGGCGCTGTAGCCGGGCTTGTCAAGCACCGGCTCGCCCGGGCGCGGCTGCAACTCGTCGACCAGATCGTGGCCGTATTCACCGCGCACCAGCAGCCGGCCCAGCGGACCGAGCGAGCCGATCTCGGCGCCGGCAGCGCGGCTGCGTGCGAGCTTGGCCGGCGGGCAGTCGCTCAGATCGGGCCGGTGGCCTTCACGCGTGTAGACGATGCGCACGCCCGCGGCTCGCGCTGCGTCGATCAGGCTGAGCACCGGTGCGAGCGTGCCGCGCAGACGGGTCACGTCGACACCGGCTTGCGCCGCGTAACCGCGCGCGTCCAGAAAGTCGCGCTGCATGTCGATCACCAGCAGCGCGGTGCGCGCGGCGGTGATCGGCGGCAAGCTGCTGTCAGCCGAACTCATGCGTGATCGCCGCCGCAATGCGCACCGACAGCTCCTTGGCCATCGCCTCGCCCTTGTCGGCGCTCGAGCCGCGCGCCGACGACAGCACGCCCGACAGCGGCACCCAGTGCTTGCGCGTCGGGTAGACGTCGTACGGCGGAAAGTCGACCGGCGGCTCCTCGGGGATCAGATCAAGGCGCACCAGGCTCGGGTGGTAGTGCAGCATCAGCGAGGTCTCGATGACCGCAGCGTGCTCGAGCGCGAAGCCCGGAAAGCCATCGGGAAACACCGTGGCCAGCGTGGTTTCCGACAGAAAGTCCCAGTACTCGAGCCGCATGACCTGCAGCGCGGCCGAGCCGCCCACATCGCGCAGGCCGAGGTCGATGCCTTCGGTGATGAACCACTGGTTTTCGTAGTGGCCGTTGACGATGACCAGCTTGGTCGCGCCGTGGCGGGCGAACTCGCGCACCGCATCGCGCACCGAGCCGATCATGGTGGACGCATCGACGCTGGTGGTGCCGCAAAAGTGCTGACCGCCTCCGCACTTGGGCTGCGACTTGTAGCCGTACGACAGGCCCGGCGCCACCAGCGCGCCGATGCGCGCAGCGGCGTCGGCGGCCACCGCCGAGCTGAGCATGCCGTCGGTGCCCAGCGGCAGGTGCGGGCCGTGCTGCTCGAGCGCGCCCACGGGCAGCAAGATGGCCGGTTGATCGCGCTTGAGGCGCGCTTCGTAATCGACCCACGACAGCTGGTTCATCCAAACGGTGCTCATGTGATTTCCTTGGGTGTGATGGCGTTGGGGGGACAAACGGATTCGGTGCTGTCGGTGGCTTCGAGCACCGCGGCCGCCACGATCAGGGCGGCGCCCAGCCATTCGCGCGGCACCATGACTTCGTCGCCGATCAACGTGGCGGTGAGCATGGCCACCAGCAGTTCGGCAATCGCGATCACGCCCGAGCGGCCCGCTTCGAGCCGCGTCACGCTCCATTGCCAGGTCACGATGACCAGCGCCAGGCCGAACAGCGAATACGCGAGCAGCCCGGCGATGACGCCAGCCGATGGCAGGGCCACCACCGGCGCGCCCGGAACGACGAGGATCATCAGCAGCGCCATCAGCGCGCAGCCGAGGCACAGCCCCACCGTCTTGGTGGCCGTGGGCATGCCCTGGGCGGCCCGCGACACGATGTTGTTACCGGCAAAGCCCATGCCTGCGGTGAGCGCCAACACATCGGCAGCCGAAAGCGGGGCGTCAAACACCGAAAAGCCGCCCACCACCAAAAACGCACCGATCAGCGCCAGCGCCACCGCACCGGCGCGCCGTGGCGAGACCGCCTCGCCCAGAAAGATGCGCCCGCCCAGCACCGACCACACCGGCGCCAAATAGAACAGCAGCATCACGCGCACCACGTCGCCCAGCACCATGGCGCTCACGAAGGCCGCGTTGCCCCAGCCGCCCAACACGACCAGCGCGAGCAGCAGCGGCTTGTCGTTCAACCACAGCGCACGCTCGCGCCACAGCCAGGGCAGCCCGGCCAGGCCGACCAGACCGTAGGTCAGCAGTGCCAGCCACGGGCCCGACAGGCCGTGTTCGGCAAACGCCTTGAGCGGCAGCCATGACAGGCCCCACATCGACGACGAAAACAGCAGCACCGCCACCGGCAGCCACGGCGCCGACAGCCACACGGCAGGCTGCGCGGCCGAGGTGCGGTTCATGCGCGGCGGCCCGCGCGCGGCAGTGCGTTCATTGCATCAAGGCGCCGCCATTGGGGCTGAGCAACTGCCCGCAATAAAAGCGCGACAGGTCCGACGCCAGAAACAGCGCCGTGGCGGCGATTTCTTCGGGCTCGCCAAAGCGTTGCTGCGGGATGTCGAGTTCTTTTTCGAGCCATTCGCGGCTCATGTTCTCGGCCGACAGCATGGCGGTGGCCACCGGCCCGGGGGCGATCGCGTTGACGCGGATGTGCGGTGCGAACTCGCGAGCCAGCGAGCGGGTCAGTCCGATCACACCGGCCTTGGCCGAGCAGTACGGCGCGAACTGCGCGCGCCCGAGCACGCCGAGTTCGGACGCGATGTTGACGATGACGCCGCGCTGGCGCTCAACCATGCCCGGCAGCACCGCGCGGCACATCAGAAACACCGACTTCAGATCGGTGCCGATCATGCGGTCCCAGTCGGCTTCGGTGGTCTCGAGAAACGGCCGCTCATCGATGATGCCGGCGTTGTTGAACAGCGTGTCCACCGGCCCGAGCGCTTGCTGCGCGGCGTCGATCAGGCCGGCCACCGAGGCCGCGTGCGTCACATCGGCGTCGAAGGCCATGGCGCGCGAGCCCGCAGCCTGCAACAGCGCCACGACCTCTTCGGCAGCTGCTGTTTGCCCCAGGTGGTTGACGGCCACCGCCGCGCCCGCACGGCCGCAGGCCAGCGCGATCGCGCGGCCGATGCCGGTGGCCGCACCGGTGACCATCACCACACGACCGCGCAGGCACAGCTGCATGGTGAGCGGGTTGCTTTGGTGGGGGGAATTCAATTCATCACCTCGCCGTGACTGGCGCTGATCGCCTGGCCGGTCAGCGAACGCGCGTCGTGACTGGCCAGAAAGAGAAACACGCCCGCGATGTCGCTGGCTTCGAGCATGGTCGGGTTGGCCTGACGCGCGAGGATGTCGCGGCGGATGTCGTCCTCGCAGCGGCCCTGCGTGAGCGCCATGCTGGTCAAGGATCGCAGCGCCGCATCGGTGCGGATCCAGCCCGGGCACACCGCGTTGACGCGGATGCCCTGCGGCGCCAGCTCCCAGGCCAGCGAGCGCGTCAGCCCGATCACCGCGTGCTTGCTGGCCACATAGGCCGAAAAGTCGGCCACGCCGGTCAGCCCCCAGATCGACGACTGGTTGATCACGTTGGAGCCTTCGGGCATCAGCGGCAGCAGCGCGCGTGTGAGGCTCACCATGCTGCCCACGTTGTTGTCGAGCAGCGCCGACCAGCGTGCCGCGCCCAGCTCGGTGTCGTCAGCCAGCGGCGTGGGGTACTCGACGCCCGCGTTGTTGACCAGCACATCGACTCGGCCGTGGCTGGCCTGCACGCTGGCGGCGAAGGCGCGCACGTCAGGGTCATCGCCCAGGTGACAAGCCAGCGCGGTCACGTCGCCCAGCCGCGCCCAGTCCTTGGCCAGGCTTTGCAGCGCCGCGGCATCGCGGTCGGTGGCCACCAGCCGCACGCCTTGCGCCAGAAAAGCCGCAGCCAGTGCCCGGCCGATGCCGCCGGCCGCACCGGTGAGCACCACCGTCAGGCCACTCAGGCCGTGGTTGGAGCTGCGCCAGACCGCTGCAGGATCGGCCGCCATCTCACACCGCCGTCAAGAAGGACACGCCCACCGCACCCACGAAGCCATCGGCGCGGCCGCGCACCGTGGGGTCGAGCACCTGACCGTAGTCACCCGACAGCACGCGGGTCAGGCGATGCTGGTGAAACGCCTTGAGCAGCTGGCTCACGGGCACCACCTGGCAGTAGCCATTGCCATACAGCTCGCGGTGGTAGGCGGGCAACCGGTGCCATGCCACCGTGGGCCGCTCGTGGTGGGCGTTGTGAAAGCCGAAGTTCAGCCACAGCAAGTTGAGCCAGAAGTTGTCGATGCCGAACACATTGCTGTAGGTGTTGGCCTGTTCGTAGACGCGATCGCGCACCTTGTCGTTGGGAATGGGCGTGTCGCCGAGGATGGGATACGAGTCGTAGGTGTGCTGAAAGCAATCGGCAAAGCGCAGCACGGTGACAAACACCAAATAGGCGGCAAAGTAGAGCGCCAGCGCCTTGGGCGAATACCAGCCCAGCGCGGCGAAAGCACCCAGGCGCACCACTGCGATGCCGACGATGCGCGCGCGGTCGCCCAGCGATCCGCCGTGCATGAAGGGCCGGGCGATCACGAAGCCGCGCATCAGGAACTCGACCGCCGGAAAGTAGGCCCACTCGAGCACCAGCACGCTGCGGCGAAACCACGCCGGCGAGGCGAGCAAAAAGCCGCGCGAATCGAAGGTGACCACGTCGGCACGCTCGACGTGATGGCGCATGTGCTTGCGCCGCAGGCCGGCAAAGCGCGCGTAGCAAGCGCCATTGAGCCAGCTCATCAAGGTGCCCCAGCGCTCGTTGGCCTCGGCGCTGCGAAAGATGGCCTGGTGAGCGAACTCGTGAATGAAGTACGCCGACCAGATCAGCGTCAGCGTCAAGCCTGCAAAACCCAGCAGGTTGAACACCCCCGAAGGCAGGGTCAGCGCCCACACGCTGAACCCGTAGCCCAGCAGGGTGAAGGCCAGTGCCGCGATGTTCGGCGCGGCGCCGTCAGGGGTGCGGAACATCACCGGCTCACTTCTTCGTCAGCGCGTTGACGAACTGCGCATCGAAGGTCGACTCGGTGGCCGGAATCGTGGTGATCTGACCCTTGTTTTTCAGGATCTGGCCAATGATTTCACCGCTGGCGAAGTACGAGGTGGTCTCAGCCGACTTGACGAAGGCCTTGGGCATCTCGGCGAGCGGGATGTTGTAGACGCCGGTCAGTTGCTCCTTGACGTCCTTGGCGCTCACGCCCAGCGCCTTGCCGATGATCTTGGCGGCCTCGTCGGGCTTGGCCTTCATGTACTCCATGCCGTCGAGATAGGCCTTGATGATCCCGGCGATCTCGGTCGGCTTGGCCTTGATGACTTTTTCATCGAAGACCAGCACGTCGGCGATCATGCCCGGCGCGTCCTTGGACGAGAACAGCACCTTGAACTTCTTGCCGCCGCCCTGGCTGACGATCTGCGACAAGCTGGGCTCGTAGGTCACGCCGACCTGCATCTGGCCCGAGGCCATGGCAGCAGGCACCGCTTCGGGCGTCATGCTGACGGAGGTGATGTCCTTGTCGGTCATGCCGTTGGCCTTGAGCGCATAGGACAGCAGGAAGTCCGACGGCGACAGCGGGTTGTAGCCGACCTTCTTGCCCTTGAGATCGGTCACCTTGGTGATGCTCATGTCGGACACGATGGCGTCACCGCCGTTCGAGTAGTCGATGGGCATGACCACCTTTTGCATGCGGCCCGCAGCCACCTGACCCACGACCTGGTCATAGGTCAGCATGCCGCCGGCCACAGCACCGCTGGCGATCGCCGGCGGAATCAGCGCGGGGTCGCTGAACATCTGAAGGGTGACCTTCAGGTTGTACTTCTTGAACAGGTCGAGCTTTTCGGCCACATAGAACGGGCCGTAGCCGATCCAGGCCAGCGAGCCGATCTTCATCGACGTGACGTCGGCGGCCTGACTGGTGAGGGCAAAAACGCCCAGCGCGATGCCGACCAGCGGCTTCTTCAACGACGCACCGATGCGGTTGAGCAAGGGCGTGACCGAGCTGGCGGGAGACGAGGACGCACAGAGGAAGGCAGATGACATGGCGAGACTCCAGGTGGGTGAAAGACGAGCGCAGGAGAAGACGTGTCGATGCGTCAATCTCCCGGGCTTTTGTCCCTCCGTGGAGCCCCGGCACCCGAGGCTTGCGCCACGGCTGTCAGAACCGGGTCACTCTCGGACCAGCACCGGCATTGCTGCCGATCGGAACCCTAGTGACCCTGAGTGAGAGAGATGCGCATGCGACGACCACATGAAACCGCTCCACCTGCCCTCAATGCATTGCAATCCATGTGCCAGCGTGTGGGCGCGCTCCACGCACCAAGATGCAGCGGGCTCAGGCCACCCGTGCCAGGTGCGCGCGCCAGCCGCCGAAAGCGGTGATGTCTTCGGCCTGCGCCACCGCATGGCTCTCGCACACAAAGCCCTGCACGCTGGTGCCGTCTTCGAGCAGCACGGTGCCGATGCCCAGCGGCGCGGGAATGCCGGCGACGAACGAGCCGAACTCGCGCGCCGGCAGCTCCCACACCTCGAGCTCGATGGCGCCGCCGCCCTCAGTCACGCGCACCATGCCCGGACGAAACGGCGGGCCGCCCGGCAGCGCATAGAACTTGTAGAGCGGCGCGCTGCGCACCGTGCGCACCA
>Ga0164294_10005687_pt1 | contig 10712 bp, 10 predicted proteins | sample GEODES005metaG_FD_111479 | JGI IMG/M metagenome (GOLD analysis project Ga0164294, IMG submission 111479) | Oligotrophic lake water microbial communities from Sparkling Lake, Wisconsin, USA - GEODES005 metaG | ecosystem: Environmental > Aquatic > Freshwater > Lake | place: USA: Sparkling Lake...
CCCAATTCAGCGGCAGCATTTCGGGCTAACCGATCTGATAAAACATTGTCGCTCCATAGAAGTGAGAATTCAATTAATTCACTTAGTGGAGGTGAGGTAACTTCGGCAATTTGAATGGGCTCTTGACCTTCAATAACAGGAGGTCTGGAAATTCTTTCAAACTTAATTTTCTTTCCATAAAATTTCCGAAGATTTCTAATATCAGCTTCAAACAATCCATTGAATTTAACTGTAATTTCTGAATCATCTGTGAGATTTTTTAAAGCTGCGCCTACCAACTTGGTGGAAACTGCACGGCCATACTTCTGCACATCTTTCGAGCTTGTAGTTAACCAGGGATCAAATTCACCTAGCAAGAGAAATGTGTTTGGCCTATCAGTTGCATTAATTGTAGTTTTAAAAACTTTCTCTGCCCCAAAAACATTTAAAGCAGTAGTAGATGAAATTAATTTTAGAACTGATGCCGGTGCACGAGGAATATCTGCCAAATCAGAGTAAATTTCAGTCTGTGTTGTTGGATCAAAAACAATTATGCCTGGTTTGGCCAGTGTCGGAGAAGTAGCAAGTGTCTTGAATGTGCTCGGAAGTGAAATCGCATGCGCACTAGGACTCGCTGAAACACTTAATCCAATTATGGAAACTAACGAAATAATTCTCCGCAGGATCAATTTATTTCACTCTTTCGTTTTAAGTTCCCATTAAATCTACCTTGCGAAATTGCTGCTCCAAGAACAACTATTGCGCCCCCTACCGGTTCGTGCCAAGAAATATGTTCACCCAAGAAGATCCATCCAATAAATACCGCAACAACAGGAGTTAAGTAAGTAACAGAACTTGCAACTGAACTTCCTGCGCGTTCCACAATTTGAAAATTCCAGATATAGGCCAGGCCACTTCCGAAGATCCCGAGTGCCATCATTGCTAGGACCGGACCGAAACGATATTCATTCTTAGCGATGCCATCCACTAGATAAAATGGAAGAAGTGTTATGGCGCCGGCGGTCACTTGACCTGCAGCAAGTGCCTCTGCCCGTAATTTCAACGGAGTTAAATACTTTTTGATTATTGGGAATGAAAGACCGTAGCAAGTGATTGCAGTTAGAAGCGCAATGACGCCACTTGTTGAACCAGCACCAAGCCCATTCCAAATACCCAATACTGTCAAAACTCCAATTCCACCAAGGATTAAGCCAGCAATATGTTGGGCTGCGATTTTCTCAGATCTAAAAAAGATAAAAAGAAATATTAGAGTTGATAATGGCGTACAGGCATTAATAATTCCTGCAAGAACTGTTGTAACTTGTTGCTGGGCATATGCAAACAAAAATCCAGGAAAAACATTTAGAAGCAAGGAAACAACCCAGAGAATAAACCAAGTTTTAGGGTCAGTTGGAAGTTTGATGCCGCGGATTTTTACAATAAGCAGCAGAATCATTGCGCCAAGGGCGCACCTTCCAAAAGCAACACCAACGGGATTTAGGAATTCAAGGCCTAATTTGATGAAGACAAAGGAAGATCCCCAAACTAAGCCAAGTAGTAAATAAATAGGGAGCCACGATTTTTGCTTCATGCAAACTCCCCCTAATCTTTGGGTATGACTACTGCGGAAATTGGACCTGGCGAATTCTATCCAGTGGTTGGCGTAGGCCCACATCCAAAACCATGGCCTGACGATAAACATTTCGACCCTGAATTGCTTGCAAACGGTGACCGCAGAAATGTCTTAGATCACTATCGTTATTGGAGCGTCGAAGCAATTGTCGCTGATTTGGATACGAAGCGACATGATTTACAGATTGCGATTGAAAATTGGCAACATGATTTAAATATTGGATCAGTGGTTCGCACAGCAAATGCATTCAATGTTTCAAAAGTTCACATTGTTGGTAAACGCGATTGGAACAAGCGTGGTGCAATGGTTACAGATAAATACTTACATGTTCTTCATCATCCAACTGTTACTGATTTTAAAATTTGGTGTGACGAAAATGGTGTCCCGATTATTGGGATTGATAATTTGCCGATTTCAAAAGAGTTGGAAACCATGGACTTGCCGAAAAAATGCGTTCTCTTCTTTGGGCAGGAAGGTGCCGGAATGTCAGATGAGGCTGTTGATATTTGTGAAACAGTTCTTGCAATTAGGCAATATGGCTCAACTAGATCAATGAACGCTTCTGCCGCTGGTGCAATCGCGATGTATGCCTGGGCGATGCAGCACTTAAATAACTAATCTTCTTTAATTACTTCTTCTACTGCAATTATGCGACGCCGGATCTCATCCGCTTCATCTTCGCGGCCTAGTGAATGTAGGACATCTGCCATTCGGCCTTCGATTTCTAGGATAAATTCAAAATCCTTGTTCTCATTATCGGTTGCAATTTCCAGAACACGATCTAAAGTATTTAAGCCCTCTTCACCTTGTCCAGCAACTATCTGAGCTTTACCTAATTCTAAAAGGGAATATGTTTCACGATAATGATCGTGCGCAGTAACAAATACATCTAAAGATTTCTGGGCAGCAAGAAGAGCTGCTTCGCCATCGCCGATTTCTGTTAGGCAATGTGCAATTTTTTGATCGCACCTTGCAACGTTAATTACCTCTTTTAGTTTTTTAAATAGGGCACGTGCCTCTTGAAATGATTCAAGTGCTTGTCCATAATTCTTCAATTCACGTTGGGCGCAGCCGATTAAATGTAAATCATTCGCGGCACCACTGTCATTTCCATCAACTAAATGTTCTTGGACGCATTCAGACATACATGCAATTGTCTTCTCGTATTCTTTAGAAGAGAACCACCATTCACCAAGGGTGCAAGCTAAATCAATTGCTAGTGGTGATTTGGATTCGCGAAGTAAATCAACAGCCTTGCTCATCGCATTCGCTGCTTCATTCATCCGCTTTAACTGATTTAAGTTATAGCCAATTGCAGAATATGCCTGAGCCAAACCATCTGATGGAACAACTGAACCAAGTTCGGTATAAATATCTCGGGCGGTTTCCGCAAGTGCGAGCGCTTCGTCATATTGCCCACGCGCATAAATTCGAGCGCTTAACTCGTAATAAGTATTTGCACGATCTAAACCTTGGGTTTCTGGAATTCGCTCCCAAAGCATCTCCTCGGTGACAATGTCTTCCGTTGAATCCTCGTCCTCGCCCATGACAAAGACTCTAGCAATACCTATCGCCCGACGCATTGCTAGGGGTATAGTTCCGACACGTGCGTTTCTTAAATACTCCTAGCCACGACTTGACCTATGACGATGTCTTCATGGTCCCAAGCTCGTCGCAAATCGCAAGCCGCATGGATGTAGACCTTTCAACCCATGATGGAACCGGAACCACAATCCCGATCGTCGTAGCAAACATGACGGCAATTTCTGGACGCCGAATGGCTGAGACAATTGCTCGCCGTGGCGGAATCGCAGTTATTCCCCAGGATATTCCAATTGAAATTGTGAGCGACGTAATTAAATGGGTGAAGTCAAGGCACAACTTCTTCGACACCCCAGTAACCCTGTCGCCTACTGAAACTGTTGCCGATGCCGTTGATTTAATTAACAAACGCGCACATGGTGCGCTGATAGTTGTTGAAAACGGTCGCCCTGTCGGAATCGTTACTGAAGCCGATTGTGAACGTGTTGACCGCTTTACTCAACTTCAACTTATTATGAGTAAAGATTTGGTAACTGTGCCAGATTCAATTGAACCGCGTGAAGCATTTGAATTTCTAAATAGCGAGCGCCGTAAATTAGCGCCAGTAGTAGATAAGAGCGGAAATCTTGTTGGAATTTTAACGCGCACAGCTGCGCTTCGTGCAACGCTTTATCAGCCTGCAATAGATAAGAATAATAAATTGCGGGTCGCATGCGCTGTGGGAATTAATGGCGATGTTTCGGCGAAAGCAAAAGCACTGATAGATGCTGGGGCAGATGTTTTAGTTGTTGACACTGCGCATGGACATCAAATCAAGATGATTGAAGCCCTTAAGTTAATACGGGCACTCAAGCCAAATATTCCAATCGTTGCCGGAAATGTTGTTACCGATGAAGGAACTAAAGCTCTGATCGAAGCAGGAGCAGATATCGTAAAAGTTGGCGTTGGCCCTGGTGCAATGTGCACAACTCGAATGCAAACCGGTGTTGGTCGTCCACAATTTTCTGCCGTTCTCGAATGCTCCGCTGAAGCCAAGAAGCATGGGAAACATGTTTGGGCAGACGGTGGAGTTCGCCATCCCCGCGATGTTGCACTTGCACTTGCTGCTGGCGCTTCGCAAGTAATGATCGGATCTTGGTTTGCGGGAACATTTGAGTCACCAAGTGATTTAAATAAAGATGCAACAGGGCGCCTATACAAAGAGTCTTTTGGAATGGCATCTGCTCGCGCAGTTGCGGCTAGAACTTCAAATGATGGCGCATTTGATCGCGCCCGTAAAGCGATTTTTGAAGAGGGTATTTCTTCGTCCAGGATGTATATAGATCCAGCGCGCCCAGGTGTCGAAGATTTATTAGATGAAATTATTGCTGGAGTTAGATCTTCATTTACCTATGCAGGTGCAACAACTATTAATGATTTCTCGGAACGAGCAGTTATTGGAATTCAATCTGCATCTGGTTATGCCGAGGGGCGCCCGCTTCACACAAGTTGGTAATTTTAATTATTTCTCTTGGTGAGCAATAACTTTTCTAGATAAAAGTATGTGTCCGAAGAAACCAATCAACAGCGCAAGAATTACGCCAATATTTGAATATGCCCACGGTCCATCTTTTCCACCAATTAACCCCAAGAAATATCCTTGCCATGAGAGCCAACTTGCAAATGTATTTGTTACAAAGCCCCAGCCAACAATTGCGCCAATTGCAACTAATGAGAGGGTACGTAAATTCCAGGAACCGTAAATTCCTTTCGGGTTAAATAGATCAGCTTCAACATAATCACGCTTGCGCATAAGTACGTCGGCCACAAAGATTGCAGACCAAACTGCAATTGGAACACCCAAAGTTATTAAGAATCCTTGGAATGGTCCGAAGAAATCACCAGCAATCCAGACAATATAAATAGTTCCTAGCGCCATGATTACTGCATCGATTGAAGCGGCAACGTGACGCTTAACTGGAAGTCCTACAGATATAAGTGCAAGCCCAGATGAATATAGATCAAGTATTGCGCCACCGATAAGTCCCAAAATGGCAACCGCTGCAAATGGAATCAAATACCAAGTTGGAACTAACGTTGTTAGTGCGCCAATGGGATCCATCGCGATTTTGTCGCTAAGTTCTTTACTACTTCCCGCCAACATCGAACCGTAAATTACTAAAACAATTGGAACAATTGAGGCACCGAAAACCGTCCAACCAACAACGCCTTTACTTGAAACACTACGAGGTAGGTATCTCGAATAATCTGCAGCGCAGTTGACCCAACCCAGTCCGATTCCGGTAATTCCAAAGATTAGTGCACCAAGAAATGCTTGAAAACTGCCGCTAGGAATTGCTGACACTGAACTCCAATTAACTTGATCAGCAGTCAAGGCAATGTAGCCAACAGTTAAGACAATTGTAGAAATTGTTAAGAATTTTTGAATGCGCATAATTACTTGAAAGCCAAGGACGCCACCAAAAATAGTTAACCCGGCAGCGATAGAGAAGCCAAGAATTCGCGAGATTGTCGGTTCAATATTTCCGACTCTGGTTAAGACTGTTTCTGTTGCAAGTGTTGCAAGTGAAACTAGAACAGTTTCCCATCCCACAAAAACTAGATATGAAAGCAGGCCAGGAAGCACATTTCCTTTTACGCCGAAGGCGGCACGTGAGAGCGTCATTGTCGGAGCATTTGCACGTTTGCCAGCAAGGGAGCTAATCCCGACTAAAAAGAAAGATGCAACTGTTCCGATTATTGCGGCAAAGGTTGCCTGCCAGAAAGAAATTCCGAAGCCTAGAAAGAATGAACCATATGAAAGTGCTAGCAATGAAACATTTGCTGCGGCCCATGGCCAGAATAATGAGCGCGCTGATCCACTTCGCTGATTTTGCGCGATGAAATTAGTTCCATTCATTTCTAACATGGGGCTAAGAATAGAGGTAATAGATACGATTAGCGCATGTTTGCTAATGATGAGTTTCGAAAGGCAAGACTTGCAATTTTGATTTCGTTTCTCATTAACGGATTCTCCGTAGGAAACTTTGTATCTAGAATTCCAGATTTCAAATATGAACTTGGTATAACAAATGGAGTGTTAGGGGCGTCACTTTTCTGCGCATCAATTGGCGTGCTCGCAGCCCTTCGCCCAACAAGTAAAGCTGCAGCCAAATATGGCAGTGGTCCGGTCGCAAAATATTCTGCATTTACACTCGCTCTGGCAGTTCCCTTTGTCGGATTACTTTTTAATCTTCCTTGGTTTCTCTTCTCACTATTTATTTATGGTGTCCTATCTTCAATCCACGATCTTTCAATTAATGCACATGCAGCGGCGCTAGAAAACAAAGCTGGAAAACGGGTAATGAGCACCTTTCACGCGATGTGGTCGATCGGAGGTTTAACTGGTGGTGCAATAGGTGGGCTACTAGCGAGTTTCAATATATCTATTCTGATCCATGCAATTGGTGTTGGAAGTTTTATATTTTTAGTCGCTCTCTTCACTCGCAACTGGTTCTTGCCTGCCGAAGCAGATCAACATGTAATTGAGAAACATAAAAAACGAAAAACACCACGTAGATTCTTGATCTTAGGTTTGTTAGGGCTATGTGGCGCACTTGGTGAAGGAGCGGCTAGTGATTGGGGCGGAGTTCTAGCCCGTGAAACTTTTGGAGCATCCACACTAATGTCAGCTCTGCCATATGTTTTCTTCTCAGCAACAATGGTTATCGGAAGATTATCCGGAGATTTTCTTGCTCATAAATTTGGAGTAGTTAAACTTCTTACCTGGTCCGGATTTCTAGCAGGCATCGGATTAACTGCAGGTCTATTTGTTGGAAATATCTACGGTGTAATTATTAGCTGGCTGTTACTAGGCCTGGGTATTTCTACTGTAATTCCATTGATGATTAGTGCGACTGGAACTCTTGCTAACGATAAATATTCTGGACAAGTTTCAGCTGCCGAAGGAGTTGCCTTAGTAACTGGTGTCGCATACTTTGGCTTCGTAATTGGCCCTCCGCTAATTGGTTTTATTTCAGAAGTCGTAACCTTGCGCTGGGCGATGCTACTTCCAGCCGTATTGGCAATAATTTTTGGATTGAGTGCAAAAAAAGTATTGTCATAGTAAATTGCTTCCATGATTACACCTCAGAAACTCGCATCCAATCAATTTGATCACTTCTACAAGGGCGGCTACCGAATTGGTGCGCTTCGCAATGGACCTGGTGGGCCAATGCGACCTGAAGAGTGGATTGGTTCGATGACAACTCGCTTTGGTGAAAAAACTATGGGCCTCTCAACTCTCTCTGATGGCAGTTATTTAAGGGATTCAGTTATTGCAAATCCAGAACAATGGCTTGGTGCTGAACATTTAAATACCTTTGGTGCCAGCACTGAACTGTTAATGAAGTTACTTGATCCAGATCAAAGACTTCCGGTTCATTACCACCCAAATCGTAAGTTTGCGAAAGAGCACCTTTCGTTGAAACATGGAAAGACTGAAGCCTGGATTATTTTAGAAGCGCCTGCTGGAGCAAGTGTTGGATTAGGTTTTGGTAAAGAAATGTCGAAGCCTGATGTTTCAAAGATGGTTGATGCAAGAGATTCAGATGGTCTTCTTGCTTCGCTACAAAAATTTGAAGTAAAAGCAGGCGACACCGTTTTTGTTCCAGCTGGAACACCACATGCAATTGGCGCCGGAATATTTGTTCTAGAACTTCAAGAACCAACAGATCTTTCTGCGTTATTGGAATGGAATGACTTTGCTGTTGATGGTGTTAAAGATGGGCACCTTGGCTTAGGTTTTGACACTGTTCTAGATGCACTTCGTTACACACCAATCGAAAAAGATGAAGCAAGCAAATTAGTTTTCTCTAATCGCCTATTCAGTAGCGCTGATCAATCTGTCTTTACTGCGGTTGCTGATCCATATTTCCGTGCCGATTATCTTGCTGGAAATAACAGCAAGGTTGCTGCCGGATTTAGCATCATGTTGGTTCTTGAAGGTAATGGAAAAATTGCATTCGAAAACCATTCCGCAATTGATGCAGTTAAAGGTGATGCAATATTGATTCCACACTCTGCTGGAAGTTGGACGCTAAGCGGGGCCAGTGGAGTTGTTTGTCGTCCCCCACTAGCAAAAGATGCACCACTAGCTATTTAATATCTGCCATATCTAAAGTTGGAAGACTTTCTAATGCATTTGCCATCATCGGTGGGCAGATTTGGCCAGGAGCAATAACCGGCTCAAAGTGCCACCATTCATTCTCGTAAACCCGACAGAGGCCAAACTTCGCGCCATTATCTTCAAGCCACTTGGCTGCGATTTTGTCACCCGGATAATTAACATCGATCGCTATACCCCACGGATGATTTGAAACATCTTTGGGTAAAACCCATTTAGAAGCTTCTTCAGCGCTGCCATATTTTTTAATTGCATCCGCAAAGAGTCTTGCTTGTAAACCCTGAGTTCTAAAGCCTGAAGTAATGTTTAACTTAAAGCCGACAGTTTTTGCAGCCGCTTGTGCTGCTAAGAATCTAACTTCAAAAGTTCGGTCAAGTTCAGCCGGACGAACCTCTGTATGAAAAATCGGTGTTGTTCCAAGTGGTTCTTCGGGGACTACACATCCAAGATCGGTATTACTTGTTCGCAATTCTGATGTTTCAATATTGAAGCACAATAACTCGACTGGGGCTACTACAACTTCCTCAAGCAAAACAGTTGTATTAGAGGTTGAATAAGTTATGACCGCACCCACTAGTAACAAATAACCTGCGGCCCAAAAATAGAAATCTGTGAGTTTCTTATCCATTAATTCTTGCTCGCTTAGGGAAATTTGTAATCAATCCATCAATTCCTACTTCGTGACAGAGTGCTATTTGATCCGGGGAATTAACCGTCCAAACAAGCACTCGTTGACCACGGCTCTGTAATCTTTCAACTAATTTAGGGTATTTCTTAACTAAATCAATATTGATTGCAACAATTTGCGTTCGCGAAAGTAGTACTTGCCAATAATATTTTGATACGGTGCAACTTTTGCGCACCTTAGTAAATCTACGAACTGCGAACCAAGAGAATGACATGCAGATAATCTCTATTCCAGACTTTTCAATTTCTTCCGCCCTTGAATCCAATAAAGCGCAAACTTCTCTCTCGATAGCGCCACCTCTCGGAACAGGGTGTTTAGTTTCAATTAAAACATCCTTTTTGTTTTTTATCGCAAGATCTATCAACTCAAGCAGAGTAATCACGGGTGCGCTCTGTTTTAAAACTGCGAGATCGACGCTAGAAACCTTCACATTACTTTTCGAAATTCTGGCGGTATCTCCATCATGGATACACGCGATCTGATTATCTTTTGTAAGTCTTACATCGCATTCAAAACCATCTGCGCCATCTGAAATCGCAGCGAGATACGCAGCCATTGTCATTTCCGGATTCTCGCCAGACGAACCGCGGTGTGCGTATATCTTCATTTGCCTACAATAAATAGCAATGAGTTGCGAAGCCCAAATTTCTTTACAGGCGGCTTAATCAAAAACAGTAAACGCATGATTGGAGACCAGATCCCAAACACTCTTTTGAATACCGCGGCTCTGACTTTCAAATCGTTGCGGGTATTTCGGAAATTCCCGGAACTGTCTGTTGGGTGGATGGCGACCACGATTGGCAAGAAAGTCCCCTTGAGCCCTGATCTAATCCCATCAGCAATGAAAATATATTCATCACCCAAGTAATTCTCTGCTCCAGCACCAAAGTTCTCGTCGAATCTAATCCCGTTTTGTTTAATAGTTGAAACTCTAATAAACATCTCGTATGTCGCAGCTTTAGCGCTATTTGTCAGAGTTAACGCATGCGACGTTGTTGGATATGGTTTCCGTAATTTTCCGGATTCATCAACCGCCTGGGTCAAAATTATTGATACTTGAGGATTTGCTTCGAAATAATCAATTACTTTAACAATCGAATCTGCCTTGAAAGTTATGTCATCATCGCCAAAGAGTAAATATTTGGTCTCGGTATTCTCTAAAACTGCATTGCGGCTCTTGGTCACGCCAGATAACTTCTGTTCGATAAGTCTTACGTTGGAACCAAATTCGGGGAGAACGTCGTTACTTGGGTTTTGAATAACTACTAAGTTTTCGACGCCTTCAATTAATTTAACATTCTTTGCGCTATTTACACGAGCAGAATAGCCAATAGTTAAATCACTTAACTTATTCACTATTTGTTCGAGCCCTTGCAAATCTCATCAGACCAGAGGACAGAGTTGAGAGACTTGAATTTTGCATGCGCAAGCCAAAGAAAAGCACGATTGTGTTAGATGCATTTATCTGATCTTGGAAACTCAAGTAAAGCAATACGCCAAGCAATCCCAGCATGGCAATCCCAGAGAACAGGATTCCAATCTCGCCAGATTTGATTCGAGTTCCGACGCGGACAAAGTTTGAAGTTGGTATTTTGTTTCGCTTATCTTCGATAAAACCTCGTTGTGTTGAAATTTGTTTCTTAAACAAATGGCCAAGGATCTGAAAAGTTATTGCTAAAACCAGGAGATTTATGAGCCCAAATACC
>Ga0164294_10005691_pt1 | contig 10709 bp, 8 predicted proteins | sample GEODES005metaG_FD_111479 | JGI IMG/M metagenome (GOLD analysis project Ga0164294, IMG submission 111479) | Oligotrophic lake water microbial communities from Sparkling Lake, Wisconsin, USA - GEODES005 metaG | ecosystem: Environmental > Aquatic > Freshwater > Lake | place: USA: Sparkling Lake...
AGTGGCACTGACTTCAGTCGTGTTTGCCGAGCCAGCTATCCAGAATGCGTTGCAGGCTGCCATCTTCCCGCATCGCCAGAATCACTTCATTGAGCCGCTCGCGCTGCGGACTGCCGTTGGGCAGCGCGAGGCCAAAGTCGAGCGATTCAAACACCGGCCCCACGATCTTGAAATTGGTCCTATCGGGCTGATTGATGCCCGCCATCAGCGAGAGATTTTCCCCCACCACAGCCTCCACCAGATCGGCATCGGCAGCGGCGAAGACATCCTCGAGGGTGGGAAACTCCACCGGCACTCCGCCCCGTTGCCGCACCGCCGCGACGGAGACAGCCCCCGCCTGACACCCGATGGTGCGGCCGGCCAGATCGCGGGGGCCATGGACGTTCCCCTGGATCTGTTCCATCGTCATCGTAGCAGTCAGGGTGCTGGTAAAGAGCGCCACCAGAAAGATGCCACCGAGCATCCAGCCCAGCGCGATCAGGCGGCCCACCATGCTCGAGACATGCTTGTTGTCGCACCCGCCGGTAATCACCGTGGAGATGCTCCACCACGTTGCCTCCCAGACTCCAGCGAAATAGCTGCGGGGAAAAGATTCGGGGTTGCCGCGGCGTTCAAACCACCAGAGCAGGTGGCCGGTGACCAGTGCCAGGCTGATCACCAGTCCGGTGAGCTTGAGCAGATCCCACGACAGAAGAGCCCGCGCCGATCCCAGCCAGCCAGAGGGAGATTTGGCGCGCACGGCGATGCGCAGGCCGGAATGGAATATCGGATGGGTGAGATCGATCACCTGCTCCCGTTCCCGCGTGAGGGCCAGCGGCCCCAGCAGCATATCGACCTTCTTCGCCGCCACCGACTCGATGGCGACCAGCAAGGACGGCTCCTTGACATACTCGGAGGTCACCCCGATGCGCTGCGCCATTTCCTCCCAGAGGGCGACCGCCACGCCTATCGGTTTGCCGTTTTGATAGGACACCGCAGAGGCGATGGGAGCCACGCCCACGCGCCACACTTCCGGTCCTCCCTCTCCGGCCGCGGGTGCCGTCCCGGTGGAGAGCAGCCAGAGCGCCAGGCTGGCGCAGATGAGTTTCGCGGCGCCGCGGCGACCGATCGCTCCTACGCCTGCCGCCACCAGCACGACCCCGCCGACTAAGGCCGCAATCGCCAGCGCCACCGCACCGGGGGGCAGTTGCGCAGACGTTCCCGTTGCCATCTCGCGCAGGCTCTCGGCCATGCCACTGCCAGCTTCCCCCGACAGCACAAGCAATAGCAGCGGAATGCTGTTGTGGATCGCATGGCAGACAATCGCCGGCAGCAGGCTGCCCGTGGCGATGCGCAGGGCTCCTGTCGCCAGCCCCAACACGAAGGTGGAGGGCATGCGCTCAGGCATGAGATGGACCAAGGCAAACAGCACCGCCTGTGCCACCACCGCGGTTGCCAGGCGCCGGGGGGGGGGAGCGTCGCCGGCAAACGCTCCCAGCGTCCAGCCACGAAAGAGGAGCTCCTCGCAGACCGCTGGCAGGAGCGCCATCAGGAGCCACGACAGCCACCAGGGATTCTTCAGCAGCAGCGACACCAGTCGTGCGGAGAGGTCGCGGGCTTCTGCCGACAGGCCCGTGCCACGGGCGGAAAGGAGCACGGCCGCTCCCAGCAGAAACAGGGCGGCACCAATCAGGCCTGCCCCACTCAAGGAACAGGCGGTGCGCCACCAGACAGGCTGGCCGAATTGTGGGGATGCCGGTGGCCAGGCCCATGCCAGCGTGCGCCGCAGATCGACGCGTTGCCACCACAGCGTCGCCCCCAGAGGGATCAGCACCACCATCAGTTGGTGCAGGGGGATGGCCAGCAGCAGATTCTTGGGGGCGAGTCCCTGCAGATACCACAGCGCGGCCAGCCCGATGACGATCGGCATCATTCCCTGCCCCACTGAAGGGAGCGCTCTGGGCGCCGGCCGGGTGAGGGGGCTGGTGGCACTGTCGGGACCGCGGAAGAGAATTTCCTCATCGGTGAGTATGGCTGCGGTGCCGCGCAGCAGCAGCCATGTCAGCACAGCCGAAGAGAGGAGCGTGAGGGCCAGGGGCAGAAGGATGGAGGGGCTGGTGGAGCTGACGGCGGCGGTCGGTTCCGGGCCCGCCTCGACTGCGGTCAGCGCGCTGCTGGCCACCATCACCTGTCCGGCAAATGGGACCAGCGCGAGGAGGCCGTCGCTGCGCATGCCGGGCAGGAGTGCCGCCCCGGCCAGAGCACTCACCAGCAGAATCACCGGCGTGAGCGTGTTCTGCGCCTCTTTGCCGCTTTTTGAGGCGGTGGTCACTGCCAGGCAGGTGGCGGCAGCCAGTGCTGCCAGGCCGATAAATGCCAGCACCGTCACCACCCCCCCGCCAGCCATGTTGGGCAACCCCAGGGCAATACTGGCCGGGAGCAGATAGAGCGCCACGCCAGCTGTCAGGGCGATCGACAGGCAGTTGGCCGCCAGCGTCGCCAGCGTGACGGCAAACACAGCCAGAAACTTGCCGAACACAATCTCCTGCGCCCCACAGGGGGCCATCAGGAGTGTCTCTATGGTGCCCCGTTCCTTCTCCCCGGCGATCGCATCGATGGCGGGGTAGAACGCTCCTGTCATGGTGAGAACAGCCAGCAGCACCAGAATCGCGCCGGCCAGTGTCGGCAGCAGGCCGGGAGTATGCAGCGGCGCGGAGATACCATCGTCGGCAAACTGCACGCGCAGCGGCCGCAGCGTGCTCGCCGGAAGGCCGGCGTCAGCCAGTCGGCGCTGGCGGGCATCCTCGGCAACCTGCCGCATCACGGCCATGAACTCCTCGCGCACGCGCGGGTCGGACGGACGCGCTTTCGGCAGTTGGGCGAGCAACTCGGTCGTGCCTTTCCCATCGAGGGCCGCCAGCAGGCCCGGTGCGGCATCCAGCCACACATCGGCATCGCCGCCATCGATGGTCTGCTGACCTTCGGTCGCATCGACCAGTAAAAACCGCAGGCTCGCAGGCCAGTTCTCCTGCTCGGCAGGCGAATCAGATGTGAAGGCGGCCGCCACGGCGGCAATGCGCTCGGCGAGAGAAGTGGCCTCGGAGCCACTGAAGGCAATCGTGAGCTGTGTCGGAACTTGGCGATCCTCCAGATCGCTCACGGCCGTCCGCACGCCAAAGGCGGTCGAGAGAGCGATGATGGGGTAGGTGACCATCGGCAAGAGCAGCGTGACCAGCAGCGTGCGGCGGTCGCGCACGAATTCGAGCAGATCACGCCGGGCGATCGCCAGGCTGGCCCGCAGGCCGCCGCGCTGGGGGTGAGGAATGTCGCTCATGCTCTTGTGCCCTCCACGGCGGCGAAAAATCCCTGCTCGAGCGACCCTGCCGGTCCAGCCAATTGAGCCCTCGTGCCTTGGGCAGCGACCCGCCCTCCATGGATGATGACAAACCGGTCGCAGCGATTTTCGATCTCGTGCAGGCGGTGGGTCGAGAGCAGAATAGCCCGGCCTTCGCTGCGCAGATTAGACAAAAAAGCGAGGAGATCCCGCGATCCGAACACATCCAACACGCTCGTCGGCTCGTCGAGCACCAGGGCGGGTGGATTGTGCACCAGCGCCCGCCCCACCGACACCCTCTGCCGTTGCCCGGATGAGAGCCTCCCGGCCGGCCGATCGGCGCAGCTGACCAGGTCGAGCACCCCCAGGAGCTCCCCCACGCGATCATCGAGTGTTTCTGCCGCAACGCCGTGCAACCGGCCAAAGGACTGGAGGATTTCGCGTGGCGTGAGCCGGTCGGGCACGCCGGTAGTGGCCGACACGTAGCCCAGTTGGCAGCGGGCTCCCACCGGGTCGAGTACCACATCGCAGCCGGCCACCCGGGCAGTTCCGGAGGTGGGCCGCAGGAGCGTTGCCAGCACACGCAGGGTGGTGGTTTTGCCGGCACCGTTGGCACCGAGCAAGCCGACCATCTCCCCCGGGCCGACCGCAAACGACACTCCATCAACAGCGCGGACGATCTGCCCATCGGCCGATGTGTAGTGTTTCACAAGATCGATCACCTCGATCATCTCACCCCTCCTCGCTGGGAGGAAATTGTCGGCGGTCGAGAATCAGCACGCTCGCCACAAGGAGCACTCCGGCCAGGAGCACCACCGCCCCGCACTGGACCCACACTGGATTGGTGTCGATCAGCAGTTGCATCCCGGCAGGCATCTGGCGGCCCCATCCCATCCCCTGCACCAGCAGACTGCGCAGCCGCAGGCTGACGGTGAGCTGGTTGACGACGGCGGGGAGAAAACCGGCCAGATATTCCACGACAATCGCCACGCCGACACTCGCCACGAGGGCCCGTTTGGGCACAATCACTGCCGGCAGGGCAAAGAGGGCAGCGCGGCCGAGGCACGACAGACCCACCAGAGCTGCGAAGAGCGGGAACCGCCTCCATGGATGCGCCATCCCGCTGACCGCCAGAGCCAGGCAGAGCGCCAGAATCGCCACCGCTGCCGTCCAGGCAACCGCCGCGAGGAAGGTTCCCAGCAGCAGGGCGCGGCGTCCATGGGGACGCACGGCAATGTGGGCCCAGGTGCCGCGTTCCAATTCGTCCGCCACCGCCGGGCACATCGTCACCAGCAGGCCGAGCATGCAGAGGGCCTCCGGAATGAGCGCATAGAGAATCACCACAACGGTGCCATCCATCGAGCCGCTGAGCGTCTTGCGCACCGCCATGAGCACGGCAGCCGGAAACAGCACGCCCAGGGCGGCGATGGCCAGCCGGGGGAGGGTGAACAGGCGTCGCAGCTGGAATCCCGCCACGGCCAAAACCGCGGCCAGAAGTGTTCCACGCGGAAGAGGCTGGGCGTCAGCGGCGGGTGGCGGCGGCATCGTGCCGATGGTGTTCGTGGTTGTCATGGTGCCACCCCGCGGTGCAGATGCACGAGCCTGCCAAAGAGCCCCTCCAGGGAGCGATCGCCGGGCACCAGTTCACGCACCATGATTCCCGCCTCAAGTGCTCCCGCGGCGATCCGTTCCGCCAAGGCCTGCGGGGATCGAGTGCCCACGATCAAAACATTCTCCCCCTCAAACCGCAAACTCTCCGCCGCTGCGGACTGACAGGTTTTCTCCGCCAACCGGCGCGGCTCGTCGCAGACCACCCGGAGTTCTGTCGGGAGCGACTCGACGAGGTCGCGGATTTCCCCCACTGTTCCGCTGGCCACGAGACGGCCGCCGAGAATGACCACCAGCCCCGCCTTGAGGGCTTCGATCTCATGAAGCAGATGGCTGGCAACCAGGAGGCTGCGATCCACTGCCCATCTCCGCACCAGCCCGACCAGTTCGTGCCGCGCCAGCGGATCGAGGCCGTCGAAGGGTTCATCGAGAACCAGCAGATCGGGTTCGTGTGCCATGGCACCAGCCAGCTTGGCACGCTGGCGCATCCCCTTGGAGAGTGTGCCCAGCGGGCGCAGGATCGCCTCTCCCAATCCCACCTGCTCCAGCGCGCGCTCCGCGCGCACGGCCGCGGCGGCAGGTGAGTAGCCGGAGAGTTGCACCAGATACCGCACCCACTGGCGCGGGGTGGCGTGGCGTTCGGTGAGATCGGCCGCCGGGCAGAAGCCGATGCGGGCCAGCACCCGCGGATTGGCAAACGGGGGCTCACCGAAAACCTTCACCTCCCCGATCGAGGCCCGCAGTTGGCCAGTCACCAAGCCCAGAAAGGTGGTTTTCCCCGCTCCGTTGGGTCCCAGCAGACCGTGGGCACCGGTGCCGAGTTCGACCGTCACGTCATTGACGCCGATCACCGAGCCGTACAGTTTTGTGACATGGCAGAGGGAGAGCATCGCAGGCTTTCAGAGTGGCCGCCGGGCCACGTTCAACACAATCCAACAGCACGATCCAAGCGAAGCATTCACGCCCGTGCAGGCGCATCGACCCGGCGCCACAGCACCAAGATCGACACCGCCGTCACGGTCAGCAGCGAGACCAGCGGAGGCAGCACAGCCCGCCACCTGGTTTCAATGCCGAAGATCCAGGCCTGCACCACCCCCAGAGCATGGTATGGGGAAAGCCATGCCCAGCGATCGATTTCAGAATCGAGTCCGGCGGCCCGCGAGAGCCAGCGGAAACCGCGCGGGGCTGATCGCGGCCGCACGGGGGGAACGGAGGCAAACTCACCAAAGGCTTCGTCGGCGAAGAAGCTCTCCTGCGCCGCTGCTTCCCGCGACAGGCGGGTCACCTCAGCGGCAGCCACCAGATCGGCTGTAGTGAGCGCCGTGTGGGCGATCCAACAGGCGGCCCAGGTGGCAAACCAGGCAAAGCTGGCGATCCGGCTTTCGGCCGTGAGCGACGAATAGGCCAGCGCCATCAGCACCGTCGGCACGGCGAGCGTCAGGCTCGCCAGGATGATCTTCAGCGGCAGATCCCAGGTGGCGACCGCGACCCACACACTCGGGCTCACCAGCACTCCCAAGGCCCACAGCGCCAGGGCCGGCAGCATGGTGATCGCCGCCACGAGCACTCCCAGGACGGCCATCTTCCCCAGGATGTATTCCAGCTTCCCCACCGGCCGAGTGAAGTAGACCAGCCAAGCCTTGGCCCGCAGGTCGCGGGAGATGAGCGTCGGAGCGACCAGTCCCACCACGACCGCCAGCAGCACCGCCTGCGGCGCCCGCATGAACGCCAGCAGAAGACGCGCCCAAACCATGTGGCGGGTGGAGTTGGCATCCAACGGCCGGCCGTCCGGCGGCGGAGCCCCCAAGCTGCGGGCCAGCACCGCGCCGAGCACCCCCACGCCGTCGAGATTGCGTCCCGCCCGAGCCTGCTCTTGCATCGTGCCCAACTGCCCTTGGTCGACCGCCTGCTCAAACGCAAAAAAACTGGCGGCAAACAGCAGCGCCGGGCTCCAAGCGAAGAAGACCGCCCGGCGCAGCCAGCGGCTGGTCCACGCCAGCCGGATGCCGGTGCCGGCGATGACGCCCACGGCGTGGCCGTAACCGCGTCGCTTTCCCCGCCATGGCCGATAGCCGACATCATGCAGTGGCATCATCATCTCCAGGGGAGGAACCGATGGCTGCGTGGGCCGGCACGTCCGCTTGAGCAATTGCCTCCAGGAATACATCCTCAAGCGCCCGCTGGGCCCGTTCCAGCGAGAGCACCACCACCCCCGTGGCCCGGGCCGCTTCCCAGACGGCAGGCACGCTGCCGGCGGATGATGCATCGAACAGGATCGCGCCGCGCTGGGCCGGCGAGACCGGCGCCGCTTCCGGAGCTGGAGCGACCCGCCGGGCGGTAATCCCCCGCCCCGCCAGAGACATGAGCATGTCGTCGAGCGGGCCGATCCCTTCCAGCCTGTCTTCCGGCGCCGGCGGGAGAGTGAGTTCGCGGATGGAGCCCGACAGGCGAACGCGGCCACCGGCCAGCACGATCACCCGCTCGCAGATCGCCTGCACATCGGGAAGGACATGCGTGGAGATGAGGATCGTTTTGCCATGTTCGCGAGCCAGCGTCGTGAGCCGTCCCAGCATGGCCCGCCGTTCCAGCGGATCGAGTCCGTTGGTTGGCTCGTCGAGGATCACCAGCTGTGGGTCGTGGACGATGGCCGCGGCGAAGGCCACCTTCTGCCGCACGCCAACAGACAGGGTTTCCACCGGCCGGTAGCGTTCCTGGCCGGCGTCGCACCAATCGAGCACCTCGTGCGCCCGCCGCAGCGCTTCGATGCCTGGCAGACCGGCGAGCTGGGCGGCATACCGCACCATCTCCACTCCCGAGAGGCCCGGCACGGAGCATTCATCCTCCGGCACCACTCCGATCGACTGGCGCACGGCTCGCGGTTCCCGCTGCGGATCGAGGCCAAACACCCGCACAGTGCCCGCCGCCAATCGCACCAGCCCCAACATGGCACGCACCAACGTGCTCTTGCCGGCGCCGTTGGGGCCCACCAGACCGGTGATCCCGGGGAGCACATCCAGCGACACGCCATCGAGCACCGTCCTCCGGCCGTAGCGCTTGACGACATTGGTGAGGTGCACCGGCAGAGCGGCAGCGGAGGGGATCATCGGCCGATCAACCCTCCATCACTTCCGCTTCCTTGAGGCGCGCCAATTCCCCGACCCGCAGTTCGAATTTCTTGGTGAGCTCCTGCACCTCTTCCTTGGTCGAATCGCAATCGTCCTCGGTGAGAGTGCCGTCGGTCTTTTCGCTGTCGGAGGCCTTGTTGGCATCGCGGCGGACATTGCGGATCGCCACCCGCGCCTCTTCGGCCAGTTCCTTGATGCGGGAAGTCATCTTGCGGCGCACGTCGGTGGAGAGGGCCGGCACCGTGATCCGGATCACCCGTCCGTCGCTTTGCGGATTGAAGCCCATGTCGCTGGCATGGAGGGCTTTTTCGATGTCTTTGATCGTGCCGGGATCGAAGGGCCGCACCACGATCTGATTCGGCTCGGGGGCGCCCACGCTCGCCAGCGCCTTGATGGGAGTGGGCGATCCATACACATCGACCCGCAGCGAATCGACCAGGCCCGGATTGGCACGGCCAGTCCGGATGCCGGTCAGGGCATGACGGAAAACATCGGCCGCCTTCTCCATGCGTTCCTCGGCATCCAGCAGAATGTCGTCAACCGGCATGGACCCACTCCTGTGTGTGGAAAACGGTGTGAAAAAACTGTCTGGAAGACGTGAGACGCTCCACCAGACCGAAAAAACGGGGGGAACGGCCCCCGCAGGCAATTGTCGCAGGCCGACCGAAGGGCACGCAAGCACCCCGGCCGATTCAGCCCACGATTACGGTCGGCCGGCGGGCCGGATCGGTAACCGACTTGTCGAGGAGATCGACAACCACATTGGGAATGTCTCCCTGCCCGAAGAGGAGGAATTCCAGCGCCAACTTTACGCTGCTCCCCTGGCTCCAGCCGAAGACAACATCCAGCGGCGTGCCCGTTTTGGTCATTTCCATCGCGATTTGGGCGATGGTATGGGAGACGGAGGCGACGTCGCGGGCCACGATGATGAAGCGTTCTCCCTCCTGACGCACCGAGATGATGGGCGCATTCTGGAATTCACTGGTGTCGCCGTAATGCACTTCCAGAAAGACGATCGGCACATCGGCCGGAATGCGGTGGCGGCGGCGGATCTCCGCCTCTTTCTCATCGAGGGAACGATGCCCGGGGCGGTGGGGCACAAGCACCCGGAAAGCCCCCTCTGCGCAGATGTCGGTCCAGAGCATTCTCGCGCCGTCGTCGGCAAAGCGAAATTCCTTGAGCCGCAGTTCCTGGCTGCGCCACACCCGCGACACAAACGAGATCAGCATCACACAAGCGATGAAGATCGAGGCGATGATGATGCCGTCGGGGCGCTCGGAGATGTTCGTTGCAGTGGTGTAGATGAACACCAGCGTGATCAGGGCGAAGGCCAGCCGTTTCAGCCAGCTGTGGGAGTGCCCCTCCTGTGCCTCGTGCTGCATGTGAACCAGCGAGGCGATACAGGCGCTGGTCATCAGCACCAACACGCCCGTGGCATACGCGCCGCCCTGGGCGGTGACATCGGCACTGAAGGCCCATGTGACCAGCAGGTTGATGAACGTGAATCCAATCACCAGCGGGCGGTATGCCGCGGCCCATTCTGGCGCCATGCCGTACCTCGGCAGATAGCGGGGCACCATATTGAGCAGGCCCGCCATCGCCGAAGCGCCGGCAAACCACAAAATGAGGATTGTGCTGATGTCATAGACGGTGCCGAACAGCGGACCGAACAACGGGCAGATTGGATAGGGGCTCTCGCCGTGGGCAATGTAAGCCAAGGCCCGATCGATCGCTTTGCCCTTCACCGGCTCCAGTTGCAGTTCCTCTGCCGGGATCAGCGTGTTGGTCCCGGTGATTAAGGAAGAGCCCAGCAGAAAAAACGACATGATCACCGCAGCCACCAGCAGCAATTTTCGGGTGTTGGCGATGCGGGCCTGCGTGTTGTGGGGCTCGGCTTCCGTGCCCCGAACCAGATGGATCAGCAGCACGCCGGTTTCAAACCCGCTCATGCCGAGTGCCAGCTTGGGGAAAATGAGACAGGAAATACCGACGGCCACCAGCAGACCGCTGCCGCTGATTGGGGCATGCTCAAGGTGGTAGGAACCGGAGGCGATTTCTCCCGCCCAATGCTGGAGGAGGGCGGGATGGGTGAACAGGTACCACAGGCCGGAGCCGACGATGACAAACGACAGCGACAGGAATGCCGCCACGAGGATCGTCGCCAGTCCCACCACCTCTTGGTAGCCCTTGAGAAACATCCCTCCCAGCAGGAGCAGGAGCGTCATGGCCACCAGGATCTGGTTTTGCATCCACGGAGGAGCCCCGCCGGCGAACAGGGAATTGTTGATCAGATGCGCGGCGGCGTCGGCGGCCGAGAGTGTCTTGGTGATCACAAAATCGGTGGCCGCGAAACCGATCAGCACGAGCACGCCGATCTTGCCCGACCAGCCGCCGACGAGGCGCTCGATCATGCCGATCGATCCGATGCCATCGGGCGTTTCCCCGGCGACATAGCTGTACACGGGATAGGCCCCCAGCAGCGTCACCAGCACCAGCACCAGCGTGGCAATGGGGGCCAGCGTGCCGGCCCCTTCGAAGGCGATCGACGGCTGATAGCCGAGCGTGCTGAAGTAATCCACACCGCACAGGCACATGATCAGCCACCATGCATAGTGGTGATCACGGGAAGACTGGCTCACGCGCAGAACTCCTCAAAGGGGCGA
>Ga0164294_10005694_pt1 | contig 10704 bp, 7 predicted proteins | sample GEODES005metaG_FD_111479 | JGI IMG/M metagenome (GOLD analysis project Ga0164294, IMG submission 111479) | Oligotrophic lake water microbial communities from Sparkling Lake, Wisconsin, USA - GEODES005 metaG | ecosystem: Environmental > Aquatic > Freshwater > Lake | place: USA: Sparkling Lake...
CTTGCTGGTGATGGCCTTGGCGAACTCGTCGAGCAGCACGGCGAGTTGGAGCGTGTCTTCGGCGGGCACTTCCTTTTTGTTCACCACGAGGCGCTTCGGATTGGGTTTGTTGCCACCGCTTTGTCCATAGACACTGCCTTTGTCTCCGGGGAGGATTTCCACGCTGCCTTTCGGGCCCAGCGTGGTGCATTGATGGAAGCTGTTGCTGTAGCTGGCGCGGCAGAGAGCCTGGAAGCCATCGTCGAACAGCAGCTCGAAGCTCATCGTTTCCTCCACGCCTTCGGGGAATAGCTCCTTGTGCCGCGTGGCCGGAAAGGCGCGGACGGACACGGGCACCTTACCGGTGAGGTAACATGCGGCCTGCACGGGATACACGCCCGTGTCGAACATCGCTCCGCCACCGGCCATCTTGGGGTCCAGCAACCATTTCTTGATGGTCGCGGCTCTCACCGGATCGGCGAGGCCGGCGGCATAGCCCCAGGAGAACTCATAGTTGCCATTCGAGAGATCGCCCACCGCTCCACCGCGCAGCGCCTCGATGGCCTTCACATGATGCGGCTCCCATTGCAGGCGGTAGTTCACACCGAGATAGACATTGGCGGCCTGCGCGGCGGCGATCATCGCCTCACACTGCTCTGCGCTCGTCGCCATCGGCTTTTCGCACATGACGTGTTTGCCTGCTTTCGCTGCGGCGATGCTGTGCTCCGCGTGCAGCGAGTTCGGCGTGACGACATGCACGATGGCGATGTCTTTGCAGTCCGCGAGCTTTGCCATGTCGGCGTAAGAAAAGATGTTCTTCTCCGGGAAGCCGTATTGCGCGGCCCACTCGCGCCCTTTGGCGGCATCGCCCGTGATGGCTCCGGCGAAATACACGTTCTTCGCCAGCGGCAGCTCGGGGGCGATGGATTGCTTCGAGAAGCCGCCCAGGCCGCAGAGCGCGACACCGAGCTTGCCTTCATTGGCGGCTTGGGCACGGACGGTGGAGTTGAGGCCGACGATGGCCGGTGCGGCGAAGGCGGCGGTTTTGAGGAAGGAACGACGAGGGGTGGCGGATGGAGTCATGGTGTCTGAGTGAGATGGGTTACTGAAGTTTGGTGACGTAGCAGGCGTCCCGCGTGGTCACGGCGAGAAGTCCTTCGGGGCCGAAGGCGATGCTGGTGGGCTTGCCGAGGGTTTTCAGGAGGCCAAGCGCTTTGCCATCAAAGGCGGTGATGCGGATGCCGTCCTTCGTGCAGACCCAGAGCTGGCCCTGCGGGGACAGAGCGAGGCCGTCGAGGCCTTTTTCGGTGAAGGTGGCGAAGACTTCGCGCGGTGCCAAAGTGCCGTCCGCGTTGACCGGGAAGCGGAAGACATTCGGCGTGCCGCTGTCGGAGATGAAGAGATGCTTCTCGTCCGGCGAGAAGGCGATGCCGTTCGGCTTGTCGAAGCCCTCGGCGGCTTTCGTGAGCGTTTTGGTCTTCGGATCAAATCGGAACACGAACTGGCCGGGCAGCTCTTTTTTGTCATTGGGGCGCTTGCTGAAAAGCCAGTCAGGATCGGTGAACCAAACGCTGCCCTTTGACGACACGACGCAGTCATTTGGGCGATTGAGCTTTCTGCCCTCATAGACATCCGCGAGCACTTCCACACGCTCTCCTTGGGCGTTCCAGCGGGTGAGCTGCCGCGTGGTCTGCTCCACGACATAAAAGCCGCCCGCGCCATCGGGACGGAAGCTGGTGGCCTCGGGCGAGTCCTTGCGCCAGACGACGAGACCGGTGGCCTCGGACCATTTGAAGGCGAAGCCGTCATGATGCGCGGCGTAGTGCAGCGTGTCGCCGACCCACTGTGCCCCCTCGCAGCCCGCATGGCCGGAGCTGATGGCGCGCCAACTGGCGTGAGGCGGGAAAACGCTGACAAGGTCGCATTCCACCAAGGGCTCACGTGCAGGAGCGATTAATGGAAGAAGGAGAAGGGATAGGAGCAGCCTCACTTGGGATTGCCGTTTTCAAAGATGGACTGGATTTCCGCCCCGCTAAGCACGGCGGCGTAGATGGCGAACTCGTCGATCGCCCCGTTGAGATTGCGGATGGGGAACGGATGACCTTGGGTTGGCAGTCCCCAGTTGCCCAGCTCGCAGGGTCCATAGCTGATCGGGCGTCCGGCGTGATGCAGCTTCGACACCTCACGACTGACCTCCGCTCCATCGAAGTATTGGATGACCTGCCCGCTTTGATTGTCATAACTCACCGCGATGTGATGCCAGCGCCCCAGGCTGTCTGGACCAAAGACAGGTTTGGAGAAATAGATCTGGTTCCAGTCTCCGCCGAGTGTGATCCCATCAGGTCGATAGATGATGGAGAACATGAGGCTGCCGTCTTCATAGATCTGCCAGTGCGGTTCGCCGTTGTCGTAACCATCGGTTAGCAGCAACGAGTTGTATTTCTTGTCCACGCTGTCCACCTTCACCCAGGCAGACAAGGTGAGCGCCGTGTAACTGCCATCGAGATTCAAGCGAAGACGGTCGCCCGGCCGCTTGAACTCCAGCGCTTCCTTTGCAGGCCAGCGACCTTGTGTCCACTGAGCACCGACAGCACCGCCAGCACGCTGCTTTAGCTGAGGGGCTGCCAAGTTGCTCACCAGCCTGTCCCAACGATCATCCGGCGCATGCTGGAAGGTGTAATAAGCAATGAGACGCGGGTCTTTGCTCGTTCCTTCCGACCACGCCTGCCATTGCTGAAAACGACGTTGTTCGCGCTGGCGAATCAGCCCCTGAAGTTCGCTGATGGGAAGGAAATCCTGCGGCGATACACCCGCCGTCGTGGAGGCCAATGACATGCCCACCTTTAGACTCGCAGGCGCTTTATCCTTCGTATGCGCGATGACTTCACCATCGAAGACATGCACCGCGCTGTCCTGGCCCGTCACATTCAGCGCGAACTCCGTGCCTAGGTCCTCCAGCTTTACATCCGGCGCATGCATAAGGAAACCCTTCGCGGCTGGCGGCACATGCACGCGCACGCGACCGCTCACACAACGCGCTTCCCAGGCCGAGAGGATTTCGATTTGTGTGGCACCCTCGATCAACACCGTCGCCCCGCTGAAGAACTCGATCTGCGCCAGGCCTTTGTTCAAGGTCAGCTTCCCCGGCGCGATGGTATCACCACTGCGCACCGCAGTTTCAGCAAAGTCAGCATCCAACGTGTCACTGACCATTGCGACTCCATTGGAAATCGCCTCTTGATCCACCGCCGCGCGTGGCCAGACGATGAAGGCCAGCAGGACAATCGCCGCCGCCGAAGCAATGAGTGCCGAGGTGCGCCAACGCGACGTCCGGCTCATGACCGATGGCTGCTTGAGCCTGCCGGTGTTCACCGCCGGTTGTTGCAGCAAACGCGCATGTTGATCGGCGAGTTCCAGATAAAGGCGTCGCGCCTGCCAGTCATCGCGCAGCAGAGCTTCGAGTTGCGCGTGCTGCTCTGGCGTGATTTCGCCGTCGAGCTTGGCGTGGATCAGTGATTCAAGATTCATGAGAGTCCCTCCGATTGAAGCTGGCGTGTGACGCACTCGTGCAGCCGCTGGCGCAGCAGTTCCAGGTTTCGAAACAACGTGCGACGGCTCATCGCGAACCGCTGCATCATCTCCTCTGCGCCCTGACGCATCGCGTATCGGCTGGTGACCAGTTCCTTGTCCTGCGGCGTCAGTTTGGCCAGACACCCATCCAACAACTGAAGCCGCTGATCGAGTTCCGGCTCCATCCGCTCCCGGTCATGCGCCAGCAGATCCATGACATCCTCGCCAAACAGCAGCGGCGATCTCGCCGCCTTCTCGCGATGCTTCTGCACCTGCAAATAGGCAAACCGATAAGCCCACGGCAAAAACGGTCGCGACGCATCATACGCATCGAACTTCCGATACAGCGCCAGACTCGTCTCCTGCAGAATATCCCGCGCATCCGCCTCGCAAGCCACGAGGCTGAAGATGTAACGAAACAACGGCTCCTGATGCTGGGTCAGCAGCAGGACAAGCTGTTCGGTGCGTGGGGCGGATTCAGAACTCATGAGCGTGGATCACCTGTATTCCCGCGCATCTAGCTCTGAGTGCCAAAATTGTTTTCAGAAAGGGCGGAGGGAAGTGGCTCAACGATGAATGGGAGCTTCAATGGTGAACTTACCCGCCTCCCCGCATTGAGGCGTCAAAGCCAATGCCCAGTGCGGCAGGCTTCCGCCGCTGCTCAAAGTTCCTGAGATGCGCTCGGCGCAATCGTGGACGTCGTTGCTTGGCATGTTGGGTCACTCGCGGCGAGACAGCAGATGCTTGGGCAGGTCAGCCACACGCTCGCAGCCGATCTGCTCCATGACCTGGCGAAGCTGGCGCTTGAGCATGATCAAGGTGTGATCACCTCCACGGGGCCCCAGAGCGCCCACGCCATACATGAGGCTGCGGCCCATGAAGACAAACTTGGCCCCGGAGGCGAGGGCGCAGGCCACATCTGGGCCGCTGCGCACGCCGCTGTCGAGCATCAGCGTGGTGCGACTACCAAACTCGTGCTGCAAGCCTGCGAGGGAGCGGATGGTGGAGTCCCCGGCGTCGAGCTGGCGGCCGCCGTGGTTGGAGACGATGAGCCCATCGGCACCGAGTTGGAGAGCCAGTTCCGCATCCTCGGGGGTGACGATGCCTTTGACGACCAGCTTGCCCGGCCAGCGCTCGCGGATGGCCTTGATCTTGTCCGCGCTGAGGCGGCCAGAGAAGGTTCGGTTCATGAAAAGACCCAGATGCTTCATGTTCAGCCCTTTCGGGATGTAGGGCTTCATGGTCTGGAACTGCGGTGCACCCGCCATGAGCTGGCCGAGGCACCAGGACGGGCGCATCATCATTTGGAAGATGTTGCGCAAGGACATGCGCGGCGGGATGGAGAGGCCGTTGCGGATTTCTTTGGGCCGGTAGGCAAAGGTGGGCGTATCCGCGAGGATGACGAGCACCGGAAAGCCCGCCGCGTGAGCACGTTCGAGGAGCTTGTCCCGCAACTCGGGCTCGGCCGGATGATAGAGCTGGAACCAGGCCTTGCCGCCGGTGATCTCGGCCACAGTCTCGATGCTGGCGGTGGCCACGGTGCTGAGGATGAAGGGCACCTGATGCTGGCTGGTTGCCTTGGCGAGAATCTCCGTGGCGCGTGGCCAGACGAGCCCTTGCAGCCCGATGGGGGCAACGCCAAACGGAGCCTCATAGGTTTGGCCAAAAATCTCAGTCCGCAAGTCAGCGCCCGCGTAGTCGCGGAGATACCACGGGTGCAGACGCACCTCGCGGATTTCCTCGGTGTTGCGGCGGAGGTTCACCTCCGAGAAGCAACCGCCTTCCAAATACTCAAACGCAAAGCGCGGCACCCGCCGCCGCGCCCGCTCGCGCAGGTGCTCAATGGACGGATACTGGGAATGGAAGGCTGAGGAATCAGCTTCGGGGGTGGATTTTTGGTTCATGGCGGAGGGAGGGCGGGAGTGAGGAAGCACCGGAGCGCAAACGCCAGCGGTCTGCAACGATCAGCGCGTGCTGAACGGAATCGGGCACTGAGATCGCACAGTGCCAGGGGTTAGAAATCGCGGCTGTAGCCCGCGAGCCAGCCGCCATCGACGGGGATGATGGCGCCGTTGAGGTAGGAGCTTTCGGGGGCGGCGAGGAAGAGGACGGCGTGGGCGATTTCCTCGGGCTGGCCGGGCCGGCCGAGGGGGACGTGGGCGAGCATGGCCTGAACGCGGTCGTTGAACTGGCCGTTCTCGCCGTAGAAGAGCTGCTTGGTGCCTTCGCTGAGGATGGAGCCGGGGGCGATGCAGTTGGTGAGGATACCCTGCGAGCCGAGTTCGATGGCCATGGTGCGGGTGAGGTTGACGACTCCGGCCTTGGCGGCGGTGTAGGCGCATTGGAGGCGTGCGGGGACAAGTCCCATGACGGAGGAGATGTTGATGATGCGGCCGGATTTGCGCTGGAGCATGTGGCGCGAGGCGGACTTGCTCACGAGGAAGAGGCCGGTGAGGTCCACGCGGAGGATGCGATCCCATTCCTCAGCGGGAAAGGAGTCGATGTTTACGCGGTGGGCCATGGTGTTGATGCCAGCGTTGTTGACGAGAATGTCGAGGCGACCGTGCGCGGCGATGATTTCGCTGATGGCGGACTCGATCTGTTTTTCATCGGTGACATCCATGCGCAGTGCCATGGCTCCGGGCGTGGCAGCGGCGAGCTGGCGGGCACCTTCGATGTTGATGTCGGCATAGACGACTTTGGCGCCGTTGGCGGCAAGCGAGGCACAGATGGCTTGGCCGATGGCACCAGCGGCTCCGGTGACGAGGGCGACTTGGTCTTTGAGTTGGACTTTCATGAGTGGGAAAAGGTTTATACGAGGCCGAGAAGCGGGTGTTCGATGAGGTGGCGGAGGGTTTGCAGGAAGCGGGCAGCGGCGGCACCGTCGTTCACGCGATGATCAAAGGTGAGGCTGAGCGTGAGTCGATCACACGCGGTGAAGGTGCCGTCGTCCAGCGGCACGGCCTCGCGCACGATGGCACCGATGCCGAGAATGGCGGACTCGGGGGGATTGATGACCGGTGTGAATGCCTCGACCCCGAGGCTGCCGAGGTTGCTGAGCGTGAAGCAAGCGCCCTGCATGTCTGCGGCAGCGAGCTGACCGGAGCGGGCGGCGGCGATAAGCTTCTGCGATTGTGCAGCGATCTGAGTGAGCGTGGAGGTGCCGACGTCGCGGATGACGGGGACGAGCAGGCCCGCCTCGGTGTCCACAGCGATGCCGAGGTGGATGCTTTCGGGGAGCAGGAGATGATCCTCCGCCCAAGTGGCGGCGAGCATGGGATGCTGGCGCAAGGCGGCGGCGGTGAGTTTGACGAAGATGTCGTTGATGGTGGGGATCGCGTGCTGGAGTGATGAAGAGAGGGATTTGAGCTGCTGACGAAAGGCGAGCAGCGCGGTGGCATCGCAGCGAGCAGAGATGGTGACAGGCACGGTGGTCTGGCGGCTGTGCATGAGCCGTGCAGCGATGGTGCGCCGCATGGGCGTGAGCGGCACCTGTTTCATGCCAGAGGTCGAGGTGGAAGTGGCTGCGGCGAGGACATCGCGCTCGCGGATGCGACCGCCTTTGCCGGTAGGTGCGAGTGTGGCGAGGTCAACGCGATGCTCTTTGGCGGCGCGACGGGCACGGGGGCTGGCGGGTGATTGGGTTTGATCTCCCACAGATTCAAGGAGGCCCACAGATTGGGATTTAGGATTCGGTTCAAGAACTAAATCTGTGGGCCTTCCTGAATCTGTGGGAGGAATCAGGGATGCTGTAGGAGCTGTCTCACCTTCGGCGAGCAAGTAGCCGAGCACGTGCCCGACTTTGATCACGTCGCCAGACTTGGGACCGTTGAGTGAGATGTGCAAAAGGCCGCTATCGATGGCTTCGACTTCTTGCGCGGCTTTGTCGCTTTCGAGGGTAAAGATGGGATCACCTTCTTTGATGAAGTCGCCATCTTTCTTCAGCCAGGCGAGGAACTTGCCTTCCTCCATGGACCAGCCGAGCCGGGGTAATGTGATGTGAATGGGCATGGCGTGTGTCTATTCAGCGCAAAGTTCGCGAATGGCTTGGGCAATGGATTCGACATTCGGCACCACAGCGGCTTCTAGGGTGGGACTGTAGGGCGTTGGCGAGGGTTTGCCGTTGAGACGGCGAATGGGCGCATCGAGTTCGTCGAAGCCGCGGTCGGCGAGTTGGGCGGCGATCTCGGCTCCGATGCCGCAGTGGGCGAAGTCTTCGTCCACAATGATAAGTCGACCTGTCTTTGATACGGACTGAATGATGGTTTCCACATCGAGTGGCGCGACGGTGCGCGGGTCGATGAGTTCAACGGAGATGCCTTCAGCGGCGAGCGTCTCACACGCGGCGAGTGTCTTGTGAACCATCAGCGCAAGCGCGACAACGGTCACATCGCTGCCTTCGCGCACGACGGCGGCTTTGCCGAAGTCGATGAAGTATTCTTCCTCCGGCACGGGACCTTTCACGGTCATCAGCTCGCGATGTTCAAGGAAAAGCACAGGGTCATCGCAAGTAAGCGCGGTTTTGAGCAGGCCTTTGGCATCGCGCGGAGACGACGGCACCACGACACGCAGGCCGGGGAAGTGCGCATACATCGAGTAGTAGCTGCCGCTGTGATGCGTGGCCGCTGCGTGGCCGATGCCGATGCAGCCGCGCATCAACACAGGCATCTTGAGTCGCCCGCTACTCATGTATTGCATCTTGGCGATCTGGTTGACGATCTCGCCCACGGAATCGAGCACGAAGTCGGCAAACATGAAGTCAATCACCGGACGAGTGCCGGTCATCGCAGCGCCTCCGGCGAGTCCGACGAAGCCGCGCTCGCAGATGGGCGTGTCACGCAGCCGCTCTGGGCCATGAATGGCAAACAGGCCGCTGGTACTGGCGAAGTTTCCGCCGCGGACACCAATGCCTTCGCCCATAACGAAGATCTTCGGATTGTGAGCCATCTCCTCGGTCAGCGCTTCGAGCGTCGCCTTCATGAAGGTCAACTCGCGTGTGCTGGCGTTTGAGGCAGGCACATCACGCAGAGGTCCGCTACGTGGGGCTGCATAGATGTGAGTGGTGGCGCTCTCGGCCGTAGGATAGGCGCTCTTTTCGGCAAACTCATGCGCCGTTTCGGTGAGTGCGGCGATCTCCTGCTCGATGGCAGTTAGCTCGGTATCGGTCGTGATTTTTTGATCCAGCAGGTGCTTCTTCAGTCGAGCGATGGGACACTGTGTTTTCCACTGCTCCACCTCTTCACGCGTGCGGTAAGTGAAGTCGCCCATGCCTTCAGCGTGCGCACGGGTGCGGTAGGTTTTGCATTCGATGAGCGTGGGGCCTTCGCCGTTGCGAGCGCGCTTCACAGCCTCGCGGGCCACGGCTTCCACAGCGAGCACATCGTTGCCATCCACTTCGATGCTGGTGATGCCATACGCCGCGCCTCGGGCTGCCACACTGGGATTGCCCGCCACGCTTGAAAACGGAACCTCGGTGGCGAACTGGTTGTTCTCGCACACGAACAACACCGGCAGCTTCCAGATGCTCGCCATGTTCAAGCCTTCGTGAAACGCGCCGTTGTTCGCCGCGCCATCACCGAAGAAGGCAACCCCGACATTGCCGGTCTTCATGATCAAAGAGCTGTAGCCCGCGCCGGTCGCTTGCAGGATGCAGGGGCCGACGATGCCGCTGGTGCCCATCATGCCGATCTCCGGTGCAAACAGATGCATGGAGCCGCCGCGACCGCGCGAGCAGCCGGTCTCGCGACCATAGAGTTCCGCCATGAGTTGGCGCGGTTCCATGCCTTTGGCGAGCGCATGACCATGACCGCGATGCGTGCTGAAGACGGCATCCGCTTCATGCAAATGCGCGCAAACACCCGTGGCGATGGCTTCTTCGCCCACATAGGTGTGGCAGGCACCATGGATGAGTCCGCGCTGATGCGATTTTGCGAGTCGTTCCTCCACCATGCGGATGGTGAGCATGGTGCGGTAAAGTTGAAGGGGGGATAATTGGTTCGTGATGGAACTCATGCTGATTTAGATTTGAGACGTAAAAAGCTGATAATGACGCCGCCGACGATGAAACAGGCGGCGAGGAAGTGAAGGCACTGCATTTCGCCGTAGCCGTGGGTGCGCAGCCAGCCGGTGACGTGATTGCCTGCGTAGCCGGCGAGGTTGGCCCCCATGTTGATCAAACCGGTGGCCACGGCAGCGGCGGAGGCGGTAAGCGTGAGCGATGGCAGTGTCCAAAAAGGTGCGATCCAGAAGAACGCGCCGAACGCCGTGAGGCAGAGCCAGATCATCTGCGTGCCAAAGCCCTGCCCCGGAATCGTGCTGCACAGGAGGAAGATGCCGGTGGCGACCATGCCGCCTGCCGCGTGCCATTTGCGATCTCCCGTGCGATCCGCCGTCTGGCCGGAGATGAGCACGCTGAGGATGCCGCAACTGTAGTAGAGGCCACTGTAAAGCAGCGTCATTTGATCAGAGCCACCGGAAAGATTCTTCACCGTGGTCGGCAACCAAAAGCTGAGCGCGTAGCCGCCGCTGTTGCCCACCAGCACACCGACTACCAGCAGCCAAACAGCGGGCAATCGCAGCGCCTGCCAGACGGATATTTTGCCAGTCGCTTCCTTTGCCTCTGCTTCGGCAGCAAGCACGCCCTCCAGATGATCGCGCTCGGCTTGAGTGAGCCATGTTGCATTTCGAGGTCGATCTGTGAGGCATGCGAGAACGACAAAACCAAGCACCACCGCAGGCAATCCCTCCACGATGAAAAGCCACTGCCAGCCATCGAGTCCGAACCACTTCACATCCAGCAGCATCGACGACACCGGCGCGCCGAGCGCAAGACTGAACGGCACGGCCACGAGCAAGCCCGACAGTGCACGCGAGCGATCATTCTGCGCAAACCAATGCGTGAAATACACGATGATGCCGGGAAAAAATCCCGCTTCCGCCACGCCGAGGAAGAACCGCGCCCAGTAGAACTGCGAAGGCGTCTTCACGAAGGCCATCGCCGCCGAGATGAAGCCCCAGGTGATGAGAATTCGCGCGAACCACTTCCGCGCACTCCATCGCTCGACCAGCAACGCACCGGGAATCTCCAGGAACAGATAACCGATGAAGAACACGCCAATGCCGAAGCCGAACACATCCTCTGAAAACCCCAGCGCC
>Ga0164294_10005695_pt1 | contig 10703 bp, 9 predicted proteins | sample GEODES005metaG_FD_111479 | JGI IMG/M metagenome (GOLD analysis project Ga0164294, IMG submission 111479) | Oligotrophic lake water microbial communities from Sparkling Lake, Wisconsin, USA - GEODES005 metaG | ecosystem: Environmental > Aquatic > Freshwater > Lake | place: USA: Sparkling Lake...
CACCCAGCGGCATGAACTCTTCGATCAGCCCGGCGACATAATGCTTGAAGTGCGGGCGCTCGGGGTGGCGGGCGACCTGCGTCTTCTGCCAGGGCGTGAGCTTGGCATAGGTGTCGCGGAGGAGCTTTTCCGCCTTGGCCTGGAGCGGGGTGATCTCCGCGTCGATATCGACGGCGCCGCCCTCGGCGGTCAGGCGCAGTTCGTCGATGCGGGTCTGAAGCTCGGCGATCGGCTTCTCGAAGTCGAGGAAAGTGGTCATCGCTGCGGGGGCTAACCTTGCCGTGTCTTCACGTCAACGAGTGCCTCGCCCAAAGGATGCCGCTGGTTGACCAGCTCGACCAGCCTGCGGCTGTCGACATGGGTGTAGATCTCGGTCGTCGCGATGTCGGCATGGCCGAGCATCGCCTGCAGCGCGCGCAGGTCCGCGCCGCCCTCGAGCAGGTGCGTGGCGAAGGCGTGGCGCAGCACGTGGGGACTGACGCGGTCGGGCGGGATCCCCGCCTCCCCCGCCAGCGCGCGGACCAGCTGATAGAGGCGGACGCGCGAGAGATGCCCCTTGCCCGAGGGGAAGAGGAAGGCGCCCGCCGCGGCATGCGCCCGCCAGGCGGCGACCGCGGCGCGGGCACGGTCCGAGATCGGCACCAGCCGCTCACGCCCGCCCTTGCCCTTGAGGATCAGATAGGGCCGGTCGGGCGCCACCGCGTTCCGCGGCAGCGAGACCAGCTCGGTCGCGCGCAGGCCCGATCCGTAGAGCAGCTCGATCAGCGCCTGGAGTCGCAGGTCGTTGGGGTCGGGCGGCACGCGGGCGATTCGCGCGGCGATCGCGGTGAACATGCGGTCGACATCCTCGACGCTCAGCACCTTGGGCAGCCCTCGGGCGGTGCCGGGGCGTGGCAGCGCAGCGGAGGGATCGTCGGCGCGCAGGCCCTCATCGGCCAGGAAGGCGAAGAACCGGCGCAGCGCCGCCGACTTGCGCGCGACGGTGGCCCGGGCAAGCGGCTGCCATTCGGCGGCAAGCGTCTCGATCTCGGGGCGCCCCGCCCTGCCCAGCCCGCCGCCGATCCGCTCAGACGCGAGGCGCAGGTCGGTCTGATAGGCCGCAATGGTATTGGCGGCGGCGCCCGCCTCCGCCCGCATCATCTCGAGGAAGCGCTCGATCAGCGCGCGGTCGTCAGCGCTTGCCGCGCCCGGCGAGGGATCGCCGGGGGCGCTCAAGCGGTCCGCGTAACCGCCTCCACGGCGATCATCCGCGCATAGCTGGTCATCCCCGCCGCGCGCATCGCGGCGACGATGTGGAACAGCGCCTCAGGGGTCACATTGTCCCAGATGCGCGACTGCATGCCGACCGCGGCGAGCAGCGCGACCATCCCCGAATCGCCGCGCTGGCCGGCCGCGTCGATCGCGCGGGTCCAGTCGTTCTGCGCGCCGATCTGCACGTCGAGCGCCTGCGCACCGCGCTGGGCATCGCTGGTCTCGAACCGGCCCAGGCCGGCAAGCCCGGCAAAGGCGAGCTGCGCGCGGCGCTTGCCAGCAGCATCCTTGAACGCGTCGAAATCGCCATAGGCGACCGGGCCGGCCGCACCGGGATCACCCAGCGCGAGCATCGCCCAGCCGATGCTGCCGCGCGGCACCACCGAGCGCCACTCCATCGCCTTGGCCTCGTATCCGGCGGAGAGCATCGAGGCGATCAGCTTCTCGGGCTCGGCGATCTTGGCGTCGGCCGGGATCCAGGAGGCGGCGCGCGCGGTGAGGATCAGCCGGGCATATTGGGTGCGCGGCGTCGTCGCCTCGGTCCAGAGCGTCTGGATCGCCTTCAGCCGGTCGCCGACATCGCCATCGACATAGGCGGTGCGCAGATCGCGCGCGACTGCGCCCTCGGTGGTGTTCGCGTCCTCGCTCTCGGCGATCTCGCTGTAGAGATCGACCAGCCCGGCGCTGGAGAAGACCCCGGCGGTGGCAGCGAGCTCAGCGGCCGCGGCGCGCTGGCGTGCGGTAAGCTGCGGCGCCAGCGCCTGCCAGTAGCGGACCTGCGGCCCGGCGGTGGCGTAGAGCGAGAGCGGCACTTCCTCGCCGGTCGCCGTGGCCAAGCCCCAGCGCCAGGCACTGAGCCGGGTAATCCCGCCCCATTCGAGCGTGACGGCGCGGCGGCCCTGTGCGCCGGTGCCAAGCACCTTCTCGGCAAGCAGATTGTCGATGTCGCTGGCGGGGGTACCGCCCCGTGCCTGGTCGAGCAGCTGGCCGGCCTCGTTTGGCTTACCGGCAAGCCCGGCGCACATCGCCTTGGCGAGCGCCCAGCCGCGCTGCTTGATATATTGATTGCCGCGCTCGGAAATGCCGCACAGCCCGCCCGGATCGGCCGTGGCGAGCGAGACCTGCATTGCCACCTGGAGCATGCGGGTGGTGTAGTTCTCGCCATCGACGTCGCTGACCACGGCGCGGGCTGCATTGGCCTCGCCCATGCGCAGCAGCAGCCAGGCACGCTCGGCAGCGAAATCGGCGCCGTTGATGTGCGAAGGCGTGTCGAGCGGCGACATGAGCGCGCGGCGCAGCGCGATCGACACCCAGCGCGACGCGACCGGCGCATTGGTCCGCTGCATCAGCGCGGCAAGGACCCGGCCATCAGTCTTGCCGAAGGCCTTGGCGGGGAACGGCGCGTTGCCAGCAGCAAGCACGCCGACTCGGTTCAGCGAATGCCGCGCATATTCGGGCAGCTCGTAGCGCGAGAGGTCGACCGGCCCGGTCGGCAGCGGCACGGCCTCGGCAGCGTTGGAAAGCCCGCCATCGGCGCTCAGCGAAGGCGCCACCGTGGGCGCGGCGCTGGGCGTGGTCGCGGAAGGCGCCGTTGCGGCCGGAGCGGCGGCGCTCGGCGCAGGGCGCGGCGCCGGCGTCGGCTCGTCGAAACCGGGCGGCAGAAGCGATTCGGGCTTGTCCTGTTGGCCGAGTGCGGGCACCGCCACACCAGCCAGCAACAGCCCCGCAAGGGCGAGGTGGCGGCCCTTAATTGGCGAGGTTGTCAAGCGGGACCACCTTCTCCATGCGTACCGGCTCCTTCTTGGTCTCGCGGCCCGCGAGGAAGAACAGGCCGCCGACCAGGACGACGAGGATGACGATCAACGCAACGATCAAGCGGGACATGAAAACGGGTCCGGAAATTGTGAATTCGCGGGCCTTTTGCCCGAGACCCGCCCTCGCTGTATAGCCCTTCCGAACATGTTACAAACACAGGCAGTGAATACCGGGTGGACGGGCAAGCCGATCGTGCTGATCGGCCTGATGGGTGCGGGCAAGACCACGGTCGGCCGGCGCCTTGCGCAGCGCATGCGCCTGTCCTTCGTCGATGCGGACCACGAGATCGAGGCGGCGGCGGGCATGACCGTGGCCGATATCTTCGAGCGTTTCGGCGAGGCGCATTTCCGCGACGGCGAGCGCCGGGTGATCGCCCGGCTGGTCGACGGCGTGCCCAAAGTGATCGCCACCGGCGGCGGCGCCTTCATGAACGAAGGCACCCGCGAACTGATCCTGGGCAACGCGATCGCGGTATGGCTCGATGCCGAGCCGGCGGTGCTCGCCGATCGCGTCCGCCGCCGCGACACGCGCCCGCTGCTGCGCGGGCGCGATCCGGAAGAGGTGCTCACCGAGCTCGCCGCGGTCCGTAATCCCTATTACGCGCTTGCACCGATCCGGGTGCCCAGCATAGCAGCGCCGCACGACACCACCGTCGACGCGATCCTGAAGGCCCTGCATCCGTGACAACCGTACCCGTCGCGCTTGGCGACCGCAGCTATGACGTCCGCATCGAAGCCGGGCTGCTCGCCCGCGCCGGCGAAGCCCTTTCCCCGTTCGACAAGGGCCGCCGCTGGGTGATCGTCACGGACGAGAACGTGCTTCCCCATCTCGCCACGCTCCAGGCCGCGATCGGCCCGAGCGAGGCTATCGTGCTCAAGCCTGGCGAAGGCACCAAGAGCTGGGGCCAGCTCGAGGCGCTGCTCGACCGGCTGCTCGAGCTCGGCGTCGAGCGCAGCGACCATGTCATCGCGCTGGGCGGCGGCGTGATCGGCGATCTGGTCGGCTTCGCCACCTCGGTGCTCAAGCGCGGCTGCAGCTTCGTCCAGGTACCCACCACCCTGCTCGCCCAGGTCGACAGCTCGGTGGGCGGCAAGACCGCAATCAACACCCGCGCCGGCAAGAACCTGGTCGGCGCCTTCCACCAGCCGAGCCTGGTGATCATCGATCCCGAAGTGCTGGGCACCCTGCCTGCCCGCGATCTGCGCGCCGGCTATGCCGAAGTGGTGAAGTACGGGCTGATCGACGATTTCGCCTTCTTCGAATGGTGCGAGGCCAATGCGACAGCGCTGATGGCCGGCGATCCGGCCGCGCGCGAATATGCCATTGCCCATTCGGTGGGCGCCAAGGCGCGCATCGTCGCGGCGGACGAACGCGAGACTACCGGCACCCGCGCGCTCCTGAACCTCGGCCACACCTTCGGCCATGCGCTTGAGGCCGAAGCCGGCTTCTCGGACAAGCTGCTCCACGGCGAAGGCGTCGCGGCAGGCATGGCGCTGGCGTTCGGCTTTTCGGCGGCCAAGGGCATCTGCCCCGGCCAGGACGCCGAAAGGGTTGCCGCGCACTTGGCCGCGGTCGGCCTGCCCAGCGGGCTGAAGGCGGCGGGGATCACCGCCTCCGGTGCGCGGCTTGTGGAGCACATGCTCCACGACAAGAAGATGAGCGCGGGCACCCTACCCTTCCTGCTCGCCCGCGGGATCGGCCAGACCTATCTCGACAAGACCGTGGACCTCGCCGAGGTGGCCGCCTTCCTCGACGCGCAGGCGCGCTAGAGCTCCCCGGTCAGCGTCAGGGTCAGCGTTCGCGGCGTGATCGGAGTGATCAGCCCCGAATTGGTCGGGTTCCAGGCGAAGCGATCGGTGAGGTTGGTCACCCGCGCGCGCAGCGTCACCGGATGCCCGTCGAGCCGGAAGGCCTGGCGCAGCCCCAGGTTGAATAGCGCATAGGCCGGCAGCGCGATACGGTTCTCCTTGTCGGCATAGCGCGCGCCGCGCACATTCACGCCGCCATCCACCGTCAGCCCCTCCAGGCCCGGCACGCGCCAGGTGAGATTGGCGAGTGCCGTCACCTCGGGCCGGCCGATCGGTCGCTCGCCGATCACCCCGCGATCGACCAGCTCGCCCGCGATCGCCGCATCCAGATAGGTTGCCCCCAGCACGGCGCTCAGCCGTGGTGTCAGCGGCCCGGCCAGCGACAGCTCGACACCGCGGTGGCGCACGGTACCGACGAAATCGAAGGCACCCGCCGCGTCGATTCCCGGCGTCGGCTTGGACAGGTCGAACACCCCGGCGATCAGCGTCGGGCCGCCTTCGAACCGGTATTTCACCCCCAGCTCCGCCTGGCGCGAGATCGCGGCGGGCAGCACGGCGCCGCGATTGCCGGCATTGGCCGGGGCGACTCCCGCTTCCTCCAGCCCGCGCGCATAGCTGGCAAAGGCAGTAACCTGCGGGCTGATCGCGACCGATAGCGCACCGCCATAGAGCCAGGGCCGCGTGGTCTGCTCGGTCACCCGGCCATCCAGCGCCCGGACGCGCTTGGCATAATCGACGCGCTGGGCGTCGATGCGCAGCTCGGCCAGCGATCCGACCGAAAGCCGATAGCCAAGGCCGCCGGTCCATTGCGTCACATCGTCGCGCATCCGCGCGGTGCCGAGCGATATGGCCGGGCGCGCCCGCTCGGGCACCCGGTTCACATCGGCATAGCTGCGCAGCGCATAGGCAACGCCCGGATCGCTCTCGACCATCGAATCGCGCCACCGCGCCATCAGCAGGATGCGGTGAGTCAGCCTGCCGGTCGCGAACTGCTTTGCCGCGGTCAGCTCGGCGGAGGTCGAATGGCGTGTCTCGTCGCCGAACAGCAGCCCGCTTGCCACCGCCTCGCGCCCGTTGCCGGTGAAGCGCAGCAGATTGAAGGCGCTGTGGTCATAGGGAAGCGCGTTACGGAACACCGAAGCGCCGAAGCGCCACCCCGCCCCGGCGTCGATATCGGCAAAGGCGCCGATCAGGTCGGACTCGTTGCGCGCGCCCATCCAGCGCTGCGTGCGGTCGGTCCAGCGTTTCACTTCGCGCGGCGCGCCGGCCGGGTTGGCGAAATAGGTGTCGCCGTCGCGCGGGAACCAGTTGTGGCTCCACATCCCGGTCAGCCGCACCCCCGGCGCCGGCGACCAGCGCGGCACCAGCCCTATCGCGGTGAAATCGCCGGTGGTCCCGTCGGTGTAGCGCTGGCCAGGGCTGAGCTGCAGCCCGCCCGCCAGCGAAAGCTGCCCATCCGCCGTACCCGCCACGCCGCGCAGCATCGCGACCGGACCTGAGCCGCCCCACCACCCGGCCTCGACGGAAGCTCGCATCCCCGCGCCGCCACCCGGCAGCGTATATTGCACCACGCCCGAAGGCGCGGCGAAGTCGGTCCGCAGGCCATTGGCGCCGACGCGGATCGCAGTGCCGCCGTTGAGCGGCTGGAGCATGCCCGCAACGCGGACATAGTAATGATCCTCGATCCGGTAATTGCCCGCGGCCTGCAGGTCGAAGCCGCGCACCTCGCCCTCCGAATAGAGGCCAACCTCCTCGATCCCGACGCGCCTTCCAAAGGCATCGTCGGCGGCGCGCACCACGTCGCCCCCTGCAGGTGGCGCAGGTGGCGGAGCGGTCTGCGCCTGGGCGGCGGGCACGGCGAGAATCGACAGGCAGAAGACGGAACGGCGCATGACTCAAACCCTTTTGCGAGAACCCCTGCGCGGCACCGGATGCAGGCGATCGGAGCACATCGGGGAGCGGGCTGGGACGAATGGATCGCCCGCGTGACGAACGGCAGTTCGCGCGCGCGCGTTCGCGGGCTAGTCTGCGGGCATGCAAGCGATGGCCCGTGAGTCGATCTGGAACCTCCGCGTGCCGCTGAGCGCGGTCATCGCGCTGATGCTGTTCGCCTTCCTGCTCGGCTACGGCATGGGCGGGCTGGAGGCTGGCGCGGACAGCTATTCGGACCAGCATCCGGACGAGGCCCGGCTGGCGCGGGTCCTCGCCTGGGGCGCGCTGCTCACCATCGCCTGGGCCAGCCGCCGACCGTTGCAGGACCTGCTTGGATCGCAGCACCCTTCCCCGCTGACGCTCGGCGCGCTGGCCTTCCTCCCGGTGATCGTCGCGGAGCTGGCAGCCTCCCGCTTCACTATCGCCTTCTCGCCCTATGAATTTTGCGGAGCTGGCGGCCCGACCCTGCCGCCGCTGGTCGACCTGCCGCGCTCGGCGATCCTCGGCTCGACGGCGCTATTCTCGTTGATGGCGTGGGGCCGGCATCTCGCCGCGCGACGTTCCCCGGCCGACGACGAGCCGGTCGAGGCACCCGCACAATGGTTGCCGTCCACCGCCGAATGGCTCGACCTTCCCGAAGCGCCGTTCCTGCGCGTGCGGGCCAGCGACGTGTCGCACATCCGCTCGGCCGGCAATTACAGCGAGATCATCGCGCAGGGGCGCGTCCATCTCGTCCGCGCCACCTTGTCCGAACTGGCCGGGCGCTTCGCGGGCCACGGCTTCGTGCGGGTGCACCGCCAGGTCGTGGTGAACCGCTGCCATGTCAGCCAGATCTACCGCGAGGCGAGCGGGCGCCCCGCCGTCCAGCTCCATTGCGGCGCGCTGCTGCCGCTGGGCCGCAGCTATCGCGGCGCGCTCGCGGCCTTTTGCTGCTGACCCGACCCGGCGAATTACCCACAATTCTCAGGGAGCCGAACGCAAGGCACCGCGTTGTTAAGACGGGGACAGTGCAGGGTCCGTATGCGCAACGAAAACAGGACAAATTCGGGATCCATGGCTGCAGCGACTTCCCCGGCGTCCTCTTTCGAATCCTTTGGTGACCTTGGCAGGCTGACCGCAGCGATCGGCGCGGAATCGCCGCTCGGCCCGGTCGCGAACTGGTCGAACGCGCTCACCGCCGCAGTCCGCATGATGCTCCCTGCTCGCGCCGAGATCGTGATGTTCTGGGGGCCGGAATTCTGCGCGCTCTACAACGAGGCCTATGTCCCGACGATCGGCGACAAGCATCCCCAGGCGCTCGGCCAGACCGCGAAGATCTGGTGGGGCGAGCTATGGGACGATCTCGGCCCGCTGCTCCAGGGCGTGCGCGACACCGGTGAGACCTATTGGGCCAAGGATCGCCCCTTCTATATCGAGCGTGACCAAGGTCGCGGCGAGACGGTCTATTTCGACATCAGCTATTCGCCGGTGTTCGACGATGACGGATCGGTCGGCGGCGTGCTGTGCATCGTCAGCGAGACCACGGCGCGCGTGTTGGCCGAGCGCGAGGCGGTCGCCGACCGCAACCGGCTATGGACGCTCGCCCGCGACCCGTTCCTGATTGCCGACAAGTCGGGCATCTGGCGCAATGTCAGCCCCGCCTGGACCGATATCCTCGGCTGGAGCGAGGAGGAGCTGGTCGGCCGCACCTCCGAATGGATGGAGCATCCCGAGGATCGCGCACGCACCCAGGCGGAGCTCGACGATCTCCAGCACGGCGAATCGACCACGCGCTTCGAGAACCGCTTCCGCGCCAGGGACGGCGAATATCACTGGTTCAGCTGGACCGCAGTGCCCAAGGGCGACCAGCTGTTCTGCGTGGCGCGCGACATCACCGCCGAGCGCGAGGCGGCCGAAGCGCTGCGGACCGCCGAGGAGGCGCTGCGCCAGTCGCAGAAGATGGAGACGGTGGGCCAGCTGACCGGCGGCGTGGCGCACGATTTCAACAATCTGCTCCAGATCGTCACCGGCAACCTCGACATCCTCCAGCGCAACCTGCCCACGGACGCACCGCGCCTGCTCCGTGCCGCCGATGCCGCGATGAACGGCGCCCAGCGCGCGGCGGTGCTTACCCAGCGCCTGCTCGCTTTCTCGCGCCGCCAGCCGCTCGCACCCGAGCGCTTCGATCCCAACCGGCTGATCGCCGGCATGTCCGACCTCCTCCACCGCAGCCTGGGCGAGACGGTGGAAGTCGAAGTCGTGCAGGGCGCGCGGATCTGGCCGATCGAGGTCGATGCCAACCAGCTCGAAAACGCACTGCTCAACTTGGCGATCAACGCGCGCGACGCGATGCCCGAGGGCGGCAAGCTCACCATCGAGACCGCCAACACGCATCTCGACAGCCACTACACCGCCCGCGACGCCGAAGTAGCGCCCGGCCAATATGTGCTGATCGGCGTGTCCGACACCGGCACCGGCATGGATACGGACACGCTCGCCCACGCCTTCGAGCCGTTCTTCACCACCAAGGAGGTCGGCCGTGGCACCGGCCTCGGCCTGTCGATGGTCTATGGCTTCATCAAGCAGTCCGGCGGGCATGTGCGGATCTATTCCGAGCCCGGGCACGGCACGACGGTGAAGATCTACCTCCCCCGCTTCTTCGGCCCGGCCGGCGACACCAGCGTGCATCCGGTGAGCGCGCTGGTGCCGCAGGGCAGTCAGGACGAGACGATCCTGGTGTGCGAGGACGACGAGAATGTCCGCGCCTATACGGTCGAGGTGCTCCGCGAGCTCGGCTACCGAGTGATCGAGGCAGGCGACGGCCCCGCGGCGCTGGCCGCGATCGATGCCGAGCCGGGCCGGATCGACCTGCTGTTCACCGATGTCGTGCTGCCGCGCGGGATGACCGGCGCGGTGCTCGCCGCCGAAGCGACGCAGAAGCGGCCCGACCTGAAGGTACTGTTCACCACCGGCTATGCCCGCAACGCGATCGTCCATCACGGGCGGCTCGATCCGGGGGTGCAGCTGCTCCCCAAGCCCTTCACCTATACCGATCTGGCGGCGAAGGTGCGGGACATGCTCGATCAATGAGGATGGGCTGGCTTTCGGCTGGCCGATGCGCGAAACCGTCGCCCAGGGGGAAGCTGGGTGCGCGACGACCATCTCGACAGGATCGATCGCTTCGCGCGGGCCGGGCTGGTCCTCGGCCTTGTCTGGTTCGGCGTTGCCGCGCCTGTCCCGGTCTTTCCCGATCCGATGCTCCCGCGCGAGCTCACCGGCGTGCCCGGCGTCACGATCGACGAATTCTTCATCGACGGCACCACATTGCCGGCGATCCGCAAGTCGCTATGGGACCGGCGGATTCTCGATGGCAGCAATTCCGACGGCGCCTCCGCCGTCACCTATCCGCATTTGTCGTGGGACGACAGCGGGACGTTCACGAGCGCAGACGGCTGCCGGCTGGCGCATCCGAATGTCGAGATCCGCTTCCGCGTCCTGCTCCCGCGGCTGGGCAGCAGCGGCTATTCGCGCGAGGTCGGCATGCGCTGGCACCTGTTCCGCCGCTCGGTCGAGCAGCATGAGGCGCGCCATGTGCTGGTCGCGCTCGATGGCGCCCGGCGATTGGCGACCGCATTCGCCGAAACCGATTGCGCCGATGTCGCCAAGGTCTCGGCGAAGATCGTGGCGGACATGGAGCGCGCCCAGAACGCAATCGATGCCGAGACCTGCCGCGACTATGACGCGGGCGACAACAGCCAGCGCGCGGTCGATCTTTGCGGCTATCCCTATCTCGACGAGCGCTATCGCTCAGTTGCGGTTCAGCCGCCGTCCGCTTAGCACGCGGCCATGCGTATCCTTCCCGCCCTCGCCGCCGCGATCGTGATCGCCGCCCCCGCCGCCGCCCAGACGGCCAAGCCC
>Ga0164294_10005696_pt1 | contig 10703 bp, 9 predicted proteins | sample GEODES005metaG_FD_111479 | JGI IMG/M metagenome (GOLD analysis project Ga0164294, IMG submission 111479) | Oligotrophic lake water microbial communities from Sparkling Lake, Wisconsin, USA - GEODES005 metaG | ecosystem: Environmental > Aquatic > Freshwater > Lake | place: USA: Sparkling Lake...
ACAAAGGCGATGCATTGGCCATCGGCCAGGCTGTCAGGCCGCACCCACAGTTCCAGGCCCACGTTGTCGCTGGCCGCCAGTTTGATAGCCCCGGTGAAATGCGCGCCCTGGGCAAAGGTTGTGGCCGAGGTGCTGCCTACCGACTCCGTGCTGGAACTGCCCGACAAGTCACCGAACCACGGCCACGTGTTGTCCGCTCCCTGCACCGCCTGAAGGTAAACGCCGCCAGAATCGCCGAGCCAACGTTCCCAAGAATTCAGCAAGGGATACGGCCTAAACACCGGCCCCATCGACGTGGAGCCCACTGAACCATAAATCGGGCTGCCGGGGATGCTTTTCGTCCAGCCGATGACGACGTGGTTTGCCAGCCCCTCGCCCATCCGGTAGTGCAGGCCGTTAAGCACTAACGGGACAGGTTGATACGGGGCTCCGGTGCCCTTCACACGGAAGCTTTGGCTGTAGTAGCCCTGCGTCACCGTGCGGGCCGACAGGTAGACCACGGGCGACACCGTGCTCGTGTTGTAGTAAGGCGAGAACTGCACCTCGAACTCTGCCGATTCTCCCGGGCTCAGCACGCGACCCCGCAGCTCATCCGCCAGCACCCGAAACCCTTCCGGCATGATCACAGCCGGGCGTGCGCTCCAGTAAGGCCAGTCACCCCAGTAGCGATCCACCCAGCCTCCGTAGATCTCCAAGGGTGCTTTCGAGATGTTCTTCACCCGGAACAACTTCTTCTTGGCTGACCCAATGGTCACCGATCCCCAATCCACCACGCTTTGAGATTGCAGCACATCGCTGGTCCCGGCCTCCGTGATTTCCATGCGCGATGCCAGCTCCGTGCCTTCGCCTGCGATCTTCAGGCTCAGGTTTCCGGCCGCACTGCCAATCCGCAGCGTGGCGGAAACCTTGCCCACTGAACGCACCACCCAGGCCAGGTCCGCCGTCGTGCTGGCGGCGGGCTCGAGTTCAGCCGTCGTTGGCGGAGCCAGGGTGAAACGCAGCGCGTCCGGGCCTTCGAGCGCCAGGGTCAGCCCCGCCAAAGGCGCGTCGCCCTCGTTGCTGAGTTTTAGAGGGAAAGAGGGAGTCGCGCCCGTGTCCAGGATGCCAAAGTCGAGAGTGGCCCCCTCGGCCAGCACCGCGCCATCCGGCCCGCGAACGACGAGCTGCGGAGCCGCCAGGGCACTGGCGGCCATGCTAAGGAACAGAAGGAAAGTTTTCATGCAGAGATACAGAAGCGGATGAACCACCCGCCAAACCCACCGCCACGAAAAGGCGGGGGGCGACGAGTTTGCCGCTCTCTTTGCGATCCGTGAAGCTTTTCTGACAATTATTTGCACCGGCCCGGTCAGGCCTTGCTGCCGAGGGCTTCCAGCTTCGCCTTTGCCTCGTCCCACGTCACCTCATGCGGCTGGCGTTGGCTCGTGGCGGCCAGCGCGGCCACCACACCGGCGGCCTCGCCCATGCGGGTGGCGTTGCCGGTCACGCGGTAGCTCGCGTGGGCGATGAAGTCGCCGCTGATGCAGCGCCCGGCCATCATGAGGCCGTCCACATCCTTGGCGATCAGGGCGCGCAGAGGAATGTCATACGGCTTGGTCTTGATGCCGGCGTTGTGATACGCGGTGGTCTTGTTCATGTCCGCGCTCAGCGCATGGATGTCCACGCTGAAGGTCGGGCGCACCACCGCATCCTCATGTCGCGCGCCATTGGCCACGTCGTCCTTGCTCACGGTGTAACGGCCAGCAATGCGGCGTCCATCGCGCACGCCGATCTGCTCGGCGGTCGCGGCGAGTTGCACGCCTTCCCAGGGGCCGCCGAGCTTGCGCAGACCGCTGATGATCTTATTCATTTCGGAGCGCGCACGCACCGTGGCCTCCGTCACGGCCGCCGCGTCGAAAGGCTTGGTGCCATACTCATGGTTCATCATCACCAGCATCAAGTTGTCGCGCACCTGCCAGAGCGTCGGCTTGCTGTAGGAGGGGAAATGCCCCGTGCTCTTGATCGCCTCCAGCAGTCGGTCTTTCGCGATGCCGTCCTGCTTGCTGGGGTCCGAGGCATGAGTGAACTCTTTCAGCGCCGCCGCATCCTTCACCACAATCAAGGCATTCAGCGACATCGGCTGGCAAGGGCAGTCCTTGGCCTCGCCGATCTCCCACGCACAACCTGCGAGTGCGCCCAGGTCGCCATCGCCCGTGGTGTCGATGAACACCGGTGCCCGCCAGGCCTCGCGACCGGACTTCGATTCGGTCACAATGGTGGTGAGCTGACGGCCCTCGCGATACGCCGCCGCGACACGCGTATGCAGTTGGAATTTCACGCCCGCCTCCACGCACATCTCCTCTAGCAGCAGCTTCATGCCTTCGGGTTCGTAGCAGATGCTCTTCTGGCTGGTGCCACGACGGATGCCGCTTTTCTCCAAACGCCCCTTCAACTCCTTGGCAAAGCCCGGCTGGTCGAAATCCAGCAAGTAACCCAGCAAGCCCGCCGTCCACACACCGCCCAAGCAGCCGCGCCATTCAAACAGGCGAACCCGTGCTCCGGCACGTGCCGCCGTGATCGCTGCGGAGACACCTGCGGGCCCGGCACCGCACACGATCACGTCTACATCATTTACCACCAGCAGCTCGCGCTCGGGTTCCGTGAAGGTGCCGTCCTTGTTCGTGGGGGCTTTCTCAGTGGCCAGCACGAGCGCGGGTGTGCCTGCGGCTCCGGCGATGGCAGCGGTGAGGAAGTGACGGCGGGAATGAGTGCTCATGGTTGGAAAGGGAATCGGTGGTGAGGTCGATAGTGTTGCAGGGAAGTTTGTCGTTTGAGATCGTAGCTCGTCAGGTGCTTGGGGCTCACGCTTCAGCGTGTTTCAGGATTGCCGAGGCTCGAACTACGAACCCTGACACGCTAAAGCGTGAACACCGAAGAAGACACTCACACACCCACAATCCCACGCACAGCCATCATGCTGTCCTTCTGCTTCTGCTGGACGAAGCCACGTGCCTTGATCGCCTTTGCCTTCGCCGCCGCTGGATCCTTCGCCATCGCTAACACGGTGGGCACGATGTTCGGAATCTCTTCCTCGACGTCCAGATTGAACAGCCATTCGCCGAGGCCGATGTCGCGCCACATGAGGCCCTTGCTGGTTTGCTCGGCCCAGCGGCAGACGATGGCGGGGATGCCGTTGCCGATGCACATGATGGGGCTGTGCATCTCCGCGCCGAAAAGGCCGGCGCTGCGCACGTAGGTGCTGAGCGCTTCGTCGGTGAGCCAGTAGTTCGGACGCCACGCGACCTTGGACTTCAGGTCGTCGGGCAGCTTGTCGATGAGCATCTCCTTGCCGATTTCCATCTGGCTCGCGTCCTCAGGACAGACCAGCACCTTCATGTCGGTCTGCTTCACCACCTGAATGATGGCCTCACGCAGCGGGGCGAGGTCGTGCTCCTTCATCGCTTCATTGCGAGCGTGTTTCTTCTCGTCAAAGGCGACGCCCTTCTTGATCTTCCAGTAGGGCGTGTTGCGATAGCGCGGGATGCAGCAGAGGAACTTGCCAGGTTCGAGCTGATGCTCCTTCAAGAAGGCATCGGCAGCGGCATCATTGCGCAGGTCCACGGCGAACGATCCCTCGGGGCAGAATTCCATGACCGGCGAGGTGACGCCATGATCCTTGGCGAACTGAAGCGACACGGAGTCGCGGAAATAAACGAACGTAGCCCCGCTGAGCAGGTCGCGAGATGCTTCATCCTTCGCGGAGTAAGTGATGCAGTAGATGCCGTAGGGCTTGCCGGTCTCCTTGCGCCACTTCGCCACGTCCTTTGCCGCCACGAGCGAAGGCCCGGAGCCGTGGAGCAGGAAGTCGCCTTCCTTGAGCGCGGCCAGGATGTCCTCGCGGCCCTGGATGATTTTGAGCTTGGGGAAGCGCTTCATCAGCATCGCATCCACACCGTTGCTGACGCTGCTGGGCCACAGGCGAATTTCGGCCTCGGGCAAGTGCTGCTCCAGCAAATGCAAGACGCCGGGTGTGTGCGCGATGTCGCCAATGTTCACCGTCTGCCAGGACGAGCGCAGAATGATGCAAGGTGGACGCTTTTCCTGAGCGGGCACGGAGGAAGCAATGGCGGCAACGAGGCTGGATTCGAGAAAGGTGCGGCGATTCATGGTATGGGCTGATTAAGGCACAGGTGGCGTTGCTTTGGACAGTCAATTCAACGCGGCTCGGCAACGACGACCTCCGTCTTGATCGAGTTCGCGATGAAGCACTGCTCATGCGCCTCATGATGCAGATGATCGATCTCGTTCGGCGATGGAGCCTCGCCATCCCAAACGATGCGCGGACGCAAGGTGATGTGGCTGACCCAGGGCACGCGCTTTTCGTTCTTCGTCATCACACCCACGGCGTCATCATCATAGCTTTGCACGGCGTGGCCCGCCTTCGAGGCGAGCCAGAGAAAGGTCAGCATGTGGCAGCTCGATACCGCAGCGATGAAGGCTTCTTCGGGATCAACATTCGCCGGGTTCGACCAGGGTGCAGGCACCACCAGTGGCGATGGCGAAGCAGGCACCGTGATGCCGCCGTCGAAGCTCCACGTGTGCTCACGTGAGTAGCGACCCTTGGCGAAGTCGGGGCCTGTGTTTTTCCAGCGGATCGTGGCGAGGTGTTCGGACATAACGAAATTCAAACAGCTGCTGTGGTTGGCGGCGTCAACACTTTCTGATACAGCACCACATCCAGCCAGCGGCCAAACTTGAATCCCACCTCTCGCAATGTGCCCGCAGGAACAAAACCAAGCCGCTCGTGCAGCTGAATGCTGGCGGCGTTCTCTGTGTCGATGACGCCGATCATCGTGTGAGCCTCGCTTGCTTGAGCGCGCTGAATCAGCCGCTCCAGCAAGTGTCGTCCAAGGCCGCGACCTCGAAACTCGCTGTGGACATAGACCGAGTGCTCCACGGTGTGACGATACCCAGGCAACGTGCGGAAAGGGCCATAGCTGGCGAAGCCCATCAGCACGCCCACTTCATCTTCCACACCGATCAGAGGCAGCTGCGCGTCCTGCTTGTGGCCAAACCAAGTCTGCATGAACTCCGCCGAACGCGGTTCATACTCATACAGCGAGCACGTGTTGGCGATGGCTTCATTGAAGATGCCACGAATCGCTTCCAGGTGCTGAGGGCCGCAGTCGATGAAGTGCATGGCTAGAACTGCTTCTCGTGCTTGCCCTTCTCGAATTGTTCAGGCTCGCCAGGCAGGAAATCGATGACTTGCTTCTCCTTGCGCAGCTGGGTTTGCAAGGCGGGCACATCCAGCGCTTGCACCGTTTTGCCGCTCTTGATCGCCTGCACCGCAGCGACACCTGCCGCGTGTCCGACCTTCATCCACGTGCTTTCCAGGCGCAGCGTGCAGTAGGCCACATGCGTGTAGCTTGCGGCACCAGGAACCAGCAGATTGGTGCATTCGGCAGCCTTGGGCGTGATGGCGCGATACGGAATCTGATTCACCCAGCCTACGCGCCAGAGACGGCCTTCATTAACGAATTCCGTGGGCGACACGGCAAGGCGCTGCACGTGATGCGAGTCGATGAAGTGGCTGCCCAGTGCGATGGCATCCGGCTTGCGGCGGTCGTCAATGACATCCTTCTGCGTGACCACGGTCTCGCCTCTCATGCGGCGCGCCTCGCGCACATACATTTGATAGGGCCAGTGGCCGTTGTCGGCGAACTCATCCTTGTGCAGCCCATACTCGCGTGTCTCCGCGCGCAGGTTCTCTGGCACGCTCTCGTCATTGGCCAGGAAATGAAGCAGGCCCTGCGTGTAGTCGGTATGATCCTGGATGATGCGGTCGCGCGTGGCGTAGTCAGCATCGGGATAATCGAACTGCCCGCCGAAGTGGCCGATGGAGATCACCGCCGCCTGCTTGTTGTTCACCTCGATCATGTCAGGCCGGTTCGGTGCGTGACGATAGAGATCGAGGATGTCTTTCAGCACCACCTTGTCACCCGCCGCTGTTTTCTCGGTCAGCCAGTTGGCCAGCAGTTGGTAGCGCGCGCGGTCGTAGTGCTGCGGCACGGGAAAGGGCACACGCTTCGCCGGGTCTTTGGAAATGCACAGCCGCCAGTTGTAGTTCATCACGCCGCGATGCGCCTCGCCTTCCTTGAAGTCCTTCACCCAGCCGCTGATGCCGGGCAGCAGGTTGCCCTGCGCATCGACAGTCGCGGCCTTGCGCGGCGTGGTTTCAAAGCGGATGCCTGCGCCTTCCTCGCCAAACTCTGCTACGCTCTCGCGGCCAAACACATACTTCACACCGGCGCGTGCCATCAGGTCACCCTCGTAACTGGCGTCGATGAACATCTTGGCAGTGAGCTGCGCGCCATCGGTCAAGGTGAGGCTGGTGATCTTCGCGCCGTCTTTCGTCACCTTGTCCACGCGTGCACCGAATTGGACCTCGACCCCGGCTTCCGTTAGCATGTCAGTGTAAGTCTTCTCCGCCACGCTGGAGGTGAAGTAGTAGGCAGGCTTGTCCGTTCCGAAGGCCTGGCCCATGCGCTGGTAGAACTCCAACGCTATGCCGCCGAAGGTCCACTTCAGCATGTGCTCGGTCTCTGCCGTGTTTAGCCCGCTGGTGCTCAGGCCGCCCACGTGCTTCGTCGGTTCGATCAGCAAGACCTTGGCTCCGTCACGCGCGGCGGCGATGGACGCCGCAATGCCACAGGGCACGCCGCCATAGACGATGATGTCAGGGTCGGCGGCGCGCAGCAGCGACGCGAATGAGAACAGGAGGAAGGCAGCGAATCTGAGCGATTTCATGAAGAAGCGGCGACTAGAGCGCCAACCACTACGCCTGCCAATCCTCGTTTTTCCGCTTCATCCTTACGCCATGCGGTTCAAGGCCTCGCCGGTCACGCGCATGATGCGCCAATCGCTCTTCATCTCGGCCCCGAGGCTTTGATAGAACTCAATTGCGGGCTGATTCCAGTCCAGCACGGTCCATTCATAGCGACCGCAGCCGCGTTCGACTGCGATCTTGGCGACGGCCTTGATCAAGGCCTTGCCCAGGCCGCAGCCGCGATGCTCGGGCCGCACAAACAGGTCCTCCAGATACAGCCCGGGCTTCGCGAGGAAGGTCGAGAAGTTGTGGAAGAACACCGCAAAGCCCACCGGCTCGCCGTCCACACAACCGAGCAGGCACTCGGCGTATGGGCGCGCACCAAACAAGGACTCGCGCACCTCTGATTCGGTGGCCGTCACTTCGTGCGATAGCTTTTCATACTCGGCGATGCCACGAATCAATGAAAGGATCACCGGCACATCAGCTTCACTGGCGGGGCGAATCGAGAGGTTCTTCATCGGGCAAGTATTCACCATCGCCCGCAACCTGTCTTGGGAAAGGAGCGACGGCATCTTGCCGTCGAGAGCTTTGGTGGCGGCAAGATACAGTCACTCCTTGCTCAGCTCTTTCACCTTCGCGGCGAGCGCTTCAAAAGACAGCCGGTCGCCATTGTTCTTGCCCACGTAGCGGAAGACTTCCTTGCCATCAGGACCGATCAGCACCGTCGCCGGATAATGCACGACCTGGCCATGAAAGGCATAGCCATCGGGAATGTCGAAGGCCTTGGCCAGTGCTGCATTCGGATCGCGATAGATGGGGTTCTGAGCTAGCTCGCCCGCAGGCAGCTTCGTCGCCCAGGCTTCGATGGCTTTGTCATCATCCGGCTTGATAAACACTTGCTGCACATTCGGCAGGGTCGGTGCCTTCGTGAAGTAGTCTCGCGTGTGACGCAGGCACACGGGGCACTCGGTCTTCAAAAGAAAGTGGAGCGCCACAAACTTGCCTCGTGCCTCTTTGAGCGTGAAGCGAGTTGTGTCGGTGGCCGACTTGACCGTGAAGTCATCGGGATTGCCGGCCAGGGCGAGGCTGCTGATCAGAAGCGCGAAGAAGAGAATGGCTTTCATGAGGTGGAATGGGTGAGGTCCTCATGAGAGACGAGTCGGGCAGGTTTATTCCCCACGAATCGACAAAGATTTCACCGCCACGATTTTCACATGCAGGTGCACCCAGTCGCTGACCAGGTGCTTGCCCAGAAACTCGAACAACCGGCCCGAGCCGTAGTTGGCCCCCCAGCGCGTGCGGTCGATGTCGAGGTCCGCCTGCGCGCCCAGCGTCTGCGCATCGGCTAGGCCGACGCTGATGGGGAAACGGATGTCCTGCGTGACCCCGCGCAAGGTAAAGGCCCCGCTGACCTCATAGTTGGGCGAACCGTCCGTCGCTCCCGCTATCGCGCTTGCAGTGCTGGCTTCGAAGCGCGCCGTGGGCCAGGTGTGAGTGGCGAAGAAATCGTTGTGGCTCAGTTGCTGGATCAGCATCGCATTCCAAGTCGGATCGGTCAGGTCGCCGCACGCGAGGCTAGTCATGTCCACCGTGAAGCTCGCGCTCACCAGCTGCCCCTGGTCGATCTCGATGAAGCCATCAGCAAACCGGGCCGTGCCCTCGTGATGATTCAGCAGGTTGCGTCCGGTCCAGCGCACGATGCTGCGTGCAGGGTCCAGCTCGAAACGACCCGAAGGCGCCGCTTGCATCGTTTCCAGCGTGCCCAGCGTCGGGTAACCCGCCTCGCTCCAGCCTTGCAATCCGCCTTCGAGCATCAGCACTTTTTCATAGCCCGCCGCCACCAACCGTTCGACCGCCTGCGTTGCCGCCAGCGAATGCCGATTCACCCCATACACCACCAGGGTCGCGCCTCGATCCTTGGTAATCGCCTGCACCTGATCCAAGAAAGCCGTCTCATACACGCAAGCCTGCACGGAACCCTCAATACGCGAGCACTCATGGCACTCTGGCGTCATCACATTGATCAAATGAAAGGCCTTCTCCTGGTCCAGCCAGTGTTTCAACTCGACGGGCGTGATGGCGGTGGTTGAGGCAGTCATGACAAATGAAGGTTAACCAAAATGCGCCCTGGAATCTATGACAATCATCTTCATGGTCATCATGGGGCGAGGTGATGACTGTATCGGGAATATGATACTGCACCGCCCATTGCTGCCCGCCCCGATCTGAGATTTCGCTGAACGATCAACGCTCAGACCGTTCTAACGACCGCACGCTCCTGCTCCTATGAAAACTCTCACGACTGGTTTGGTTATCCTCAGCCTTGCTTTGCACGCGCGCAGCGAGCCGTTAGGAAAGAACAGCAAAGGCGGGCCACCACAAACTTCCGAGGCAAAAGCGGGCTCATCAGCAACAAGTCCAGCAAAGCCTTCATCATCCAGCCTGGAACTGTCACAAGAGAGAGTGACGGAAGGCCCCTCGGCGAAAAATGAAAAACGCGAGGCCGCTGTGACCAGCATTGAACCCGAGGCGCTGGTGGGGTTTGAGCATTACGCGCCGCAGCTACAGCAACTCATTCGGGAGGCGCTGGCGCTGACCAAGTTGAACCTGACCTACACCTTTGGGGCATCGAATCCCAAGCAAGGGGGCATGGATTGCTCGGGGACGATCTGGTATCTGCTGACCAACGCAGGCTTGAAGAGCGTGCCGCGACAGTCCAACGAGATGGCAGGCTGGGTGCAGTCCAACACGTTGCTGCATCGCACGCTGACGGCGACGTCATTGAAGGATCCAGAGTTCGCTGCGTTGCAACCCGGTGATCTGCTCTTCTGGACCGGCACGTATGAGACCTCGCCGCGCAAGATCCCCGTGACGCATGTCATGCTCTACCTTGGTAAACTCAAGAAGAGCGGGCGCTCGGTGGTGTTCGGTGCCAGCGACGGCCGTGTGTATCAGGGCGAGCGGCGCACAGGCGTGAGCGTCTTTGATTTTTCCTTGCCCAGCGCGGGCAGCCCTTCGGCGTTTTATGGCTATGGCCTGATTCCAGGCGTGGGCAGAATCTCGGTCAAGCCTGTCACTCCGCCGCCAGCGGAGCCGATCGTGGCGAAGACTTCGGCGCCGCCTGTGACAGAGATATCGGATGCCGCCAGCAAACCTGTGACGAACGAGGACATTCGGCCTGCCGTCGTGCCCAAGACAAAGCCTGCAAGCACTGCCATGACCGATGCCCAACCTTCACCAGCGGTTCGATACTCAACGCGTGACGAACCGCCTACCACGACTAGCAGTGCCAGCAAGCCCAAGACGACGAGTGCGGCCGCCGCCACCTCATCCAAAGCCAAGGCCGTGGCCCCGAAGCCGTCATCGACTTCCAAGACCAAGGCGAAGACCGGCACAACGACGAAGCCGGCGACTCCCAAGAAAAAGGCAGTCGCGCCTCCGCCAACGCCTCAAGAACAGCTGAGCAAGGCCGCGAGGAAGATTGGCAGCTCGTTCAAGGGGCTGTTCTCCAACTGATCAGGTCTCGGCGCGCATGACGAGCCGCCAGATCATCTGGCGCACATGCGGGGCCTTCATCTGACGCGGCATCAAGATGGAGAGGCTTTTGGAGAAGCAGCCCCAGCGCACCACGCGGATGTTCACCTTGCGCACACCCCAATGGTCCACAGTTGTCTGGTCAGGTTTGTAAAGATCAATGGTGCCCGTGCCCACCAGGGCCGAGCCATAGTCATCGACCACATACAAGGCGGGATCGCCTTGGATCTGAAACACGGTGCCCACAGGATACACGGACCAATCGGCGGCTGCACTGCGCAGCTGGCCATATTTCAATCCTGAGCCTGCAGCGTTCTGCGTGCCGTATTGAAGATGGTCGCCTTCGGTATGGGTATAGGCG
>Ga0164294_10005700_pt1 | contig 10693 bp, 9 predicted proteins | sample GEODES005metaG_FD_111479 | JGI IMG/M metagenome (GOLD analysis project Ga0164294, IMG submission 111479) | Oligotrophic lake water microbial communities from Sparkling Lake, Wisconsin, USA - GEODES005 metaG | ecosystem: Environmental > Aquatic > Freshwater > Lake | place: USA: Sparkling Lake...
GCGCGGCGGCGAGGTGGCCCCGCATGGGGGGCAACAGCGCCACGGCGCCCGCGGCCAGCGCCAGGCCGAGCCCCGCGACGGCGAAGAACGGCGCGCGCCAGGTCGCGAGCTGCGCGAGCTCGAGCCCGGCCGGCACGCCGAGCACCGAGGCCGCCGAGAACGCGCCCATCACGGCGCCGACCGCTTTGCCGCGACGCTCGGCGGGGACCACGTCGGTCACGATGGACATTGCGAGCGAGCTTGCCGGGCCACCGAAGAAGCCCGCGAGCACGCGCGCCGCGAGCAGGGTGCCGAGGCCCGTCGCGAAGCCGCCCGCCGCGGTGCCGATCACGAGGCCGAGCATCGCGACGGCGAGGGCCTTGCGCCGGTCGAAGCGGTCGAGCACGGTGGCGCCGAGCAGCCCCGAGACGGCGGCGGCGGCGGTGTAGGCCCCACCTACCTTACCGATCTCCGAGACGGGGATGCCGAGGCCGACTGCGAAGTCGGGCCCGAGGGGCATCACCATCACGAAGTCGAGGATGTTGACGAACTGAATCGCCCCGACAAGGAAGAGGATGGTCCGCTCGGAGCGCATGTAGGCCTGCTGACGAGGCAACGATTAGCCCATTGAACGGACGGCGCGTAGGCCGCCTCGGCGAGAACGACCGTCTCGCGGGAGGACGGTGCGGAATGTCAGTCGCGGAGCAGGACCGCGAGTGTCTCGACGTGGTCGGAACCGGGGAACATGTCGTAGGGCTGCACGCGGGAGACGCGGTAGCCCTTGCCGGCGACGGTGCGGAGGTCTCGCGCGAGCGTGACGGGGTCGCACGAGAGGTAGAGGATGGCGCGCGGGCGGGTGACGGCGAGCTTCGGGAGCAGTCCCTGGGCGCCGGCGCGGGGGGGATCGAGCAGGGCGACGTCGAAGAAGCGGTGGCCGGGAACCCATTTACCGGCGTCCTGGGTGAGGATCTCGGCGCTCGGGAGGTTGTAGGAGGCGTCCGCTGAGGAGGAGCGGTCCTGCTCGACGAGGGTGGTGGGGACCCCCCGGCCGATGGCGCGGGCCGAGAGGTTGCCGACGCCGGCGTAGAGGTCGAGGAGGTGGGTGGGGGCGAGCTCGACCAGCGTGGCGTCCACGTCCGCGACGATCCGTGCGTTGATCTCCAGGTTTTTCTGGTTGAAAGACGCGGGCGCCACCGAGAGGCCGAGCACACGCAGCCGGGGGTGGCCGGAGAGGACCTTGCCCTTCGCGTACACGTTCCCCTCGATCGGGCCCGGCGGTGGCACGTCCAGCACGAGGGCGACCTTCTCGCCGTCGCTGCGGATCTCCACCTCTCCCTGCCGAAGCTGGCCGCGCAGCACGGTGGCCGCTGCGACGACCTCGGGGCGCGCGAGCCCGTCCAGCGGGACTTCGACGAACGTGTGGGTTCCCGGCCGATTGAAGCCCAGCGCTCCCCCGGGGCCGACCCGAAGCTTCACACGGGCGCGCGCCCCGGTGGTGCAGGGGGACGGGACGATGGGTGAGATGTCGGCGTCGACGTGGCCGCGCCGGAGCGCGTCACGGACGAAGCCCTCCCGGCGCGCCAGCTGCTCGTCGTAGGGGAGGTCGGCGAGGGGCAGGAGTCCAACGTCCACGAGCGGCGACGGCATGGGCCCGGCTAACACGCGGCCGCCGCCGCCCGCCCGGCCCACACCAACAGGCTCGGCCGCGGATATCTTCCCTCGATGCGTCGACGCCTCGCCGGGCTCCTCCTCCTCCTCCTCGCCCCGGGCGAGTGGTCCGCGCGTCACTACGCGTGGAAGAACCGGATGGATCTGGTGGCGCTCCGGCCTGGTGAGTGGCGTTTGACCAGGCGCATGGACGAAGGAGGAAGGGATGAAGAGCTTCAAGAAGGCGCAGGGGATGAGCGTGGCCACCCTCGCCGAGGGCGCGTTGATCGGGAAATTCGATGACTTTCAGTTCGATCTCGAGTCGGGCGCCATCTTCGGCTGCCGCCTGAAGCAGGGCGTCTTCTCGAAGAGCGGCGGCGCGGCTGCGAGCGCCTTCAACTTGCTTGGGCGGGATCTCGTCTACGTGAGCACCGAGGCAGCCGTCGAGTGGTCCGGCGCGGCGCGCGCGCCGGCCGAGGGGCGGGCGTGGGCCTCGGAGTACCGGGGAACAAAGGTGATGTCGCGCCGAGGGGCGGGGCTCGGCGCGGTCGAGGACTTCCTTTTTGTGTTGGACACCCCGCGCGTCACCGCGCTCCTGCTCGACGGCAATCGGGTCGTCGTGTTCGACGAACGTGTCGCCGTCGGGCGTGACGCCGTCATCCTGTCGGATCCCGCGATGGCCGTCCCCCACTCCGAGGGGGACGAGGAGAGCGGCGACTGGTGGAAGCGGATGCGGGGGATGTTCGAGTCGTCGGAGAAGTAGCCACGAGCTCGTTGGCGAAGTCGGAGAGGTCGATCCGTTGGGAGAGCCGGCTTCGCGCCCACCTACGCGCCTCGGCGAAGGTGGGGAGGTGCCCCGCCACCCAGAGGGCGGCGCCGGCGTTCAGGGCCAGGGCTTCCGCGAGGGGGCCGCGGAGCCCGTCGAACGTGGACTCGAGGCGCGCAGCATCCACCATGGCGCCGCCGCTCTCGAGCCCGTCCGCCGGTTTGCCGCTCTCGACGTGGTGGAAGGAGGACATCCGGCCGTTGCTCCACCGGTGCCCGACACTGTCGGCCCCGAGGCCGAGGCATGGCCGGCCACCACTCGAGACGACCAGCGCGGCTTCGACCCCCGCCAAGCCCAGCGCGCGCGCCAGCGGCTCCGACTGGGCGGGATCGGCCACCCCGACGAGCATGCAGTGCGGGCGCGCGGGGCTCACCAGCGGCGACAGCACGGCGAGCAGCGGCGAGGCTGGGGCAAGGGACCAGAGGCGGCCGAGCGGATCGGCGGACGGGGCGAGGAAGGCATACCCGCACTGGACGAGCGCGGCGGAGGCACTCTCGCGCGCCGCGTGCGTCGGGAGGCCGAGCGCGCGGACGAGCGCGGCGCCGCCCGTCCTGGACGGCGGGGAGGCGTGCTGCGCGACGGTGCCGTCCGCCGCGGCCACGAGGAGGCCGGCGCCGACGAACAGATCGAGCCGCGTAGGGTCTGCCGGGCTCGCCGCGCAGAGGTCGATCAGGGTGCGGTTCGGCAAGGGCGCGAGATCCGCTGCGCGAAGACGCAAGGTGACGGCCGCAGCGTACAGCGCCTCGGCCGAGAGAGGGGACGGCAACGGCGCCGAGAGGACGGCGAGGTCACTCGCGTCTTCCCGCCCCTCCAACAGTCTTTCCAACAGCTCGCTCAGCTCGGATGGCGCCATCGTGTTCCCCGTCGAGCGGGCGCCTGCGGCGGGCAGGCGCTCGATCCATAGATTCAGGACGGATAACGCACCCTTTGCGCGCGGCAAGTGTCAGCTCGGGAAGAGCTCGCGGCGTCGAGTCAGAACCAGCGCCGGATCCGGAAGACCGTCAGGAGGATGATGGCCGATAAGAGCATCATGCCCACGGCGATCCAGAAGCCGTAGACCTGGTGCGCGATCGGGATCACGTCGAAGTTCATCCCGAAGATTCCCGAGATCACCGTCATCGGGAGCAGGAGTGTGCTCACGACGGCCATGTACTTCATCACCTGGTTCAGCCGCTCGTTCACCGCGTTGCTGTGCGCCTGGAGCGCGCCGTTGCAGATATCGAGCAGCAGCGCGGTCTGATCCTGGATGATCGTCAGGTGATCCAGGACATCGCGGAAGTAGACGCGGGCGCCGCCGCCGAGATCGCCGTGCTCGGCGTCCGCGAAGCGCCGCACCAGCTCGATCTGCGGGAGCGTCATGCGGCGCAGCATCAGGAGGTCGCGCCGGACGTGGACGAGGTTCTCGACGAGCGCGTGGTGTGGGTTTCGCGAGGTGGCAAGCCGCTCGAGGACGTCCACCCGCTCCTCGAACGCGTAGAGCGTGACCGTGTACTCGTCGATGACCGCGTCGATCAGCGCGTGGACAATCCGATCCGCGTGCGTGCCGATGCGCTCGGGGTAGGTCGCGAGGGCGTGGAACACGTCTTCCACCGCCGCGACCTGCTGAGGGCGCACGGTCACCACGAGGTTCGGGCGGAGGAACACGCTGACGGGCACGGTATCGAGGGGGTCGGACGCGGTGCTGCGATCCAGGGCCTGCGTGACCAGGAAGCCGTGCGTCGCGAAGCGCTCGTACTTGGATCGCTTCTGGAGGTGGGTCACGTCCTCCACAGCGAGGGGGTGAAACTGGAAGCTGTCCGTCAGCAGCGCGAGCTCCGCCGCGTCGGGCGCCACCATGTCCACCCACACCGTAGAGTACGGTGGGGGCGAACAAGCGGCGTCGATCGAGGCGTCTCCCTCGACCGTGCCGTCATCGTGAAGGATGTGCGTGCGAATCACCGCGCAGTCGTAACGCGGCGTGCTCCGGGGGCGTTGCCTCGTCCCGCCGGGGGCCGCCGCCCGCGCAGAGAATCGCGAGGTCAACCGTCAGTAAACGGGCATCCCCGGGTCGATCTGCTTCGCCCACGCCACGATCCCGCCCTCGAGGTTGGTCACGCGGTAGCCGTTGGCGGAGAGCACTGCTGCCGCTTGCGACGAGCGGCCGCCGAGCTTGCAATGGACCAGGATCTCCCTGTCCTTCGGGATCTCGGCGAGCCGCGCCCCGACCTCGGTGTGGGGGATCAGGGCGTCTGCGAAGGGGAAGCGCACGATGGCTGCCTCGGCGTCGTTCCGGACGTCGAGCACGAAGGGCTTCCAGCCGTCGGCGAGGCGGCCGGCGGCGTCTACTACGGAGATGCGACCAAAGGATTCGGACTGGATCACGGGGGCTTCCTCGCGGGGCAGGTTGTTCGGCGCCTTCGGCACGCCGCAGAACTGATCGTAGTCGATCAGCGCCTCGATCCGGGGCGCGTCAGGGTCGCGCCGCAGCTTCAGCTCGCGGAAGGACATGTTCAAGGCGTCGAAGAGAAGGAGGCGCCCGGACAGGGTCGTGCCGACGCCGAGGAGGATCTTGATCGTCTCGGTTGCCTGGATGGTACCGACGATCCCTGGGAGCACGCCGAGGACGCCACCTTCGGCGCAGGACGGCACGAGGCCGGGGGGAGGGGGCTCGGGGTAGAGGTCCCGGTAGTTCGGGCCGCCCTGGTAGTTGAACACGGAGGCCTGGCCCTCGAAGCGGAAGATCGAGCCGTAGACGTTGGGCTTCCCGAGGAGCACGCACGCGTCGTTCACGAGGTAGCGCGTAGGAAAGTTGTCCGTGCCGTCCACGATGACGTCGTAAGAGGCGCCGATGCGGAGCGCGTTCTCGCTGGTGAAGGGCTCCTCGTAGAGCTCGACGGTGACGTTCGGGTTGATGTCGAGGATCCGATCGCGGGCGGAGAGCACCTTTGGCTTGCCGACCGTGGAGGTCCCGTGGATGATCTGACGCTGCAGGTTCGACGCGTCCACCACGTCGAAGTCGACGACCCCGATGCGCCCCACGCCCGCAGCGGCCAGGTAGAGGAGCAGCGGAGAGCCGAGGCCGCCGGTGCCGACGCAGAGCACGCTGGCGGCCTTGAGCTTCTGCTGGCCTTGCATCCCCACCTCGGGGAGGATGAGGTGCCGCGAGTAGCGCGCGATCTCCTCGTTCGTGAGCACGCCGCTCATCGGCCGCCCGCGATGGAGGGGACGATGATCAGGGTGTCGCCCGGGCTCAGGGCCGTGGCGTCCTTCTGGAGGTGCCGGATGTCCTCGTCGTTGAGGTAGACGTTCACGAAGCTGCGGAGCTTCCCGTCGGCATCGCGGAGGTGCTTGGCGAGGCCCGGATAGCCGGTGGTGAGCGCGTCGAGCGCCTGACCGGCGGTGGCGGCCTCGACGACGACGTTGGCCTTGCCGTCGGTGTAGGCGCGGAGGGCGGCGGGGATGGAGATCGAGATGGCCACGGTGGATTCCTCGGGTAGGATGAGTTCTTCGTCCATGGCCGCGCGGTCGTCGCGCAGGCGCCAGGAGCGCGTGTCGGCGATGGCGCCCGCGATCACGGACGCGATCACGTAGCTCATGTTCGGCAGCGCATGATCGCGGTCGAAGTCGGAGTATCGGGCGGGGTGGTCAGGGTGCGAGTGGTAGTAGCCCACGACCTCCAACCCCTCGGCCTCGAGCGCGACCTCTGCCCGGTGGAGGGCGAGGGCGCCGACGGCGTAGCGGTTGGCAGGGCTGTCCGAGCGTTCGTTCACCAGCGAGACGACGCGCGTGACGACGCTGTCGCGTTGGCTGGGAGTGGTGTCGGCGCGGCGGCCGGCGAGGATGCCCACGACCTCGTGCGGGTACCCGGCGCGGGCGTGGGTGTGGACGGCGTCGAGCGTCTCGGTCGGGAGGATCAGGGCCACAGGTGCTCCTCGGAGAGGTAGCGCTCGCCGGAGTCGGGGAAGAGGGTCACGACAACGCCGCGGTCGAGCTCACGGGCAACCTCGATTGCGCCCCAAAGCGCGGCTCCCGCGGAGACGCCGACCAGCAGCCCCTCCTCCCGCGCGAGGCGCCGCATGAGCGTGATCGAGGCCTCGGTGGGGGCGCCCAGATCCCGGTCGGCGAGGGCCGCGTCATAGATCCGGGGGACGATCGCGGACTCCATGTGCTTGAGCCCTTCGAGGCCGTGAAACGGGGAGTCGGGCTGCACGGACACGCACGAGATCGACGGGTCGTACTCCTTGAGGCGGCGGGAGGTGCCCATGAACGTGCCGCTCGTGCCGAGCGCCGAGACCCAGTGGGTGACGCGGCCGCCGGTGTCGCGCCAGATCTCGGGGGCGGTGGTTTCGTAGTGCGCGCGCCAATTTGCGTCGTTGCTGTATTGGTCGAGGTAGAGGTACTGGTCGGGGTGGTCCGCGACGAGCGCGCGGGCGCGCCGAATCGCGCCGTCGCTGCCCTCGAGCGGGTCGGTCTCGATGACCTCCACCCCGTAGGCGCGGAGGATCTTCTTGCGCTCGCGGTTCGCGTTCGCGGGCAGGCAGAGGGTGACGCGGTGCCCCCGGGACGCGGCGATCATCCCGTAGGCGATGCCTGTGTTTCCGGATGACGAGTCCAGTAGACGCATCCCCGGCTTCAGCCGGCCGGACCGCTCAGCGTCCCTTATGATGGCCCACGCCGCGCGGTCCTTCACCGAGCCGCCCGGATTGAACCACTCGAGCTTCGCCCAGATCTCGACGGGCTCGGGCACGACGCCGGCGAGGACGCTGCAGAGCCGGACCAACGGCGTGTTTCCTATACGTTCGACGAGCATGCTGTGGAGGCAACGAAGGTAGACTCAGGCCCCCCCCACGGCAACGGGAGGCGACGGACGTGTAGCCGAGGTGACGAGCGCGAGCAGGTCCGACGGATCGGGGAGGCCGCCTGGTCCGATGTCTCCGCAGGCCAGCCGCTTGCTGACAGGATCGACCAGCACGTACCGATCGAGGGCACGGAGCCACCCCAGGTTACGACGGACGACCGGATGATCCCACATGGCCGTGTTCATGGCGGGCGCGAGGACGATGGGGGTCGCCCCGGGAACCGCCATCAGGACGGTCGTCACGGCGTCGTCCGCGAGGCCGCACGCGAGCCTCCCGAGGGTGTTCGCGGAGAGCGGGGCGACGAGCACGGCGTCCGGCCATTTCGCCCAGGAGATGTGGTCGATCGCGGAGGTGGAGCCGGGGAGGGGCGCGCCCGCGAAGGTGTCGACCAGTACGGGGTTGCCGGAGAGGGCCTCGAAGGTGAGGGCGCCGACGAAACGGGTGGCGTTGGGGGTCAGCATCACGCGAACGTCGTGCCCTGCCTTGACGGCGAGGCTCGTCAGCTCGCAGGCCTTGTAGGCGGCGATGCCGCCGGTCACACCGAGGAGCAGCTTCATGACGGAGGACTAACTCAGTCGTCGAAGCGCGGGCTCCCGTCGAGCGCGCTGACCAGGAAGTCGCGGTAGAGCTGGCGTGCGTCCCGGCTGTAGTAGATCGCGTAGTGGTTGTACCCCGCGTATTGCCCCAGCCCGGCCGTGATGCCGGCGCCGTCCCAGTCGACGGCGTTGTCCTGCGTCGGGAGGTCCTGGGCGTCCAGGTCCCGCAGGTCGAGGCTGTCCGGTGAGGTGGCCGGCGGGCCGACGATGGGCACGCGCCCGGCCGCGGCGAGGGCCTCCGTCGTCACGGAGGGCGTGGCGGCGTCGTCCAGGCCCTCGGTTAGCACGACGGGGAGAGGAGCGGCGTCCCAGCTCGGCTCCTCCGCGAACCACCAGGGCGCGTAGTTGAGCGGATCCGTCGCCTCGGAGAGCATCTGGATGAGCCCGACGACGGGATGAAAGGTGGTCAGGGCCTCATCCTCCTCGAAGCCGAGGAGCGTGGCGATGAGGTCGGCGATGTCCAAGGGGTCCTTCCGGAGGGTGACGGTCATCGCGAGGCCGCCTCCAGTGCCCGAGAATCCGGCCGCGCGCACCCGGCCGCTCAAATAGGGCGCCGCGATCGCCCCGACGAGCCCGCCCTGCGAGTGCCCGAAGTAGACGACGCGCTCGGGATCGAGGCGGACCTCCCCCTTCGGACCGTCGAACGTTGCTTGTGCGCGGGTGAGGACCTCGGCGAGAAACACCTGATCGAGCGCGCCCTGACGGAAGTTGGTGCGGCCCGCGGCCGGGTTGTAGAAGTTGAAGCTGTCCAACTCGGGGTTCGTGCCCGGCGGCGCTCGATCCGCGTGGAGCGGCTGGGAGATGCCGATCATCGCGACCCCCTCCCGGGCGAGCACCGTGCCCTCCTCGGTGTCGTCCCCCGACGACGCGAAGGTCAGGTAGTCACCGCCGGTGCCGTGGCTGTAGAGGACGACCGGCCACCCGCCCTCGGGCATCTCCCCGTCGTTCGGCACGCTCAGGCCGAACTTCACCCGCTCCCAGAACGCGATCTCGGGCGCCCCGTCCGCGCCGAACACGAAGCCGCCTCCGTCGTTCCTGTAGGGGCGCTCGCCGTGTTGCCACACGGGCACCACGACCGTGCCGGTGTAGAGGTCGTAGAGGCTCCGCTCGGTGAGGAGCGTGAGCTCTTGATCGAGACGAGGGAGGCCGAGGTCTCCCTGGATTGTGCGGGCGATCCGGGTGGTCTCCGCGACCGGGTCCTGGGTGGTGAAGGGCACCGCCAGCGCCACGTCCTCCGGCGCGATCCCGAGCCCGATCAGCGTCTCTTCCACCGCGCGGAGGCCAGGGTCCCCGTCGATCCCCCAGGCCTGCCCGGCCGGCGCGACGAGCGGCCGCCGGAAGATGAGGGCGTAGGTCGTTCCGGGGCGGAGGGGGAAGCCGAAGACGGGGGCGGTCGCGAGGAGATTTCCAGGCTGGAACAATGTTTTGGCCTCTGTCCACTCGAAGGTGACGGGGACACGCTCGCCGCGGTGGGGGCTCCGGCCGTCGACATCGACGAGCAACACCGGGGAGTCGAGCCCGCGCGAGTCCTCGGGGGCCGGCAAGAGGGAGAGGTCGAGCGGGGCGGCGAAGCGGACGTAGATGGGCGCGTTCGTGCCGAAGCCGTCGATCTGATCGGCGGCGGCGAGGTAGGCGTCCACAAGCGGGTAGCCCCCCTCGCCGGGGAAGCCGGTCAGATCGGGGTGACCGTCCACGCGCCGCGCGTCCGAGGGGAAGGGGCTGTCGAAGAAGTCGGGCCCCTCCAGGATCGGCGCCACTCCACCCTCCGAGGGGGAGACGCAGCCGAGGGGGAGAAAGGCGAGGAACAGGCGCGGCATCCGTAGGAGTGTAGCGCGGCCGCGACCGCCGGCGAAGGAGGACCGACAGGGAGAGGGGCGTGTCGTCGCGCGCCGCGTTCGGTAAACTTTCCTGGCCCAGGCCCTGCTCCGATGAACCCGCCGTCGCGCCTCTCCCCCCGGTACTACCGAATTCGCCCCTCGGTCATGGCCGAGCTGGCGCACTCGTCGCAGGTCTTCATGCGGGCCGGGCGGCAGGTCGTGAACCTCGCCAACGGGCAGCTCCCCGGCGAACTCTCTCGCGATCTGCGCCAGATCGCGATGGATTCATGGCAAAATGGACATTTTTCTTACCTCGGGGGGCCCGGGCTCCCCCCGCTCCGGGACGCGGTCGTGGAGTGGCTTCAGATGCGCCAGATCCGCACCGGGGAGGACGTCCTGGTGTCGCCCGGCAGCCGCGCGGCGCTCTCGGCGGTCCTCGCGGTCGTCTCGGGCCCTGGCGACGTCGTGCTCGTCGACGCCTCCGCGTGGCTCGTGTTCCACCAGCTCATCGCGGTGTCCGGCGCGACCCCCGTGCCTTGTCGGCCCGGGCCCGGCGGGGAGGAGCGGGCGATGAAGCTCTCCGCGGCGGACGTGAAGCACCACCTCCAGCTCATGCCCGGGACCCGCGCGCTCGTCCTCGCGAACCCCGTCAACACCACCGCGCAGCTCTACGACGCGGTCGAGCTGCACGCGATCATCGCCGTCTGCGCCGCGCACGGGGTGTTCTGCATCGTCGATCGCTTGTACGGGCGCCTCGTCTACGACGGCCGCTCGTTTCCCTACCTCGAGCCCACGCCGGCCGTGCGCGACTGGTGCGTCCTCATCGACGGGGTCACGCGCGCCTTCCGCGGCGCCGGCGCCCTCCGCGTCGGGTGGGCCTGCGGGCCGAGAGACGTGATCGACGCCGCCGCCGTCGCGCAGGAGCATGGCGCCGGGCCGCCGGGACGCGTCGTGCAACGCGTGGCGCTCACCGCGCTCCAGGCCCCCTAC
>Ga0164294_10005702_pt1 | contig 10689 bp, 6 predicted proteins | sample GEODES005metaG_FD_111479 | JGI IMG/M metagenome (GOLD analysis project Ga0164294, IMG submission 111479) | Oligotrophic lake water microbial communities from Sparkling Lake, Wisconsin, USA - GEODES005 metaG | ecosystem: Environmental > Aquatic > Freshwater > Lake | place: USA: Sparkling Lake...
CGCTCCGAGCATCCCCGGCATGCCTAACTTTAAGCTAAACAGCCCGACTGGCCTTTCGCCGACCGTTCAATCCCCAGCTACAGGCAGTGGTCCGGCCATCAGCATCGGCCCTAATGGTGCAACATCCACACCGATTACCATCACACCAAGCGCAGCCACCTCCGCCCCAGTCGCAGTACCAGCCACTGCCATGCCCTCCCCAGCAACTCCTAGCGTGCCAGTCAAATCCGAAGCTCCGACTACCCCATCACCATCCGTGAAAATCGAAGTTCCAGCGACACCAGCCAAGCCTGCAATCACGGTCCCAGCGACTTCTGCTCCAATCAAGGTCGAGGCAGCAGCGCCGGCCAAGCCAGCTCAGTAGTCGAGTTAAAGGATTCCAATCTTTATCATCAAGGCCCCGTAGTTGTTCATGATTAGGCTGCGGCTAACAATTCGACTGAATTGTTGAACATCCCGACAAGCCCAAGCTTTAAGCTTGGGCTTCTTCGTTTCAAGATCAGCTACCGATTATACCCATCCACTGGATGCAATATGAGGCATCGGGCATTTCCAATTTAAAAGATCACTGACCCCAGACGATGCGGCTCAAATCTTCTTCTTGAGAGGCAGACCAGGATTCTTTATTCTCGTGCAGTTGCCGACGAGCAGTTTCCTGAATCTCGTGAACTAAAGGAGAGCCCAGATAACTGAGATCTTCCCACAGATCCAAGGTATCACTATCTGGTCGAATGGCAGCTAAGAGACCAGGTAATTTGGCACGGATGTCTGAGTCCGTAGGGGGCTCAAGATGCAGCCAAGTCAAAAGGCGCACGTAGTTAGCATCGTCCTTGGGAACTTCAGGGGTATCACCGGAAAGCAGTGCCTGATGTTCCGCCCACGTGCCTGTTTGAACGCGATCAAAGAAAGGTTTAATGTCAGCACTCCCAGCTTGGACCTGGGCAGCCTGCTCGATCCGCCACTGTTCCTTGGCCGTATCGGCCTCTGGAACTTTTTCCACCGCTTCAAGAGCAGGTGCTGGCATCTTCGCTGCAACTGCTAGAGCGGGGGCTGCGACTTTAACCGCAGGCTGTGGAATTAGCAGATCAAAGGGACCGATCCAGATGGCAACAGCTAGTCCAGTCATACCAAGCATCCATCCAAAGAAGAAAGGTCTGACGTTCCAGACGACAATCGGTGGGGGCGCGAAGTTGAATTCTTTAAAATCCGCTTCCCGATCAGCAAGACTATCCGAATCTGAGGGTGCTTCCAAAAAGGGAGCAAAAGCCAGCGAAGCTTCACTTTCAGTGGAGTTGGAGGCCTTAGTCTCGCCATGGGCAGTGACCGTTTTTACCTGTGCTGCTTTTAAAGCATTCTGAACTTCAACCAGTGAAGCTTCGGAGTGCATCAGCTCAGTGATGTGCTGCTGCGCCAAATCCCACCAAGCAGCAGGCACGACAGCTTGAAACAACAACTGCCCATCTTGCTGGTGCCTGAGTTGGCCAGCTAGTTCACGCAGAGCAGTGCATTCAACCGGATTATCCCAAGTCCAAATCATGCGAGTGCGGCGCAAGCGATGGTCCCAGAGATCTCGAGATTCCTGACTACAGCTGCGAATGATGCGACCAGCCGAGAGCCACAGCTTAGCCTCTGCCAAGCCATCAGAGTGCTCTGCTACAGCCTGTGGCTCAGCGACCGCCAACATCTGCTCGGCGCGCAGATAGCGTGTGATGGCCAAGGATGTGACCAAAGCCAACATGATGTGCACGATTTCGGGATCGCTATTCTTCGCATGAGTGGCAGCTAGGGCTTCGGCCAACTTGGCTAGTTGAGAGGTGTTAGAGCGAGATGCCCAACGAAAAGCGACCATGCACGTCAGAGCCATTTGCCCAGAGGCCATCTCAATGATTAAATCCGGAACACGAGCCATGTCGGCCAGAAGATCCTCATGTTCTTCAAACAGTGTGACCAAAAATTCACTTGAGGGACCAGCCCACTCAGACTTCACATAGGCGCGAGAACAAAAGGCTAGAAAAGCCTGACTCAGGCTTTCGCGAGAATGCAATGCAGCCACTAAATCAGCCGCCGACGCTCGGAGAACATCCGGGAGTTTAGACAGATCAGGTTGAGTTTCTTGGGGCATCACGTCCATGGCAGAATTTCAATGTTAGTCTGACCTAACGTGAGATGCAACGCAGCACTCTTCAAAACTCTTAGAATTTCATTCTTCTTTCGCAAACAGAAGGCGCAGGCTATTGAGACAAACGAGGACTGTGCTGCCTTCATGGGTTAGCACTCCGAGTGTGAGAGGCACAATCCCAAAGAGCGAGGCAATAGCCATCACAATGACAGACCCGAGAGAGATGGCCAAATTTTGACGAATGATGCGACGAGCCTGCTGACTGATGTGCCGGGCAGAGAGAAGCTTTTCAATCTTATCCTGCATGAGGACAATGTCTGCCTGCTCAAGCGCAGCGTCGCTACCACGCGCACCCATCGCGATACTGACATAGGCTGCGGCCAAACTAGGCGCATCATTCACACCGTCACCGATCATGGCAACCTTATGACCTTGTTCGGTCATTTCTTGAATCGCGGCTACTTTGTCTTCGGGATGTAAGCCTGCGCGAACATCGGTCACGCCGAGTTCTTGGGCCACCTGAATGGCCGCTGCGCGCCGATCACCCGTAAGCATCACGGTGCGCACCTGATCCTCAGCCAACTGAGCCAGCACAGCCTTACTACCGCTGCGGATTTCATCCTTCAGTAGAATACGGCCCATGGTCTGAGCATTGAGAACCCAGACTTCCGAAAAGCCCAATGGAGCCTCTGTCACATCCTTTAACCATTGAGCAAAGTCACCCTGAGCCATCAGTTCACGACGACCAACATAGGTGATGCCGGCATCGGTCAAACCGCGCAATCCCTGACCCGGGATGGACTGAAAATCCTGCAAACTACCAGGTTCAACGTTCAGTTCCTTGGCATGAGCGGTAATGGCCCGAGCAATGGGATGATTGGAGTTAGAATCCAAGGTAACAGCCAGTCTGAGCACCTCCATTTCCCTACCCTGCGGAAAACTTTCCACCAGAGCCACACGCAGGTTGCCTTCGGTGAGCGTGCCTGTTTTATCCATAGCTACGACATCGACCTCGGCCAACTTTTCGATCGCGGCTCCGCCACGGAAAAGGATTCCCCGACGTGCACCCCAGGCAATGGCTGCCAGAATGGCAGAAGGGATGGAAAGCACCAGCGCGCATGGACTCATGACAACGAGCAGTGTCATAGCCCGATAGAAAGCTGATTTGGAATCACCCACATTTTCAAAAGGTGGAATCCCCAGCACTAGCCACCAAACCAAAAACATCACCAAAACGGCTCCCAATGTCAGCAACGTATAGCCAGTGCCAAAACGATCTGTAAAACGCTGACTCGGTGCGCGCAGATGCTGCGCATTCTGGATGAGATGAATGATCTTGGCCAGAGCACTCTGCGTGGCGGGGCGGTCGACCTGCATCTGGACTAAGCCCCAAAGATTCAGCGTGCCACCATAGACGGCGGCACCTTTCGTTTTATCAATAGGCACAGCCTCCCCGGTAAGCGTGGATTCATCAGCCGCCGTCTCTCCAGTCACCACAGTGCCATCTACAGGATAAAGCTCGGCAGGGCGCACCTGCAAAAGATCACCGATGCGCAGCAGCGAAACAGCGCGCTCTTCAAAAGAGCCATCAGCTAGCATGACGCGGGCATACTTGGGTGCCGCCTTTGTCAGCGCATTGATCTCACGGTGCGTGCGATGCAGAACGTAATGCTCTAGCGCCCCAGAAGTGGAAAACAAGAACAGCAGCAGTGCTCCTTCTTCCCAGGCTCCTATAGCCACAGCTCCAGAAGCCACCGCCAGCATGAGGAAATGAACATCAAGACGACGTTCACGTAAATTCTCCCAAGCATCCTTTGCCGCATCCCAGCCACCACTCAGCAAAGAGAGCCCAAACAAAGAATGCACCAACCATTCTGATGCTTGAAAACTGTTTTTGGCTACAAACCCTGCAACCAGCATCACAAAACAGATCGCCGCCTGCACGGCCATCTCGCGCCACTCCTCCTCACTCTGCTGCTCGATCTCCTCCGCCTCCGGCCACTCAAAGTCACGCCATTTCCAGAACCGCGGGGCAGTCGGACACGTTGGCTTTTGCAATAGCAGTTCACCTTTCTTCCTCGTCAGTTGCAACCCCTCAGCATGGGCATCTATGGGAGTAGCCAGCAGTTTTTCATCCAAAGTACGGAGCAGCTCATTGATCTGTGTTTGCAAGGCGCCGAGATCCACTTGCCCCAGTGTGGCCACTTGCACGCTGCGTTCCTCCGCATTGAGGCGAATGGCCTCAACCCCGCTCTGACTGGCAAGGAAGTCAGACAAAGCGGTGATCCAATCACTTTCAGAAGGCGTTTTGTGCGGCATACGAGTGATCCATACACCGAGTTAGAGACTGTCGCAGGTTTTTCAATCCTTTAGCTCAAACGCATATCCAAAGTGAACGGGAATTCAGGAATGGTGGGGATGGTCTTGGGCTCCATCTTGCCAGGTGTATGACCAGTGGGGAAGAAGCGGCCTAGGCGGCGGCTTTCAGCCTCGAAACTATTGACTGGAAACGTGTCATAACTGCGACCACCTGGGTGGGCAACATGGCAAGTGCAGCCACCAAGACTGCGTTGATTCCAGGTATCCACCAGATCAAATACTAACGGACTATGCACGCCGATCGTCGGTTGCAGGCAATTAGGCGGCTGCCAAGCGCGATAGCGGATGCTCGAGACATACTCGCCAACAATACCGGTCGGATGCAAAGGCACGACGTAGCCATTGCAGGTGACCATGTAACGGCTGCCGATAAGACCTTTCGTTTTAATCTGCACGCGTTCCAGGCTACTGTCCACGTAGCGGACGGTTCCTCCAGCAGTGCCGTCTTCACCGAGGACATGCCAAGGCTCCAGAGCGGTACGCACCTCGAGGTTGATACCGCGCTGATTGATCTGACCAATAGCCGGAAATTTGAACTCAAAATGTGGCGCGAACCATTCAGGCTTCATGTCATAGCCGAAATCCTGCATGTCGGTCATGACATCACAAAAATCCTGCCAAACAAAATGTGGCATCAGGAAGCGGTCATGCAGCTCAGTGCCCCAGCGAACGAGTTTTTGTTCATAGGGCTGCTTCCAGAACCGTGCGATGGCGGCACGGATGAGGAGATGCTGAGCAAGGCTCATTTCCGCATGAGGCGGCATTTCAAAGGAACGTAATTCGACGAGACCGAGCCGCCCTGTGGCGCTTCCGGGATCAAAGAGCTTATCGATCGAGAATTCGGTGCGATGGGTGTTCCCCGAGGAATCCGCGAGCAGATTTCGGAAAATGCGATCCACCAGCCAGGGCGAAGTTTGACCTTCTTTAGCGGTGTTTCGATCCAGTTCTCTAAAAGCTAACTCAAGCTCAAAGATAGCGTCGTTGCGGGCTTCATCGATGCGTGGGCACTGACTCGTCGGACCGATAAAGAGACCGCTGAAGAGATAGCTGAGGCTGGGGTGGTTGTGCCAGTAGCCGAGGAGGCTCTTCAATAAATCAGGCCTGCGCAGCATCGGCGAATCGATGGGGCGCTCACCCCCAAAGACGATGTGATTGCCGCCACCAGTTCCAGTGTGGCGACCATCGACCATAAACTTCTCCGTGCCTAGTCGAGTGAGACGTGCCTCTTCATAAAGCGTTTTGGTATTGGCGACGAGCTCTGTCCAGGTTTTCACTGGATGCATGTTCACCTCAATCACGCCAGGGTCAGGAGTCACTTTGAGAACCTGCAGACGCGGATCATAAGGCGGTGGCAAGCCCTCAATGATGACGGGCATGTTCATAGCCGCGGCGACATCTTCGACCGCGGTGACGAGATCAAGATAATCCTCTGCTGTCTCGACAGGAGGCATGAAAATATGCAAACGACCATCCCTTGGCTGCACACAGACCGCGGTGCGAATGATCCAGGAGGCGGACTCCTGCGGCAGCGGATAACGGGCGACCTCTTTGTCATGGGCTTCGTCTAAAGGATCTAGCTGACGGCGCTCAGGCTTGCCTTGGCCTGCGTAAATACCTTTGCCATAACTGGTTGGCATGTTCGGCATACCGTCTAGCCACTCAGAGACTGCTCCCAAGAAACGCTGACGACTTTCCGGGCGTGGCGGCAGATCAGGCCAGTCACTGGCAGGATCAGTGGGATAGATCCAAGGATAGTCCGTGGCGCTGACCCATGGCAGGGCATCAAGCGGCAGGCGCAGGCCCATGGGCGAGTCGCCAGGGATGAGGTACATGGCCTCGTCACGGACAAACCAAGGTCCACTCTGCCAACGCAGCTCAGTGCCAGAGACCACACGCTGGATTGGCAGTGCAAAACCGACGACCTTTTCCAACCCTTGCTCAAAGACCTTGGCTAAGCGCTCGCGATCTTCTGCATTCTTCAAATTGGACTTCAGCGGTTCCACATTCACCGGCAGGCGCTTTTCTTTCCAGAGGTAGTAGAAGACGTCTTCATAGCCAGGCTTTAGCCATTTAGGATCGGCGCCGAGCGTCACCGCCAAAGCTAGTCCAAAACGACGCGCCTCGGCAGTATCATGACCATAGCTCACAGCTTCATCCGCAATGAGGGAATCATCCGTCCAAATCGGCACGCCATCTTGACGCCAGTAGCAGCCCAAAGCCCATCGCGGTAAAGACTCACCTGGATACCATTTACCCGTGCCATAATGCAGTAGGCCACCGGGGGCAAATTGATCCCGCAGACGCTTGATAAGTGCACCGGAAAGCAGGCGCTTTTTAGGCCCGACGGCTGCGGTGTTCCACTCGTCACCTTCCATGTCATCAATGCTGACAAAGGTTGGCTCGCCCCCCATGGTAAGACGCACGTCACCTTGAATCAGATCGTCATCCACTTGATGACCGAGCTTCTCGATCTCTGCCCATTGCTCAGACGTGTAGGGTTGAGTCACGCGCGGGGATTCATAGAAGCGCGTGACAGACATCTCATGATGGAACTCCACCTCACACTTCTCTAGCGCACCACTGATGGGCGCAGCGCTACCAGGGTCAGGCGTGCAGGCTAGAGGGAGATGCCCTTCTCCTGCCATAAGACCAGAGGTAGGATCCAGTCCAACCCAGCCAGCGCCTGGCAAATAAACCTCACACCAAGCATGAAGATCAGTGAAATCAACGTTCGTGCCACTCGGCCCATCTAGAGACTTCACGTCGGCTTTAAGCTGAATCAAATAACCGCTGACAAAACGAGCAGCCATGCCGAGGTGACGGAAAATTTGCACCAGTAGCCAAGCCGAATCACGACAGGAGCCGCTACCAAGCTCCAGTGTCTCTTCAGGTGTCTGCACCCCGGGCTCCATACGGATAGTATAGCTCACGTCCTTCCACAGCATCTGATTCAGAGCCACCAGGAAGTCGATCGTGCGCAACCGCTTATTCTTGTCCGCAGCAGGCAAGACTGTGCCAGAGTCTGGAAACTTGCCATGGGCATAGGTATCAGGCACTTCAGAGTGCGGAAAGGAGATGTGTGTTCCTGTGCCTTTGATGATGATTTGACGCACCTCACGCATGTAGGCCGCCAATAACGGGGTCAGCGGCAACTTACGATGGTAAGGCTCCAGCTCATGCGCCAGAACTGGGTCATATTTAAAAGGCACATGCTCCGCATCAGGCTCAAGAAAGAAATCAAACGGATTATACACCGCCATCTCGGCCACAAGATCCACCTCGACACAAAGCTCCGTGGCTTTATCAGGGAAAACTAAGCGGCCCAAATAGTTTGCCTGTGGGTCCTGCTGCCAATTGATAAAATGCGAACCCGGCTTGACCTTGAGCGAATAACTAAGCACTGGCGTGCGACAATGCGGTGCGGGGCGGAGCCTGACCACATGGGGCGAGAGTGCGACAGGACGGTCAAACTTGTAATGAGTGACGTGACGAAGGGCTACGTGTATGGACATGCGAGAGGGGTTGGTGAATGATTGTCAAAGCACAGGACGTGCCAGTGCCGCCTTTGAAAAAATCCTCCCATCAGAGAATCTTCTCAGGCCCGAGTACCCAGGAGCTGACGGAGCAGGTCTTCCTCGTGAAGAATGCCCGAAGGCAGTTCTTTATCATCCAGCACTAAGCAGAGGCTACGCCCCCGTTTGCGCATCCGCTGCAGAGATTGCAGGGCGCTGTCGTGTTCATGCAAAGAATCCAGCGTGCGCATGTGCTGTCTGACCAGACGATCTTGCGGTAGATTTTTAGCGAGTGATCCGAGATCGATCAATCCCACAAACCCCCCTTTATCACCGATCACCGGCAGGGTGCTGCAACCATGCTCACGCGCCATGATCAAAGCCGCATTCAGAGGCAGATCGGGCGAAAGCGCAATACTCTTAGCCAATGGCCGCATGACGTCCCGAGCCCGCAACTGACGATAATCCAGCACCTGATGAATCAATCTAGTAGCCCCAGCTGATAACTGGTGCTGATGCTCCAGCATTTGGGCCTGCTTCCGCAAATCATCGCGCCCAGACGACTGATCTGGCACTGAAATCAAATCCAGAGAAGGACCACGCGCCATGAGTCGAAACAGCGGACGAAACCAGCCAATCGTAATGACCAAGGGTGAAAGCGCACGAATGACACGAAACGGATATCGCCGAAAAAGCTTTTTGGGCAGCACTTCTAAGCCAATGAGAAAGATCGGTAGTGCCACCAAAAAAGCCGTCAGATACCCCCAAGCTCCTGTGACACCCACCAGCTTCCAAGCGATGATAAGAAACGCTGCCAGATTCATCAGATGATTGGTAACCGTGATTGCACCAAGCAAAGCATCGCGATCCTCTATCAGTGGCAGTAGCCTTTCAGCGCGGCGGTCACCTTCACGAGCGGCATGGCGCACCCGCACTCGGCTCACTGCCACGACGGCACTCTCCAAACCCGACAGAGCAAACGAAAGTATAAGACAAATAAGCAATAACAAAAGCCAACTCATGCCTCATCCTCCTCCTTCATATCGGCCTTCCGCCCATGCAGCCTAAGCTCCACCTGCTGAATGCGTGCCCGGACCACGCGGCGCACTTTGAATTCACCACCCTCGACCTGGATGCGCTCCCCAGCTTTTGGTACATGGCCGAGCTGGTTAAAGACAAAACCGCCAATCGTATCGATACCACCCGATGGTAAAATCAGCTGTAATTCACTGCACACATCATCAAGCCGCGTGCCGCCATCGATCAAATAACGGCCAGGACTCAGTTCGCGAATTTCACCCGCCTCACCCTGCCAAGGAGCTGCCTCATAAAGTAGCCAGTCAGCGATTTCTTCCTGACTCACCATGCCCTCCAGCCCTCCATATTCATCCACAATCAACACGGGTAGAGCAGATTCCTTGAGGTGCTTTTCCAGAGCATCCATCACGTTCATTGTCTCTGGAACAAAAACGATTTTTTGCACCACCTCCGACCAGACAGGCCTGCATGCCATGCGCCAGGCCACAACATCGATCACCCCCACGACGACATCCGGCGTCTCACCATAAACGACGACCCAGCGGCCTGCGGATTGATCGAGAACCTTCTCTGCTTTGACAGGCCCATCTTCAGCGCTCATGAGAGTCAAATCGACGCGTGGCACCATGCAGTCACGCACCGATAGGCGCTCAATGTCCAAGGCCTCACGAATCATATCAGCTTCAGCGCTATCAAGAAGGCCCTGCTCCTCACGCATCTCCACCAGCGTTTCAAACTCATCCCGGGTGATCGGTGTGCGTGACTTCACACGCTTCGGAACCATTTTCCCAATCAGGGCATCTGTCGTTCGATCCGCCAAAGTCACCATTGGGTCCAAAACCGAACGCAGAGGATCTAACAAACGCAGACTCCCCAAGAGCACAGCTGATGGAGAATACGCGGCAAAAAACTTGGGCAAAACATCTCCAATCATCACTGTCGCGACGAGGAGCAACGACGAGCTCATCCACGGATTCCAACCAATCAACATCAGAGGCCCTGTAACCAAGTGAAGCCCCAACGCAGCAAGCGCGAGGTTCAGTGTGGCAGATAGAAGAAGAGTCCGGTGCAACTGAGCGAAGGGGTTTGCCGTAATGCTTCGCAGCTTTCGTGCCACACTTCCCTCACCTTCACTCTCCAGACGTTCCTCCAAATCCCGCGCCGAATGAATAGCCGTTTCCGTGGCGGAAATAACCGCCAACAAAAGCAGGAGCACAATGAAAAGGAGGCCAGAAACAAAAAGGGGCACGCGTCTTAGTCTTCCGAAGGGTCACGTCAGGGTCAAGACAGGAATCGTGAAGAGGGCTTCAGGCTTTAGTTCTTCACTTCTTTCTCTTGTCTTCATCCAAAAAACGGATCGTAGATACCCATACTTTCTCATCGTGATGGCTTTTTATCGACTCTATTCGGCCGGTGAGAACGGAACTCTTCTGTATTTCAAAAGAGTGGTGCTCGGGAGGGGACTCGAACCCCTAAGCCTTTCGGCACAAGATCCTTAATCTTGCGCGTATACCAATTCCGCCACCCGAGCAGGGTCCCGCTGAATGCGGGGCGCGAAGTATAGCTTTGTCAGAGAAGATGCAACCAAGACTTTGCTGTTTTTGCAAAGAATTCAGCCGATCTGTGGAATATGCCCAAAAA
>Ga0164294_10005704_pt1 | contig 10688 bp, 7 predicted proteins | sample GEODES005metaG_FD_111479 | JGI IMG/M metagenome (GOLD analysis project Ga0164294, IMG submission 111479) | Oligotrophic lake water microbial communities from Sparkling Lake, Wisconsin, USA - GEODES005 metaG | ecosystem: Environmental > Aquatic > Freshwater > Lake | place: USA: Sparkling Lake...
GCGAACAGCGGGTCCCGGCCTATGCGCTCCAGTAGGTCGTTGCCAGCGCCCTCCTCCTTCACCCGTCGCCCTGCTGCCATAGAGTGTTCTCGTATGGCCTCGTGTAATACCTGAATAAAGAGTGCGCTGGGGGATCAGATCACAGTAATACAGACTGGTTGTAGAGCAGGGCCTCACCTGTCTGTCTCCACCAGCCTTCACACACTGCATCAAAATAACTTCCGTTGCCATGAAAGGCAACTCCAATGCGATATGAGCCTTAATCACTGCAGGCCACACCTATCGCAGAAGAACGATGATGAGGATGACTGACATCAGCAGATGATTGCGATGATATCAGGGACTAAGAATAGATTTACATGCAATCCGTCCGCAATGTTGGTGAGGGTGGACAAGATGACGTCTGCCGAAAGGAAGGCTTCCGGGAGTACGATGCGGCGGATAGCGGAGTCGTCGAGGGTGCGCTCGAACCACTGGGAGGCGTGTGTGTTGGCTGCGTTCTACAGAGATAGGTGGTGTACAGTCCATGGCTTAGAGTCAGTTGTCACTTAGAGCTGCTGCTGCGTGGGCTGCTCACCTCTGGCAAAGACATCAGGTAGCGCGCGAGACTGCAGACCCGCTCCGACCGCATAGGGTTCCTCTTGTATGCCATCGCACTGGAGCCGATCTGGTTCTTGCCGAAGGGTTCCTCCACCTCCTTCATGGAGGCCAGCAGCCGTATGTCCGAGCACATCTTGTACGCCGACTGCGCGATGCCCGACAGACAGCTCAGCACCTTGTAGTCGAGCTTGCGGGTGTAGGTCTGTCCGGAGACAGCCAGCCACTTGGAGAAGCCCATCTTCTCGCACACCAACTGGTTCAAGCGCTTGACCTTGTCGTGGTCGCCGTCGAAGAGCTCCAGGAAGGTGGCTTGCGTGCCGGTGGTGCCCTTCACTCCTCGGAAAGGCAGCTTATCGATGAGGCTCTCGAGGTCCTCGAAGTCCAGCACGAGGTCCTGCATCCACAGGGTGCATCGCTTCCCCACTGTGGTCAGCTGGGCGGGCTGGAAGTGGGTGAAGCCCAAGGTGGCCATGCTCTTGTAATGATCCGCAAACACCCTCATGATATTCAGTAGACCGACCATCTTCTCGTGCACCAGAAGGAGTGACTCCTTGATTTGGATGAGGTCGGTGTTGTCCCCGATCGTGCAGCTCGTGGCTCCCAGGTGGATGATGGGCATAGCCTTGGGACACACCGTGCCGAAAGTATGCACGTGCGCCATGACGTCATGTCTGAACTCGGCCTCCTTCTTGTCTGCCAGCTCGTAGTCGATGTCGTGCAGGTGACTCCTCATCTCATCGAGCTGCTCATCAGTGATCGACAGGCCAAGAGACTGCTCTGCCTCAGCGAGGGCCAACCACATCTTTCTCCACTGCATATCACACATCAAATGAAAGAAATCAATGAAAGATCAAGATCGTGAGGCGACTCAGCACGTGACATGCAGTGGTAGCTAGCTATGCCGTTGGTTGGAGACGATGTGAGCAGTCAGAGCTCACCGTGGAGAATTTCTTGGCTGGAGACCAAATGAAGCTCATCTCCTTGGATGCATATCTATCGATGAGAGGATGCTCGTACTTGCATTTTATGTCACCAGCAGCAGAATCCATGGACGACGAATGAATCAATGAATGAATGAAAGTTAACTTACGGAGGGTAGTTGTAACTTTACGTAAGTTTACTGCAGTTGAAGATGATATCAATGGGTGCCAAATAATTATAACTACTGTTAAAGCTTACGTACGGTACGTAAAGTTAACGCACCCATAGCAACAATCATCACAATCACCATCAATATCATCAACAACATCATCTCCACAATTATCATCTCCAGCAATGGTAAAGGTTCGTGCGCGGGATGTGAAGTTAAAAGTTGGTACTGACTTCGCTAAAAAGAAGGTCAAGGTTGGCCGCAAGGTGATGCGTGCTAATGTAACGGAGATCCGCGTGAAGTCGAAACGGATCAATATGCCCCTACAGGATCAAGGTATTCCCGAAGGTAGTGATGGCTCCCATGCTGCGATCGCATTAGCCCTCAAGCAGCTGCATCATCACAGCGAGGCTACGAGACAAACAGCCTTGCGTAAACTGAAGGACATGATGTCACTGTCAAGGAACGAGTCATCATCATTTGTCACGTTGGTGCTACCTGCGACAGTAGAGCTCCTGTTCGACGAGGAGAAGGACGTCCGGGTCGCCGTCAACGAAGTGCTCTCAGCCATGTTAGCCAAGTATGCTAGTGAAGACTTCTCGTCGGTGATCTCCATCGTTGTGACATACATCTGCAGCGGCCTGACGAATCTGCATAAGGTCGGCCTATGGACACGTCATCTAGTTCAGCTGTCTCTGCTCTGTTGTTACTTGCGCACATCCCATATTATCTCTGCTTACACGTCCATTAGGGGGTCCGCAAGGATTCACTGGTCCTGCTACGAGTCATCAGCGAGAGGCATCCGACACTGCTGGTACCCTTCCACGATAAGATCGTGCGCCACATGCTGTCTCTGCTGGACGACTCATTCCAATCGGCCTCTGCGCCTATGAGTAACCAACGGACCGTGGAGGGAGCTGCACCGCAGAAGGAGAGCAGTAGTAGCAGGAGTAGGCGATCAACGAGGACTGCTGCCACAGAAGCTCCACAGCCGACGATGTTTGTTCTGATACTCGACGTGTTAGCGATCCTGCTCGACAGCCTGTCAAAGTCAGGCAGGAATGGTGCTGCCAAGGTGCATCAACAGCAGAAGCAGGACACGTGCATCGCCTTCAATCCGTCCAGTGCAACCAACTATATAGTCCTGTTGGCAGGCCTCGAGTCGTCGTCCACTACGCACAGTAGCGATACGCGGTACCCGTCCGAGCGCTTCGTCACAAGTCGCGCGGACAGCAGTGAGCAGGGGGAGGGCTTGTTCTCCGTCTGTCTGCTGGAGGAGGTGCTGCAGCATGTGGGTCGTGTGTGGGGCAACCTCGCAGGTTGTTCTACCAGCGAGTTGCTGCTGGAGGTATTGCTGAGTCTGGTACCCGTCGCCCGCATCCTGCTGAGCATCTGTCGACAGGCGTATCATCAGGCAGAGTCTTTATCTGCCTCTACTGTCCCATCGCTGCGGGGTGCAGTAGAGGCCACTGTGCTGGCGCTCTTCGAGGGCTTTCCTTTCCAATGCACAGAGTTGTCGGTCGCTGTGCCGGGGTCATCACGGGCAGCACACTGCAGACAAGTGGTGGATCAGCTGAATGTGTGTCTGTGTGAAGCTGCTTTCGTCCACATCTCATCCTTAGACGAGGCATGTGGAGCTGCCGCGCACATTATTGAGCTAAGGGATATTGCAAGTGGATACTTGTTAGGCCGCGTCCGCAACTTCATCGACTCCGTATCTTCACTGGCCGGCGAGGCTGCAGACCCTGTCCGGATGGCGGAGACCGAGCGAGGGGTTGCGGCTTCCGTGTTCGAGTCCTTACGGAGGATGGTATCCCGCAACACCGTGCGTTGCCTGGCGGACCTTATACAGATGCTGTCTGAGCTGTTCGATGCCTTCGACAAGATACCCTCCCCACAAGAGCTGCGGTCGGTCAGCTTCCTCATCAAGTACTCGGTGGAGTGTCTGCGCGCCATCGTGGAGAGGGTAGAGCTCGAACTGGGGCACGATCTAGAAGAGAGCCTCTTCTCCAGCTTACTGCTGACTGTGTGCTCGGCCGGCACCCTAGTGCTGAACACGCACTGGGACCATGGGACGCAGCTGTCAGCTCTGGTGGACTGCTTGGCATCGCTGTCTCGAGGACGAGTGTTCTCCGCATCTATGAGTCCGGATGTCGTGGAGACCAACGGACGAGCTGCGGCTGCTTTCTTCCGCTCGTTCTGGACCGCTCCCTCCAGCTCATCCCTCCTCCCATCAACGTCAACACCCAACGAGCATACCTTACTGTCGGGATTCGCTCGATGCGACAAGGCTGCGAAGCTGAGGTTGCTTGATGCATTCCTCTACATCCCTTTCGTAGACATGGTGTCGGTCTGCGACTTGATCTTCAAGTCCTTGACCACATCCTTCGACGATCTCAGCCTAGCCTCATACTTCTTGAGGCTTCTATTCGAGAGGTATCTACATGGTTATCTTTTGTATAACGATGTCCTCACGCGGAGCATATCGTTGCCATACGTCACCCTCACTGTAGGAGGCTCTCCTTCAGCGTGTCCGAGTTCGTGCACCTGTTGCTGTCTAACATGCAGAAGTACTGTATCCATCGAGGGGGCATCGCATCGTGCAGAGAGGCTCTAGAGGAGCTGTCCGGGCGCTGGCTGATTCATGAGGTGGCCCATCTGCTGTGCTCTATCAGCAGCTCGCAGTCGCTGGAGAGGCTAGCCATGCTCATGACCCCAGCCATGCAGCAGTGGAGCGAGATGGTGGACCGTGCTGACTACGAGGCCATCCACGGGCCCGCCGGGGTGGTGGATGTCGCCTTCCTGTATGGGAAGCTAGCCATCTCAGTTATCATGCAGCATTTATTGCGGCCATGGGTGGAAAGACGGGATGGCAGTATAAACAAATCAACTTATTCGATGGCCAACTGTTTGTGCGTGGGGCAGAACCTTCAGCTGCCTTTCCGGTTTACCTCAGAGGTATTCGCCTCCATTATATGGTGCTTGATCGTCAGACAAGAAGGGAACAACGACGAGGGTATAGAGGATGCTGTGATGGGATTCATCGCTGCAGGCATCAGTCCGCGCGTGTTCACTGGTAGCCCGGAGACTGGATCTACCACCACCGAATACTTATTTTTCTTGAATTTCTTGACTGCACTAGACCTGGCGAACAGCAACGAGGAGTATTTCATCGCCAAGATGCGGTACTTGCACCGGATCCTCATCCATCGGCGATTCGAGCAGGATATTCTAGTGACGCAGAAAGCAGCGTTGGTCGCCGTGATGGATGCGGCCTTGCTTAGTGAGGCCTTCCGACCCAATCCTGGACCGGACAGCGCCAACACCGTGAAGCTCATGAACAACTTAATGCAAGACGTCATTGCCTTGTTCTAATAGAGAATTATTTGCTGTGTCTACTTTCCTGCCATGAGTCATGACTGGCTTATTGTTATGATTGATCGATCTGATTACCACACCCTGGTTAACTTATTGAATTTAACCAGGGTAATCAATCATAGCATTTCACTTAGCAGCTTGTCGTGCATAGCAACTATCTTTCTTCGATGTGCGAAGCTGCCCACTCCCATATGCTCCTCCAGGTCCTTCACCGTGAGCAGCGGGATCTCGAAGTCCGCCTTGCAGTGGAAGCCCTGCTCCTTGAATCTATCCGCGTAACTCGAGAGGTCCGTCTGGGGGAGGGCACTTGCCAGCCAGTCGTCCACCCACTCCCTGGCTGCGGACTCGGACACCGATGATGTGGGAATGAGTTCTTTGGGGAAGGGTGGGTTCACTAGTTCTACCATCGCATTGCGCACTGCTCCATCGGGGTCCGCAACGTAGCCACCCAAGTACTCATCTACTTCTAGCAAGCTTACGAGTCCATTCCCTTTCGAATCACTGCACAGTACTGCGAAGTGATACGCTAGATCTTCGATTCGCTGCGAGACCGATGACGGCATCGGACCAGATCTCACATCGGTGCAGGTCTTATTGATATCGTCTCCTGAAGGTAGTTCTTGAGTACAATAGAACAGGATGAAAGCATCCATAATGCTCGGCATAGGGTGCAGAGCGAAGTTGATCAAGTTGCCGCTATCGCTGGACACCGTATTCAGGACTTCGGCGAGGATGGCTGCCTTTCCCTTCCCGAGCTTGAAGGTGTCGGCCAGCTTCTTGATGAGCTCGAGTAACTTACAGTCGCTGCTCTTCATGAGCAACAGGTCCTGTAGGTTGATGATACCCTCCCGACGGAAGTTGAATACCTCGTTGCGGAGAGTGGCGCGCTTTAGGAAGCGGTACAAGTCCATCTTGCCTCGCCTCCTGTCTTCGAGAGAGCGCTTCTGGGTGAAGGAAGGAATCGCCTTGATGCAATCCACCGGTCGGTCGGGATGCATTGTGATCAATCTCTTCAAGTTGTGCATCGATATGACTCCTTTCCCATCTTTGGTCAATGCTGCGGTGAAGTCCTTGCTCAGGGAAGACAACGGGTCCTCGTCGCTGCGATGGGAATGGAGCACCAGGGTGTCGATGGACTCATTGTCCTCCTTCTGATCTACCCCAGTGGACTCTCCACAGTCTTCGATACTGGAGAGGCTGCTTCTAGAGTGTATGATAGAGGAGGAGTAGCTGGCCATGAATAGATCTCTGATGGCTGCTACCTCCGCCAGGGCGTACGACTCTCTCAGTGACGATTTGCTGCTTGCTTCGGCGTCAGAAGAGAGGGCCTTCAGCAATTTCCTCGCCTCTGGATCGTACTTTAGCTCTGCGGAATGAGGGAGGATGTCCTCCATCTTCGAACTGGACAGCTCGTCTGTGGTCGTGATCCCGCAGAACTCTAGCGTGGCTGCATACTTCTCCAGTCCTAGTCTGTGGAGGTGCTCGTAGATCGTCAGTCCGACTGCCTCCACAGAGGGGTGCAAAAGCTCGTTCACTCGCTCCAGACAACTGGCAGCAGAGTGAGGAGACTTGAGGAAGTATCCCTGTAGGGTCGCCATCGAGAGCTCATTGGCCGGAAGAGAGGCAGCGAACTGGGCAGCCAAGTTCGTCTCAGAGGGGAAGAAGCGAAGGAACATCCTTTCGATTTGCAGCTTGGAAGCGAGCTTCAACTCCAGCTTGACATCGCACCTACCCGGTCGAATCAATGCGGAATCAAGCCTCTCGATGTGGTTGGAGGTCATGAATAGCAGGCGGCCCTCTTGAGAGGCCAGTCCGTCGAGGGCGTTCAGCAAGCCGGAGAAGGACACGGACACCGCTGCTGCGTTGGAGTCCTTCTTGGACAGGGACCGCTCCACGAAGATAGAGTCCACATCCTCTAGCACGATGATGCTGTTCAGTGGGGCATCCCTGAGGTACGTAGCGAGCTCATTGTCGGTCATTCCTTGATGTGCCAGGTTGAGTATACACAGATGCAGACGCAGCTCCCCAGCCAACACTTGAGCGAAGGAGGTCTTGCCACATCCAGGCGGCCCGTAGAGCAGGTAGCCCCTCCGGTATGGTATGCCCATCTCGAAGTACCACTTGCCACTGTTCAAGAACTTGCGCGCATCGTCCAGCAACACTTCCATGTCGTCTACGTCGAGGATGACCGACTCCTTGCGACGAGCCTTCTTGGTCATAGCCAGCTCCCAGCACCAAGTGATAGTGTATATGTTGATGGTGTCGTCGTCTTCCTTTTTGATGGCTGCAGCTAGTGCATCCTGCAACAACTCTTTGAGGATGGAGTTGTCTTTGCCCCACACGGACAGCTTCACGCTCTCCGGGGTGAATGGTCTCTTACTGCCCATCAACGGCGAGCTGGACTTGGCTCGCTCTAGGAAGATGATACGTCCTTTGTACTGCAGCTTGTGAATGACTTGATCGTTGTCAGGCCTGTATATCAGCACATCGGGGCTCATCACCGCAGTGCCATTCCAGTCCGCTAACCAGTCCTTCCACGTCTTCTTCTTAGGCTTTGTCACTGCTTGCAAGCTACCGTTGGCACAGTTATCATTGATGAGAAGTGTATCCGATATGAAGTCGATGATGGAGTTGAAGTTGTTATCAGTATTATGAATGATGATCGAACTGTTGAACCCCGCGAAGATAGGCAGGATCATGAATCTATAGAACTGCCTCAGGACGTGGAAGACGGATGCACTCACACTTCCGAATATTAGGACCTGTGCGAACTGGTTCTGCTGAAGGAACATCGTCATGATGGGCAGCAACTGCTCCGATACTATTGCATAGCTGAGATACATGGCTTCAGGTATGAAATTCATAATTGCTGCACAAGTCAGGATCGCAGTGACCAGGACTAGCAACCAGACTTGCAAGAGACTGTGCTTGTCCGACATGATTGGATCGTTGATTGATGCTTCGCGAAGATAGATGGATGATTGCAAGTGCGTGTTTCACTGTCAGAAATAACTCTATCATTCTTCGGAAATCACAAACTTGAGAATGTTCCGACCGTTCGACCGTTTCACAGTGTCTGGCAAGTACAGTACTGTACTTTAAGCTATACAGTAAGCTGAATGCGGTGAATCGTCATCATCATCGTTGTCGCTCAGTTAAGATCGCAACACAATGTGAACATGTATGTTAGAAATGCGGTGGTGGTGTGGTTCTGTTGTATCTATCTATCGATCGATCGATAGTCTACAGCAGTATCAATCGTCACTGAAGTCCGACTCATCTACCCCTTCTTCATCATCGTCATCGCTATTGAAGTCCGAGGCCTCCTCCTCGCTCTCGTCCACATCGTAAGTGATCTGCTTCCTGGCGCGGACTGGCTTAGGGGAGCGAGCGACGATCTTCACGGGGGATGAGTCAGAGAAGTCCATCTCGTCGTCCGAATCAGCGACAGCTTTCTTTGAAGCTTTGCTATTCTTTTGTAGGGTCTTTATGGTGCCAGTGCTCTTCTGCACTGTTGCTTTACTCACAGCAGCAGCTGCTTTTCTCACAGGAGCAGCTGCTGCTTTAGGCTTCGTTGTCTTTGTCCTCTTGGTAGCAACTGGACTGACATCTGTCGGGGAGAAGACTTCCTTCACCACCACTGCACCATCCACCACAGAGGACTTCGCAGAGCGCTTCACTCCAGCAGCTCCTTTCTGAGGAGTAACGTTAGTCTTAGCAGCTGAGGACTTAGGCTTGCTCTTGGCACCGATCTTCGTGGTCTGCTGCGGTTGCAGGACTCTATCGTGGTCATAGGCATGGTCACGGGGAGCAGCTGCTGGCACCGATGAGAAGGCGGACAGGCTGTCGAAGAGGTCATCGTTACCACTGAGGTCCACAACTGCTGAGGGTGCAGAGCTGGACTTCAGCTTAAGTCGCTCCGCTAGGGTCATTGTCTCCCGCAGCGTCTCCTGGTTCCTCGCCGGTATCACGATAGGAGGCACGACTTGTACCGCTGCTGCTGCAGCTGCCTTGCTGTTGGTGGTGGTGTACTTGATGATCGACTTCTGCACAGTGCTGGAGGGGGCGGCCTTCTCCGGTGCAGCTGTTGTCTTACTGGAGGAAGTCGATGAGGAGGTGGTCAAGTACTTGGTGATGCTCGTCTGCGGTCTGCTGGATGTCGGAGCGACTGTCTTCGCAGATGCTGCAGCCTTCGACCGATGAGCTGCCGCTTTGCCCTTCTTGTGACGTGTCTCCTCGAATTCACTGTCAGAGCTCACACCGCCGTCATCGCTATCTCCATCGCTCTCGTCATCACTGCCACCCTTGGCTTTGCCTTTCATCACCTTAGCTCTGGGCTTCTGAGCTTTTCCTTTATCTTTGTTGTTGCGACTGTGGTTGGCTTTCTTGCGAGCCGCATCTTCTTGCTTCGTGGCTTCTTCCAACGCAGAGTCGAAGTCGTCCAATGCGAGCTCCAGAGCGGTCAAGTCCTCCAACCAGAGGTCTTCTGCGGACTTCGAGATCAACACATCCAGCTCCTGTCTCTTGGCATTGCGCAGAGCGATGAGCTCCTCCACCTTCTCCATGGTCAGGCTCCAGATCTTCATGCTCAGCAGGTAGTCGTAGCCCTTTTCGGAGGAGGACTCGTCCAGCTGTGACTGCCCCTGCCCGTGCTCGTCCATCGTCCCTCCATCGTCTCTGCTGCTGTCCGACGTCTTCTTCTCGTAAAAGGCCGTGAAGCCCTGTGTCTGCAGGTCGCGCATGATGTCTTTCTTCTTGCGGTTGGACACCACCAGCTGCTCGCCAATGACAGCCAGAATGAAGCGCATCTGAAGGCATACAGTATAGGTTATAGGTTACATGAGCGAATGATATACTAGACAGCATTATACAGTACAAGGTCAACAACTCTATATCAGCACATACAGTACCTTGTTGTCGAGCTTCTCCCACTCCTCGGACAGCTTCTCCGTGAGGTGCTTCTTCCGTCGGTCGTAGAACTGCATGCGTACTCCGAAGAACTCCGCCATCACCTGCATGGGTCTACAACATAGTTAAAGAGTCAGATGAGTCAGGTCAGATGGTCAGGCACGGGAACACAATGCTCTCATGAGATGAGGGATGATAATCTCCTCCTTACCCATCGAATTTGCGGATCTGCGAGTGCAAGTCGAACATGTGCATATTGCTAGTGGCCACGGACCCCTCCAGCTTGAACTTCTTCATAAGTCCCCCTCGCTCTGCCTGGATCTCGACCAGTTTCTCCACTGGCACGGTCACGGTGAACAGCACCGTCGTGTCCGTGTGGTGCTCCTTGAAGTCCTTCACGAAGGGAGCAGTAGCTGCGGGGCCACCCTCTCCTCCCGCTGCTGCTGCGGGGGCCGGACTTCCCAGGGTGACGGACTCCAGGAACTGCTTGTAGTCCGTGGTCCACTTGCCGACGGGCAGCTCTGAGATCACTACTGTATCGTCATTGGTCTGCTCAATTCGTCCACTCACGACGAAGTTGTTGCAGTCCTTGCCGGTCTTGCTCGTCACCTCACCAGTAAATCCCCGGAACCACGGCTTCATGTCAGAAGGCTCTTCCCCCGCAATCATGAGTCGTAAGTTGTCGATGACGTCCCTGGGGTTGTAGGTGGGA
>Ga0164294_10005706_pt1 | contig 10687 bp, 8 predicted proteins | sample GEODES005metaG_FD_111479 | JGI IMG/M metagenome (GOLD analysis project Ga0164294, IMG submission 111479) | Oligotrophic lake water microbial communities from Sparkling Lake, Wisconsin, USA - GEODES005 metaG | ecosystem: Environmental > Aquatic > Freshwater > Lake | place: USA: Sparkling Lake...
GGTACCAGTGATCCAAATGTTGCGCTCTTTGAGTTCATTCAAGGTCCGCGCTAAATTGGTCACCATGAAATACGGCACCGTTTCGGCCGCGCCACTGGCCACTTTGGCCACCGTGGCGTTGATGCCCACCGCGTGGTCTTTGGGGGCGATGACCGCATGAACACCGGCACCATCGGCCACGCGCAAACAAGCGCCCAAGTTGTGCGGGTCGGTGATGCCGTCGAGCACCAAAAGCAAGGCGGGGACATCGGCAGGCAAGGCTTCCAAACAAGCGTCTAATGACTTGGCGATGTCAATCGCATACACCCGCGCCACCACACCTTGATGACCATGGCTGCCGGCCAATTGGGCCAAGCGCGGTCCATCCGATTCCACCAATTTCACCTTGGCTTCTTTGGCGCGTTCTTGAAACTGGCGCATGCGCGCGTCTCGTCGTGAGGGATCGATGAACACCTCGATCACCGAGGCGGGCGTGGTTTTCAGGCGAACACCAACGGCGTGGAATCCAAACAAAACTTTGATGGGGCTGGCCATGGCTTGTCCTTTGAAACTCAAACGGTGGGCGCTTGCAAATCGCGCAATGGATGTGCATCTGGGGCCCAAGGGCTGTTGAAAAACGGCGTCACCATGTCGACGTGCAGTTCATCAATGTGCGCGGGGGACCAACGCGGTGCATGGTCTTTGTCGACAGCCAAAGCGCGGATACCTTCGACGGTGTCACTTTGCGCGGGTGTGCGGTTTAAATGTGCGGGATGAAAACTGTGGCGCACCAAATCACGCTCCATGCGCAATTCGTCACTCAGGTTCATGTGCCGTGCTCGACGAATCTGTTCGAGCGTGACAGCCAACATCAAGGGCGAGCGTTTGTGCAAGGCCTCTAAAGCATGCGTGTTGCCAGCGGCCGCCAATGCATGGGCTATGCCTTGCAGGTCTGATGCACTGAAAGCGTGGTTCAAGTCATCGTTCCACCAAGCAGGTTGGGTGATTTGCGCGCTAGTTTTGAATGCTGCGGTGAATGCCTCGAGGGCATCAGGCTGCGCCCAATGGTGTGTGCTCAGTTGGGACCACATCACGTTCAAAGCGGCACTGTCGACCAACACATCAGCCAAGCCTGCGAACACGGCGTCTGCACCATTCAACATCTGACCGGTGAGGCCCAGGTACTCGCCCAAGGCACCTTCACAACGGCTGAGGAAGAAACCGCCGCCCACATCCGGGAACAAACCAATCATGGTTTCGGGCATGGCCATCTTGGTGCGATCGGTGGCGATTCGCAAAGCGGCCCCTTGCGCCAAGCCCATGCCACCACCCATCACCACACCATCCATGAAAACAATGCAGGGTTTGCGGTAGTGGTGAATCAAATGGTTCAAGCGGTATTCTTCGGTGAAGAAATCGTCCAAGGCCGTATCGCCTGCCAGTGCGGCGGTGTGAAAGAAACGAATATCACCGCCTGCACAAAACGCGCCAAAAGCGCCCTCTTTGCCCATCCCGCGCATGGCCACAACTTGCACAAGCGGGTCTTGCGCCCACGCCAACAGCACCTGGGTGAGGCTGCGCACCATGTCCAAGGACAAGGCGTTCAATGCCTTGGCGCGGTTCAAGGTGATGAGCCCCACATGGTTTTGCACTTCGGCCAACACATCACCTTGTTGGATTGAGAAAGTTTCATTCATCTTGCTTACTCCGACTTCGCAATTCGTTCCATGCCAAGGCGCACAGCACGATAGCGCCGCCCAACATGACATTCAAGCTGGGCGCCTCGCCCGCACCCCACCAAGCCCAGGCGATGCCAAACAACACCTCGAGTAAAGCCAACAAGGCCACTTCATGCGACGGCAACACCTGCGCTGCGCGCACTGCCAACAAACAAGGCAAGGCCAATTGAAACAGACCCAATGAGGCCAACCAAGCCATATCGGTGGTACTGGCCGCCAGGGGCCAAGCCAATGGCGCGGTGTAGAGGCAGGACAACACCGCGCCCACCCAGACTGCGGGCATGAAGTCCGGCGGTTGCTCGGCGCTTTGCAAATGGTGCGTCACCGTCCATTGGACGGCACCGGCCAGCGGCACGCAAACCGCCACGGCCATGCCCTGCAGGTGGTGCGCACCATCCAATTGGATTTGGCTGATGAACATGAATGCCATGCCGGCGCTGGCGGCCCCAATCGCCCACCAGGTGTGCATGGCCAACGGTTTTTTCAACCAGCATCGTGACAACAAGGCGGTGAACATCGGACCCATCGCCATGGTGATGAGCACATTGGCCACCGTCGTCATTGTCAGGGCCAACATGAAGGCGGTGAACATCACCGACCAACAGACAGCGGAGAGCCAAAAGTTTTTTTCACGCCAAGGCAGTTGCGTGAACAATGCGCGGCCCTTGAACCACGGTAGCAACACACTGAGGGACAGCACCGTGAAGAAGCTGCGCCAAAACGTGACTTCAAAGCCCTGGGCATGGGTCATCTGGCGCGACACCACGCCTGCAATCGACCACAGCAACGTGGCCAACACCATCAGCCCCAGGGCTTGCAGATGGCGACCGGGCGTGATCATCGCGTGCCGACTCAGCCTTCGCGGCTGGCGCGTTTGCGGTCGTGTTCTTTCAAGTGACGCTTGCGCAAACGAACGCTCTTGGGCGTGATCTCGACCAATTCGTCGTCTTCAATGAACTGCACGCCATATTCCAAAGTGCATTGGATCGGGGGCGTGATTTTGATCGCGTCTTCTTTGCCTGAAACACGGAAGTTGGTGAGCTGTTTGGTGCGGGTGGCGTTCACCACCAAATCGTTGTCGCGGCTGTGGATGCCGACGATCATGCCTTCGTAAACCGGGTCATTGGGCTTGACAAACATGCGGCCACGGTCGTCCAACTTGCCCAGCGCATAGGTGAAGATTTCGCCGTCATCCATTGAGATGAGGACGCCGTTTTTGCGGCCACCGATCTCACCCTTGTGCGGTTCGTACTTGTCAAAGATGTTGGAGATCAAGCCCGAGCCACGCGTTAAGTTCAAGAACTCGGTGGTGAAACCAATCAGGCCGCGCGCTGGAATACGGTATTCCAAACGCACACGACCACGGCCATCGGGCTCCATGTTGACCAACTCGCCTTTGCGCTCACCCAGGGCTTGCATCACGCCGCCTTGATGTTGTTCTTCGATGTCGGCGGTGACCAATTCAATCGGCTCGCAACGCTCGCCATTGATTTCACGAAACACCACGCGCGGTTTGGACACAGCCATCTCGTAGCCTTCACGGCGCATGTTTTCCAACAGAATGGTCAAGTGCAATTCACCGCGACCAGCCACTTCAAAAATACCGTCTTCATCGGTTTCTTTCACGCGCAGCGCGACATTGTGTTGCAACTCTTTTTGCAAGCGGTCCCAGATTTGGCGGCTGGTCACATATTTGCCTTCGCGGCCAGCCAAGGGGCTGGTATTGACGCAGAAGTTCATGATCAAAGTGGGTTCATCCACTTTCAACATGGGCAAGGGTGAGGGGTTCAAGGGGTCGGTAACCGTCACGCCAATGCCGATTTCATCGATGCCGTTGATCAACACAATGTCACCCGGGCCTGCTTCCGTGGCTTGAATCCGATCTAGGCCTTGGAACTTCAACACCTGGTTGATGCGCCCTTTGACCGGCGTGCTGTCCGGACCTTCCATCACCACCACGTCCATGTTGGGCTTGATGGTGCCGGCGCTGATGCGGCCCACGCCAATACGGCCCACGAAGGTGGAGAAATCGAGTGCGGAAATTTGCAATTGCAAGGGGGCTGCGGGGTCACCTTGTTGGGCGGGCACATGCTTGAGCACGGTGTCAAACAAGGCCGACATGTCGGGCCCCCACTGCTCTCCCTGAGGCCCTTCAACCAAAGAAGACCAGCCATTGATACCCGAGGCATAAACCACTGGAAAGTCGAGTTGTTCGTCGTTCGCACCGAGTTTGTCGAACAGATCGAACGCCGCGTTGATAACCTTGCCGCAATCGGCACCAGGCTTGTCCACTTTGTTGACCACGACGATGGGCTTCAAGCCCAAGGCCAGGGCTTTTTTCGTCACAAATCGGGTTTGCGGCATGGGGCCTTCTTGCGCGTCAATCAACAGCACCACGCCGTCAACCATGGACAACGCACGTTCGACTTCACCGCCAAAGTCGGCGTGTCCGGGGGTGTCAACGATGTTGATGTGGGTGCCTTTCCAGCTGACCGCGCAGTTTTTCGCAAGAATCGTGATGCCACGTTCACGCTCGATGGCGTTGTTGTCCATCACGGTGTCGACCACTTTTTCGTGATCGGCAAATGTGCCGGACTGGCGCAATAACTGGTCCACCATGGTGGTTTTGCCATGGTCAACGTGGGCAATGATGGCGATGTTTCGAATTTGTAAGGTCATGCTGCACTCTCGAGTAAAGATTGGATTTCTTGGGGATTCAACAAGCGCTCGGGGATCAATTCCCCAGCGCGAACATGGGCGGTGCCCAGCAAGGCGTGTGGGCTGGCACCGTAAACAGCCACTTGTTCCTGATCGGACCAAGCGCCACGGCGGCGCAAGCCACTCAGGAAACGTCCTGCATCATCGGGCTGCAATGTGATCGGGTGATGACTGTCCAATAACGCATCAACAGGACGCAGTTGGCGCAGGCGCTGCGCTTCAGGCAAGGCTTCAAGTGCCTCCAAGCTGATGCAGTCATGGATGAGAAACCGACCGCTTTGGACACGGCGCAAAGCACTTAAATACGCACCACACCCCAGGGCGATGCCAATGTCTTCGCCCAAGGTGCGGATGTAAGTGCCTTTCGAGCAATGGGCTTTGAGCCAGACACTGCGCACACCATCTTCAGGGGGCAATTCTTTCAATTCAAGTGTATGAATCATCACTTGGCGCGGTGCGCGTTCGACCTCGATGCCTTCGCGGGCGTATTCATACAAGGCCTTGCCGTCTTTTTTCAAAGCGCTGTGCATGGGCGGCACTTGCATCAACACGCCGGTGAACAGGGCTTGGACTTGTTGCAATTGTTCAGGGCTGAAATGCACATCCGCTTGCGCAATAACTTCACCTTCGGCGTCACCGGTACTGGTGCGTTGACCCATGCGCAACACCGCTTCATAGGTTTTGTCGGCGTCCAGGTGCAACTGACTGAACTTGGTGGCCGCGCCGAAACACAGCGGGAGCACGCCGGTGGCACGCGGGTCCAAGGTGCCGGTGTGACCGGCTTTCTCCGCGCGTAACAACCACTTGGCTTTTTGCAAAGCCTGGTTGCTAGAGAGTCCGAGGGGTTTGTCCAACAGCAACACCCCATGCACGGGGCGCCGTTGCACCCGTGTGCGTGGCGTGTTCATGGGTTTATTCGGCGTCTTTGGCACGCGACGCCACGGCACGCGCAATCAATGCGTTCATGTCGGAGGCGCGTTCGGGGGTGCGGTCGTATTGAAAATGCAAAGTAGGCACAGTGTGAATATGCAGGCGCTTGAACAAGCCGTTGCGCAAAAAACCAGCCGCTTGATTCAAGCCCTCCGCGCACATGTCGGCATCCCCCACCAGGACGCTGAAAAACACTTTGGCGTGGGCGTAATCGGGTGTGACTTCCACCGATTGGATGGTCACCATGCCCAGCCTGGGGTCCTTCAGCTCACGGATCAACTCGGCCAAATCGCGTTGGATTTGGTCGGCGACGCGGAATCCGCGGTGGGCTGTGGTGGACTTCTTGGCGGGCATGCAGTGGGCTTAAATCGTGCGAGCGACTTCCTTGATTTCGAAGAATTCGAGTTGATCGCCTTCTTGGATGTCGTTGTAGCCCTTCAGGTTCAAACCGCACTCGAAGTTTTCTTTGACTTCGCGCACATCGTCTTTGAAGCGCTTCAAACTCTCGAGTTCGCCGGTGAAGATAACAACGTTGTCGCGCAACAAACGCAAGCGTGCGTTGCGTCGGACAATGCCATTGGTGACCATACAGCCGGCAATCGCACCAATCTTGCTGATGCGGAAGACTTGGCGAATCTCGGCCAAACCGATGACTTCTTCTTTCTTGTCTGGCGTCAACATGCCCGACATGGCTGCCTTGAGTTCATCAACCGCGTCGTAAATGATGTTGTAGTAATGGATGTCTACACCATTGCCTTCGGCCAGTTTGCGCGCGCCGGCATCGGCACGCACATTGAAACCGATCACCACGGCTTTGGAAGCGATGGCCAAGTTGATGTCGGACTCGCTGATGCCCCCCACCGCGCCATACACCAACTGAACACGGACTTCTTCGTTGGTGAGTTTGAGCAATGACGAAGCCAAGGCTTCTTGCGAACCTTGAACGTCCGCCTTGATGATGATGGGCAGGTTTTTGATTTCCCCAGAGGCCATGTCGGTGAACATGTTCTCCAATTTGGCGGCTTGCTGCTTGGCCAATTTGGTGTTGCGGAATTTGCCCGCACGGTAGGTGGCAATTTCGCGGGCGCGGCGTTCATCGGTGAGCACCATGAATTCATCGCCCGCTTGCGGCACTTCGGTCAAGCCTTGAATTTCCACTGGTATGGACGGACCGGCTGACTTAATGGATTTGCCGTTTTCGTCGAGCATCGCACGCACGCGGCCAAAGGTTTGACCGGCCAACACCACATCGCCTGTTTTCAAGGTGCCCGATTGCACCAAGATGGTGGCCACGGGGCCCCGACCTTTGTCCAAACTGGCTTCAATGACCAGACCCTTGGCCATGGCGTCGATCGGTGCTTTGAGTTCCAGCACTTCGGCTTGCAACAGCACTTGCTCGAGCAAGTCGTCAATGCCTTGACCGGTTTTGGCGGACACCGACACAAAGGGTGAATCACCGCCAAACTCTTCGGGCACCACTTCTTCCACCACCAATTCGCCTTTGACGCGGTCGGGGTTGGCGTCCGGTTTGTCGATCTTGTTGATGGCCACCACGATGGGCACACCGGCTGCTTTGGCGTGCTTGATGGCCTCTTTGGTTTGCGGCATGACGCCGTCATCGGCGGCGACCACCAAGATGACGATGTCGGTCGCTTTTGCGCCTCGGGCTCGCATGGCAGTGAACGCCTCGTGGCCCGGGGTGTCCAAGAACGACACCATGCCACGCGGTGTTTCCACGTGATAGGCGCCAATGTGTTGGGTAATGCCACCGGCTTCGCCGGAGGCCACTTTGGCACGGCGGATGTAATCAAGCAAGGAGGTTTTGCCGTGATCGACGTGACCCATGACCGTCACCACAGGGGCGCGGGTGACCGATTCGGCTTGCAGGCCTGAGGCTTCTTCTTCGGTGAACGCCTCGGGATCGTCCAAGGCGGCAATCACCGCTTTGTGGCCCATTTCTTCCACCACGATCATCGCCGTGTCTTGATCCAAGGGCTGGTTGATGGTGGCCATCTGGCCCAGCTTCATGAGTTGCTTGATGACCTCAGAGGCTTTGATGGCCATCTTGTGGGCCAACTCGGCGACGGTGATGGTTTCGGGCACGTGCACTTCAATGATGCGTGTTTCAGCCGGTGCGGCTTGCACCGGGGTGTCATCGCGGTCGCGGTCGCGACGGCCACGCGGACCACCGCGCCAGCTGTTGCGCCCCACACCACCACTGGCGTCGCCACGGGTTTTGATTTCTTTTTTCTTGGCTTGTTCATCGGCCCAACTGGACGACAGCTTGGCGCTCTTGACTTCTTTTTGGCCGTCTTTGGTGACGGCACCACCGGCGGGGCGCGCACCAGGTGCGGTGCTGCCTGCGGCGGGCTTGTGCAGCGTGCCTTTGATGGCTTTGGGATCGACGGCCGCTTTTTCAGGTTCGGGTTTTTTGGCGACCAACACCTTCTTGGGCGCATTCATCATGGTGCGAATCGCTTCGGCTTCAGCCAAGGCCGTGCGACGACGGCTGTCCAAATCTTTGGCGCGGGCCGCATCTTCTTCTGCACTGGCTTTGGCCGAGGCTTCACGCTCAGCGGCTTCAGCTTGGGCTTGTGCCAAATCGGCCGCGGCCTTGTCAGCGTCTTTGTCAGCGGCGGGCGCGGCTTTGGCGGCCAAGACCTCGCGGTCTTTGGCTTCTTGGGCTTCGCGCAGTCGGCGTTTTTCAGCCAGTTCTTCTTCTTGACGGCGGATGAATTCGGCTTGGCGACGCGCTTCTTCCTCGCGGCGAGCCAACTCGGCTTGGTCGAGGATGGGTGCCGCAGGCGCAGGGTCCACGTCGGAGGCGACAACCGCAGGGGCTTCGGTTTCAAGCTCGTCGTCGCGTTTGACGAAGGTGCGTTTTTTGCGCACTTCCACTTGGATGGTGCGCGCTTTGCCAGTGGCGTCGGCTTGTTTGATCTCCGAGGTGGATTTCTTCACCAAAGTGATTTTTTTACGCTCTGGCGAGTCTGTTCCATGACTGGCTTTCAAAAAGCTCAGCAGTTTTTGCTTGTCAGCATCCGTCAACTCGTCTGAGGCAGCACCTTTGGTGACGCCGGCAGATTTCAACTGCTCAAGCAGTGTGTCGGGAGATTTTTTGAGTTCCTTGGCAAACTCGGCAACCGTTGTGTTGGTCATCTGTGGTGTTCCTCTTCATGACCGTTACGCTTGGCCCGTGAACCAATGTTCACGCGCCTTCAGGATCAAAGTTTTTGCATCTTCTTCAGACTGGCCGGTGATATCCACCAACTCGTCCACCGCCAAATCGGCCAATTCGTCGCGGGTGTTGACACCACCCTCGGCCAATTTCAATATCAATTCAGCATTCAAACCGTCGAGATCGCGCAGGTTTTGCGACACCTCTTCCACGCTTTCTTCGTGTGCGATTTCCATGGTCAGCAATGCATCTTTGGCACGCGCACGCAATTCATTCACGGTGTCTTCGTCAAAGCTTTCAATTTCCAGCATTTCTTGCAGCGGCACATAGGCCACTTCTTCCAAACTGGTGAAACCTTCCTCAATCAAGATATCGGCCACCTCTTGGTCGACATCGAGTTTTTCCACGAACAAGGCACGCAGGCCTTCGGTTTCATTGGCCACTTTTTGCGCCGATTCGGCCGCATCCATGATGTTGATTTTCCAACCGGTGAGGTCCGAGGCCAGACGCACGTTTTGGCCGCCACGACCAATGGCCATGGCCAGGTTTTCATCGTCAACCACCACGTCCATGGCGTGTTTTTCTTCATCGACCACGATGGATGACACGTTGGCCGGGGCCAAGGCGCCAATCACGAATTGCGCGGGGTCTTCGCTCCACAGCACGATGTCGACGCGCTCACCTGCCAATTCATTGGTCACCGCGTTGACACGGGTGCCACGCACACCGACACAGGTGCCAATTGGATCGACACGCTTATCGTGGGAGATGACTGCGATCTTGGCGCGTGAACCGGGGTCACGGGCGCAGGATTTGATTTCCAACAAGCCTTGCTCGATTTCGGGCACTTCTTGGCGGAACAACTCGATCATGAACTCGGGGGCCGAGCGCGACAAGATGATGGGGGCGCCGCGCAACGTGGTGTCGACTTCCATGATCATGGCGCGCACACGGTCCGCACTGCGCAGGTTTTCCTTCGGGATCATTTCGCTGCGGCGCAAACGGCCTTCAACCCGGCCGCTCTCGACAATCAGGTCGCCCTTGTCCATGCGTTTGACAGTACCGACAAAAATTTTGTCGCCGCGCGCCAAAAAGTCGGTCAGCAGCATTTCACGTTCGGCATCGCGGATTTTTTGCAAGATGACTTGCTTGGCGGCCATGGCTCCAATACGGCCAATCGGCAAGGAGTCCATGCTTTCTTCGATGTACTCCCCAACCTCGATGTCGGACAAACGCTCTTTGGCGTCCATCAGCATTTCTTCGGAGTCGGGGTTTTGCAAACCGGCTTCGTCAGGCACCACCAACCAACGACGGAAGGTTTCGTACTCGCCGGAGTCACGGTCCATGGCGACGCGAATATCGGCGTCTTCAACTGGATTTTCTTTGTCTGCTTGCAGCAGCTTTTTGGTGGCCTGGGCCAAAGCGGATTCCACCGCACCAAACACCAAGTCACGCTCGACATTTTTCTCGCGCGAGATGGCGTCCACCAACATGAGCATTTCGCGATTCATGGTTCAGTACTCCTGTCTTCTGTGGCCCTGCGGCCCTTGAAATTCACAATCGGCGCCAAGCGAGCATCGCGCAACTCACTCAAGGTGAACTGCAACGCTTGCACTGGCAAGTCTTTTTTGACCCGCGCCGGACGCATGCCCGGTTTGCTTACAGGCTCATCACGCCAGGTGATTTGCCAGGTCTGGGGGGTATCGGTGCTTTCCAACACACCCCGGAATTTTTTACGGTTGGCGGCCACCAAACCAGCGGCCGCAGCCCCCATGGGCGCTTTCAATGTCAGATCAATTTCTTCACCCACAAAGCGCGCAAAGTCGTTCTCGGTGCGTAATGGCCGGTCGATACCCGGTGAGGAGACTTCTAAACGGCTGTACTCGGTGCCTTCAACTTCCAACACAAACTGCAACTGGCGGGTGACTTTTTCACAGTCCTCGACCTGCACAAACTGCTCGGGCTGACCCGGCTGCCATGGCAAATCCATGGTGACGCGCAACAAACCGCCGGCAGATCGCTCTACCTCGACCAGCTGGTAACCCAAGCCGGTGACGGTTTGTTCAATGATGTCTTGCAATGCCAACGCTTTTCACCCGACCAAAAAAAACGGGCGGTTGGGATGTCCGCCCGTTATCGTTCA
>Ga0164294_10005707_pt1 | contig 10686 bp, 11 predicted proteins | sample GEODES005metaG_FD_111479 | JGI IMG/M metagenome (GOLD analysis project Ga0164294, IMG submission 111479) | Oligotrophic lake water microbial communities from Sparkling Lake, Wisconsin, USA - GEODES005 metaG | ecosystem: Environmental > Aquatic > Freshwater > Lake | place: USA: Sparkling Lake...
CGGCAACTTCGAGGTCTTCGAACGCGAGTTGTCGTCCGTCCTCGCTGAGCTTCTCGGACTTCTTGCCATAAAGGGCATGGCGCAACTCTGCGATGAGATGCTCTTGCCGTTCGGTCAGGCGCTTAGGTATCGCCGTCAATGGTGGGGCCGCCGCCCTCCATAATCGCGACGACGCGCTCGTCGTCGGCGCACATCACTTGCCAGCGCCGCGCAAATTGCATGCGCTCGGGTATCAGCGCCGCGTGAACCTGCGATGCCACCATGTCCTCGAGCACCGCACGCTTTCCGGTTAACCGGCCCGAGGCCGGCGTGGTCCCGGCCATGTGGATGACGATGTCGTCGTGGTACATGGCCTCTACAGTGGCCCAATCATTATCGTGCATCGCCTGAAAATAGAGATTGAGGTCGGCGATGTTCTGTTCCCGGCTCACGGCCATTCCCTCACTTGCGGTTGCTGGCTTCCTTGGAAGCTCTCGCCTCCCGCTTGATGACTTCGCGCCCCGCCGGATCAACGATCTCACCATGAATCACGCGGTTGTTGGCATGGCCGAAATGATGCAGGTTGAAGGCCGACTGGATCGCCGTCCAGATTCCTTGCGCATCGAGCGACTGGTTGACGCTCATCTTCGCCATCTTCAGCCCAATCATCGGGCGCGAGGCGATCTTTTCCGCCATCGCCAGCGTAAAGCTCTCCAGCTCTTCGCGCGGCACGACTTCATTGACCATGCCGAGCGTCTTGGCCTCCGCCGCACCTATCGGCTCGCCGGTAAACAGCATCTGCTTGGCCTTGCGGTTGCCCACTTCGAAGGCGTGGACAAAATATTCGTGTCCGTTCATTCCGAAGGCCACGACCGGATCGGAAAATTCGGCATCGTCGCTGGCAATAATGATGTCGAATGGCCAGATCAGCATCAGCCCCCCGGCAATCGCTTTGCCCTGTACCTGCACGATGATCGGCTTGGGCAAATTGCGCCAGCGCCAGCAGAAACCGAGGTAGATCTCCTGCTCCTTGACCATGTATCCTTGCGGACCGGAATGACCGTACCCGCCATATCCCATGATCGGCGGGCGCACTTCGCCGAGGTTCGATTGATCCGAAATGTCGTGGCCGGATGAGAAGTTTTTGCCATCTGCAGCAACGATCACGGCGTGGACTTCATCATCGTACATCGCGAGATCGAGTGCGTCGTTGATCTCGTAAAGCATCTTCGGGGTCTGGCCGTTGTGCTTCTCCGGTCTGGCCAGCGTGATGCGCGCCACGCGCTCGGATGGCTTGTCATAGCGGATTTCGTCAAACGAATGGGGCTGTTCCATGGTCAAGCTTACAAACCTTCAATCTGGCCCGTAGCGGTGGCCCGGTGCTGAAGCGAACATGACCTCAATTGCTGCGGCTTGGCCATTATCCAGATCATTAGGCAATCAGCCAGGCGATGCACCGCCTGAGCAACTCCTGAAAGGCAGGCTCGTCCCAAGGCCCGCGCACGACCGGCGCTTCATCCATCAGCGGGCGGGCATCATAGCGTCCGCAGGCATGGCCAAGCGGACTGTAGGCCACCTCGCCAAGGCCATGGCTTCGGACATAAAGCTGCGGGCGCGGCGGGTCGTCATCCCATTGGCCCAGCAGATAACCGGGCGCTTCACCCTTGTAACGCGCCGAGAGCAGCGTGCGATAGTCGGCTAACGGTGCAGCAATGTAAGGCTCATCGGTGACGGTGAAATTCCCGAGCCCGGCGGTGATCGGGTGATCGGCGTCTTCGACATGGATATGCATCGGCTGCCCCGCCAGATGCGCCACGAACCGGCTGCCGAGCAAGCGCATGAAGCCGGGCGCAGCCGTTTCGGCGGTCGGCTTCACCAGGCCAGGAATGCGCACGCCGCTGGCCACGATTTCAGGCCCATCGGTGAACTCCAGCCCGGCATTCGCACCGTGCAGAGCGAACAACCGGCCGCCATTTGCGACAAACACCTCAAGCGCGGCTGCTTGCTCATCCCCCGGCAGCAGGTCGCAGGTATAGAGAACGACCGCCCGGTATCCCTCCAAAGCCGAGCACGCGCTGAAGTCGCTCGCGCATGTGACGCGGATGCGGTCGTTCTCGGCCATCAGATTGAGCAGAACAAGCCGCGCAAGATCGAAGTCATGATACTTGCCGCCGGTGATCAGGAGAATCGGGGCCGGTCCGCTCATGGCGCTGCGTCCTGAGCGCCAGGTAGCGCGCGAAGCAGCGGGCCAGAACCATCCCATGCCTGCGCCGCATCTGCCGCAAGATCGAAGAACGCACGCGTGTCGGCGCAATCTGTGACGAGCTCGATATGCATGCCAAGCGCGCTGCGGCAGTCGTAGAAGCGCAGACCAGCGGCGGCGCTGATCGAGGCGGTCACCACCGGATGACCGGCATCGAGATGCGCAGCCGCCTGGTCCAGATCATCGACCAGAAAGGCATAGTGATGCGGTCGGCATTCGCCGGGCTCCAACGGATGATCCCCGAACACATTGGGCCATGGCCCCACCGGCTCGACCAGTTCGAGCAATTTGTCTCCGATCTGGGCGAAGGCGATGTTGAGAACGAGCGGTTGCGGCGCGCCCCGAAACGTCCACCCTTCGAAAGCCGCGGCGGGCATATGGAAGAACGGCCCGGCGCCTGTTCGGCGCGACCACTGCGCCGCGCTGAGCGCCAGGTCGCCGACCACAAAGCCCAATTGCATGATCGGTCCGTGCATGGTGGGTCTTTCGCCGGAGGTCGTCTCAGTCAAGCGAGGAGGGCGTGCCATGCCAGGCATGCGGCCGCGCCTTCATTCGCTGGAAGAAATCCTGCAACCATGGCGCTTCATCGGGGATCGGTTGGCCGTGGTTCTCGCCGAACTGCAAGAAGCAATAGAGATAGATATCGGCAAGCGTGTAGCGATCGCCGCAGACGAACTGGCGGCCCTGCATCAAGCCATCGAGCCAGATCATCTTGGAGCGCGACTTGGCCTTGAGGATCGCGGCGGCCTCCAGCGGCAGCAGGCTTTTGGCGACAACGCCGTCGAGGTCATGGTCACTGGTGAAGAAAGCCCGGCCTTCTTCGGTGGTGAAGCCTTCGCCCATTGGCCAGGCCACATTCTGATCGATCCTGCGCACCCACATGCGCGTTTCCGCCTTCTCTTCGGGCGTCCGGCCGATCAGTGGCGGCTCTGGCTGGATGTCCTCGAAGTATTCGCAGATTGCGGTCACTTCGGAGATGGCAGTGCCGTCGTCCAACTGCAGCGCGGGCAATTCGCCCAACGGATTGACCGCGCTGATGAAGGGTTCCCGGCGGTTTTCGCGCGTGAACAGATCGAGCACCTGCCGCTCGAGCACGATGCCTTTCTCCTGAGCGAAGATCCATGCGATCCACGGATTGGGCGCAAACATCGCAAAATCATAGAAAATCATGGATACTCTCCGCAAAGAAGCAGGCGCAGCAGCTTAAAACCGGCCTTCGAGCGATATCCCGATGGTGCGCGGATAGACGATCTGGTTCTGCCCGCCCGGCCGATTGAGCGGACCGACCGTGTTGCCGATGTTGTCGGTGAAGATGCCAGCCTCCCAGCGATCCGTCCCGATGCTGGCGCGCGCATAACCTATCCCGTTGAAGGGCGCATAGACCCCGTTGAAGATGCTTTGCTGACGCGAGCGGTAGCTGTAGCGGGCGTTCAGCCGCAGTTCGAGGCCGTTGCCTCCGATCGGGGTCTGGTATGAGCCACCAAGATTGAAGGTTGTTTTGGCAGTGCCCGGCAACTGATTGCCCTCCCGAAGCTGCGGGATCTTGGCGACGATCGGAGCCGCCACGTTGTGGATGGTGGTGGAGTTGAAGTTACCGTTGAAAGTCAGCGTCAACCCCTTCATCGGCGTTCGCCAAGTGATCGAAGGCTCGATGCCATAGCCGCGAACATCGCCGACCTGCGCCACAATCGTCTGGAGTGCAGGAGACAGCTCGATCTGCGCGCGCGGCCAATCGACATAGTATCCCGCCAGCTCGAACTGCACAGTATTGTCGAACAAACCCCACTTCATGCCCGCTTCATAATTCCACAGGGTATCCGGCGGAGAGATGTTGGACAGGTTGACGCCAAGCACCGCATTGGATGCGCCGACAATCGAGGCCGACGAGATTGCGCCGCTGCGAAAGCCTTTGGCCGCCTCGACATAAAGCAGCCCGCCTTGCCCGGCATGGTAGGCAAGATTGAAACGCGGGTTGAAGGTGCTGCTGCTGGACCGCGTGGTGCTGCTGTTTGGGATGACGCTACCCGCGATCTCAAGCTGACTGTTCTCGACAAAACGGCGCTTTTCCTTATAGTAACGTCCGCCAACGGTGAGATCGAGCTTGCGATCGAAGATCGAATAGGTCGCCTGTCCATAAACCGCCCAGCCGCTGCTGAAGAGCCGGTTTCGGTCGTTGACCGTATTGAAGCCCTTCACTCCGGGCGCAACCACGAAGTCAGGCAGTTGAACTGTCTGGCCGCCGAATGTATCGCCGTTCTGGTAAAAGAAGCCGAAGATGTATTGCAGCGGACCGGAGCCGTTGGATGTCAGGCGAATGTCTTCGTTGAAGTTATGCGTGGTGAGCGGCCACAGCGAGACGAAATTGCCAATGCCGGGGATGAAGCCACCATTGTTCGAAATGACGGTATTCTTGATGTGGCCGGTCGAGCTCTGGATGGTGGCGAAACCCAGATCATACTCGATGTCGCCGCTGAACAGCCAATAGTCGGACAGCGCCTCGCCGAATTGCTGATCGATGCTGGCCGGGTCGGCAAAGGTGATCCGGTCGGACCAGCGCTGTTTGGTATTGTTGCGCCACGCCGAAAGCCGGATGGTCAGGTCTTCGGTCGGTTTGGCCAGCAGCTTGATGCGCCCGGTGAAGGTTGTCGCCGGGTTATCATTCTTCACGCCGGTGGGAATGATATCGGCATAGCCACCGACTCGCTTGTAGCTGAGCACCCCGCGCAGCGCGAGCTTGTCATTGATAATCGGCAGATTGAGCATGACGTCGCCGGAAAAGCCCGGCTTGCCGCCGGTTACAAGGTTGCCCGAGGCGCGGACCGATCCGCCGGTGCGGTCAAGCTCTGGGTCTTTGGTCAGCACCTTGATGGTGCCGCCGATCGAGCCCAAGCCATACAAGGTCCCCGAGGGCCCGCGCAAAACCTCGACACGCTGCAGATCATAGAACGTCGCGACCGGCGCGTAAGGCCGTCCGGGCATCGTGAAGGCAAAGTTATCGAGATAATAACCGACAGCCGGATCGCCGTCGGTTTCAGAGGCGGCGATGGCGCGGATCTGGTACGTCGTGCTGCCCGCGCCAATGGTGGCTCCGGTGGTCGCGCTTGGCACGAGCGAGATCGCCTGCGCGATATCGGTGACGCCATTGCGAAGCAGGGACTCACCACTCAGGCCCTGCACGGCTTGCGGCACCGACATCAGCGCCTGCTCGCGGCGCTGCGCGGTGACGATGATCGTGCCGTCGTCCGCGGTCTCGCTGGCGGCAGGCGGAGTGTTTTGCGCCAGAGCGGCATGCGAGGCGAATAGGCATGCCAGGGTCGCGGACGACATGGCAATACGGGCGGCGCTGCAAAGAGCGAGCGCGCTGGCTTTGGTGGCGTTCATTGTTTCTCTCCCCTGTTTTTTGTTGGCGGGTTTCAGGTCACAAGTTTTGGCTTTTACCTCAGCTGGAATGAAGCCACGGGTAATCGCCCATCAGGCAGCGATCGATCTGTTGGTGAAAATGGCGGATGCGCACTTCCTGATCGCCCAGGATCATGCCGCGAAAGCCAAGAGAGCCGGTGCCTTGCTGCATCGTCGGCAAGTTCGATCCGTCCTGCTTGAGCACATTGGAAAGGAACGGATCGAAAGTGCCATGAAAGGCGTCGGCGTAGTCGTCCAAGTCGCCGTGGCGGTAGGACCGATGATTGACCACCGGTGGCACGCTGCCCGGCGCGCGGCGCTCGGTGATCAGAAAGTCATAGTAGCAGATCGCCGGGTCGCTGGGGTGCGGCCGATAACGAAACAGGATCGAGCTTTCCGGTGTTTGGGTCAGCGTCGTGCCCGGAAAGAACGTATAGTGATACTGGTGAACAAGCTGCTCGTCGTTCATCCGGCGATAGGGAAAGTAGGTCTCGTCCTGAATGGCCCGCTTGGCCTTGATCACCTCAAGATGGATGTCTCGCAGGCTGCCTTTGTAGTCATGGGGAACCAGCGTCCCCACGCCGAGGAATTGTTCGCGCAGCGGTGTCAGCTCTTCGGCGTTGCCCAACAACTCGCTGACCGTCAGGTTGAAGTTGATCATCCGGCTGTGCATGCCGAGCAGCTCGATCGGCACGTCATAGCCCTCGGTGATGTTCATGAAGTCGGAGTGGAGCGACTCGAAGTGATAGCTCTCGTTGAAGGCGTCGTGGGCGTGCTTCCAGTTGCCGTTCCATTCGAACGTGGCGTGATCGATCAGCTGATAGTTTTCGAGCTCATATGTCTCGAGATGCGAACCGGCCTCACCGAGGTAGTCGCGCAGGCTGATCGCGTGCGGATCAAGGTTGAACCAGACCCAGCCGCCCCATATGTCGGTGCGGATCGCCGCAAGATCGAGCTCACCCTTGGGCACGCCTTCGCTGAACTGGGCGAACAGCTCGGGCCGTGCAATTTCATGCAAGGTCCCGTCATTGTTCCATTTCCAGCCATGGTAAGGGCAGGTGAAGCGCTCGAGCGAGCCCGAAGCCACTTGGCACAGCAAATTGCCACGGTGCTGGCAGACATTGAAGAAGCCGCGAATTTCCCCATCGTTCGATCGCACGAACAACAGCGATTCCTTGCCCAAGGTGTGGAGCCTGAAATCACCTGCTTCGGCCAGCTCGGAAACATGGCAGCCGATGTTCCAGGTCCGGGTCCAGACATGATCCCATTCCTGCTGCATAAATTCGCGCGATTGAAACCGCGCGCCATCGATCCGCTGATAGCCCAGGTGCGGGATCGGTTTGCGCGGCACAAACGCCGGAGCCTGCGTGTCCTTGGCTGAAAGCCCAAGCGCCTCGATCAACCGGTCTTCGATCTTCGCCATTACCGAACCATCCTTGTTGAGAATGTTTGGGTGGAAGCGGCGATGAGAAGGTGTGTTCAGGCACAACGGGCCCGACGACAGAAGCGGGAAAAATCCCGCACTTCCGACGTATTTCACGCTCCCAAACGCGCCGCCGCACTAAAACATGCCGATCAGCTTTTTTTGCAAGCTACACCGCGCCATGCAACTGTCAACAAACAAGCTGCATGGCTGTTTTTTCTAATAGGGAATATGTGCAAGCTTGACTCGCGCCTGCGAATGGCGAGACGAGAGAATCTATGACGACGCAATTGAACCTGCAGAGACCCAGCAAAAACGACCGCCACGACGCAAGCGCACCCGGTACCTCATTTCCAAGCACAACGGCCCGCTCGTCGCTGCCCGCGCGCCGACCGCGCGGCGATGGCCCCTCTCCCCGCCAGATCGCCAAAAGCGAGGCCATGCGCCTCAAAGTTCTGGAAGCGACGGTCGATTGCCTGCTTGAAGGCGTGGCGCACGAACTTTCTTTTGCCACGATTGCAGACCGTGCAGGCATTTCGCGCGGAGGGGTACAATATCACTTCACCACGCGCCGCGACTTGTTATGCGCCGTTCTCGAGCACATCAACGCGCGGCGTCTGCGCCAGTTTCGCGATGATCTTGCGTGCATCAGACCGGAAGAAGATCTGGCCGCCCGGATCATCGACGCGCATTGGAAGCATCTGAGCGAGCGTGAGTTCCTCGCCTATCAGGAACTGGTCTTGCTGGCCCGCAGCGATCCCGAACTGACCCCCGCCTTTGCACCGCTCTATCAGGCATTCTTGGCGAACTGGTATGAAACCGCGCATCAAGCTTTCGGCTGGAGCTACCGCGACCACGACGTGATGCAAGCCGGCAATATCGCGCATTATGTCTTGGAAGGTATGGCCTATGGCCAGCTTGCCGGCCAGCTCTCGCCTGATGTGGTCAATGACCTGCTCGATCATGCCAAAGCAATCATGCGCGCCGCCCTCCAGAAAAAGAACGACGCCGGATAAGGCCAATCCCTTCACCAAGCACAAAACCGACGCAACGAACGGGAATGCATCATGGACAGCCGATTTGCAGGTAAAGTGATGCTCGTGACCGGAGCCGCGTCAGGCATTGGCCGCCGCACCTCCGAGCGGCTCGTTGCCGAAGGCGCAGTGGTTCATGGTGCTGATCTCGCCGAGGTGCAGATTGACGGCGTGCTCGGGCACAAGATGGATGTAACCAGCGAGAGCGATTGGCAAACCCTGATCACGTCCATCGCCGAGCAACACGAACGTCTTGACGGACTGGTCAACGCGGCGGGTGTCATCCGCATGGGCTCGACGATGGAGACGACGATCGAAGATTTCAGGCTGGTCATGGCGGTGAATGTCGAAGGCACATTTCTGGGCTGCAAACATGCCATGCGCCTGATGCAACGGCTTGGTGCGGGTTCGATCGTCAACATCTCGTCCACCGCCGGGCTGTGCGGCTCACCCGGAGCAGCGGCCTATACGGCCAGCAAAGGCGCGGTGCGCCTGCTTACCAAAACCTCCGCGCTCGAGGCGATCGCCCTTCCCAGCCGCATCCGGGTCAATTCGGTCCACCCCGCGTTGACCAACACGCCTATGGCCGATGCGATCGTGGAACAGTTGGGCGGATCAAGCGAAATTCGCCAGGCCCTGAGCGACCTCATGCCATCAGGTCGACTGGCAGAGCCCGACGAAATTGCCAGCGCCATCCTGTTTCTCCTTTCGGACGAAGCCAGCTACATGAACGGCTCGGAGCTGGTGATCGACAACGGCTTCACGGCGCAATGAACCTCAGCAGATCGCGGCTTTCGACAAAGCCCCAATCTTCGATGCACCGCGGGAATATCTCTACGGCGCGATCCAGATGCGTGCATGTCCGAAATCTTGGCGGGACCAGCATTGGACAAGCCGAGCCGATAGCGGTCATCCAACCCGGGGAGCCTTAAGCGGCGGTTTCATCCCAAAGATTCACAGGGACCTGCGGCTCTTGGCCAGTGAAAGGACATAGACCGACACTGCGCGCACCTCGGCCGGGGTAAGCTTTCCGGCAAACGCCGGGGAAACGCCATTGCGGCCTTCGGTTATGCTTTGCGCAATCGCGGCGCGGTCGGTGCCATAAAGCCACGTCTGCGGCCGCGTCAGGTCGGCCGCCCCCGTTGCCGTATCCCCCCAGCCTTGCAGCGTGTGGCAATCATAGCAGCCGCCTTCCCCTTCGAAGGTTTCCTTGCCAAAGGCAATCTGTGCAGGATCATAAGGCTTGCCGGCAAGCTTCAGCACATATTCGGTGACGGCGGAGATCTCGTCGGGCTCCAGGCTGTGGCCCACTCCGCGCGCGGGCATTTCCGGCCAGTTGCGGCCTTCCGCGTCGTCCGCGCGGATCCCATGAAGCACGGTGCGCTCGATATCCGACGCGCGCATGGTGAACGTGTCGATATCCTCGCCGCCAAAGAGCCAGCGATCATCGGTCAGGTCGGGGGCATGCCCACCCGATGCGCCCCGTCCATCAGCGCCGTGGCATCCGGCGCAGGCACGGGCAAAAACGGGCGCGCCCGCGCGCATGGCCTGTTCGCGCAAGGCGGGATCGGTCCAGATTCCATCGGCATCTGGTGACGCGCGTCGGGCCGAGGCAGCGCTGGTCAGCACCAGCAGCGCTGCCATTCCCAGCGCTCCCGCGCTCCAGGCCCTCTTGCCGATCTGCTGCATCGCGCCTCTCCTGAAAAACCCGTCGAAACCGTCAGATGGTAAAGCCGATCCAGCGCCCGAACACGATGATCGTGGTCCAGAGCGTGAGCGAGACCGCACCGGAGATCCGCGGAGCCAGCGCGCCCGGAGCCGTGAGGCGCGGGCTCGCGATGAAATGGAACGCGACCATATTGAGCCATGCCAGCAAGAGCAGCACCAGTTTTCCCTGAAAGAAGAAGTTGGTGAAATAGCCCGAAGGGTTGGCGAAGATCATTGTCGTGCCGGTCGCCGCGGCAAGGGCGAAGCCCACCCACGTGAACGGCAGCCACTGTCGCAGAAGCTGGCGCGGATCCCGGTCAGGCTCGACGATCCCGACAAGGCGCAGATCGACGAGCGCGATCGAACCGAACACGAGCGTAAGCGCCAGGACATGCACGGCCTCGACCGTACCGAACAGCCAGGTGCTATCGGTCAGCGCATAGGCGAGCGGTGTTTCGGACAGCCAGTCCGCAAGGTCTTCGATTGACATGAAGCAGCAAAACCCGATCCGTGTTGATGCAGAATGGTGTGGTGATAAGCCGTGGGGGCGATCAGGCCGGCGCGCCGGGCCAGCCATCGGCGTAGGCGATCCAGCGTCCGGCAAAGATCACCAGCGACCAACCCGCCAGCGCTGCCAGTGCCAGCGCCGCATGCAGCGCGCGCGGCCGTGCCTCGCCCACCGCGTGCTGCGCCCATGTCGCCAGAAGCGCCGCGCCCACAAGCACCAGCTTGACCCAGAATACCGTTCGGAAAAGGGCCCGGCCGGGCTCGCTCGCAATCAGCAGAAACCCGCTGGCGGCGAGCACGGCGATCGCGCCAAACAGCACGGGCAGCCAGCTTGCGCTGACGAGGGCCAGCGATCGCTCGCGTTCGATCAGACC
>Ga0164294_10005709_pt1 | contig 10684 bp, 6 predicted proteins | sample GEODES005metaG_FD_111479 | JGI IMG/M metagenome (GOLD analysis project Ga0164294, IMG submission 111479) | Oligotrophic lake water microbial communities from Sparkling Lake, Wisconsin, USA - GEODES005 metaG | ecosystem: Environmental > Aquatic > Freshwater > Lake | place: USA: Sparkling Lake...
ATGGCGGCCGCTGGTGCGGGCCTATCTGGCGACGATCAGCTTCATGGACTCGCAGGTAGGGCGGGTGATGGACGCGCTGGAAAAAACCGGACGTGCGGACAATACCATCGTCGTGCTGTGGAGCGATCACGGCTGGCACCTGGGTGAAAAATTGATCACCGGGAAGAACACGCTGTGGGAGCGCAGCACGCGTGTGCCGCTGCTGTTTGCCGGGCCTGGCGTCACTGCCGGGGCGCGGTGCGGGTGGCCTGCCGAGCTACTGGACATCTTCCCCACGCTGCTGGAGTTGTGCGGCTTTCCGGCGCGAGCAGATTTGGAAGGCCACAGCCTGGTGCCGCAGTTGAAAGATGCCACCGCGCCGCGCGAATGGCCTGCGATCACCACGCACAACCAGGGCAACCACAGCATCCGCACCGAAGGCTGGCGTTACATCCGCTACGCCGATGGCAGCGAGGAGCTTTATGACGAGAACAAGGATCCCAACGAGTGGACCAATCTGGCGAAGGATCCCCAGTTTGCCGGGCAAAAAGCGGAGCTGGCCAAGTGGCTGCCGAAGGTCGATAAAGCCCCTGTCCCCGGCAGCAAGAGCCGGGTGCTGACCTATGATCCGGCCACAGGCGAGGTGGTCTGGGAGGACAAACCCGTTAACAAGGCCGAACCTTTGCCCGAATTTTAAGTGTTTCTAAGCGCTTGATTTCCAGGTGACAGGCCGGAAGATGCGCGCCCATTAATCCTGGCGATGAAGTTCGCAATCTTTGGCGATATCCACGGCAATCTCGAAGCGCTGCAAGCAGTGCTCCGGGACGCGCAGGAACAGGGATGCGGCAACTACGTCTGTTTGGGCGACATTGTGGGCTACGGAGCGAACCCGGTGGAATGCCTGCAATCGGTGCAAGCCCTGGACTGCCCCGTCGTGCGCGGCAATCACGACGAAGGCGCGGCCAATGAGTCGATGCTGGAAGATTTGAACCCGCTGGCGCAGACCGCCTTGTTGTGGACGCGCGAGCAGCTGAATCGCGAGCAGCGCCGCTGGCTGGCCGAACTGAAGCTGGTGCGTCAGGTGCGGGATTTCACGATTGTCCATGCCACGCTCGATTCGCCCGGTGGCTGGACTTATGTGACGAATCGCTTCGACGCGATGGCGAGCTTCAGCTACCAGTTCACGCAGCTGTGTTTCTACGGGCACACGCACGCGCCGCGCATCTTTGAAAAAGATGACACCGTGCGCGGGGCTCGCGGGCTGGAGGCGCAGATCGTGCGCGGCACCAAGTATTTCGTGAATGTCGGCAGTGTTGGCCAGCCACGCGATGGCGACTGGCGGGCCGCGTATGCCATCTATGACATTCAGCGCCAGCATGTGCAGATTCGCCGGCTGGACTACGATATTCACACGGCCCAGCAGAAGATTTTGGATGCGGGCCTGCCGCCGCTGCTGGCTGAGCGCCTCGCACTGGGGCGTTAATTCTCATGGCACTCCCAGATCTCCAAAATTTTGCCTCGGCTCTGATTGTGAAGCCGAGTTCGCTGGGTGACATTGTTCACACCCTGCCAGCGGTTCATGCGATCAAAGCCGCGCACCCGCACCTGAAACTGCGATGGATCGCCAAACCTGAGTGGCTGCCGCTGATCGAAGGCTCTCCCGATGTCGACGAGGCGGTGCCTTTTCCGCAGAAGGACTTCCGTGGCCTGCGTGGCGCGGCCAAGGCGCTGCGCTGGGGCGTGCAGTGGAACACGGCCCGGCGCGAGGTGCCTGAGGTGGTGCTGGATTTTCAAGGCCTCCTGCGCAGCGGCATGATCAGCGCGGCCCGTGGCTCGCGCCCGATTCTTGGCTTGTCCGATGCCCGCGAGGGCGCGCTGCGTTTCTATGATCAAGTCATCCCGGTGGATGCGAATGCCCATGCGGTGGACCGCTACCTTGCGATGGTTCGCGCGCTGGGCATCGAACCTGCAAGCGTGGAGTTCCCACTGCCCGATGGCAGCCCGGTGGAGCAGGCTTTGCCCGAAGATTTTGTTTTGGTGCATCCCTACTCCCGAGGCAGCGGCAAGAGCCTGGGCTCCAATGAACTGCAGGTGCTGTGCGAATGCCTGAGCACCATGCCGGTCGTGGTCGTGGGGGTCAGTGCCGAAGCCCCGGCCGTTCGTGGTGCTCATGTGACCGACCTGACCAATCAGACCACGCTGCTGCAATTGATCTGGCTGATGCGCCGGGCAAAGCAGATCATCAGTGTGGACAGCGGGCCGATGCACATCGGTGCCGCTGTGAACGAGCACACGCTGGGCATTCACATCTGGAGCGACCCGCGCAAGGTTGGCCCCTACGGCGCGAAGGCGCGGGTCTGGAAGTCGGGCCGCATTGCCCATCGCACGGAATTGACCGCGGAGGAATGCGAGAGCGACCATTCCTTCACGGAAGGTGATGCTCGCCGGCTGGCGGACTATCTGCTGAAGGGCGGCTGATCAGCCCTCGCGATTGCGCATCATGTCCGCGATCTGGGCGAAGAAGGCTCCCATGATCCGCACTTGCTCGGCAGGAATCTCTACCTCGCGCATGGACTGGCCCATGAGGTCTAGCCATCGGTCGCGCTCGGCTTCGCCAATGGCGAAGGGCATGTGACGACCGCGCAGCCGTGGATGGCCGCGCTCCTCCAGATAGGTCTGTGGGCCGCCGAGGCGATACACGATGAAATCGGCGAGGCGCTTCTCCGCGCCATCCCAATCATCGGGCGGATACATCGGGCCGATGAGGTCGTCGCTGCGCACGCGACGGTAGAAGGCAGCGACCATCGCACGCAGCTTGGCCTCACCGACCTGGGAATAGAGCGCGGAGATTTCGTCCACGACTACCTGGCAGCGGGCTTGGGCTTCTTCACAGGTTTCGGGTCCAGATTGGCCTTCAGGTCTTCGTCCGTGAGGCTGGATTCGACACCATTCGCAGGCACCTCGGCTTTGGCGGTCCAAAGGATGGCATTGAGCACCAGCTTGCGCTGATCGGGGTTGCCCCAGCCTGCGTGGAAATGACCGCCGGTAAAGCCGAAGCCGCGACCGCCGTTTTCACGCTGCACGGCCCAGGCCACGTGCTGCGGCTCCTTCTTGGCCACTGACTCACGCACCGCAGGATTCCCGCTGTGATGGCCGTCGGGACGGCTCATGGTGCTGTCCGGGGCGATGGCGGAGAGGATGGGAGTCACGCCTTGCAGCCCCTTGCGGAAGCGCATGTGAAAATACCACTCATCATTGGTGACGAAGGGCTTCACGCCATTGCTGATCGGGTGCTGCGGCAGCTCTTTGAAGTTCGCGTCCCAGTGCGGGTTCACGCTCCAGTTGATCTCGAACGCGCCGCCGAGCCAGTCGATGAACTCGTTGTTGCCCTTTTCAATCGTGGGCTCCACCGCGTAATGCACGCAGACAAAGCCGCAGCCGCGCTTCATTTGCTTGTCGAGCTGCTGCAGGCGGTCGCCTTGCAGGGCTGGATGACCGCCACCGCCGTCGCTGTAGATGAGAATGGTGTCTGCCTTGGCCAGCACATCCTCGGCAGGCCATTCGCCGTTGAGGTGATGCTTGATCTCCACGGCCTCGGCAGCGCCTTGCTCCAGGCACTTCTTGAACAGCAGCACGCCCGCGTTGTGCTCGTGCGCACCAGGTGGATGGCTGGGCTTGCCGGCGATCAGCACAAGGAGTTTTTTGCCGCCTTCGGCAACGGACAGGCCGGTGGTCAGCACCAGCGCGGCAAGGATGAGCGTGAGTTTCTTCATGGCGTGAAATGGAGGAATGTGAGGGGAGCAGAAACGCGGGTGAAGGGCAAGGAGTATCAAGGGATTGCATTCCAGTCCTTGTTTGCAGCCCTGTGGTTTGTGATTGCCCGAATCCTACTTGGGCAGGCATGATGAACGAATGAATCTGTCGGAAGAACTGGCCAAGCTCCAAAGCTTGCACTGGAATGGGGCGCTCACGGACGAGGAGTTCACTCGTGCCAAGGATCGTTTGCTGGCCAAGGACGGAGCGGCTGGTAGTCCTGGATTGTCCCTGCGTCTGGAACTGGAGGCTGAGCTGGAGCGCATCGACCGCGAGTGGGACATGGAGCGTGAAAAATACCTGGTCAGCGGCAAGCATGGCACGCGTCATGTGCCGTCGAAGGGAGGCAGCGTGGCCGGTGGGATTTTCATCACGCTGTTTAGCCTGTTCTGGATCGCGATGGCGGTAGGCATCACGGGCGTGATGCCGAATGAGGGACCGTTCAGCATTGCGAAGGTGGCCTTTCCATTGTTCGGGCTTTGTTTTCTCGGCTTCGCCATCGCGGCCATGGTCAAGGGCTACAGCAAGGCCGATCAGATGGAATTGGCGGAGAAGGCCTGGCGAGAGCGCCGAGGGGAAGTGGAAGCCCGCTTGAAGGCATTGACGGAGCGCCAGGATTAGAGTGGCGCAAGACCCGCCCCGTCGTTCTCGTTAGCCCTTCACCTCATTCATGAAATCCACGCTGCATCTCGCCTCCCTCGCTATTCTGTGTCCTGTGCTGGCTTTGGCCGGGGACGTCAGCTTTGAAAAGATCACCCTCACCCGCGACTTCTGGGGAGAGGGCGCTCATTTTGCGGACTTCGATCAGGATGGCAGCAACGACATTGTCTGCGGCCCGTTCGTGTGGTGGGGGCCGGAGTTCAAGGTGCGCACCGCCTACAGCGCGCCCAAGCCAGACCGCGCCAAGCCAGTGACGGACGAGGAATACCTGCCGAACTACGAGGCCTTTGTCAAAGGCGAGCAGAAGCCCTATGACGGCGAGAAGGGCTACTCCGATTACTTCCTGAGCTATGCGCATGACTTCAACAGCGATGGCAAGTCTGACATCATCGTCTTCTCCTGGCCGGGCGACATCACGGCCTGGTATGAGAACCCAGGCAAACGCGATGCTGTAGCTTGGAAGCGTCACATCATCTTCGATGTCACGGACAACGAATCCCCGCAGCTCGGCGACATGAATGGTGATGGCAAGCCCGAACTCATCTGCCACACGGGCGGGCGTCTGGGGTATGCCTCGCTGGACTGGAGCGATCTGTCCAAGCGCGCCACTTACACCGCAATCACCAAGCCTGACATCAAGCGCTACTTCCGCTACACCCACGGCTACGGCTTTGGCGACATCAATGGCGACGGACGCCCTGACCTCCTGGACAAGGACGGCTGGCGCGAGCAACCCGCCAAGGTCGAAGGCGATGCCGAGTGGGTTTTCCACGCTACGCCATTTGCCCCTGAAGGTTCACGCGGTGGTTCGCAGATGCAGGTCTATGATGTGAATGGTGATGGCTTGAACGATGTGATCACCGCCTGGGATGGCCACGGCTATGGCCTCGCTTGGTATGAGCAGAAGAAAGACGGCACGTTCACCACGCATCAGCTCATGGGCAGCAAGCCGGAAGACAGCCCGCATGGCGTGAAGTTCTCCCAGCTGCACGCGACCGACATGGCCGACATCGACGGCGATGGCGTGAAGGACTTCATCACCGGCAAACGCCGCTGGGCCCACGGCCCGAACAAGGATGAAGAACCCGGTGCCCCGCCCGTGCTCTACTGGTTCCAGATCAAGCGCGACGGCAAAGGCGGTGCCGACTTCATCCCGCACCAGATCGACAACGATTCCGGCGTGGGCACGCAGGTCAGCGCTGGCGACGTGAACAAGGACGGCAAGCAGGATGTGATGGTGGGCAACAAGAGCGGGGTCTTTGTGTTTTTGCAGAAGTAGCTGGCTGAACAGCTTGGCTTCGCGGGGATAAATACCCCTGCGGGGATCGTTATGTGATTTCGCCCTCTCGGCGGCCTTGACCAAAGGCTGCTGTGCGGCGCTCTCACGCAACCGACTTCACCCCGCCGAAGCCCATGAAATCAAGCTTTCCCTCCCTGTCCTGCCACCGTGTCGTCACGGTGCTCGCCATTGCCTCGACCGTCGCGTTCGCCGCGCCGAAGAAGGAGGAGGTGATCGATCCGAACGCGCCGGTCAGTTTCTACAAGCAGATTCGCCCGATCTTCCAGGCCCAGTGCCAGGGCTGCCATCAACCGGCGAAAGCCAAGGGCGACTACATCATGACGGACTTCGGCGCGATGCTGAAGGGCGGCGAGGAAGGCGTGGCGGTGGAGGCTGGCAAGCCGGATGCGTCCAACTTGCTGAAGCTCATCACGCCTTTGAACGGCAAAGCTGAGATGCCGCAGAAAGCCGACCCGCTGCACGAGACGCAGATCGCATTGATCAAACGTTGGATCGCGGAAGGTGCCAAGGACGACACGCCAGCCACGGCGAAGCAGGAGTTCAGCATGGAGAAGCCGCCCGTGTATGTGACCGCGCCGTTGATCACCAGCATGGACTACTCGCCTGACGGCACCTTGATCGCCGTGGCAGGCTATCATGAGGCGCTGGTGCACAAGGCGGATGGCAGCGGCATCGTGGCACGTCTGGTGGGCTTGTCGGAGCGCATCAACAAGGTGGCTTTCTCGCCGGATGGCAAGAAACTCGCGGTCGCTGGTGGCAGTCCCGCGCGCATGGGCGAGCTGCAAGTGTGGGACCTCGCGAAGACCAAGCTGGAGATGTCGGTCTCGACCACGTTTGACACGCTTTCAGGTGTTAGCTGGTCGCCCGATGGCAAGCTGATCGCCTTCGGCTGCGCGGACAACACCATGCGCGTGATCGACGCGGCGAACGGCAAGCAAGTCATGGTGAGCAACAGCCACAGTGATTGGGTGCTCGACACCGTGTGGACCCTGAAAGGCGATAAGCTCGTTTCCTGCGGCCGCGACATGGCGGTGAAGCTGACGGAGGTTGCCACGCAGCGCTTCATCGACAACATGACCTCCATCACGCCCGGCGCGCTGAAAGGCGGCGTGCATGTGCTGGCGCGGCATCCGCTGCTGGATGAAGTGCTGATCGGTGGCGCGGACGGCATTCCGCAGATCTACCGCACGGACCGCATTACCAAGCGCGTCATCGGCGACAACGCGAACCTCATTCGCAAGTTCCCCGCCATGCAGGGCCGTATCTTCGGCGTGGATTTCGCTCCTGATGGCAAGCGTATCGTCGCGGGTTCCAGCCATGACTTCTCCGGCACCGTCAGCATCTATAGCTCGGACTATGACAGCAACATGCCGGACGCGGTGAAGAAGATTGTCGAGACTGTGAACGGCAAGGGGCCGGAGCTGGATGCGTGGGTGACCAAGGATGTCAAAGTGCTCGCTACCACTGAGATTCCTGGCAGCGGCGTGTTTGCGGTCAGCTTCAGTCCTGATGGCAAGACGGTGGCGGCAGCGGCGGCCGATGGCCAGATTCGATTAATCGACGCGGTTACGGGCAGGATCAGCAAGCAGTTCGTCAGTGTGCCCCTGAGCAAGAAGGAAGAGCTGGCCGCCAGTGATGTGATCGTCGATGACACCGTGCGAATCGAGGCCAAGAAGGACAACTTCATGGAGGATCTACACGCCGGGGCCCAGGTGGCCACGCTGGAGGTGCAACCTGCCGCCGTGAAGATCGGCAAGGCCACGGAGTATGCGCAGCTGTTGATCACCGCGAAGATGACCGACGGCACCACCGCCGATGTCACCCGCATGGCGAAGCTGACGCTGAAAGGCGATGTGGCGAGCCTCGACAAACGCGGCATGATCCGACCGGACAAGGATGGCAGAACCGCGCTGGAGATCGCCTTCCATGGCAAGACGCAAGCGGTGCCGGTTGAGGTCAGTGGCATGAATGCGGTGTTCCATCCCGACTATGTGCGCGATGTAATGCCGATCCTTTCGAAGCTAGGCTGTAACCAGGGCACCTGCCACGGCAGTAAGGACGGCAAGAACGGCTTCAAGCTCAGCTTGCGCGGCTATGATCCGATCTATGACGTGCTCGCTTTCACCGACGAACTCAGCTCGCGTCGCGCGAATGTGGCGTCGCCTGAGCACTCGCTCATGCTGTTGAAAGCCAGCGGTGCGGTGCCGCATGAAGGCGGTCAACTCACCGTGCCGGGCGAGCTTTATTACGAGACGATGAAGGCCTGGATTCGCAACGGCGCGAAGCTGGACCTGAAGACACCGCGCGTGACCCGCATCGAGGTCTTCCCGAAGAATCCGGTCATTCAAAAGATCGGTTCGCGCCAGCAGATGCGCATCCTGGCCATGTATGCCGAGGGCTACACGCGAGATGTCACAGCAGAGGCCTTCATTGAGAGCGGCAACACGGAAGTCGTCGAGGCCGACAAGAAGGGCCTCTGCACCACGGTGCGCCGTGGCGAGGCTCCGGTGCTCGCGCGCTTTGAAGGCAACTACGCCGCGACCACCATCACGGTCATGGGCGACCGCACGGGCTTTGCTTGGAAGGAGCCGGCGAAGTTCAACAAGATTGACGAACTCGTCGCGCAGAAGTGGCAGCGCATGAAGATCGAGCCTTCGGGCCTGTGCACAGATGCGGACTTCATCCGCCGTCTGCATCTCGATCTGACCGGCTTGCCACCCACTGCGGAGGAAGTTCGTGCCTTCATGGCCGACACGCGCGAGCAGCGGGTGAAGCGTAATGAATTGATCGACAAGCTGATCGGCAACGACGCCTTCGTTGATCACTGGGCGAACAAGTGGGCCGACATGTTGCAAGTGAACAGCAAGTTCCTTGGCACGGAGGGCGCGACCACGCTGCGCGCCTGGATTCGTGATCAGGTGAAGAGCAACACGCCTTACGACCGCTTCGCCTATCGCATCATGACCGCCACGGGATCGAACAAAGACAATCCTGCTTCCAGTTATTTCAAGGTGCTGCGTGATCCGGTCGAGATCATGGAGAACACCACGCACCTGTGGCTGGCCACGCGCTTCAACTGCAACAAGTGCCACGACCATCCTTTCGAGCGCTGGACGCAGGATCAGTATTATCAAACGGCGGCGTTCTTCGCGCAGACAGAATTGAAGGCCGATCCGAAAGCCGCTGGCCAGACCATCGGCGGCAGCGCGGTCGAAGGAGCCAAGCCGCTGTATGAAATCGTGGCCGACAAAAAAGACGGAGATGTGCTGCACGACCGCACGAAGCAAGTCACCCCGCCGGCCTTCCCGTATGACACGCAGTTGGCGTCCATCACGAACACGAGCCGTCGTGAGAACTTCGCGACGTGGCTGACCTCATCGGACAATGATTACTTCGCCATGAGCTATGCGAATCGCATCTGGGGCTATCTCACAGGCACCGGTGTGATCGAACCGCTGGATGACATCCGTGCGGGCAACCCGCCGAGCAATCCCGAGCTGCTCCAGCACTTGACCAACGAGTTTGTGCAGAGCGGGTTCAACGTGCGTCACCTCATGCGCATCATCTGCCAGAGCCGCACCTACCAATTGAGCCTCGACACCAACAAGTGGAACGAGGACGACACGATCAACTACAGCCACGCCAAGGCACGTCGCTTGCCAGCCGAGGTGCTTTTTGATGCCGTTCACGCAGTCACGGGTTCGGCACCGAACATCCCTGGTGTGCCCGCTGGCACTCGCGCGGCCCAGCTAGCTGATGCGCAGATCAAGCTCCCTGATGGCTTCCTGGGCAACTTCGGTCGCCCGGTGCGCGAGAGCGTCTGCGAGTGTGAACGTAGCAACGATGTGAACCTCGGTCCCGTCATGGCCCTGATGTCCGGCCCGACCGTGGGTGATGCCATCAGCAGCCCGACCAATGCCATCGCGAAGCTCGCGACTGAGATCAAAGACGACCGCAAGCTGATCGACGAAATCTTTGTCCGCATCATCAACCGCCCTGCGACGGCGAAGGAGATCGATGCCGCGCTGGCTTCGATGAATGGCATGGATGCCGAAAACAAGGCGCTGACTGCTGAGTGGCAGGCGAAGGAAGCCGAGCAGAAACCAGTCATTGCCAAGGCCGAAGCTGACCGAGCGGCAAGCATCGCCGCCACTAAGGCAGAGCTGGACACTTACCAAAGCAAGATGGCACCCGAGGTGAAGAAGAAGGAAGACGCGCGGGCGGCTGCGATCAAGAAAGCTGAGGGCACGGTGAAGGCCGTGGCTGATGCCGCGCCGCCTTTCCAGGCGACGTGGGAAGAGCGCGTGGACTTGAGCACTGAGTGGGTGCCGCTGGATGTCACGGTGGGCAAGTTCAACGGCGTCGAGAAGCTGGAGAAGCAAGCCGATGGCTCCATCTTCGCCACGCCGTATGCCGATGGTCGTCAGGTGCCGGGCAACTACGTGATCAGCGCCAAGACAAAGCTGGAGGGCATCACCGCTTTCAAGCTAGAGATGTTGCCGGATGACCGTCTGCCGAACAATGGGCCAGGTCTCGCGCCCGATGGCAACTTCGTGCTCACGCAGTTCGCTGTGCAGGCGAATCCTGGCAATGCCAAGCGCCCGGCGAAGAAGGCTGGTGCGGTGACCTTGGTGCGCCCCCGCGCTGACTTCATGCAGAAGAACTTCGACATCAATGAAGCGCTCAAGGCGGGCAATCGCGATCGTGGCTGGGCCGTGTCGCCGGACACGGGTTATCGCCATGAAGCCATCTTTGAAGCTGCTGAGCCCGTGGGCTTCGAAGGCGGCACCACGCTGAGTTTTACCCTGAGCCAGGCCTTCCAGAACGGGAAGTATAACATCGGCAAGTTCCGCCTCTATGTCACCACCAGCCCTGTCATTCGCTTCGGTGTCTCCAAGGCGATTGCCGACATCGTGAAGACGCCCGCCACCA
>Ga0164294_10005711_pt1 | contig 10680 bp, 14 predicted proteins | sample GEODES005metaG_FD_111479 | JGI IMG/M metagenome (GOLD analysis project Ga0164294, IMG submission 111479) | Oligotrophic lake water microbial communities from Sparkling Lake, Wisconsin, USA - GEODES005 metaG | ecosystem: Environmental > Aquatic > Freshwater > Lake | place: USA: Sparkling Lake...
GTAGGCAATGATGACTTGGTTCATGCGCTGAAAGTCATACACCCCGATCAGCTTGAGCGCGCTGGTCTGAAGGTTGGTTTCTTCACTGATCTCGCGGGCAATGCCACCTTCGGGTGTTTCGCCCGCCTCCATGAAACCGGTGATCAGTGCAAATTTTTCGCCCGACCAGGCGGCGTTGCGCGCCAGCAAAATCTTGCCTTGGTACTCCACCACGGCGGCCAGCACGGGCGTGGGATTGTTCCAGTGTGTGTAGTCGCAAGCGGTGCAGCGCAGGCGGGCTTTTTCGCCGCCGTCTTCCATCTGCGATTGCAGCGTCAGGGGTGCTGCGCAAGCGGGACAAAAACGAAATTCAGTGCTCATGCCAATTCCCCGTTTATGCCGGAAACACGCCGGTCGACAAATAGCGGTCACCGCGATCGCAAACGATGAAGACGATCACGGCGTCTTGCACAGTGCGCGCAATTTCCTGCGCCACCCAGCAGGCACCGGCGGCTGAAATACCGGCAAAGATGCCTTCTTCACGGGCCATGCGCCGGCACATGTCTTCAGCGTCGAGCTGGCTGACCAGCACCAGCTGGTCAACATGGCTGGCGTCATAAATCTTGGGCAGATAAGCCTCTGGCCACTTGCGAATGCCCGGAATGCGCGAGCCCTCGCTGGGCTGCGCGCCCACGATCTGAATGGCCGGGTTCATTTCTTTGAGGTAACGCGACACGCCGGTGATGGTGCCGGTGGTGCCCATGGCGCTCACAAAATGCGTGACCTTGCCACTGGTGTCCTGCCATATCTCGGGGCCGGTGGTCTCGTAGTGAATGCGCGGGTTGTCCAGGTTGGCAAACTGGTCCAGCACCCTGCCCCTGCCTTCGGCCTGCATGCGGTCGGCCAGGTCGCGTGCGCTCTCCATGCCGCCGGACTTGGGCGTGAGGATGAGCTCTGCACCAAAAGCCTTCATGGTCTGGGCACGCTCAATGGACAGGTCTTCCGGCATGATGAGGACCATGCGGTAACCCTTGATGGCGGCCGCCATGGCCAGCGCAATGCCGGTGTTACCCGAGGTCGCTTCAATCAAGGTGTCGCCGGGCTTGATGTCACCGCGCTCTTCAGCGCGCCGGATCATCGACAGCGCCGGCCGGTCCTTCACCGAGCCAGCCGGGTTGTTGCCTTCAAGCTTGCCCAGCAACACGTTGTTACGTTGCCGGTTCTCGGCGGCTTGTATGCGTTGCAGTGCCACCAAAGGTGTTTTGCCAACGGCGTCTTCAAGAGTCGGGTAGTTCATTACCAGCACTGTGCCATAATTTACAGCTTCGCATCCCTTGCCCGGGTGGTGAAATTGGTAGACGCAGGGGACTCAAAATCCCCCGCCGCGAGGCGTGCCGGTTCGATTCCGGCCCCGGGCACCAGCGAGCGTACTCATTCGGAAGCGACGGTTGCGACTTTGACCCATGTGATGATCGTTGTGATTCTGGCGCACATGGGTACGATTGGCGCAAAACTCCTGCTTGCTTTGTTTGCCATCGACCTGGGCGCTTCGCCGTTGCAAGTCGGCATCACCTTCGCCATGTTTTCCATCTTGCCGGCCGTCCTGGCGATCAGCGCCGGGCGCTGGGTCGACAGGATCGGTGTGCGCTTGCCGCTGCTGCTCGGCTGCGGCTGTTTAGCTCTATCGATAGGCATCGTGTTCCTGACCCCCGCGCTCTGGGCGCTTTACCTGTGCGCGGCGCTGATCGGCGTGTCCTTCATGGTCTACGTGGTCGCGGGGCAGAGCATTGTCGGCAGCTTGAGCGCCACCACAGACCGTACCCGAAACTTCAGCTACTACTCGCTAGCGGTTGCGTTGGCCGGCGTGATGGGCCGTGCCGGCGCGGGTGTGTCCATCGATCTCTTGGGCCATCGCAGCACAGCGCTTTTGCTCGCGATCGGTCCGCTGCTCGCGCTGGCCATTGCCTGGTGGCTGCCATCGCGCAATCTACCGGCGAAGGCGACACCAGAGCGCGTAGTTCGCACATCGACCTTTGAGCTGTGGAAGATTCCAGCACTTCGCCGCGCGCTGATTGCAGCGGCCATCGTCGAGTCGGGCAACGAGTTGTTTGCGCTGTTCATCCCGCTGTATGGCTCATACCTCGGGTTTTCGGCAACATTCATCGGCACGCTGCTCGCCACCTTTGCCGCCGCCACCTTTCTGGTTCGTACAGCCCTGCCCAGGCTGGTCGCACGCTTTGGCGAAGAGACCGTGCTGAGCTTCGCGCTCGGCTGTGCTGCGCTGGTTGGCGTGCTGACCATCGCAACCACGCAGCCCTGGGTGCTGCTGGTGCTGACGGCTGCGTTCGGGTTTTCATTGGGCTGCGGCATGCCGCTGTCAATGGCCCTGACCTATGCCCGCGCACCCGAAGGCCGTGCAGCAGAGGCGATCGGCATGCGCCAGACTGTCAACAAATCGATCGAGGTGACTGTCCCGGTCTGCTTCGGTGCGCTGGCCGTCGTCGCCGGCCTGGCACCTCTGGCGATTGCACTGGGCACAGTGCTGGCTGTCGGGGCCGTCGTGATTGGGCGCGATGCGCGGCGGCTGCGCCAGCCGCCTTCGACGGATGCGCCTTAGTTCGTTGTGACTAAAGGGCCGTGGCTGACGAATGGCGTATGCATGCGTCATTTTCTTGGTGCTCAGCGCGCGGTAAATTGGGCAAGTCCATCATCAATGCAGCCTAGAAATTTTTAGCGTGGCCTCACTGCTCAGCACGATGGGCTTTAACTTCATCTCCGAGCGCGTTTTACGCGCTGACGCAATGCCGAAAAGTACTCGGCATCAACCGGCGCAGCCGGCGCAGCCGGCGCAGAGGCTGCGCCTTTGAGCAGCATGCCTCGCAAGCGCAAGATATCTGCATCTTTGCGGATCAACTCGCGCACGTATTCACTGCTGGTGCCGTAACCGCGTTGTTCAACCTGTTCGTCCACGAAAGATTTGAGCAAATCAGGCAGAGAAATATTCACATTTTTCATATCCTCACTTTAAGACTATTTGGCAAAATTTGGCAAGAATCCGTTTTTACTGGATCAGACCTCCAGGCGCCATTGACTTCCCGCCACAAACCACTTGCTGCGCCTGCAACGGACTTTGCAGATGGGTTTGGGGAGTGTTTTGAAGCCAGTGGGCTATGTCTTCTAGCGGCTCGCGGGCGCGCAGTTGGCGGGTCAACATGTGCCAGCCCTCTTTGTAAACAATGACGTCGGCTTTCAGCGCTGCGGACGCCGCACTGTTCAAGTTTGTCAGCCAATCGCACACGGGTTGCGGCTGAATAATTTTGTCGCGCAAGCCGTACAGCAACAAGGTGCGCTGTGGTGGTAGCTTAGTTTGGCTTTGGGCGCGCCCCATGAGCTCGGTCACCCCAGCCAGGCTGCTCACCCGGGTGGCTTTGATCACCAGTGGATCTCGGCTGAGATCGCGTGAGACTTCGAGGTCGTCAGTGGGGCGAATGCCCAGCGAAGACAAACCCCGGCCGGTGAAGGTCATGTCGGGTGCAATCCGGTTCAATGTGTACAAGCCTAGGCGTTGGTACAAGGGCATGCTTTGCGCGCCCCACACAGCCGGGGCTTTAAGAACCAGTTGGTCTGCCGAAAGACCGGGCGCTTCGGTGGCCGCCACCAGCAACACAGCGCCGCCCATGCTCTCACCAATCACCGTCAATGGCAAATCCGGATGGCGCTCCCGCAATTGCGCTGCGACGAGGCGCAGATCATCAACCAATGCATCCGACCCCGGCCATACGCCAGCGCGTGGGTTAGCGCCAAAGCCTCGGTGGTCATAGGCATACACCGTGGCCTGAAGTTCAGTCACAAGGTGCCGGGCCAATGGCTCAAACGATTTGCTGTAATCGTTAAAGCCATGCACGCCCAGCACGATATGCTGAGGCTTTGCGTGGCTCCACACGCTGGCAGCCAAGGTGGACCCGTCGGGCAAATTAAAGTGTGTGGGGTTGGGTGTCGTTGCGTGTGCAGCGCATGCCGTGAGCACAGCCATCAAGGCCAGTGTGAAATTTCGGAGGGCAATAAAAAAAATATTTGACATCATTCACCGTAAAAAATCTAGCAATCACTGATCTCAATCGCCCGGCCCCCTTGCGGCACATCTGCCGGGTCATGGGTGACCAGTAAGGTGGGGATTTTTTGGCGCTCAATTTGCTCGAACACAAAGGCGCGAAACTGAGTGCGCAACACGGCATCCAACTTGGAAAAAGGCTCATCCAGCAACAGCGCCCGCGGCTCTGCCAGCAATGTGCGCATCAAGCTGACCCGCGCCCGCTGTCCTCCGGAAAGCGCAGCCGGATCACGGTCATGAAAACCATGCAGGCCAATATCTGACAGGGTTTGCTCCACGCGCTGGCGGCGCACCTTTGCACCCCTGAACTTGGCCGGCAGTGCAAACGCCAAGTTTTGGCCCACACTCAAATGGGGAAACAGCAAATCATCCTGAAACAAAAGTCCAATCTGGCGCGCCTCAATGGGCAAGGTGTCGCATCGCAAACTGTTCAGCCATAACTCACCGGCAGCAGAAAAGCCGGGGTCCAGATCGCCAATCATCCAGTTCAAGAGCGTCGATTTGCCGGAACCGGACACCCCGGTGACGGTCACGACCTCCCCTTCATCGACGGCCAGCGACATGGCCGAAAAAAGAGACTTCTCAGCGTTTGAAATTGTCAGGTTTTTGATGTTCAGCATGTCAACGCAGTCCTTTTCGATGCCGTCCAAGCCAATAGGCAACTGCCGCAGCCAACCCGAAGGCAGCCATAGGTAAGGCTACTTGCAGCAATGCCTGCACCGCCAGCACGCGCCGGTTGCCGCCCGCACTCAGCGCCACCGCTTCGGTAGTGACGGTAACGAAGCGGCCACCGCCAGCAAACAAAGTCGGAAGGTATTGGGCCACGCTCACCGCAAAACCGACAGCCAGTGTCGCCAGAATGGGGCGAAGCAGTATCGGCCACTTCACGCGCAGGCATGCACGCCACGGTGAGCAGCCTAGCGCCCGGGCACTGGTCATCAGGCGCAGATCAAACGCACGGTATGGCCCGATGAGTGTGAGCACCATGTAAGGCAACACCCACACCAGGTGGCTCCAAATCAAAGCCGAAGCTGTGCCATCCAGGTGCAGATGCAGCAAGGCGGCGTATTGCCCGGCCACCAGCGGCAAGGCCGGCACGATCAGCGGCAGGTACAGCAGCGCATTCAGCCGCTGAGGGCCCCACTCCAGCCAAACCAGCACCGCAAGCAAACACAGCAAACTCGCCGCCATGGCTAGCCACAAAGTCGTCCAAAACGGTGCCCAGTTAGCCTGTTGCCAACTCTCCAGTGAAAAGGCTGCGGGCAGCAACGCCGGGAAAAACCATTCCTGCGCCACCGACCAAAGTAGCAACACCGAAACCACCGCATAGCCGACCAGGAAAAGAGGCATGTGCAGCTTGAGCCAAGGTCGACTTGCAGCGGGCTTGCGCTGCCCACCAGGATAAGACTGAAGCCACTTCATGAGCCAGCCAAGACCATGCAACGCTAAAACGCCAGTCAGCAGCACGAACAGCAACATCATGGACGCCGCGCTGCCGCGTGCCTGCAACGCGGGGTCAGGGTCGGACAGCCAGCGCCAGATTAAAACAGCCAAGGTTGGCGGGTTGCCTGGCCCCAGAATAATGGCCATGTCCACCACCGACAGACCGTAAGCAAACACCGCCATCACCTGCCACTTCAAGCGCGGCATCAACTGCGGCCACAAAATCAGGCGCCAGGCTTGCGAGCGGCTGTAAGCCAACGAGCGCGCCATCACCATCTGACGGGAAACGGCCTGCTCACCCAAGACCGCCGCCAGCACCCACAGCAAAAACCAGCTTTCCTTAATGGCCAATGCCAGCGCCAAACTCAGACCATAGGGGTCTTGAACTGTCACCCAATCGGGTGGGCTGACCCATTGAGCAAAATAAGCGACGGCCCTTGCCAGCCATCCGGAGGGTGCCATCAAAAAGAAAAGTCCCACTGCAAATGCTGCATGCGGCAGCGACAAGAGCAAAGGCAAACGTCGCTGGAGCGACATCCACAAGCTACCCGGGTAGTACAGCGTGGCCAGCAAAGCTGCCATGGCGCAAGCCAGCACCGTGCCGACAACACTGGAGATCAGGGTTGATCGCAAGGCCAGCGGCCACTGGGCATCCAGCCACAGAGCCTGCCAAACCGCAGCATCCCATGCTGGACTGAGCGCCCAAAAGAGTCCCGGCAGCAAGGGGCCAAAAATCAGCAAGACCGGCAAAGCAGCCAGCCATTGCCAGGGGAGCCTTTGGCAGCTGCTAAAGGGCAGTCGCAAAGCTCGCTTTAGCGCGAGCCGTAACGCTTGAGCCACTCTGCCTCCAAGGCCTCTACCCAACTGGCGTGTGGCTCAGGCAAGGTTGGCACAGCCTCTGCCAATGCACCCGCTGCCTTTTTGCGAATCAGAACTTGTGAGGCAGGCGCAAGTTTGCTGATATCCAAAACCGTGCCGTCTCCCCAGACGGTGATATCTGCCTTTCGCGCCTGTGCCTCAGCAGAGAGCAAAAAGTTGGCAAACACCTGGGCCCCCGCCTTGGCGCGTGAGTTAACGGGGATGGCGACAAAATGAACGTTCCCGATGGTGCCGCCCGTGAAGCCAAAACTGTAAGCGCTGGCGGGCAGCTGTTTGCTTGCAATCAGATTAGCCGCCTCGTTGGGGTTGAAAGTGATCGATATTTTGAGCTCACCATCACCCAGCATGCGGTGCATCTCGGCAGCGCTGGCCGGAAACGTTTTGCCATTGCGCCACAGGCTGGGGTGTAACTGGTCCAAATAAGCCCACAGCGGCAGCGTCGCGGCGGCAAATACCGCCGGGGTGACAGGCTGTTGCAACACTGCTTTGTTGGGAGTCAACTCCAGCAGCAACTGTTTAACGAAGGTCGTGCCATGAAAGTCCGGCGGCTTGGGATAGCTCACGCTCCCGGGGCTTGCTTTAGCAAACGCCAACAAGTCGGCAGCCGAGCGCGGTGGTGTGGGCGTTTTGGCGCTATCGGCAATCAACGTGAGTTGTGCCGTGCCCCAGGGCGACTCATAGCCCTCGGTGGGCACCGAAAAATCCGTGCGCACTGGCTTGTTCAAATCCACCAGACTCCAATTGGGCAGGCTCTGTGCCCACGGGCCAAACAGCAAGCCACCGTTTTTAAGATTGCGGAAATTTTCGCCGTTGACCCACATCAGATCGACAGATCCGTCCCTGGTGCGCCCGGCAGCCATCTCAGTCTGCACCCGTTTGACCACTTCAGCGGTTTCACTGATTTTGACGTGCCTCACGTCAATGCGATAACGAGTTTTGGCTTCCTTTGCAGCCCAGGCGATGTAGGCGTTGGTCGCCTCACTGCCACCCCAGGCATTGAAATACACCGTCTGGCCCTTGGCTTCGTTTTGAATTTGAGACCAATCGGCATTGGCCCCGGTGTACACACCCAGGGTGAGTGCGATTGCAGCGAAAGTTGAAAGCTTCATGCAGAAAAAACTCCAGTCGAGACCTTAGACCTTAGGACTGCGTAACAGTTTAAGTGGGCGAATAACCGGCTGAAGCCGGGTACCAAGCCCGATGGGTTCAACAGAAATCTCAAAAGTCTGCCCCACCTGAACCTGACGCATCACTCCCAACGCAGATCTAATTTACGGTTTTGTGCAGCGCAATCGCGCAGGTAGAGATTGATCAAACTTTGGTACGGAATACCAACTTGCTCTGAAATCGTATTCTTATCGCATGCTGCGTTGAGGTCATCAAGCTACTCAACAGCCAGCTCAACTTTGCACCCAATACGTGAGGCCAATGTAATGAGCATATCGAGGCTGAACTTTTCAGTCTTACCGCTCAAAAGATCACTCACCCGGCTTTGAGCCACCCCAAAGCGTTCAGCAACTTGAGCTTGAGTCCAACCCTCGGATTGGACAATAAGGCGAACATGGTCTATCAACTCCGCTCGCATCTCCATCACCTTGGCGTGCGCTAAATCACTCACCCACCAACTCCATAGCTAACTCGCGAGGGTTATCTGTGCGTTCGCTCACATCCAGCATTTCAATGCCCAGCACTTTGCCTTCGACGTCATAGTCAAACACAACACCGGGTCGAATTTCCTCACTCTCAACCACAGTGCCTGCACGCAAGCGGATATACATGGCGTCGGCTTGCTGATCGTATTCAATTTTCATGGTGACACTCCATACTTTTCAAACTTGCTAGTTGCCACCACAGTGACTACCAACACAACGACTTCACCTTCACTGATAACTCGAAGTAACTGTTTGTTACCAGCTCTTTCAATGAAACCTTGCGACTCAATTCGGCCATGGTCGGCGGGTATTTGCCGGATAGGATTTTTAAGCGTCTCCTCAACCTCCCGCTGGCTAATGCCTCGCTCAGCCATGCGAGCCAGGGCATGTTTTGTGTAGGAGATTGTCATTTTTTAAAGTATATAACTTCTTTTATAATTTCATAAGATTCAACTCAGTACTTGCCGGGCAGCTTGATCATCCAGTTCTCACCGCAAAAAATCTGCCCCCGAAAGTCTTGCTTCATCGCTTCCACCAAACCAGCCTGTCTTTTTCATCGGACGGCCAACGAGCCACCGTAGCCTGGCAGGTAGTAGACGGTGTTTTTCATAACATCAAGGGCACACCCGCTTGCTGCGCCGCAGCCTGAAGTCGTGCGTCTAGTGTTGCGAGCGGCAGTCCTTCGCGCAGCGCCAATTCCAGATAGGCGGCGTCATAAGCTGACAGACCAAACTGGCGCGCCAAATCCAGGGTGGCGTGCAAGACTCTTTGTGCAGAGCTTGCATCCACAGCAATATCAAGGTTATCCAGCAATTCTATGAATGCTGATGCCTGCGCCAAAGTGATTTTTTCCAATCGCTGACTTTTGGCAATCACGTTGGCCGCCTCAAGTGACCACAATGAAGGCACCCTCGCTCCGGTCTCCTGCAGTTGAGCCAAAACCTTGTCGGCCAGCTCACAGCCCGATGGATTCGATTGCGGCAAGAGCCAGAGCATGGCCACCGAATTGTCTAAAACAAAACTCACGCCCGGCCGTCCTCAAGCATCTCCCGCAGATCAATGTCTGCCCCGGCGCCCAGCTCGCGCTGCGCCTGCATGAATTCACGCATCTTGGATCCGGCCAATTCGCGCCGTTGCGCCGGTGCCACCGCAGGCACAAGGCGGGCCACCGCTTGGCCGCGAACGGAAATCTCAAAAGTCTGCCCGGCCTGGACCTGACGCAGAAGGTGCGGCAGGTGGGTTTTGGCCTCATAAGAACCTATGGACTTAGGGCTTGCGGGTGGGCTGCTTGGCTTGGCTGGCATGGCAAACACTCTATGGTTGGGGTCAAGGGCTTGAGAATAGACTAGGTGAGTAGACCAGTCAACTCCCTAGGTCAATTTTTGTATATCCTGTATATACTTTGGCATCGATGGAGGAAACCACATGTTGACCCGTATCTTCAAAAGCGGAAATTCCCTGGCCGTGCGCATACCCAAAGAGCTGGTCTTTGAGGGCGGCGCACAAGACGTTGAGGTCGAGCGTGTTGGCAACACGCTGGTGCTGCGCCCTGTGGTGACAGAAACGATTGGCGACCTGAGCGATATTTTTGCGGCCTTCCCCAAAGGCTTCATGGCCGAAGGCCGTGAGTTCCATGAACAGCGTGAGCGCGATTGGGGCGGCAGCGGTTTGAAGCCCTAGGTTTTTTATGCGCTACATGCTCGACACCAACATCTGCATTTACCTGATCAACGCGCATCCGCCGCAAGTGGTTCAGCGGTTCAAGACCGCCACGTTGGGACAAGTCGTCATGTCGGTGGTCACCTACGCAGAACTTTGCCACGGTGTAGAGCGCTGCGTTGGCACAGACCGTACCCAAGCTGCCAATTCCCTTGCGCGCCTGATCGGGCGCGTGCCGGTGGTGGGCTTTGAGTCAAGTGCAGCCGAAAGCTATGGCGTGCTGGCCGTGGCGGTGCGCGACCGGCGACGCGACGCCATGGACCGCCTGATTGCCGCCCATGCGCTGAGCCTGGGCCTCACGCTGGTCACCAACAACGAGACTGACTTCCAGGACTACCCAGGCCTGAGCGTTGAAAACTGGGTTGCCGCAGCCTGACCCAACCCGTGCGAACGTCAAAAACTCCAGCAGGGCCTTGCACGGGCAGAACTCGTCCACACTAGGCTCGTGCCCGCGCCAGTGGTCTGGCACTCTCAGAGCCCGTCACAACTCAGGTTCTTCGAGGCTATCACCTCGCGTGTTAGCGCACTGAAAAACCCGCTTCAGAATTCCGCGACTTAAGTGCCACGCATTAAGCTTAAAAATCCAAACGCTATAGTCTCACCAAGATGAAGACGTGCCCATTCTGTAGCCTGCCGCAGTCTCGAGTGATTGACTCCAGCCCGCTGGGGCTGGTCATACGGGACGCATTCCCGATCTCGCCCGGGCACACCCTGATCATCCCCAAGCGCCATGTCGGCTCTTTCTTTGACCTTGAAGCCGACGAACGCGCAGAACTTCTTGCACTGCTGTGCCAGGCTAAGGTTGTCGCCGACAAAGAGTTCAGCCCTCAGGGATACAACATCGGCATCAATGACGGCGCTGCTGCCGGGCAGACAGTACCGCATTTGCATTTGCAC
>Ga0164294_10005712_pt1 | contig 10680 bp, 9 predicted proteins | sample GEODES005metaG_FD_111479 | JGI IMG/M metagenome (GOLD analysis project Ga0164294, IMG submission 111479) | Oligotrophic lake water microbial communities from Sparkling Lake, Wisconsin, USA - GEODES005 metaG | ecosystem: Environmental > Aquatic > Freshwater > Lake | place: USA: Sparkling Lake...
CGGTGTTTTTGAGGTACATGTACCGTCGGTACCGGTACCGGTGCGTCTGGCGCGCGAGTCGGTGGGTGGGTTGGTTTTGAGGGGGTTCGGTTTGTGTGGTTCGTGTGTCTGTCTCGTGTGTCCGGTTCCCCCCGGTGTTTTTGACCGTCGCTCGCCTGGATTCCTTGGAAACGCCCGTCGGCGACGCGCCTTCTCCGGCCCGCCCCGACGGGACCCCGACCCAAGAGAAAGCAGAGCATGGCGCAGCTGGTCCATGCTGCAAACTTCTTCCCTACCCACGCACCCGATGTTGATCTCGCAGACGGAAATACGCTGCGCACATATCTCGTCGGCAGCTTGGTCGTGCCTCTCGTGGCACTTGATCGTGCAAAACACGGCAACCTCGAGCTCGGCATTGGCGACGATGGTGGGGTGGACGAGACGGGATGCGCGCTGTGGCCGAGCTCAACGCTCGTCGCAAGCTTGATCTGGCGGTGCCGTAGTTTGCTGGGCTCCGTCGACGTCCTTGAGATCGGGAGTGGCACTGCCTTTTGCGGCATGGTGGCTCGGCAGTTGGCCAGAAGTGTGGTTGTCTCTGACCGCGAGCCGAGGATGCGGCAGCTGGCGTGGCGCAACGTAATGGCGCAGCACGCGCTTGCCGCACCGACCAGCGTCGCCGATTATGGCTGGGCGGAAGGCGACCCATGGCCGAAAGAGCGCTTCGGCCTCGTGGTCGCCTCGGACGTGCTGTACGGCGTTCACCAGTCATGCCGCACTTGCCCCGAGGAACTCGGGCGTTTCGTCGAGCTGCTCGAATGCTCGCTCGCTCCTGCCGGCATGATCATCATCGGGCACGTGGAGCGAAACTCGAGGGCACGCGCCGACTTGCGCAGCGCACTCGAGAGACGGTTCACAGTGCGTCAACTCGACCCGGGAGAGTGCCTGAGCGCTTCCATGTACGGGCAACCCGGGAATGCGGGCGTCCTCGGCGGGGTTGTGATGCTGTGCACACGCGCGCCGGAGGGGTCCGCTCTGATGGCAGCAGCCGCGACGGATGAGCCCGACTGCAAGCTCAGTGGCAGCGAGCAGCCGATGCCGCTACCGGCGCAGCCGCTGCCGGCACAGCCGCCGCCACCGACGCGACCGCCGACGCTGCCGCCATCCAGTGGCCGCCCTGCCGTCGCCTCAGGCGCCGAGCATCCGGTGGATCGATCGAGCGAGTGGCCGACCGAGCGACCCCTCAGTGATCGGCCGAGCGAGGCAGACATGCTCGTCTCGCGCCGTCTTGGGCTCGATGTGCGCCGGCTGCATTGGCTCGAGCCGACTCTGATTGCATCTCTGATTGCATCTCTGATTGCATCTCTGATTGCATGCTGATCGCCTCCCTCGTCGCATGCAGGTGCGCCGGCTGCTCTGGCTCGAGGCGACGCTGTGGGCACGCAGCCCCCCGGACGTGAGCCGAGATCGCGATCTGGGCCTCGATCTGCGCAAGGAGCTGCGAGGCTTTTACGAGGACGAGCAAGACCGGTGGGCGGCCATACGCCCTCCCCTCTGTGTCAACATGTACGAGATCCCGCGCTCCGGCCGGGACGTTCTCGAGAAGAATGAGTCGTATTCGATGACAACGCAGCGGCGCATGGCCGAGGACGTTGTGCGCACTCGGGCGTACACACGTTCGATCAATCGTGCGGTGGGGCGTCTTCCCGCTGGGGCGCGCGTGCTGGATGTCGGATCGGGTCCCTTTTTGCTCCTCGGCCGCATGGCCCTCCACGCAGGCGCCCAGTTTGTCGCATGCATTGAGCACTCGATGGAGTCGAACGATCTCGCGGCGGAGCTCGTGCGCCGAGAGGCATGTGCGTTCGACTGGCGCGTGCGACCGTATGAGAAGGGGGGAGGGGGTGGAGGGGCGGACCGGGGCTCCTCCTTCGCTAAGTGCACGTCCAGCCGTCGGTCGAACGATCGGCGAGATCAGCGAGATCAGCGAGATCGTCGAGATCAGCGAGATCGGCCAGACGATCGGCGAGATCGCGAGGATCGGCTGCGCCGTCGGACGGACGAAGTGGACTCCTACCATCAGATGCTCCGGCGGCTCGGCCTCGAGCTGCAGGTGAGGACTGCCGATGGCCACGGATTGCCCTGAATGCCCATTGAGTACTTCTGATGAGTGCATGCTCTCTCGATCTCGATCTCGAGCTGCAGCCGACGAAGCTCAGCTTCCTGGAGCTCAGCCTCGTCGCGGGCGCGTTGGTGGCACCTGCGGCGCTCAGCCAGCGCTCCGGCCTCGAAGACCCCAATATGGACGCGGATGAGGGCGCTTTGACGGGTGCTGATGGGGTCACGCGACCGTTGATTCAGATCGTCGTCGGCGCAGGCAATGCTCGAGGGGGCAGCGTTGGCGCGCCACAGGCTGCGAGGGTCGTCGAGCTGTATCGTGGCCTGTCGAACACGACCGCGTTGCCGGCTGGGATGGACCTGATCGTCCATGAGATCCTCGGCAATGTGGCGAGTGCGGAGGGCGTGATCAACGCCATCAACGAGCTGCGCGGGCGCGAGGGGCTCGCCGGACGTACGTGCCTTGCGCTTGGGATTCGGCCTGAGTGCTTCTGAAGGTCTCTGAGCGCATGCATTTCTCATCAGGTGCGTGCCGTGTCCTTCCCGAGGCGGCTGGCACGCTCCTCGCACCCACCAGTGCCGTCAATATGTGCATCGTTGAGCGGCTCTTGATGTTTGAGAACACTGGACGCTCGGCGCCCAAGCCTCACAAGCTCTACGCTGTGCGCGGATTCCCTGCGGAGCACATGCTCGCCGCGCCTCAGCCCATGGAGTGGCTCGAGTTCAACGAGTACATGCCACCGGTGAGCACGCGCGTCGTTACGTTTGAGACGGTCTGTGCGGGCGGCTTCGAGGGTCTACACATGCACCTGCAGGTGAGGACTGCCGATTGCCACTGACTGCCTTTGATCATCAAAGAATGCTACGGATGGCTTCGAGGCTCTGCACTTCCACGTACAGGTACAATGCGACGCGGAGAATGTGGTGGACTCGTGGCGCGAGCGTACCACATGGACGTGCACGTACGTACGCCTCCTCGAACAACCTCTCTCGCTGCCCGCCGCGGCGCTCATCGAGTGCACCTGCACCGTCGATGCGTCTACTCACTGCCCGGCCTACTCGGTAGCGGTTCGCGTGAAAAAGGACCGGGAGGCCCCGTGGGAGCACGTGACCGAATACTCGTGGGATGGGGATGGCTGATCGATTGAGATTGTGGCTGAGGCATCCCACGAAAGAGATAGCGCGTGGCATGCACGGTGCAATCCGCATGTCCTGATACCATTCTAACGGCGCGCCGTTACAAAGATGCAGCTGGACCAGATGAACAAGTTGAAGTTCGGCTGGCCCGTAACGCGGCGTTCGGTTTCGAACGCTTAATTAAGGCCGCCCCGCCCGGCGACGGTGTGTCTGCACTACATACTCCCGACTTCCCCTTCGGAAAAGGGAGGGCTCGAGGTGTCTGGAGGGGGGCGGGGGTGGGGGTGTCATCATGCACAGCGCTGTGAGATCGAACCCCGGGCCGTATGGGTCGTTATAGCAGTTATAGCAGTTGTTGCTTCACATCACAGGGGGGTTGCGAATGATCCCCGCCCCCAAGTGCTTGGAGATCGCCAGGGGGAGTTGCGGAGTTCTAGCCGCCCGATGGTCGCCTGCCTCGTTAGGACTTAGGTACCCGGTCAGGCGAGACAAAACTCAAAAGACAAACTTTCACACCGGTCCGTGTCCTTGGTGTTTTATTCAGACTCTTGACCTGTGAATGCGAATGTGGTCTTTCACACAGGGTAGTAACAGTGCCGTAGCACCGGTTGTCGCGTCCGTCGTGTTAACGTTCACAGGGTGTATAGGGTCTTCGAAGGAGGATGTCTCGACGCTTGGCTCTTGGCCATCTGCGCCGCAGTGGCGGCTTTTCCGGAAGAGGAGGACGTCGTCGTGCTGACAGCGGACAATTTTGACTCATTTATCAAACAGTCGCCGCTCGCCCTGGTAGAGTTCTACGCTCCGTGGTGTGGACATTGCAAGCAGCTCGCCCCGGCGTGGTCGAAGGCTGCGGCCAAGTCCAAGAAGCTGCCAGTGCCGGTGCCTCTGGCGAAGGTGGACGCCACCGTTGAAGAGGACCTTGCATCCAAATATGAAGTTAGCGGCTATCCGACGATCAAGCTTTTCAAGAATGGTGTGGCCGAGGACTACATTGGTCCTCGCGATGCTGATGGCATTCTCGCATATGTAGCCAAGATCAGTGGCTTCAAGTTGCAGCAGCTCAATTCGACGGAAGACCTGACGGCGCTCGCCAAGAAGAGCACGCATCCCATTGTGCTCGGCCTCTTCCGCATGCCAGTCGCCGCCTCATCCTTCTTCCAAAAGTTTTCGAAGGCAGCATTTGAGGCAACGGGCCAGCCCGTGGTCTTCGTCTACAGCGCCTCGTACGCCACGCCGCCCTTGATGCCACCGACTGTGGACGGCAAGAAGCCGCCCGTTCCGGGTCTAGTGCTCCTCGATCCGGCCGCGATATCCAGCCCGGTATCTACTCGAGGTCTCTACACGATGCCACGCAAGAAGGAGGACTTCACTCTCGATGCCAGTGAGTCGCGCCACCGTAATCGAGACTGTTCCCCTCGCTCGAGACGACGCACAATCTCAAACGAACCCGCCGCTGCTGAGAGGCGCCGCGCGCACCCGACTCTCGCTCCCGCAGTCGCCGCGTGGCTGAACTCTAACGGTGTCAAGGTCGCATTAGAGGAGAAGGAAGAGGTCGATGACCACCCCAAGGATTATAGCGAGCACGGCGATGATCACGATTCATCTCACTACGAGGACTACGACTAAGACGAGAAAGCCGGTAGAGAAGGCGCCGCACCGCGTAGGAATGGGGCACGTGACGAGCCGTTGCCGCATGTAACTAAGAGATGCACGACCGACGCAAAAGCGGACCTTAAGTTACGCGGCCCGGGCGATTTCCGATTAGCCGTCTCATTAGATTTCTAGGCATTCGTCCATTTGGCTTTGGGCAGGGGGGCTGCGCTGCGGCGTGTGGCGGTAGAGAGCGTGACGTGCGTGGAATCGGCGTGATGCCGCGGGGATCGGCCGGGCGGCGGCGCTCCGCTGGGCTGGGGCTCAGCCCTCAGGGGCGGGCGCGGCAGGAAGACAGTCGAGCCGCGGGATCGGGGAGGCGGGCGCGCGGGGGGGCGGGTAAGGGGGCGGGTAGCTATCTCCAATGTCAAACCCACAAGCGAAGTAAGTACTTTAAGTACCGATGCGAAACCGGATGCGATTACGTATGCCCACACCCATGTACACGCTACACGGATCGGTTGACATGAAAAAATAATGTGTACACACACACGAGACGAGTACTATACCGTGTGCACCCCGGGGACAGTATCGGCCTATACCGGGCTGTCGACGTTGTGCGGCGTGCATCACCTCGACCTCCAGTGCAAGTTGTTAATCAGAGCACCATGGGCCCATCGCTCGCCCCGCTGGAGGACCGGTCGCCTCGCCCGATGCCGCCGCACAAGCTCATCACGCCGACTTGTGCTGCACACCGCTCTTATCCCAGAAGATGCCTGAAGTGCCTGATTGAATGCAAATGGCCTTCATGGCCTCAGCCACGTCAGTGCCCGCCTCGTCTAGGTTGAGCTTGGCAACGTTGACGCGCTTCAGGGCAAAGCATCTTTTGAGCCCCTGAGGCAGCGTCGTCAGGAGATTGTCGTGCAGGAAGAGAGTTTCGAGCCTGGGCGGATACGGACCGCCTGGCAAGGCTTCGATCTTGTTCTCTTGCAGCTGCACACCGAGCAAGCCGGCGCAGGAGAGTAGTGAGGTCGGCACGGCCGTTAGCATGTTGCCCCAGAGGGAGAGACGCTCAAGCGAGGGCGTCGCCTCGAAGTATGCATCGGGGATCACCGAGACGCGGTTCTTGTGCATTTCAAAGATCTTGAGCGACGTGTGTGAGCTGAGCGTGGGCATCGCTTCTAACGCGTTGCCACTCAGCCGTAGCTCGGTGAGAGAGACGCAGTTCACGAGGCTGCCAAAGCGCACCAGGTTATTGTCGTACAGGTTGAGCACCGTCACCGCCGACCATTTCACGAACATCGCGTCCGTCGTCATCATCAGCTTATTCGCCGCGATGTTGACCTCCTCCAACTTGGCGAGATCGCCGATCGAGGGGGGCAGCTTCTTTATCAGGTTGTTGAAGAGATTGAGCTCGGTCAGGTTCGGAGGGAGTGTGGCCGGCAGCTCCTTGATCTTGTTGGCGAACAGCAGCAGCTTCTGCGATCAGCAAACGCGCGTTGGTGTGCGTATGAGAGTGAGGAGGGAGCAAGAGAGCAGTGCAGAATCATTGCACGGCAGCGGCCGAAAGATAGCGCGCGCACCTCGATCGACTCACTTGTGGAGAAGTCCGCGGGGATCGTGGTGAGCGCGTTGGTGCTCGCGTCAATCTCCTTGAGCGTACTCAAGGTGCTGAGCTCTGCCGGCAGCTCCTTGATCTTGTTGTTGGCACAAGTGATCTTCGACACATTCTTAGGGATCGAAGCAAACGGGAGTGAAGTGAGGTCCTGCTCCTCGACATTGTACTCGATCTCTTTATCGCCGGACTTGCTTACGGCGCATCCCATCGTTCAAAAAGCGTATAGCGCGAGAGCGGCGACCGGCGCTGCAGCGTCACTTGTACTGTACCGAAAAGGTGTCAATCCCCCAAACTTCTTCCTTCCAGAGTTGGACAAGTTGGAAATACGGGCTCTGGGACCCGCTTTCCTCGTATTGCTACCAGTTATGAATCCAGCTGTACCGTTCACGGTTGGTTTAATGGTTACATTTATCCGATCATGTTGATCATGAATACATGTGTAGGCCCTCTGGCCCTGTAGCATGCTGTAGCAGCACGAGTTTGCAGTTTCATTCTCGGACGTGAGCTCGTTTCATTCTCTTGTACCTGAACACCCTCCGCTTCGCCTCCCACCTGTTAATACTCCCAATGTTGTAGCTACGGTTAGTTTGCGAAAACCCCGCTGATACGTGATAGGTAGGACATACTAAAGTTTAGTGCGTTGAGGCACGCTCAAACTGTCGATTGTGACTGTCACTCGAGCCAGCACGGCCGGCTGCCTGCGGTCCCGGGTCGGCTGCCTGCAGTCCCGGGTCGGCTGCCTCCGAGGGTGAGGCTCTGTTGGAATCTCGCCTCGAGCTCCGGATCGGTCGCCGTCGTCCCCATCGCTGGCATGGCGAGGCCCGCGCCGTGCCCGGGGGCGTTGCCGGAGGCTCCCGTCACGGCCAACGGGGCGCGCGCCGTCACGCGCGCCGTCTCGGCGGCCGACAGAGCCCCCACAACGAGCACCGCACACTGCGTGCGGCCCGCCGCGACGCCGATGGCGCGCACGCCTGGGGGCAGCGCGACCTCCTCGACGGTCGTGCCATCGGCTTCACGCACACCACCGAGGCTCACTTCAAAGCACCGCCCGTCCAGAGTCGTGAGTACCGCCGTATCGGCGCTCGCTTGCATCGAGCACACCGCGAGGCCCTCGAGGGCCCGAAGCGGCGCCAGCGCCCCCCCAAACTGACCGCTGCACACCACCATGGCACTCGGGTCAGCAAGGGGCGCGGCGCCCGCGCAGGGGGCGTGGCCGAGGGAGATCATAATGCGTCGGCCACTGCAGCACAGGGAGCGAACTGCAAGTGGTCCGCCGCTCAGTGGCCCGCCCCGCACGGCGCGCTCGAGCTCGCTCATACTGAGGGCCCTCGCCTCTGTCACTGGGCGCGCGGCGCCCGCTGCGCCCCAGAACCTTCCCCACAGATGCACCTGCCCGTGAACGTCGATGGCGGCGCTGGTCTCGCGGCCGCAAGAGAGATGGGATAGCAGTGCCTCACGACCGCCGCTCAGGCTGCCGTGATGACACGGCGCCGCGTCGGCGTGATCGGCCACGTCGCCGCCGCCACGCCCAAGCGCCCCAAAGTCTCCAGCGCCCCACAGCACGCCACCGCCCACGACGGCGCCATTGGCGCCCACGACGGCGCCCGACGCGGCGGCGGGCAGGAGCAGAGCGCCTGCATGCTGGAATCCCGCGGTCAACAGGGCGACCAGCGCGTCCGGCGGACCAACGGGCGCGAGTCGCCGGGGGGTCCAGATGAGACCGTCGGCACCCTCCCCCTCCCCCGTCGCCTCGTCCGCCGCCTCGCCGCCGACGACACAGCTGCGGCGCGGCGCCGGCCGCCCCAGCTGCTGCCGCGCATTCTCGCCCCACCCGAAGATGTCATCAGCCCGCCTGCCGCATGCCAACGAGAAGTGCGCTCCCGCCGCGATGTGCAGCAGAGGCTCCTTGCGACCGGCGAGAGCACCGTTGGTGAGCAAGCGCGGCGCGCACGTCGCTAGCTCGCCCTGCCCAATGCCCAACTCGGCGCGTTCGTTACGCCCCCACACGATGACACGGCCGCCCTCGCTGGCGGCGGTGAGGGCGAGCACGTGAGGGCCGTCGCCGCAGGCGAGGGAGGTCACGTGATGGCGATCGAGGGCCGCGTGATGAAGCAGCGACGGCTGCGGCCCCAGCAGCTGCAGGCCCATTGCGCCGCCGCGGCCGCTGCCACTGCCGCTGCCACTGCCGCTGCCACCGAATGCATCGGAGCCCCACGCGTACACATCCCCCGCAGCGAGCAGCGCGAGGCAGTGGGCCGGCGCCGCGACCATCTGCATCAACGCCTGCCCTCGGAGCTCGAGGATCTCGTCGGGGGTACGCACGACCGCGCCCGCGGCGGCGCTTGGCAGCGTTCCCCACATGAAGGATGCCAGCGTCTCCCTTGGCTTGTCGCCGCCGTCGTCGCCGCCGTCGCCGCCGTCGCCGCCGCCGTCGCCGTCGCCGCCCGTTTCTGTCGCACTCCATCGATCGGTGGTGACGGCGATGCGTGCGCTCGCAAACGACACGTCGCACAGGGGAGACGCCCACACGCGCTCGACCACGTTCGTCGCGAGAGCGCCACCGACGCGCATCGGGCGTGCCGCGCGCCCTCCGCCGCCGCCGCCGCCGCCGCCGCCGTGGCCTAGCTGGCCGTTGGTGCCCTCCCCGAATGAATAGAGCTTGCCCCCCTGGCTGAGCGCGAGGGTGTGCGCGCGCCCACACGCGACGGCCGATAGGCCAGCGGGCTCCTCACCTTGCCACGGGCCCGCAATCTCGATGAATCTCGGGGCACCGAGGACCGGCGCCGCGCCTGCGAGCACGGAGGTCGGGCCGCAGCCTAGGAGCTCGCCTGAAGGAGTGAGGAGCATCGAGTGTGCACCGCCGCACGCGATGCTTGCGATGCCGGCTGGCGGCAGCCCGTCCACGCGGCGCGGGCTCGGGTCCGTGCCGCCGCTGCCGGCAGGCAACGGCCGGCCGAGCTGCCCCTCCGAGCCATGCCCCCAAGAAAAGACGGAGCCGCCGTCTGAGAGGGCGAGCACATGCTCGGCGCCGCAGGCAATCTGATGGATGTCGGTGGGGAGCGCGACGCGCTGCGGCGGTGGCGCGAGGTGCTCCGTCGAGAAGATCCACGAGAAGACCTCACCCTCGTCTGTGAGGAAGTGAACGCGCGACCCATCGCACGCCAGCGCCGTGCAGCCGCTCGAGATGTGGCCGATGGGCAAGGGGAGCTCGCCGGCACCCCACGCGGCCAGAAGCCCTGCGCTCGTGCCGCACACGCTCCAACCGTCGCCTGCGCCGACGCACCGCACGAATTGCGAGCGGAGGGCCAGCAGCCGCGTTGGCACCTCGACTGCATCCGTATGAGGAAGGCAGAGCGCGCCGTGCTCGTTGGCTCCCGATACGAGGACGCTCGTGCGAGCGGCGTGCGCCAGCGTGCGTTCGCGCTCACCGCCGTTCAACCGCGCCTTTGAGAGCGTGCGCTCCATGAATGAGGCGCGTGGGTGTGGCCTTGAAACAGGAAAAAGGACAGCTTTGTCCGAGAGTATGGAGCGAACATGTGTGAAAATTTTGTCTTTAGCATCGGGCTACCATCGGGGGGCTATAACTCCCTCTGGCGAGGTGCGGTGGACTAACACATCCGTGCTTCGGACCCACCGTGGCCCAACCGGCAAAACAAAACTGGATACTGGTCGACCAGGTCGCCTTGCCAGGTCGAGTTCAACCGTCCGCCTTGCCTTCCTCGGTTCCTGTTCCACAGGGACCACACCCTTACGTCTCAGCATCACACGTGAACCAGCAAGGCAGGGAATTCAAGATCTCAACTTCTTTAGTGATATTAAGCGAGCATGCGAGCTGGAGCTCGACCCGGCACCCGCCAGCGCTCAGCGGACCTCTCTCGGATTCACGATTGTCTTAAGACTACGCTAATAGGGTCGAGACCGAGTCGTGCACTGCGTACCTTCCCGCCCTGGCCCGGGTGAATTTCCAAATATTGAACGTTTGAAGTCTCAAGTCACCGGACCGCGACTGCGGACACGTTACGCTATCGCTAATAGGTATCAAGGTCGTACTTGTCCTCAAAGTAGGACTGGTCGAAGTTGGGCGCCTCAGCGCTGTCTTCGACCACCTGCTCCTCGACGACCTTGTTACTGTCATTCGCCGACGAATCCGCAGCAATGTCCGCAGCCGCCCACGCCCACGGATCCTCATCCTCCAGCGGCGCCTGCGACGCTGCCCCTTGTGGCCCCTCTGCTGACGCAGCCGC
>Ga0164294_10005713_pt1 | contig 10679 bp, 4 predicted proteins | sample GEODES005metaG_FD_111479 | JGI IMG/M metagenome (GOLD analysis project Ga0164294, IMG submission 111479) | Oligotrophic lake water microbial communities from Sparkling Lake, Wisconsin, USA - GEODES005 metaG | ecosystem: Environmental > Aquatic > Freshwater > Lake | place: USA: Sparkling Lake...
CCGCGCGCCGCCGCCGCTGCCGCTGCTCGACGCGGCGCCGGGGCTGTCCCGGCTGCGGCGCTGGCCGATCGTCGGCCGGGAAGACGAGCGGGACGCCTTGTGGGCGGCGGTGGGTCGGGCGACCGAGCGCCGGGCGCCGGCGGTGGTGTGCCTCGAGGGGCCGCCGGGCGTGGGGCGGTCGCGGCTGCTCGCCTGGCTGGTCGAGCGCGCCGCGGAGCTGGGGCTCCCGGCGGTGTTGGTGCGCGGCGGTGACCCGGTCGCGCCGCTCCCGTGGCTGGCGGCGCGGTTGCTCGGCGCTGAGAAGCCCACCCAGGCGGCGTGGGTGGCGGGCGCGGCAGATCGCCTGGTGGGGCGGGTCGATGGGCCGGCGCTCGCGGCGTTGGCGGGGGGAACGGTCGGCCCGGAGGCGGTGGTGGCGCTGCTCCGCGCGGTCGCGGCGTCCACGCGCGACGGCGCCGGGGAGGGTTCTCGGCCGCGGCCCCTGGTGATCGGGGTGGACGCGGTCGCGGCCGACCCGTCGTTGTTGGGCCTCGCGCAGGCGCTCGCGACGGTGGACGCGCCGGTGGTGGTCGCGTGTGCCACCGACGCCGACGGTCTCCCCGGGGCCCAGGCCGTGTCGGTGGCGCCGCTCGAGGTGGGGGCGCTCACCCGGCTCGCCGTCGAGCTGGGGCTCGCGCCCGAGCTCGCTGGGCGGTTGCACGATCTCGTCGGCGGGCTGCCCCGGCCGCTCGAGGGGCTGCTCGGCGCGTGGTTGGCGCGGGGCTGGCTGCAGCCGGGTCCGGCGGGCCTCGACCTCATCCCCGAGGCGCGCCCGTGGGGACCGTCCCGCGCCACCGATCCCGCGGTCGACGCCGCGCTCGCTGAGCTGCCCGAGGCCGATCGCCCGGCCCTCGAGGCGCTGGCGGCCCGTGCGCCCGTCGTGCGGGCGGCGGATTGGGTGGCGGCGACCGAAGCGTGGCCCGGCGCGGCGCTGAGCCGGGCCCGGGTCCTCGATGCCCTGCTGCGGGCGCGGCTGATCGAAGAGCGCCCCGGTGGCCTCGCCGTCCTCCACCCGGCGCTGCGCGGCGCGGTGGCCGCCGGCGCGGACGACTGGCCGGCGGTCTGTGCGGCGGCGGCGCGCACCGAGCCCGTCCTGGGCCGGCGCGGTCGGCTGTTGCTCGAGGCCGGCGAGGCCGAGGCCGCCCTCGACGCCCTGCTCGAAGCCGCCCAATCCACGGCGCGGGGGGCGGGTTATCCCGCGGGGCTGGCGGTGCTCGACGACGCAGAGCGGGCGGCGGTCTCGGCGGGTGTTCCCGAGGAAGACCCGCGGCGCGGACGCCTCTTGCTGCTGCGCGCGCGCCTCACTGCGGGCGTCGATCGCGCCGCAGCCGAAGCGCGGGCCGAGGCGGCGGTCGCGTGGGCCCGCGGCCGGGACCCCACCCTGGAAGCGGCGGCGGCGGTCACGCTCGGCTTGTTGTGTGGACGACGCGGGGATCTCCGGTCGGCCGAGGGTCACTTTCGCCGGGCGATCGCGTGTGTGGAGGGGCGCGCCGGCGCGCCGGGCATCGACGAGACCGTCGGCGCCGCCTGGCAGGGGGCCAGCCGCGTCTGTGCGGCCCTCGGCGATCGGCGCGAGGCGGTGGTGTGTGCCCACCGGGCCATCGAGGCCTATGCGCGCGCGGGAAACGCCTTCGCGGCCACGCGCGCGGCGATCTACGCCGCCCTCGACGGTTCGCTGTGGGTCGAGGCGCGGGCGGCGGTGGCGGAGGCCCTCGCGATGGCCCACGCCCGGGGCGATCGGGTCGGACAGGCGCTCGTGTGGGACGCCGCGGCTGAGGTCGCGCGGGCGTCGGGCGATCTGCCGGGCGCGGTCGACGCCCTCCGCCGGGTGATCGCGCTGCGCGATGCGCTCGGGGATGTGAGTCAGCCGATGCCGCAGATCCAGCTGGCGTTGGTGTACCTGCTGCAGCGCGCCGGCGCGCAGGCCCGCGCCGAGCTGCGCGCGCTCGACGGGCGTCCCCCCACCGAGCCCGTGGTCCGCGAGACCTGGCATCTGGTGGGGGCGGCGGTGGGCGCCGAAGGGGCCGAGTGGGGGGAGGTGACCCGGCACCTCGACGGGCTGGTCCCGCTGCGGCGGCAGCTGCAGGGCGCGCAGCCGGAGGGGCTGTGGTGCCTACGGATCGTGGCCCACCGGGCCCGCGGAGGGGGCCGCGACGATCTGGCGGAGCGGGCCGACGAGTTCGCCTTGGACTACCGGTCGCGCGGCCGCCCCCGGTGATCTCGGTCGGGCGTTCTCCCCTTGCTCAGCGTCAGGGCTTCCAGTAGAATTCAAGGGCGGGCGAGGTGGGTGCGGATGGAGCGGTCGACCGACGAGTCCGAAGCCAGCGGTGCCGCCTTCGACACCGAGCTGCGGCGCTTCGCCCAGCGGCGCGGGGTGCTGCCGGAGCGTCTCGCCGGCTTGATCGCGCTGAGCCGCGCCGCGGGCGGGGCGTCCCGTCCGGTCGGCGCTCGGTCGGGCGATGTCTTCCTGCTGCCCGCCACGCCGGGGGCCACGCTGGTCCCCGGCCACGAGCGCTACGAAGACCTCGGGCTCATCGGTCGGGGGGGCACGGCGGAGGTGCGCCGGGTGCGGGACCGGGTGCTCGACCGCGTGCCCGCGATGAAGGTGGTGCACGCGGCGCTCTGCGCCCGCCCCGACCAGGTGGTGCGGTTTGTCGAAGAAGCCCGCGCCACCGCGCGGCTCCAGCATCCGGGCATCGCGTCGGTGCACGACCTGGGGCGCCTGCCGGACGGGCGGCTGTGGTTCACGATGCAGGAGATCCGCGGTCGGAGCCTCCGCACGCACATCGCGGCCTTCTTTCGCCGTGCGCCGCCGGGCGTGGGGCCGCGGGTCGCCACGGCGGACTTCCGTCGGCTGCTGCAGGTGGTCCAACGTGCCGCGGAAGCGCTCGCGTATGCCCACGAACGCGGGGTGGTTCATCGGGACGTGAAGCCGAGCAACATCATGCACGGCGAGCACGGCGAGGTGCTGGTGGTGGACTGGGGGCTCGCCCGCATCGTGAGCGGGTGGGGGTCCCTCCCGCCGACGCCGTCGCCCTTTGCCCTCGGTCTCCCAGGCGATGCGCTCTCGTTTGACCCCCACCAGACGGTCGACGCGGTCCTGGCGGGCACCCCCAGCTATATGTCGCCCGAGCAGGCCAACGGCGAAAACCATCGGATTGATGCTCGAACCGACGTGTACGCCCTCGGGGTCGTCCTGTACGAGCTCCTGTCGGGGGAGATGCCGTACCGGGGTGGATCGGGCGAAGAGATCTTGGAGGCGGTCCGCGAGAGCGCGCCGCCGCCGGTCGCGTGGGCCTGGTCGAAGGGGGGCGAGGCCATCGGCCAGGGCGACATCACCTTGCCGTTTCAGCTCGCCGCGGCCTGTGACAAGGCGATGGCCCGCGAGCCGACGGCGCGCTTTCCCCACGCGGGCGCGCTCGCGGCGGAGATCCAGTCCTGGCTCGACGGTTCGCGGCAGCGGGAGCAGGCGCTGCGGATCTTGCAAGAGGTCGATCGCACCACGGCGGCCGCCGCGCAGTACCGAGCGTGGGCGGCGGCACTTCAGGAAGAGGGGGAGGGCCGTCTGGCGGCGCTGTCCCCGCTCGCGCCCGATACCGAGAAGGCCCCGGCGTGGGCGATCCTCGACGAGGCCAACGCGATGCGACGGGAGGCCGAGCTGTCGGATCTTACCGCGGATCAGCACCGGGCGGGTGCGTTGCAGGTCGCGCCTGGCCTGCCCGAGGCGCATGCCGCCTTCGTGCTGCGTCACCTCGAGCGGCACCAGCTGGCGGAGTCGCGCCGCGACCTCGCCACCGCACAGCGGGAAGAGGCGCAGCTGCGCACCCACCTCCGCGGCTTGGCGGCGGACCACCCCGTCCGCGTGCGGGCGTCGGCCTGGCTGCAGGGCGACGGCTGGCTCACCCTGGTCAGCGATCCGCCCGGCGCCGAGGTGTCGCTGCTGCAGCTCACCCCGCACCGCCGTCGCCTGGTCGCCACCCCCGTGCGTTCGCTGGGAAAGACGCCGCTGAACTCGGTTCGGCTCCCGGCGGGCAGCTATGTGTGCGTGCTGACCCGGGAGGGGTGCGCGCCGGTCCACTACCCCGTGTCGATCGGTCGCCAGGTCCACTGGGACGGGGTGCCGCCTGGTGCGAACGCGCCGCAGCCGATCGCCCTGCCACCGCTGGGCGCGCTCGGTCCCGACGATGTCTACCTCCCGGCCGGCTGGTGTTCGGTGGGCGGCGATCCGAGCGCCTTCAACGGCGCGCCGGCGCGGCGGGTCTGGGTAGACGCCTGGGTCATGCGCCGCTTTCCGGTCACCCACCGGGCCTATCTCGAGGCGCTGAACGCGTGGGTCGCGTCGGGTCGACGGGACGAGGCGCTGGCGGCGGCGCCGCGCGAGCGATCGGCGATAGAGGGCGTTCCTGGCGCGCTCCTGTACCGCTTCGACGGCGCGCGCTTCCAGCTCGGCACCGACGGCGACGGCCAGCCGTGGCAGCCGACGTGGCCGGTGACGATGGTCGACTGGGCGGGGGCGCAGGCCTTCGCCGCCTGGGAGTCGGCGCGCACCGGGACGCGCTGGGGGCTGCCGCCGGAGCTCGTGTGGGAGAAGGCCGGCCGCGGGGTCGACGGGCGCTGGTACCCGTGGGGGGATGTCGCGGACCCGACCTGGGCCTGCTTGCGCGAGAGCCATGTCGGTCGGCCGTCGCCGGCGCCGATCGACGCCTTCCCGGTCGACGAGAGCGTCTACGGGGTGCGCGGCCTGGCGGGGAATGTGCGCGACTGGTGCGCGGACCCCTTCCGGCAGGACGGGCCTGCGGTGGTCGACGGACGCGCTGTGGTGCAGGATCTCGGCGCCGATCGCGACGCCCAGCGGGTGATCCGCGGCAGCGGCTGGGGAGGCTCGCTGGAGGGTGCGCGGCTCGCGTCGCGGGACGCCGGTCCGCCGACGCTGCGGCTCGGCGGCGTGGGCTTCCGGCTCGCGCGCCCGTACCGCTGAGCCGCCCTCCCGCGGTGGTCCGGCGCGCGATACCTGCGGACGCCTCGGAGGCCGTGTCCATGGCTCGCACCCGCTTCGCCCCCTCACCCACCGGCTCGCTGCACGTCGGCGGGGCCCGCACCGCGCTCTACTGCCTGCTCTGGGCCCGCCGGACCGGGAGCCCGTTCCTGCTCCGCATCGAGGACACCGACCAGGTCCGGTCGACCGACGAAGCCGCCCGCGGCATCGTCCGCGACCTGCAGTGGCTGGGGCTGCTGTGGGACGAGGGCCCGGAGGTCGGCGGTCCGGCGGGGCCATACTTCCAGTCGCAGCGGCTCGCGATCTACGACCGCTACGTCGACGCGCTGCTGGCGTCGGGCCACGCGTACGAGGCCTGGGAAGACAAGTCCGAGCTCGAGGCCCTGCGCGTCGCCGCCGAAGCCCGCAAGGAGACCTTCCGCTACACGCGGCGGGCCTACACGGCCGACGAGGTGGCGGGCTGGCGGGCGGCAGGCCGGGCGCCGGTGGTCCGCCTGGCGGCCCCGACCCACGCGGTCACCGTCCCCGACGTCGTGCTGGGCGACGTGACCGTCGCGGCCGACCACCTCGACGACATCGTCATCCGCAAGGCCGACGGCTTCCCGACCTACCACTTCGCCGTGGTGGTCGACGACCACTTGATGGGGGTCGACCTCATCTTGCGCGGCCAAGAGCACCTGATGAACACCCACAAGCACGAGGGCATCTACGAGGCCCTCGGCTGGCGCCACCCGGGTGTGGGGCATTTGCCGCTGATCTTCAACCCCGCCGGCGCCAAGATGAGCAAGCGCGACAAGGCGAAGGTCGCGCGGGAGGCGGCCAAGGCCCGCGCCAAGGCCGAGCAGCACGGCGACGACTGGCGGTGGCTGGCGGTGTCGACCGGCTACTCGGCCGCCGAGATCCAGGCGTTCGCAGACAAGAAGAGCGACGGGGTCGCGATCGCCGAGGCGATCGCCAAGGCGCTCGGGGTCGCCCTGCCGCTGATCGAGGTCCAGGACTACCGGAAGGCCGGCTATGTGCCGGAGGCCCTGCTGAACTACCTGCTGCTCCTCGGCTGGAACCCGGGGAACGACCGCGAGTTCTACGCCGTGGACGAGATGGTCGCCGAGTTCGACCTGTCGCGCATCAACAAGACCAGCGCGCGCTTCGACCCGGCCAAGGTCCAGTGGATGAACGGTGAGTACCTGAAGCGGCTGCCGCTCGACGCCCTGCTCGCCCGCCACGACCAGTACCTCGAGGTGCGCCCCGATTCGCCGCTCGGCGCGCTGGATCGGGACCGCCGCGCCAGCGTCCTGTCGCTGTGGCGGGAGCGGTGCGCGACCTTCGCCGAGATCGACGCCGCGGCGCGCTTCTTGTTCCACCGCCCGCTCGGCTACGACCCCAAGGCGGCCGCCAAGCACTTCGCGGACGGCGGCCTCGACCGCCTCACCACCGCCGCGACCGCCTTCGCCGACGTCGCGTGGGAGGCCCGCGCGCTGGAGGCGGCGCTGCTGCCGTGGACCGACGGCACCCCGGCGGGCATGGGTCGGTTCGCGCAGCCGTTGCGGGTGGCGATCACCGGAACGGCCGTCTCGCCGCCGATCTTCGACGTGCTGGCGTGGCTCGGGCGCGACGAGGTGCTCGCCCGGATCGCCGCCGCGCAGGCGTCGCAGACGCGCTGAGCGGAGTGCGTGCCGCCTCCCGAGCGGCTACAGTGGGGCATCGCCGAGAGGGACGCGTGTACCACCTGCTGCTGTCGTGGATGTTGGCCTGCAACGGAGACAAGGACGCGGAAGACACCGCGACCGACGGCGACGCCGACACCGATGCCGATGCGGACACCGACACGGACACCGACACCGACGCGGACACCGACGCGGACGCCGACGTCTTCCAGGTGGTCGGCGAGGGCCTGCCGAACGCCGTGATGAGCGTGTGGATGTCGTCGACGTCGGATGTGTGGTTGGTGGGCGCCGACGGCGGCACCGACCCTGCCGGCCCGATGGTCGCGCACTACGACGGCACGGCGTGGTCCGATGTCGATCCGCCGATGACCGGCAAGCTGCAGTGGGTCTGGTCGGACGGGGCCGACACCGTGGTCATGGTCGGCGCGGGCGCCCAGGTGCTCACGCACCGGATCGCCGCCGACACCTGGGAGGTCACCGCGATCGGCGACCCCCGCTACACCCTCTGGGGCGTGTGGGGCGCCAGCGCCGACGACCTGTGGGCCGTCGCCGGGGACTCCTTCGGCAACCTCAACGGGGCCATCTTCCACTTCGACGGGACCGCCTGGACCTTGGCGTATGACGCGCCGACCGACAAGATCTACCAGATCTTCAAGGTGTGGGGCGCGGCTGCGGACGATGTGTGGGCCGTCGGAAACAATGGCTTCCTCGCTCACTACGACGGGACGGCCTGGTCGAAGGTCGCGTCGCCGAGCAGCTCGGCCACGATGTTCACCGTCCACGGCGCCGGCGCCGACCAGGTGTACGCGGCGGGCGGCTTCGCCAACGCGACGATCTGGGCCTACGACGGGACGGTCTGGCAGGACAACTCGCCGCCCCCGCAGTCCATTCCGCCGAAGATGACCGGCGTCTTCGCCCACCCCACCCACGGCGCCGTGACCTGCGGCAATATGGGGTCCGTGTGGTGGCGGGACGACGCGACCGGCGAGTGGGCCCCCGACCCGCGCCCGCCGGTCACCACCTGGAACTTCCACGCCTGCTGGATCGACGAGGCCGGCGGCGTGTGGGCGGTCGGCGGCAACATCGACAGCCCCGCCCTCGACAACGGCGTGGTGATCTACGGCGGACCGGAGACCATCGCGCCGCTGTGAGCCGACCGGCCCGCGGGGCCGGCGCCGACGGTCAGAAGGTCTCGAGCCAGGCCGCGAGCGCCTGGATCTGCGCGGCGTCGAGCCCAGACAGGTCGCCGTGCTGCGCGCCGCCGGTGCAGGCGTCCTCGCCGGTCAGGCGCGCCTCGATCGAGGTGGCGCAGCCGTCGTGCATCCAGGCGCTCCGCATCCCGAGGCCGACCAGCGCGGGGGTCTTGGCGAGCTCGCCGGCGCGCACCGAGACGACCTGGTTGTCGGTCCCGAGCGGACCGGCGTGGCAGCCGTCGCAGCCCTGGGCGTAGAAGGTGGCTTCGCCCTGGGCGAGGATCGCCGGGGCCGCTCCGGGCGCGCGGCGCACCGGGCGGAGGTCGTGCAGCCAGGCGAACAGCTCGGTGGTCGTCCGCGCGCTGACCTCGCTGCCGCCCATGCCGGCGACGAAGGTGGACCGCATCAGGTCGCCCGGCAGGGGCAGCTCGCCCATCCAGTGGTAGGGCGCGCGGTCGAGCAGGTCGCCGGCGAGCGGGAGGGTGCGCCGGCGACCGGCCTCGGCCGTCCCCGACACGCCGTCGAGGAAGGTCCAGACGTTGCCGTCGTCCTGGCCCTCGGGGTGGCAGGAGGCGCAGGCCACGCCCGCGCCGGCGTCGCGGTGAAACATCGGGAAGGGGGCGTCGGGGGCGTGATCGGCCTCGCCCGACGTCCACAGGACCCGCGCACCGCCGGCCCCGCGCCGGACCGCGGCCGCGCCCTGCGTCTGCACCCAGGGCTCGTCGGCCAGCAGCACGACGCTCGATGCGAGCGCCTCGCCCGGCAGCGCGACCGAGGTCGGCGTGATGCAGCTCACGCTGGGATCCGCCAGATTCTCAGTGACCTCGAGCAGCTCGCCGCTGCCCGCTCCGCCGCCCCCGCCGTTGGCGACCCAGAGGGTCCCGTCGGCGGCGATGTCGAAGTCGACCGGGACCACGGCCCCGTCGACGAAGCCCCACGGCTCTTCGAAGCCGGCGTCGTCGATCCGCCCGATGGCGGCGACATGGGTGCCGGTCCCGCAGGAGGTATCGCCCCCGCCGTAGGGGCTGTCGTCGCTGTTAAACGGGTTGGTGTCGGGCCCGATGGGCTCGGTGCTGGTCTCGTCGTAGAGCGCCAGCACGCCCTTGGCGGTGTCGCGCATCCGCCAGACCATGCGCGCGTTGCGGCCCAGCGAGATCACGTCGGTGACGGCGAGCGTGGTCGGGTCGACCGTCAGCACCTCGCCGAAGCGGAAGCGCGAGACCAGCAGCGCGTCGGCGCGCGCCACCACGTCGCGGAGGTCGGCGTCGAGCCGCGCCGCTTGCACGATCGCGCCGGTGTCGTCGAGCAGTACGAGCTCGCCGCCGGCGCAGGCGACCGCGAGGCGATCGCCGGTGCGGGCGAGGCCGCGGGGCTCGGGGCAGACGGTGGTGCGGCGGGTGACCTGCAGCAGCGCGAGGTCGATCTCGACCACGGCGCCGGGCCCCCGCAGGGTCACCCAGGCGCGGTCCCCCTCGACGGCGATGCGGAACGGGCGGTCGCCGCCCGACAGGGGGATCGCGATCGCGGGGCCGCTCTCGGGCACCCGCACCAGCCGGTCGCCGTCGGGGTCGGCGGCCAACACCCCGCCGAGGCCGGGCAGCGCCACCATCGTCCCGCCCAACAGCGGCACGCTCACCATCGGCTGCGCCGTGAAGGCGGTGGGATCGAAGGCGGGCGCGCTGGGCGTCGCCGGCGCCGCGTTCGGTTCAGGGGTCGGCGCCACCGTGTCAGGAACCGCCTCGTGGACCGAGCACGCCAGGAACAACCACGTGATCATGTTGACCCCCTGGGCGGGACGATAGCAGCGGTTTGTTGCGCTGTCACCGAAACGCGTGGCGCTGCGGCCACGGCCTCCCGCGGATCGGCCGGCAGCCGCAGATCGGATGCCATCGGCGGCGGTCGCTACCGCGATCGGCGCGACCGCACGACCAGCTTGCCGAGCTCGACCGTCGACACGGGCACCAGCGCCAGCGCGAAGGCCAGCCCGAACTGGCGCGGGGCGAGGGGCACCAGGTCGAACAGCGACTGGGTCCACGGGAGCGCGTGCAGCAGCAGCTGGGTCGTCCCGGTGACCGCGACCACCGCGAGCAGGGTGGCGTTCGTGAACGCGCCGACCTCCCAGAACAGCCGCGTGGGGCTCCGGGCGGCGAACGACCGCAGCAGCTCGGTGAAGACCAGCGTCGCGAAGGCCAGCGTGCGGGCTTCGGCGACGCCGACCCGCGGCAGGGCGACCGCGTACACGCCGAGGGTCACCGCCGCGTCCAGGACGCCGAAGGCGCCGATCTGCGCCCACTCGACCCGCCGGAGCAGCGGCTCGGTCGTCGGGCGCGGGGGCCGGGAGAGCGCGTCGGCGGGGGCGGGATCCATGCCGAGGGCGAGCGCGGGCAGGCCGTCGGTGACGAGGTTGACCCACAGGATGTGCAGCGGCAGCAGCGGGACCGGCAGGCCGAGCAGCGACGCGCCGAGGACGAGGAGCAGCTCGCCGAGGTTCCCGCCGAGCAGGTAGACGACGGTCTTTCGGATGTTCTCCCAGATGCCGCGTCCTTCGCGGATCGCATGGACGATGCTGGCGAAGTTGTCGTCGGCGAGCACCATGTCCGCCGCCTCGCGGGTGACCTCGGTGCCGGCCACCCCCATCGCGATGCCGATGTGCGCCTCGCGCAGGGCGGGCGCGTCGTTCACGCCGTCGCCGGTCATCGCGACGATGGCGCCGCGCTCCTTCCAGGCGCGCACGATCCGCAGCTTCTCCTCGGGGGTGACGCGCGCGTGCACCCGGTCGGCGGGGTC
>Ga0164294_10005715_pt1 | contig 10678 bp, 13 predicted proteins | sample GEODES005metaG_FD_111479 | JGI IMG/M metagenome (GOLD analysis project Ga0164294, IMG submission 111479) | Oligotrophic lake water microbial communities from Sparkling Lake, Wisconsin, USA - GEODES005 metaG | ecosystem: Environmental > Aquatic > Freshwater > Lake | place: USA: Sparkling Lake...
CACCCGATGGTCCACGGCGGCCTGCTCGCGGTGCGTGACGACGCCGCGCATGCCGCGGCGATGGCGGAACACGGGATCGGCGCGATCGATCTTGTCGTGGTCAACCTCTATCCCTTCGCGCAGACCGTCGCCAAGGGCGCGGAGCGCGACGGGATCATCGAGAACATCGACATCGGCGGGCCGTCGATGGTGCGGTCGGCGGCGAAGAACCACGCCTTCGTCGCGATCGTCACCGATCCGGCCGACTATGTGACGATCGCGCGGGGCGAGACCACGCTCGACGAACGCAAGGCGCTGGCGGCCAAGGCGTTCGCCGCGACCGCGACGTACGATTCGATGATCGCGAGCTGGTTCGCCGTCGCCGACCAGGGCGAACGCTTCCCGCAAACGCTGCCGCTGGTCCTGACGCGCGCTGGCGAGGACCTGCGCTATGGCGAGAACCCGCACCAGGCGGCGGCCTTCTACGCCGCCACCGACCCCGCCACGCGCGGGATCGGCCAGGCGCGTCAAGTGCAGGGCAAGGCGCTGAGCTACAACAATCTCAACGACGCCGATGCCGCGCTCGAACTGATCGCCGAATTTCGCAACGCCGACCCGACCTGCGTCATCGTCAAGCACGCCAATCCCTGCGGCGTCGCCACCGCATCGACGCTGGCCGAAGCATACGAAGCGGCGTTCGCCTGCGACACGGTGTCGGCGTTCGGCGGCATCATCGCGGTCAACCGCCCGCTCGACGTGGCAACGGCGCGAGCGATCACCGGCATCTTCACCGAAGTCGTCGTCGCGCCCGGCGCCGATGCCGAAGCGGTCGAACTGTTCGCCGCGAAGAAGAACCTTCGCCTGTTGCTGATCGGCGAACTGCCCGATCCGCGCCGGCCCGGCCTGTCGGCGAAATCGATCACCGGCGGGTGGCTGATCCAGGACCGCGACGACGGATCGATCGACGAAGACGCGCTGCGGGTCGTGACCAAGCGCCAGCCGACGCCGCAGGAATTCGCCGATTGCCGCTTCGCCTGGATCGTCGCCAAGCACGTCAAGTCGAACGCGATCGTCTACGCCAAGGACGGGGCGACCGCGGGCGTCGGCGCGGGACAGATGAATCGCCTGGAAAGCGCGCGGATCGCCGCGTGGAAGGCCAAGGACGCCGCCGACAAGGCCGGCTGGGCCGAACCGCACACGATCGGCTCGGCCGTCGCGTCCGACGCTTTCTTCCCGTTTGCCGATGGTTTGCTCGCCGCGGTGGAAGCCGGGGCCACGGCCGTCATTCAGCCGGGCGGCTCGATCCGTGACGAAGAGGTGATCGCCGCCGCCGACGCGGCGGGGCTGGCGATGATCTTCACCGGGATGCGCCATTTCCGCCATTAGAGTTTGATCGATCCGCCTTGAAGCACGGTCTGCGCGCCGGCGAAGGCGGGAGCTCTTGGCTACGATCCTTGCAGCAGGAATCCCAGCTCCGGGTCGGCCAGCCCGCTTGCGCGCCGCGCCGCGCGCCGTGCGAATGCCAGCGTGCATTTCTTTCGCCCCGCCGCGCTCAACGGATGCGTCGCCGCCTCGCGCAGGATCGCGGCATCGTAGCGGTCGGCGATCATCACGCCCGACCGTTCCGGCAGGAACGCCTCGCCGTGCAGCGGGCCATGGTCGAACCCCGCCGGCACGGCCCAGAAGAATCGGTCGCAATGGTCGAGATAGTCGAACCACTTGCCGTCGCCGAGCAGATCGGCGCGCGACACCTTGATTTCGACGATGACGATCTGGCCGCGTGCGTCGATCGCCATGATGTCCGCCCGCCGTCCACCGTCGAGCGCGACTTCGGTCATTGCCGCCAGATCGTGGCGCGCCAGCATGCGAATGACGCCGCGCGCGACATCCTTCGCACACAGCGCTTCATCGCCGACCGGCGGACAACGGGGGGATGCGTCGAGCACCCCCCGGTTTTAGAACATTACACGAACGCTGCAAGCCCGCTTAGCGGAAGAACACATGGTTCCCGATGGTCGCGACGCGCGCACGGTTCCAGCCCGGTGCGACTCGGCGCGCATGGAAATACAGCGCCTTCGACGCCGGACTGTCCCAGGCGTCGGCCAAAGCGATCTTCGCGATCGCGGTCGCGGTGCGATATTGCGCGTTGGCGCCGACATCGGGGATCCGCCCGCCACGCACGAACGAGAATTGGCCCGGCTGCTTCACGACCGAGCAGATCGAGGTCGGGAACCGGCCCGACGTGCTGCGGTTGATGACGACTTCAGCGACCGCGAGCTGACCCGACAGAGGTTCGCCCTTCGATTCGAAATAGACCGCGCCAGCAAGGCACTGGAGTTCGGAATCCATCGTGCCGGGCGTGTCCTGCGCCGCAACGGCCGCCGCAAGACTGGCGTACGCAAGGCCGGGGGCGCCAGTGGGGGCCGTCGCGACCGAAACTTCGTCCGGCGCGGCGTCGGTCGCCGGCTTCAGCGTGCCGACGGGAACCGGAACGGTGTCCGGGAGGTTGTCGATAGCGGGAATGACGGTGATCGCAGCGGCAACCGGCATGCGAGTCAGGTCCCAGGCTTTACTGGGGCTGCTCATGCCGAGCAACGCGAACAGGGTAACGGCAATCGCCACGGGACCCGTGACGCGAGTATTAGACGACATTCAACTGGCTTAAGTGCGGTTGGCGTGCGGACTCGGTCGTGTTGCAGGACCGTGCCGGACTAACCCCCCGACTGCGTAATCATCAGGGATCGCACCCCACAACGACACAACGCGAACGATAGTGACGCTGCTGTGGATTGTGCAGTGCAGCAAGTCAATCCGCGAGGATCGTTTCAGCGACGAATCGTTCTGCCCCTGCGATATCTACCTCTACCACCCATAGATCCGGGTCGTTTGCGCGACGCCGTATCCAGTAGTCGGCGACCGCTTGCGACTCGCCCGCGGGGCCGGATGGGATCAGTGCGGTACGGCCGTCGGGCCCTATCCCCCGCTCCAGGACGCGCGGATTCTCGCCACGGTGCTGCGCCACGATCAGGATGGCGCCAGCGGTCGCATCGCCCTTCGCCAGCACCGTGACCGCGCCGCCTTCGGCGTTGCCGCGCCGGACCAGCGCGTTGACCAGCGCGTTGCTGGCGAGCCGCGCGCTCAGCCCGAATATCCCGGCAGGCCGGCGAGCGGAATCGACGATCGCATGAAGGTGCCCGTCCCCCGTGCCGCTTCGTCGCCATCGGCATCGATCAGCCGCGCTTCGCCGACGAACACGCGGCGTTGGCCGCTGATCCAGCGGCCTTCGGCAACCACCGGTCCCGCCTTCAGCGGACGCGTGAACAACAGGTTGAACGCCGTCGTCAGCAGGAAGCGGTCGGTGACCAGGCTGTTGCACGCGTAGAAGGCGGCATCGTCGAGCATCTTGAAATAGCTCGTCCCGTGCGCCGCCCCGCCGGCATGATAATGCGCCCGTTCGATCGTGAAGCTGATCCGTGCGATTCCCGCCTCGACGATTTCGAGACGCGAATCGAACAAATCGTTGATCGGCGCCGCGGCATAAAGCGATTCGAGTGCGCGGTAATGCGCCGCCGCCCCCGCGTCAGGCGGCATCGCGCGCCTCGTCGCGGGCGAGCAGGACGTACATCGCATCCTTCGATTCGGCACCGCGCAGCTTGGCGACGAACTGGCCATCGCGCAGCGCGCGCGACACGCGGGCCAGTGCCTTCAAATGATCAGCGCCAGCATCGACCGGCGAGAACAAGGCGACGACCAGATCGACCGGCAGTTCGTCGACCGCGCCGACATCGATCGGCTTGGCCAGCGTCGCCACCACCCCACGGATGGCGTCGATGCCGCCGATCCGCGCGTGCGGGATCGCGACGCCGCCGCCGAAACCGGTCGAGCCGAGCTTCTCCCGCTCGGCCAAGGCGTCGGCTGCCGCCTTGGCGTCAACGCCATAAGCGGCGGCGGCAAGCTGGCCGAGTTGTTGAAACAGAGCCTTCTTGCTCACCGCCGCCATTCCCTCGGCAACCGCTTCGGGCCGGATCAGGTCCGACAGATCGTTGGTCATGGCCGCGCCGTATCAGCTCGCGCGCTGCGGTTCGACCCAGCCGATCGTCCCGTCACCACGGCGATAGACCATGTTGTACGCGCCGGTCCCCGCGTTGCGGAACATCAGCGCCTGGGTGTTGCGCAGATCTAACATCATCACCGCGTCGCCGACGCTCGCGTCGGGCACGTCGACTCGCGTTTCAGCGATGATCAGCGGTGCGTCGGCGGGATCGTCGTCGGTCGATTCCTGGAACAGCGTATAGCCGGCATTGTCGTACCCGTTGGCTTCGCCGCCGTCGGTGCTTTCGACGCCCTTGTGATCCTTCAACCGGCGCATGTAGCGGCGCAGCTGCGTCTCGATCTTGTCCGCCGCGCCGACGAACGCGCCCGGCGCATCGTAACCGTCGTTGCGCGCCTTCAGCACCAGCCCGCGCATGACGTGCGCGACGACGTCGCAGGTGAAGCCGGCGTCGTGCGGCCCCTTGCCGAACGTCACTTGGGCGGAAATCGCCCGCGCGAAATATTTGTCCGCAATCCCTTGGAGACGATCCTGGACTTGGCTCTGCAAGGCATCGCCGGTTTCGACCTGATGTCCAGAGACACGGATTTCCATTGTCATTCTCCATTCTTGGCCGGGCCGGCGCTGCTACGCTCGGCCGCGAGCAGACGTCAACCGGACGCCTCGGCCCCCCAAAGCGGATTCTTCAACTTGGCGACGAACGCGGCATGGCGCACAAGTTCGTCGTCGCTGGGTACGAACAGACGCATCGGCCGCGGCTGCGCCGCGCGCGAGTCCGCGCCGAGCACCGGGACGACGACATCCTCCTCGCTCACCAGCGTAAGCCCGATCTGCCGACCGCCGGTCAATTCGACGTACACCTGGCAAAGCAATTGCGCGTCGAGCAACGCACCGTGCAGCACGCGGTGGCTGCGGTCGATGCCGTAGCGGGTGCACAGCGCGTCGAGCGAATGCTTGGCGCCGGGGTGCCGCTGGCGAGCCATCGCGACGGTATCGATCATGCGTTCCAGCGAGATGATCTCGCGGCCCAGCTTCTTGAGTTCGCCGTTCAGGAAGCCGAAGTCGAACGTCGCATTGTGCGCGACCAGCATCGCGTCACCGATGAACGCCAGCAGTTCCTCGACCTTTTCGTGGAACCGCGGCTTGTCCGACAGGAAGGCATCCGACAGGCCGTGAATGCGCTGCGCTTCGGCGGGCATCGGCCGTTCAGGATGGAAATAAGCATGAAAGGTGCGGCCGGTCTCGACCCGGTTGATCATCTCGACGCAGCCGATTTCGACGAGGCGGTCCCCCGCGGAAAAGGAGAGGCCGGTCGTCTCGGTATCGAAAATGATCTCACGCATTGATCCCGTTATCGGTCTTGGCTCGCGCTGACGCAAGCGATGACCTTACGCACGGCATCGCGGGTTCGATCCATCGGGCAATCGGTCGGCACGACGAAATCCGCCCGTGCGCGCTTGTCGGCATCGGGCATCTGGCGTGCGAGAATATCGGTGAGGCGTGCCCTGGTCATGCCGGGCCGCGCCAGCACGCGCGCGGTCTGCGTCGCTTTGTCGGCGGACACCACCACCGTTACATCGACATGGCGGTCACCGCCGGTTTCGAACAGCAGGGGGATGTCGAACACGACCATGGCGTCGTCGGCGTGCTGCGCCAGGAACGCCGCGCGTTCGGCGCCGACGGCGGGATGGACGATCGCTTCGAGCCGTTTCAACGCGTCGGGATTGCCGAACACGCGCGCGCCCAGCACGGCGCGGTCGACGCCATCGGGGCCCGTCGTGCCGGGAAATGCCGCTTCGATTGCGGGGAGCAGCGGCCCGCCCGGCCCCTGCAGCCGGCGCACCGCGGCGTCGGCATCGAACATCGCGATCCCTTCGTCGACGAACATCTGCGCCACGGTCGATTTGCCCATGCCGATCGATCCGGTGAGGCCAACCGTCTTCATGCCGTCAATAACGCCCGCAATTCGTCGTCGCGATCGCGCGGCGGGGCTTGGCCGAAGAACAGTTCGAACGCCAACGCCGCCTGGCCGATCAGCATCTCCAGCCCATCGACCGTATCCAGATCGCGCGCGCGCGCCGCCTTGAGCAACGCCGTTTCGAGCGGCGCGTAGACGATATCGTACACCACCGCCTCCTCGGGGAGCACCGACAGATCAAGGTCGAGCGGGGGCTGCCCCGTCATCCCCAACGAGGTCGCGTTGACCAGCAGCGCTGCAGGCGGAAGCGGCGAGTCGAGTTTGAGCGCGTCGCCCTTGAGGCCGAAGTTCGCGAGCAAGGCTGCGCCCTTCAGCGGATTGCGGTTGAGCAAGGTCACGCGTTCCACCCCGACGCGCGCCAGCGCGAACAGGATCGCGCGCGCCGCGCCGCCCGCGCCGATTACCACCACTGGCTGCCCGGCGAGATCCATGCCGGCAATCGGCGCGTAGAATCCCGCCGCGTCGGTGTTCGTGCCGACGATCGCGCCGTCGCTGCGAAACACGGTATTGATCGCGCCGATCGAGGCGCGGACGTCACCGCGATCCTCGACGAAATCGAGCGCCGCCTGCTTGTGCGGAATGGTGATGTTGCAGCCGAGCCAGTCCGGATCGTCGCGCCGTCCGGCGAAATAGTCGCCCAGCCCCTCGGCAGTTACCTGCGTCTTGCGATATGCCGCCTCGATCCCGAGCGCTGCCAGCCAGAATTCGTGGATCACCGGCGATTTCGACTGTGCGATCGGATCGCCGATCACCTCGGCATAGTGCGTCATGACGCCAATTCCCCCCGGACGCGCAGATAATCGAACACAGGCAGCAGCGGCATGCCGAGCACGGTGAAATGGCTGCCCTGGATCCGGCTGAACAATTGCACTCCCGGTCCCTCGATCCGGAAGCACCCGACGCACCCCGCGATCGCCGGCCACTCGTGATCGAGATAGGCGGCGATGAAATCGTCCGACAACGGCCGCACGGCCAGCCGCGCCCGCTCGACATGCCGCCACACGGGGCGTCCCTGTTCGGCGATGACAGCCGCGCTCCACAGATCGTGCGTCCCGCCCGCCATCGCTCGCAGATGATCGGCGGCATCTTCACGACTGACCGCCTTGTCGAGCAACGTGCCGTCGGCCAGCGCGACGATCGAATCGCTCCCCAGTACCAACGCGGTCGGATAGGCCTGCGACACCTTGATCGCCTTCAGTTCGGCGAGCGCATCGGCGATGTCGCGCGGCGGTTGCCCGCCCATTGCCGCCTTGACGCCATCCTCGTCGACTCGCGCCGGTTCGGCCGTATAAGCCACCCCGGCCGCGTCGAGCATCGCCCGGCGCGACGCGCTCTGCGAGGCGAGGATCAGGGTCACTCGCCCCCGCCCTGGCCGCTGACCATCCCGATGATCGCCGCGGCGGTTTCCTCGATCGATCGCCGCGTCACGTCGATCACCGGCCAGCCATTGTCCGCGAACATCCGCCGCGCATAGGCGACCTCGCGCGTCACCGCTTCCTGGTCGACATAAGGGGTCTCGACCGCCTGGTTGAGCGACAGCAAGCGATTGCGCCGCACCTGGATCAGCCGGTCGGCACTCGTGGTCAGCCCGACGACGAGTGGATTCTTCAAGCCGAACAGCTTGGTCGGCGGCGGCGATTCGGGAACGATCGGAATATTGGCGGTCTTGAACCCGCGATTGGCGAGATAGATGGAAGTCGGCGTCTTGGACGTGCGCGACACGCCGGCAAGCACGATATCGGCCTCCTCCCAATTCTCCCAATTGACGCCGTCGTCATGCGCAATGGTGAACTGGATCGCGTCGACGCGCTGGAAATAGGCGGCGTCGAGCACATGCTGCCGCCCGGGACGCGCCTTGGCCTGTTGGCCGAGCAGATTGCTGAGCGCGTCGTTGACCGGATCCATGGGCGCGACTGCGGGCAAGCCGAGCGAACGGCACCGCGTTTCGAGCGACCGTCGCATCTCGCTCGACACCAGCGTGAACAGGACCAGACCGGGATTGTGCGCGATTTCCTGCAGGATGCGCTCGAGGTGCGCTTCGCTGCGCACCATCGGCCAGAAATGGCGGATTGTCTCGACATCGTCGAACTGCGCCAGCGCGGCCTTGGCGATATTCTCCAGCGTTTCGCCGGTGGAGTCCGACAACAGGTGCAAATGGAGCCTCACGCGCGCCGATCCGGAAAGCCTGTGGAGAACATCGGCAAAACCGCTAGCGCAACTCGTTCCCCCGGCCAAGCGACCCGCGGCGGTGGAAAAAATCGTGCGTCATCCACACCCCCGCCAACAGCCAACTGTTCCTCGCACAGCCTGTGGATTATGGGGACGACGCCGGCGAATCCCAGCATTCGTGCGGGCCCGCTGCCGTCAAGCTGTTGGCATTTGCGGGACAGACGCCTAACCCCCGGCATCCACGCGCCAACAAGAACAACAACCTTCTTATCTATATTCTATATGACTCTTGAATCGGACAGGTCCGGGGAAAAACCCCTGCTCGCGACGTTGCGTGGCGAGCGTCGAGACGTGCCGCCGATATGGCTGATGCGTCAGGCGGGACGCTATCTGCCCGAATATCGTGCGCTGCGGGCCGAAAAGGGCGGTTTTCTCGATCTCGCGACCGACAGCGAAGCGGCGTGTGAGGTCACGCTGCAACCGATCCGCCGCTTCGGCATGGATGGTGCGATCCTGTTCTCCGACATCCTGATGGTCCCTTGGGCGATCGGTCAGGATCTGTGGTTCGAAGCCGGCGAAGGTCCACGGCTGGCGCCCAAGCTGGTCGATCATGCCCTGGATAGCCTTCAGGCGGCGCCTGAACGCTTGCTGCCGGTTTACGAGACGGTCCGGCGGGTCGTGGCTGCCCTGCCCCCGGAAACGACGATGCTGGGCTTTGCAGGCAGTCCCTGGACCGTCGCCACTTATATGGTCGCCGGCCAAGGTAGCCGCGACCAGGGCGAAACGCGGCGATTGGCCTATCGCGATCCCCAGGCGTTCGCCGCGATCGTCGCCGGGATCGAAGCGGTGACGATCGAGTATCTGTCGCGTCAGATCGCGGCCGGCGCCGAAGCCGTGCAATTGTTCGACAGCTGGTCGGGCAGCCTCGCGCCCGCCGAATTCGAACGCTGGGTGATCGCCCCGACCGCGCGGATCGTCGCTGCCATCGGTGAGCGCCATCCCCAGACACCGGTGATCGGTTTCCCCAAGGGCGCCGGTGCCAAGCTTGTCGCCTATGCGCGCGAAACCGGGATCGCCGCAGTCGGGGTGGACGAGACGATCGACCCGGTCTGGGCAAACGAGGCGCTTCCCGTCGGTCTGCCGGTACAGGGCAACCTCGATCCGCTCGCGCTGATCACTGGCGGCGACGCCATGACGTCGGCCGTCACGCGCATTCTTGCCGCGTTCGCCGATCGCCCGCATATCTTCAACTTGGGCCATGGCATATTGCCCGACACGCCGATCGCGCATGTCGAGCGGTTGCTCGCACTGGTAAGGACGCGCTGATGGAATTCCTCGCCTCGATCTATCTGTGGCTGAAGGCGGCGCACGTTATTTTTGTGATCTTCTGGATGGCCGGCCTGTTCATCTTGCCGCGCTATCTCGTCCACCACCAGGAAGTGCTCGGCACGCCGGAGGCCGACAAATGGATCGAGCGCGAAGGCAAGCTGCGCCGCATCATCCTGACGCCGTCGATGGTGCTGGTGTGGGTCTTCGGGCTTGCCATCGCCACGGTCGGACAGCATTGGCAGGAAGGCTGGCTCCACGCGAAGCTGCTGCTGGTGATCCTGATGACCGGCTATCATGGTTGGATGGTCGGCTATGCGAAGAAACTCGCCGGCGGCACGGCCAAGCTGACGTCGAAGCAGCTGCGTCTTATCAACGAACTGCCGGCGTTGTTCGTCGCGGTCATTGTGATCCTGGTAGTGGTGAAACCGTTCTGATCGCCTTGACTTGATCGGCACGCCTCCATAAGTCCCATCGGCGAGCGCCGCCCTCCCGGGCCGCGGTCAGCCCTCTCCTCCAGCATCGTCGCGGTTCCTTCGCAGACAGACGCTCGAAAAACTCCCCCAAGATTCCCGGACACGCCCGACATGCATCTGAAAGAACTCAAGAAAAAGCCCCCCGCCGAACTGGTCGCGATGGCCGAGGAACTGGGCGTCGAAAGCGCCTCTACCTTGCGCAAGCAGGACTTGCTGTTCGCGATCCTGAAGGAACAGGCCGAAAACGGCGACCAGATCATGGGTCTGGGCACAATCGAAGTGCTGCCCGACGGCTTCGGCTTCCTGCGCAGTCCCGAGGCGAATTATCTCGCCGGCCCCGACGACATCTACATCTCGCCCAACCAGGTCCGGAAGTTCGGCCTGCGCACCGGCGACACGGTCGAGGGCGAGATCCGCGGGCCCAAGGACGGCGAGCGCTATTTCGCGTTGACGCGCCTGACCGCGGTCAATTTCGACGATCCCGACGTTGTTCGTCACCGCGTCAACTTCGACAATCTGACCCCGCTCTATCCCGAACAGAAGCTGACGCTCGACGCGATCGATCCGACGATCAAGGACAAGTCGGCCCGCGTCATCGACATCGTCAGCCCACAGGGCAAGGGCCAGCGTACGCTGATCGTCGCCCCGCCGCGCGTCGGCAAGACGGTGATGCTGCAGAACATCGCCAAGGCGATCACC
>Ga0164294_10005716_pt1 | contig 10678 bp, 9 predicted proteins | sample GEODES005metaG_FD_111479 | JGI IMG/M metagenome (GOLD analysis project Ga0164294, IMG submission 111479) | Oligotrophic lake water microbial communities from Sparkling Lake, Wisconsin, USA - GEODES005 metaG | ecosystem: Environmental > Aquatic > Freshwater > Lake | place: USA: Sparkling Lake...
GCAAACCCCAGGGCCACGCCCAGGGCGCTGGCAAACAGGCCCACGAGTACAAACTCAAAGCTGTAGGCCAGCGCAATGGTGCGCTGTGGTTGACCCAGCACGCGCAGCATGGCGCAGTCGTCCAGGTGTTTGGCCGCAAAGCCACGCGACACGATGGCCACGGCCACCGCACTGAGCAAGGCCGCCAACAGGCTGACCAAGTTGAGGAATTTCTCGGCACGGTCCAGCGTCTGGCGCATCTCCGGCCTGCCGCTGTCCAGTGACTCAATGCGCAAGCCCCGCACATCGTTTTTATCGAGTACTTGCGAGGTCCAGGCTATGTAAGCCTTGACAGCCCGGTCCTCACCGGCCACGGCCAGGCGGTAGGTGCTGCGGCTGCTCGGCTGGATCAGGCCGGTGGCCGCAACGTCGGCTTGATTGAGCATGACGCGCGGCGAGAAACTGATGAAGCCGCCACCACGGTCAGGCTCACTGACGATGATCTTGCTGACCCGCAAGCTCGCATCGCCCAGCAACAGGGGCTGGCCCATTTCCAGGCCCAGAGCATCCAGCAGCGCAGCCTCCACCCACACCGTACCGGCAGCGGGAATCTCACGCGTGAGCTCAGCGTTCAGGCCGGGGCCATTGGCCACACTTAAATTTCCGCGCAAAGGATAGCCGGCTGAGACTGATTTGAATGCCACCAATTTGCTGGCGCCGCCGTCTTCGTCACGCGCCCGCGCCATGGTGGGAAAACTCAGCTGCTGGCTGGTGCGCAGACCCAAGGCCAAGGCCTTTTCCAGAAATTCTGCGGGTGCCGGTTGGTCACTGTTGATGATGACATCGCCACCCAGCAATTGACGTGCATCCCGCTCGAGCCCGCCCTTGAGCCGGTCGGCAAAAAAACCAACCGCAGTCAGCGAAGCCACGGCCAAGGTGACCGCCACGATGAGCAGCCGCAGTTCGCCGGCACGCAAGTCACGCCAAGTCGATTGCCAGCCGAGTTTGAGAAAAAGCATTTTCATGATGACAGTCCAAGCATGGCACCCGCCTGAGCCAATCCCGGCTCTAGCAACAAACGTTCGGCACCGGCGTAGCAGACAAAGCGCTTATTCGTGGCACGCCCGATGGCGCAAACGCCCACAGACTGCGCAATCTGATGACCCATTTGAGTGATGCCGCTGCGCGACACCACGACGGGCACGCCCATCTGCGCAGACTTGATGACCATCTCACTGGTCAAGCGCCCCGTCGTGTAAAACGCCAGCCCCGGCACAGCTGCGCCGGATGTCGCTGGCGAAGCCGCAAAGCTCATCCACAACCAACCGGCAATGGTGTCGATGGCGTTGTGGCGACCCACATCTTCGACAAACAGCAGCATCTCGGGCTCCTCGCCATGCAAGCTGAACATGGCACAAGCATGTACAGAGCCCGCCGACTTGTAAGTGCTTTCTTGCAGCCGGATGGTGTTGATCAGGCTGTAGAGCTGGCGCTGTGTGATACACGCCTCAGCCGGCAGTTCGAGCTGATCGACCTCGTCCATGAGACCGCCGAAAACGCTGCCCTGACCGCAGCCGGTGGTGACCACCCGGCGTGCCGTTTTTTCGTCCAAGTCGTTGATGCCGTCGCGCGTTTTAACGGCTGCTGCACCCACATCCCAGTCGACTGTGATCGACTCAACCTGACTCGCGTGGCTGATCAAACGCTGGTTGCGCAAATAGCCGAGCACCAGCAACTCAGGGTGTGCACCCAAGGTCATCAGCGTGACAAGCTCTCGCCTGTCCACATACACCGTCAGCGGGCGCTCGGCCGGAATCGACATGCTCAAGCGCTCGCCATGCTCGTTGAGCACCTCAACTTCACAGGTCAAGGGGGCCTTGGCGCGGGTCAGGGTCGGCAAATGGTGTGCGTTGTGCACAGTCGTGGCAGGCATGGTCATAGCGCAAGGCTACATCAAAAAAGCCGACCCCTTTCGGGGCCGGCTTTTAAAGAATGCGGCGCGGCTGTCAGGACTTCTTGGCAGGCGCAGGTGCGGCAGGCGCAGCAGCAGGTGCTGCCGATGCCTTGGCAGCCGGTGCACCGGCAACAGCAGGTGCGGCTGCAGGCGCTGCAGCAGGTGCAGCCGCCACGGCCGGTGTGTAAACAAAGGGACCGGGGTCAGCGCAAGGTGGCGTTGCGGTGGCCTTGCCCGCTTTGCCGGACTTGGCCGTTTTAGCGGCTGCCTTGTCTTGTGCCTTGCACAGCGCATAGCCGTCAACTTTGCCGGCCCAAGCCGTTTTGGCGGCAGCTTCAGCCGCTTTGGCCTTGGCCTCATCGCTCAAGGGTGGCAATTTAGCCAGGGACACAGCGCTGGCGCTGAGCATGAGACAGGCGATCAGGAATTTTTTCATGTGCTTTCTCGCTTAAATCTGAACGGTCTGAGTGGGCGGCGCGGCTTGGGTCCGCTGGGCGGGAATCTTGCCGGCCTTGATGTCGTCATACCAGAACTCGTGGTGTTCACGCGCCCAGGTCTCATCCACATAACCGGTTCTCATGCCCTGGTAGGCGCCTTGCATGCCAATGGTGCCGATGTAAATATGGCCGATGAACATGGCCATCATCAAGACAGCGGCCGCTGCATGGATCATGTGGGCGATCTGCATGGTGTCGCGCACATAGAGCAGGCCTGGTAAGAGCTTATCGAGCACCAGGCCGGAGCCCACCACCACAATACCCAGAAAGAACACGCCACCCCAGAACACCAGCTTTTCACCGGCGTTGAAACGGTGCGAAGGTACTTCCTTGGCGGACAGCAAGCCGCCGCCTTTGAGCAGCCAGACCAGGTCACCGCGGCTGGGCATGTTGTCGCGCACAAAGGTGACAAAAATAATGACCAGCGAGACGGCGAACACAGGGCCGGCGAAGTTGTGCAGATTTTTCAGGGCGTAACTGAGCCAGCCGAACAATGTCAGGCCCATGACCGGCAGCAAGAAGAACTTGCCGAAAGCCATGACGATGCCGGAAATGCCCAAAATACAAAAAGCAATAGCGTTAGACCAGTGCGCTGAACGCTCAAACGGCGTGAAGCGCTCGATCTTGCGGCCGGTGTCTGTACCGTGTTGCTTCAGGGTGCCTTTGCTGACGTAGAACAAGGCGATGGCGCCCATGACGATCAAGAGCAAGGCGCCGCCGTAAGGAATCAACCAGTTGTTGCGCACCTGGCGCCAGGCTTCACCGGCGTTGGTCAGGCTAGAGCCGGGGTACTGCACGAAAGGCTGGATCAGGTTGCCGGCTTCAGGCGCCTCACGGCTGGGCAAGCTGGTGAAACCCGACACACCTTCGCCCACCTGTCGCCACACAGGCGCATTGTTGCCGGGCTGGACTTTGCTGCGCTCAGCATTGCTTTGCGCGGCATATCCGGGCTCTGTACTGGCGTCAGGCTTGACTTCAAAAATATTGGCGCTTTGGACGCCGGCTGGGGCTGCGGCCGGCGCAGCTGTTTGCGCATGCGCACCCACACTGGCGAGCGCGGCACAAGCAGCAAACAACAGCGCTGACAGGGAACGTGATGTGTGTTGCATCAGAACTCCCGGGTTAATTGGCACGGGTGTATTCGTTTTGACCATACTGAGTGCGCGTTTTGAGTTGCTGCTCCCATGAGGTCTTGTCGCCAGCTTTCCAACCCGGGGCGTTGTAGGGATTGGTGGTGCCTTCAAAGGCTGCACCGTCGTGCTTGGTGCCCGACAGTGTCTGCGCCTTGTCACCGCAGGCTGTCAAAGTTGCGGCCAAGGCCAAAATGCAAGCCAGACGCATCATGATTTGGCTCCTGCCACAGGGGGTTGACCCGCTTGCTTAGAGGCGTAGGCCGTGCCCCAGCCCCAGACTTCTGCGCCCTTGCCGCGCTGAACCACGCGGTTGCGGAAAATGTCGGCCACCACATCACCGTCACCGGCCAGCAAAGCCTTGGTTGAACACTGTTCGGCGCAAGCCGGCAGCTTGCCCTCGGCCAGTCGATTGCGACCGTATTTTTCAAACTCAGCCTGGCTGCCATTGGCTTCAGGGCCACCGGCGCAGAAAGTGCACTTATCCATCTTGCCGCGCACGCCGAAAGTGCCTTGCGAAGGGAACTGCGGCGCGCCAAACGGGCAGGCGTAAGAGCAGTAACCGCAACCGATGCAGACATCTTTGTCGTGCAAGACAACGCCTTCGTCGGTACGGTAAAAGCAGTTGACCGGGCATACCGCCATGCAAGGTGCATCGCTGCAATGCATACAGGCTACGGAGATAGATTTCTCGCCGGGCACACCGTCATTGAGCGTGACCACCCGGCGGCGGTTCACACCCCATGGCACTTCGTGCTCGTTTTTACAGGCGGTGACGCAACCGTTGCACTCGATGCAGCGCTCAGCGTCGGAGACAAATTTCATGCGTGCCATATGTTTTCCTTAAGCCTTTTCGACGTTGCAGACAGTGGTCTTCGACTCTTGCATCATGGTGACGCTGTCATAACCGTAGGTGGTCGCCGTGTTGATCGCTTCACCACGCACCACCGGCGCTGCACCGGCCGGGTAGTAGGCCAGCATGTCAGCGCCCTGCCAGCGACCGGAGAAGTGGAAGGGCATGAAGACCGTGTCCGGGCCGACGCGCGGCGTGACCATGGCCTGCACATTCAAGCGCGCACCAGTCGGTGTGCTGACCCAGGCGCGGTCGCCGTTGCGAATGCCTTTTTCGGCCGCCACTTTGGGATTGATCTCGATGAACATCTCCTGCTGCAACTCGGCCAGCCAGGGGTTGGAGCGGGTTTCCTCGCCGCCGCCCTCGTACTCGACCAGACGTCCTGAGGTCATGACCAGCGGGAACTTCTCGTGCACCTTGTCGGCGATGTTCTTGTCCTGGATGGTCTTGAACAAAGTGGGCAAACGCCAGAACGCTTTTCTATCGTCATGCGTCGGGTACTTGGCCTGCAGGTCGGCGCGGTTGCCGTAAAGCGGCTCGCGGTGCTGCGGAATGGCGTCGGGGAAATTCCAGACCACGGCGCGCGCCTTGGCGTTGCCAAACGGGTGGCAGCCATGGTTTTGCATGAACACGCGGATCATGCCGCCCGACGAGTCGGTCTTCCAGTTCTTGCCTTCGGCAGCCGCTTTTTCAGGCTCTGACAACTCTTCCCACCAGCCCAGTTTCTTGAGCAGAATGTGGTCCAGCTCGGGGTAGCCGGTGGTGATATCAGCGCCCTTGGAGTGCGAGCCGTCTTCGGCCAGCAGGCTCTTGCCTTCGCGCTCGACGCCGAAGTTGGCGCGGAAGTTACCGCCGCCGTCCATGACGTGCTTGGAGGTGTCGTAGAGGTTGGGCGAACCGGGGTGCTTGAGCTCGGGTGTGCCCCAGCATGGCCATGGCAAGCCGAAGTGATCGCCGCTCAGGTCGTAGCCGGTTTCTTTGTCTTTACCGCCTTTGGACTTGAGCGTCTTGACGTCAAACACATGCATGTTGCGCATGTGAGCTTTCAGGCGCTCAGGGCTCTGGCCGGTGTAACCGATGGTCCAGACGCACTTGTTGATCTCGCGCAGGATGTCTTCGGGCACAGGCTCGTCCATGCCCTTGACCTTTTGCATCTTGTAGTTCTTGGAGAGCTCTTTGGCAAAACCGAATTTTTCGGCCAGCTGATGCATGATCATGTGGTCAGAACGGCTTTCCCACAGCGGCTCGATGACCTTCTCACGCCACTGCAGCGAACGGTTGGACGCGGTGCAAGAGCCACTGGTCTCGAACTGGGTCGCGGCCGGCAACAAGTACACAGCGCGGTTCGGATTCAGATCTTCTGGCTTGCCCGGCATGGCAGCCATGGCGGCTGTGGCCGATGGGTAGGGGTCAATGACCACCAGCAAGTCCAGCTTGTCCATGGCGCGTTTCATTTCCAGGCCACGGGTCTGAGAGTTGGGCGCATGACCCCAGAAAACGCAGGCCTTGAGGTTGGAGTCTTGGTCGATCAGCTCGTTTTTCTCCAGCACGCCGTCGATCCAGCGCGACACGGTGATACCGGGCTTGCCCATCATGGCGGGTGAAGCGTAACGGCCCTTGATCCATTCAAAGTCGACGCCCCAGGTCTTAGCGAAGTGTTTCCACGAGCCTTCAGCCAGACCATAGTAGCCGGGCAGCGAGTCAGGGTTAGGACCCACGTCGGTGGCGCCCTGCACGTTGTCGTGGCCACGGAAAATGTTGGTGCCGCCGCCGGACACGCCGACGTTACCCAGTGCCAGTTGCAAAATGCAAGATGCGCGAACCATGGCGTTGCCGATGGTGTGCTGGGTCTGGCCCATGCACCAGACAATGGTCGAGGGCCGGTTTTTGGCCATCATTTCAGCGGCCATGAAGACCTGCGCCTCAGGCACGCCGCAGGCCTCTTCGACCTTGTCCGGTGTCCACTTGGCCATCACGTCTTCTTTGACCTTTTCCATGCCATAGACACGGTCGTTGATGTACTTTTTGTCTTCCCAGCCGTTCTTGAAGATGTGGTACAGCATGCCGAACAGGAAAGGAATGTCCGAGCCCGAACGGATGCGGATGTGGTGGTCGGCCCTGGCTGCGGTGCGTGTGAAGCGAGGATCAACCACGATCATCTTGCAGCCGGTTTCTTTGGCGTGCAACATGTGCAACATGCTCACAGGGTGGGCTTCAGCGGCGTTCGAGCCGATGTACAGCGCCGCCTTGCTGTTTTGCATGTCGTTGTAGGAATTGGTCATGGCGCCGTAGCCCCATGTGTTGGCCACGCCGGCCACAGTGGTCGAGTGGCAGATGCGGGCCTGGTGGTCGGTGTTGTTGGTGCCCCAGAAGCTGACAAACTTACGCAACAGATAGGCTTGTTCGTTGTTGTGCTTGGAAGAGCCGACCCAGTACACCGAGTCCGGACCGCTGGTCTTGCGCAACTCGAGCATGCGAGCGCTGATTTCATTGAGCGCCACGTCCCAGCTGATGCGCTGGTACTTGCCGTTGACCAGTTTCATGGGGTAGCGCAGGCGGAACTCACCATGGCCGTGCTCGCGCAGGGCAGAACCTTTGGCGCAATGTGCACCCAGGTTGATCGGTGAGTCAAACACCGGCTCCTGGCGCACCCAGATACCGTTTTCAACCACGGCGTCCACCGCACAACCCACCGAGCAGTGTGTGCAAATGGTGCGCTTGACTTCGAGCTTGCCGCTGCCGTCGCCCGCTTTACCGGGGGCCGCTGCGTTGGCTTTTTTGACCAGCGAGAGCTGGGTTGCTGCCAGGCCCACGCCGACACCCAAGCCGGAGCGGCGCAGAAAAGCGCGGCGGTCCATGGTGGGCAAGGCATTGCTCAGGCCCCGGGAAAGGCTCTGCACAAAACGGGATGAACCGGCGCCTTGGGCATGGGCAAGATGGGTTTTTTTCGTGAGCAGCATGGGCTCTCCGTGAAGGTTAAGGGTGTCGGGTCGGGAAATGCAAAAACTCAGACCAGGGTGGTCTTGTAGTAACGCTTAACGTGTTCTGAAAGGCTGTAACCACCACCTTTTTCAGGGGCTGGCTTGAGCGCCGGCTGCGCCGGCTCGGGCAGGGTCACACCAGGCATGGCCACCACGGCCGCGGCGGCTGCGCCGGTGGCGGCAACGCCCGCAAAAAAACCGCGACGGGAAGGCTTGGATTGGCTGTCTTGCATGGTTTCTCCACTAAGGGTATGAATTCGATGTCATAGGGATGTTACGCCAAGCTGGTGGGCTCGAGGCGAAAACAAGCACGGCAATGTCTTCAAAACTAGGGAAAACACTAGGCAATCATCCTGTTTTCGCACCATTTTGATATGCGTGATCCGGTTCAAGGCGCTCGCAAGGAATGCCTTAGCTCAGCATGTCAAAGCCCTGCGCCTCCACACTGGTGAAAGCCTGCGTGAAGCCGGCAAGGCTTTTGTAAAACCGGGCCTTGGGGTGTGCAGACACAGCCTCGCACATCTGCTGCGCCCAGGGCTGCAGATGACGGGTGAAAAACTCTCGCTGGCGTGTCAGGTTGGCCACGGCCACGTCGTCGCCGGCGATCAGATAGCGCATGACTTCACACAGATAGGCGTAATGGTCTTCTGTTTCCGCCATGGCATCGCCACGCGTCAGGCTCAGTTCGGCCAGATCAGTACGCAAAGCCGCCAGCGGCTTTTCATTCAAAAACCCGCTGAGGTAGTGGGAGCCGAAAAGGTAAACCTCGGGCTTACCGACGCCGCCGAACAGTGCGTCGTACTCATCAAGCACCTCCTGCACCGACATGGCGCGGGCTGTGGCCACCAGCTCGGTCCAGCTGGCCTCCAACAGGGCGCCGGCAGCCGGTGCCTCGGTCACTGCCAGTTGCAGGCTTTCGAGCAAAGCCGGCGTCGGTGCCGCATAAAAAAGCGCCGCCAAAACGCCGTAGATTTCAGCGCGGGCGGTTTCTTCGTCCAGGGTGGAAGAGACAAGAATGGCGGGCTGCATAGAGTTGGCCTTTGAACGCTGTGAACCCGCCTTAGCGGATGTCTGTAATTTTGATTTCGTTGTCCGCCGAGTAGATGTCAATGACACGGCAGTCGCTGCACATTTTCAGGCGGTCGGCCGCCGCCCCCTGGAACATGGCGTGGCCGGCCAGCTTGCCCAGCATGGCCTCAATGGCCTTGAGTGTGCCAAAGGGCTTGGCGCAGCGTATGCAGGCGTAGGGCTGGCTCTCGTTGAGCACGCGCGCCTCTTTGCGCTGCGGAGTCAGCAACAGGCGGGGCTGCAGCGTGATGGCGTCTTCAGGGCAGGTGCTGACGCACAGGCCGCATTGCACGCAATTTTTTTCGATGAATTGAAGCTGCGGTTTGTCGGGGTTGTCCAGCAACGCACTGGCCGGGCAGGCGCTGACGCAGCTCAGGCACAGCGTGCAACTGTCCTTGTTGACCAGCACGCTGCCAAACAGGGAGGCAGCAGGCAGTTCAATGGCTTCTGGCAGCGTAGCAGGTGCACTGCTCATCAAGTGGTCAATGGCCATGTCCAGCGTGCTGCGCTTTTCCTGGGCCACGGCAAAGCGGGCAGCCACGGCCGGGCCTGCGGCTTTGGCCTTGGCGATGGCCTGCAAGCTGCCGTCCAGTGCAGCCAGCGCCTCAGTGCCCAGGCCGGCGCCGACCTGCACCAGGTGAAAGTGCACGCCGCTGTAACCCAGCCCGGTGACGATGGCCTGCGCCACCTGCATTTGCTCCCTCAGACCGGCCAGGTAAGCCGGTGCTTCTTCATCAGTCACCAGCACTGCCACCTGGCGTGCGCCCAGCGCAATGGCGCTCAGCCACACATCAATGCCGAGGCTGGCGGTGTGCCACAGGGCTTGCGGGATCATGCTGGCGGGCACGCCCTGAACCAGGCCGCGTTGTGCGGCGCGGCCCAGCGCGTCGACCGCTTTCTGGCCGCTGCCCTGGCTGTGAAACAGCAGGCTGGCGTCACGCCCGCCAGCCTTGGCGTAGGTACTCAGCAAGGTTTTGAGGCGCACGCCCTGTTCACTGGCGCGGGGGTAGGCGTAGGTGAGTGCGCCGGTCGGGCAGACCGTGGTGCAGGCGCCGCAGCCCACGCACAAGTTGGGGTTGACTTTGATCTGCTGGCGGTCTTTTTCGCTGCTGATGGCGCCGGCCGAGCAGATGTCGACACAAGCATTGCAACCTACGGTCTCGTTGCGGCTGTGGGCGCAGAGCTTTTGCTTGTAGGCAAAGAACTTGGGTTTTTCAAACTCACCCACCATGTCGCGCAGCTTGACCACCGTGGGCAGCAAGCCCGGCGTGGCCAGACCCGTGAAACCCGGCAGCGCAAAGTAGCCTTGCGGCGGCGCATGCAGCTTGATCAGCGGCTGCGCACCCAAATCCAGCACCAGATCAAAGGCTTCGCTCAGCGCCTGGGGGGCGCGCCCGAAATCAATGGCGCCGGCCACTTTGCACACGGCCACGCAGGCGCGCTTTGAATCGCATTTGGCGCTGTCCACCTGGTAGCTCAGGTCGATCGCGCCTTCGGGGCAGGCCACCAAGCAAGCATTGCAGCGCGTGCACAGGTCCAGGTCAATCGCGTTGGTCTTGTCCCACTTCAGCTCAAAAGCACCCAGCCAACCGCTGAGTTGCAAGGCTTGACCACTGATCACAGGGTACTGGCGCTCTTGAGCGGGCTCAGGCGCATTGCCAGCCACACCTTGGGCAAAAATCGTCACGCTGAGGGTGTCTGACAGCATGGCTGCGACTTGCTCGGCCTGGTCCAGCGGGCCCACGATCAGCAAACGGCCGCTGCTTTTGTAAGTGACAGTGGCCACCGGTTCCGGCTCGGGCAGGTGCGCTGCAGCCAGCAGCGCGGCCATCTTGGGGCTGGCGCTGGAAGCGTCACGGCTCCAGCCGCCGGTCTCGCGGATATTGACGAATTTGATGACCGAGACAGCGCCCACCGTTTGCTCGGCAAGTTCAGCAAACAAGCGCTTTTCCTGGGTGCAGGCGATCACCACGTCGTCGCCGGACTGGATGGCCTTTTGGAAGGAAGCAGCCTCCCGGCGGCACAAAGCCGAATGCTGCGTCAGCGATTCATTGAGGGCTTCGCCCAGCGCCTGGCTCTTGAGCGGGATGGTTTGGTTGCAGTCGCAAATCAGTGTGGGCATGGTTTTCCTGGCGGGTGCCTTCGGGCACAAAACCCGGTAGCGGGCTGTCGGGTGGATCAATGTCGGGCAAGGCAGCCTGCGTCTTTTGCGCTGA
>Ga0164294_10005717_pt1 | contig 10677 bp, 9 predicted proteins | sample GEODES005metaG_FD_111479 | JGI IMG/M metagenome (GOLD analysis project Ga0164294, IMG submission 111479) | Oligotrophic lake water microbial communities from Sparkling Lake, Wisconsin, USA - GEODES005 metaG | ecosystem: Environmental > Aquatic > Freshwater > Lake | place: USA: Sparkling Lake...
GATGTAGTGGCGTGGATCTAGTGATGATTTTAAACAAACAAAAAGAAACCATTGAACATTATGAGATGGTGATTAGCGGAGAACGTGCAGAACATAAAGAGCCTGCTTTATGGGAAACAATTCATATTGTTTTTAAACTAAAAGGTTCTATGTCTCAAGAAAAAGCAGAGAAAGCATGTGCTTTGTCTATTGATAAATATTGTTCTGTTGCAGCCACTTTGAGAGCAGCTGGGGCAGTGATCACTTGGGAGGTTATTATTTTATAATTTTTTATTGCGCATTCATGAAACACGATCAGTCTAAATTAATTCGTACACAAATTGAAAGAACTGCAGAGGGTGAACACTCCAGCCCTTTGTATTTAACAAGTAGTTTTTGTTTTGATGAAGCAGAGAGCATGCGTGCAGCTTTTGCAGACGAATCCGATGCGAATATTTATAGTCGTTTCTCTAATCCGAATGTGCAAGAATTTGTGGATCGTTTAGCAGTGCTGGAACATGCAGAAGCAGGCTTTGCCGCAGCGAGTGGCATGAGCGCCGTCTTTGGTTCTTTCATGGCCTTGTTAAAAAAAGGGGATCATCTTTTATCTTGTAATGCTGTGTTTGGTAGCACCCATAATGTGGTGACAAAATACCTACCTAAATATGGCATGGAATATAGTTATGTATCCGCAAATGCCACTGCTGCTGAATGGGAAGCTGCGATACAACCAAACACAAAAATGATTTATTTAGAAACACCTACTAATCCTGGATTAGAAGTGTTAGATATTGCAATGATTAGTGCAATCGCAAAAAAACATCATGTTATTTTAAACGTTGATAATTGTTTTGCCACACCAATTGGTCAAACACCGATTGATCTTGGCGCAGACCTTGTAGTACATTCTGCTACCAAATGGATTGATGGACAAGGACGTGTATTAGGTGGTGCAGTTTTAGGTAAAAAAGAATTGATTCAAGAAATATATTTATTCTGTAGAAATACAGGACCATCCCTATCCCCTTTCAATGCATGGGTATTGAGTAAGAGTTTGGAAACCTTAGAAGTTCGAATGGAAAGACATTGCAAGTCGGCTTTTTCGATTGCACAAAAATTAGAAGGCCATGCAAAAATTAATTTTGTGAAATATCCTTTCCTTAAATCCCATCCACAACATGCTATTGCTATCAAACAAATGAAAGATGGTGGAGGTATAGTTTGCTTTGAATTAAAAGGTGGATTGGAAGCAGGACAACAATTTTTAAACCATTTAAAAATGCTTTCCTTAACTGCAAATCTTGGAGATAGCAGAAGCATCGCTTCGCACCCAGCCAGTACCACCCATTCAAAGCTTTCCGAAGCAGAAAGACAAGCCCTTGCAATTACCCCAGGACTCATTAGAATCTCAGTTGGCTTAGAACATGAGGAAGATATTTTAAACGATATTCTACAAGCACTTGAAGCCTAAATAATATATTCATTATCATTGAATACCCTACTCAAAACCCTGAGTGGGGTATTTTTTTACTATTCATTGTGTCCTTTTTACAATATAGTTTGTATATTGAATACGCTTAAAATAACCAAAGACTAAAACAAAACCTATGAAATTAAAAACAGGTGTATTATTATCTCTAATGATGTTTCTCCAATATTACATTTGGGGTGCTTGGTATGTAACAATGGGTACCTATATGGGTGAAAAATTAGGTGCATCAGGTGTAGCCATTGGTGCTGCATATGGGGCGGGTGCAATTGCTACCATCATCTCTCCTTTCTTTGTAGGAATGATTGCAGATCGCTTTTTTGCTGCTCAAAAAATCATGGGTGTACTACATATTGTAGGTGCCGCTTTATTATTTTATGCCACTAAAGTAGATAATAGTAGTTTTTATTGGGTGATACTAGTCTACTCTTTATTATACATGCCTACGATTGCTTTAAGTAATAGTGTCGCATTTGCGCAAATGACCGATCCAGGAAAACAATTCCCTTGGATTCGCGTTTTTGGAACCTTAGGTTGGATTTCAGCAGGTTTAGTGATTAGCCAATTAGGCATTGAAAAAACCGAGGGTACTTTTATTGTTGCTGCTGGTATTTCTGCAGCTTTAGGCCTTTTGAGTTTTGCTTTACCAAATACACCACCAAAAGCTGCAGGCACGCCTTCTTCTATGGGTGCAATTTTAGGAAAAGATGCATTTGTGTTATTGAAAAATAAATCTTTCTTAATTTTCTTTATCTCAGCTATTGCAATTTGTATCCCTTTGTCTTTTTATTATGGATTTGCCAATCCTTTCTTAAATGAAATTGGATTAGATAATGTAGCAGGTAAAATGACGATGGGTCAAATGTCAGAAGCCATTTTTATTTTAGCGATCCCTTTCTTATTCAATAAAATTGGCGTTAAAAACATGTTGATTTTTGGTATCAGTGCTTGGGTATTACGTTATGTTTGCTTTGCCTACGGTAATATGGATGCAAGCTGGATGTTGTATGCAGGAATTATATTACATGGTATTTGCTATGACTTCTTCTTTGTGACAGGTTATATGTATACAGAAAAGAAAGCAGGCGAAAATATTAAAAACGCAGCGCAAGGTTTGTTTACGTTTGCCACCTATGGCGTGGGCATGTTCATTGGAACCAACTACAGCGGATTTGTTGTGGAACAAAATAAGTTAGCAGATGCAACTGGACACAATTGGACAAGCATTTGGTTAACTCCTGCAGCAATTGCAGGCGCAGTATTGATTGCCTTTATCTTATTCTTTAAAGAGAAAAAAGAAATAGCAGCTGCTTAACTCAATATTTTTAAAAGCCTATCCCTTGGGTAGGCTTTTTTTATTAATTAATTTTTTTCATTCTTCATTCTTTCAATTATGAGAATCGCAATGTTAGGTGCTGGATTTATTGGCCGTTTTTATGCAGATGCATTACAAGGCTATAGAAGTAAAGACAAAGTCGTAAGTATTTATGCACGTCGTGAGGAGTCTGCGAAAAAATTTGCTGCAGACTACAACTGTGCTCATTGGACCACGGAAATGGAAGCCGCCATTGCGCATCCAGATGTAGATATTGTTTGTATCTCCTTACCCAATAATTTACATGAAGCAGCTGTGATGATGTGTTGTAAACATAAAAAAGCAGTCATGACTACCAAGCCATTAGGCCGAAATGGTGCCGAAGCAAAACGTATGTTGATGGCAGTAGAAGAAGCAGGTATTTTTAATGGTTATTTAGAAGATCTTGTGTATACGCCTAAATTTATTAAAGCCAACCAAAGCGTTAAAGAAGGCGCATTGGGTCGTGTATTATGGGCTAAGTCTCGCGAAACACATCCTGGCCCGCATAGTGAATGGTTCTGGGATATTGAGCAAGCAGGTGGTGGATGTATTTTAGATTTAGGTTGTCATTGCGTAGAGATATCAAGATCTTATATTGGTAAGGATATCAAACCAATTGAAGTGATGTGTTGGGCAGATACACAAGTCAAACCAATTGAGGCCGAAGATCATGCCATTGGATTAGTCAAATATGAAAACGGTGCCATTGGGCAATTTGAAGTGAGTTGGACTTTTAGAGGTGGTTTAGATTTAAGAGACGAAGTGATGGGAACAGAAGGGACCATTTGGATCAATAGTTTTTTAAGAACAGGCTTTGAGATGTTTACCACCGGTAAAGGTGGAGACTATATTGCAGAAAAAGCAGAGAGTGATAGAGGTTGGTTATTCCCTGTCGGCGATGAATTAAATGAATTAGGATACAACCATATGTTCATGGACATGTTCAACTCTATCGAAAAAGGTGTGGCACCAAAAGAAACATTTTACGATGGCTATGTGGTGAATTGTATTTTAGATGCTGCTTATAAATCGGCTAAAACAAAATTATGGGAACCTGTTCAATTAGATTTTTGGAGAGGTAAAACTGGCTTAACAAAAGAGAGTCATTTAGTTGAATACGATGCAGACCACTATTTAGTGAAGGAAGAGATGACGCATTATGGTGCAAAGAAGTTAATTCTAAAGCATAAGACTACAGGAAAAATAACCGAACAAACGATCAATTAAATAGACTTATAACATCTTTTTGAATTTATTGAAATTATTTGCAGAAGTCACAATGGCTTCAAAAGGTTTTTGTGGAAAATCTTGTTCAAGGAAAAAATAATCCACACCAGCAATATCTAAATTATTGAAAGTTGCTTTAAAATCATATACTCCGTTTCCAAAAGGGGCCATTTCACCAGTAGCAGTCATATCTTTTACGTGTAGTAATGGAATACGACCCTTATGTTGTTTAAATAGATCAACTGGATTTTTACCCGCTTTAAATACCCAGCCCAAGTCCAATTCTAATTTTAAAAGATCGGCAGAAATCTGGGAAGTGAAATAATCATATGAAACAATCCCATCCGTTACATCAAACTCAGAAGCATGATTGTGATACGCAAATTGCAAGCCTGCTTTTTTAGCAAGCTCCCCAGTTTGCTGTAAAATTTCAGCTGATTTTTTGATCTCATCCCCTGTATCTATGCCAATGCTAGCACATACGATATAAGGAATGCCTGCTTCTGCAACTAAGTCAACTAATTCCTGGCAATTGTCTTTTAAAGTCATCATCTTTGGGAAACTCATTGGTTTACCATCAGGACCATTTGGAATTTTCATATTAGGAGGTAGTTTCATAGGCGACCCAACTACATGATGTGAACGCCATTCCATCCCCATATCATGTACAAGTGCTTTAAACTCTTTAGGTTTTTTGCCATAAAAACTACCGGGTTTATTAAATGCTGATTCAATATTTTTATACCCCGCTGCAGCTAATTTTTGTAAGGAACCAACAGGATCCGTTTCCATTTGCATTAAAATGGTAAATAATTGGATGCCAGTTTCTGGTAGTTTTTTTGCTTTAAAAAGACTTTCAGCCCAACTCGAATGACTTAATAATGCGCCACCTACAGTTAATGCTGTGGCTTGTTGTAAGAAATGTCTTCTTGATTTCATGATGGCTTATTTTAATGAGATAGTTGAACTATTGCGTTAATATGACACAATATAAAAAATATACCACATTTAATCAAAATATTTTATCTTTAAATTATGGCTAAAAGCATTCAAATTTCAGGCAGAAAAAAAATATTATTAGAAAAGGGTGATAAAATATACCAACCTGGCATTTCGGTAGACTGCGTTATTTTAGGATTTCACGAAAATGAACTTAAAGTACTTTTATTAAAAGTGGAACAGGGTAATCAATGGGCATTACCTGGAGGCTTTATTAAAAAAAATGAACCCATTGAAAATGCAGCCTATAGAGTATTACAGGAAAGAACAGGCGTTCAGAATATTTTTTTACAACAGTTTAATGTGTTTGGTGCTCCTGATCGTTCTGATGCAAGTATCCATCAAAATAGATTTCTTGAATATGGCATTAAAATTCCTAAAGATAACTGGCTTTTACAAAGGTTTATAACTATTGGGTTTTATGCTTTAATTGATTTTTCAGAAGTAAATTTAAAGGATGTCGTTTCAGACGAAACTGCTGAATGGATGGATATGAATAAGTTAAGTAACCTTATGATGGACCATGCTGAGATTGTGCAAAAAGCTTTAGAAACACTTAGAACTCAACTAGCCTACCTCCCTATTGGTAAAAATTTGTTGCCAAAAAAATTCACGATGCCTGAATTACAGAAATTATACGAAACCATATTAAATGAAAAACTAGATCGTCGAAATTTTCAACGCAAATTACTCAGCTTTGGTATTTTAAATCGTTTGACAGAGACTAAAAAAGGAGGCGCACATAAAGCAGCTTACTTGTATACTTTCAACGAAAAGAAGTACCAAAAAGCACTTAAAGAAGGGTTGTATGGAAGCTGGTAAATTATAGCCTTATTATATACTATGAAATGGCCTAAAATATGGTAAGTTTAGGTATGCAAAACTTGGGCAATCCATTTCAGATTCATTTACTAGGAGATCATGCCATCTTAATTAAATTAAGTAAGGGTTTGAATGGGGGTATTGACCAGGATTTACTTGCACTTGCACAATATCTAAAAGGACAAAAAATACCAGGGATCAAGGATATTATTTTAGCTTATGATAATTTAACCTTGGTATATGATATCCTTGATTTTGATAACAACCCCTATTTATTTGTTAATCAGTTAGTCGCATCTTTTATTGCTGAAGCTTCAAATCACAATGCATCCAACAATATAGGTAGGTTAATAGAAGTACCTGTTTGTTATGATCCTAGCTTAGGTATAGATTTGGAGCATGCTGCTCAATTAGCTTCTTGTAGTATTGACACACTGATACAAATACAAACAGCAGAAATTTATACAGTGTATTGTCTCGGTTTTTTACCAGGCTTTGCTTATATGGGTGATGTCCCTAAAAAAATACAATTACCAAGACATCCGCAACCAAAAGTAAATGTAGTTGCAGGCAGTGTAGGAATAGCAGGAAAACAAACTGGCATCTATCCAATGGACTCACCAGGTGGTTGGCAAATTATTGGGCGTACACCTATAAAAATATTTGATACAATAAAGCTCTCCCTTTTCCAGGCTGGAGATCGCGTAAAATTTAATCCCATTGACTTGACATTGTTTCATCAATTAAACAAACAAGAAGATGTCCATTAAAATCATTAAAAAAGGTTTGTCCGATCGCATTGTTGATCAAGGAAGATTTGGTTTTCAAGATCTTGGCATTCAACCATCTGGGCCCATGGATTTTATATCCGCCCAATTGGCAAATACAATTTTAGGCAATGCTTTGAATCATCCTGTTTTTGAATTGCATTTTCCAGCTTCTGTATTTGAATTCCAAGAGCCCATGGTTATCTGTATTAGTGGTGCCAATTTTGTACCAGTGATTAATGAAAAAAGTATTGCACTCAATACACCTATAAAAGTGTACCCTAAAGACCAGCTTAGTTTTCTGCAACCCCTTGAAGGTCGATCTGCCTATATCGCTTTTAAAGGCGAGTTAGATGAAAATAAAAAATGGTTAAATAGTTATGCTAGTTTTCAAACCACTTTAAACAAGGAGGATCATTTTTCTATTCAACCTGCTCCTATCTCTGATGAATTAGTCAATTCAAATCAACCTGATTTAGTACATCAAGTACAAAAGACCCTATTTAACGAACATGAAATTAGATTTATTCCTGGCCCAGCCTGGAATGATTTAGCACCTGCATCCATTCAAGTATTGATGCAACAAACATTTAAGATTGATGCAAAATCTAATCGAATGGGCTTTTTATTAGTAGGGACACCAATCCATTTAACTGAGCCAAAACAATATATTTCAAGTGCAGTCACAATGGGTACATTACAATTGTTACCCAATGGTCAAATCATTGTCTTAATGGCTGATCATCAAACCATTGGAGGTTATGCCAATTTGGGTCAAATAATTTTGGTAGATTTACCTAGGCTTGCGCAATTAAATAACCATAGTCATTTTAAGTTAAGCATTACCAATGTTCAAACAGCCCATCAACTTTATCGATCAATACAGTCCTGGTTTATCCATTGACATCAATTGTGATATGGGAGAAGGTATGCAAAATGATGCCTTATTAATGCCCTATATCAGTAGTGCAAATATTGCATGTGGGTATCACGCTGGGGATGATGCTACCATTAAAAGAACCATCGAATTGGCTTTAGAAAATAATGTGGCTATTGGCGCACATCCAAGCTACCATGATAGAGAAAATTTTGGGAGGCTTACACAACCCATTGCTTTAGTTGAACTCGCTGAATTAATAAGTGACCAAATTTATTTATTTGAAAAAATCACCATCCAAATGGGTTGCAAGATTCATCATATAAAACTGCATGGCGCTTTGTACAATGATTGTGCAATGGATGCTTTATCAAGTAAGATTGTAGCACAAACAATTCAAGCCATTGATCCTTCCATGATGTTGTATGGATTGAGCGGGAGTGATACGATAAAAGAAGCAAAAGCAATTGGCTTACAAACTGTGCAAGAAGTTTTTGCAGATAGAACCTATCAGTCAAACGGGCAACTAACACCAAGGTATTTGGATCATGCACTCATCACAGATCCAATTGAATCTGCAAAGCAAGTCTTGTCAATGGTGTTAGACCAAGAGATAAAGACAGTTGACGGAACCATGATTGCAGTCAACGCAGAAACAATTTGTATTCATGGAGATCATGAAGCAGCAGTTAAAATTGCAAAACACTTATTCAGTTCATTACAACAATACCAGATTGAAATCAAACAACCCTAATTCAAAAGCGACACTACCCTCTTTAACTGGAATAAGTTTAGGTGCCGCTTTTTTAATGGCCAATTCTTCTATTGGACCAGGTTTTCTAACACAAACTTCATTTTACACAGAACAACTACTTACTAGTTTTGGGTTTGTCATTTTAATTTCTATCCTGCTTGACTTTGGTGCACAAATTAATATTTGGAGAGCCATTACATTAAGTGGAATGCGTGCTCAAGAAATTGCGAATCAATTACTGCCAGGTCTTGGATACATTTTATCACTATCAGTAGTACTAGGTGGATTTGCATTCAATATTGGCAATATTGCAGGATGTGGACTTGCACTCAATATATTAACGGGTATCAGCTTTGCAAAAGGGGCTATGTTAAGTGGTGTGATTGCTATTCTTATTTTTTGGATAGATGAAATTGGTAAAATGCTAGACCGCCTCACTAAAATTTTAGGAATCGTAAAAATAAGTTTGACCTTATTGATAGTGTATGCAGCAAACCCACCCATTCTGGATGCCGTGCACCATAGTTTTGTGCCAGAACAAATTTCATTACTCGCTATTGTCACCATCGTGGGCGGAACAGTAGGTGGCTATATTACTTTCTCCGGTGCACATAGATTGGTGGATGCTGGTATGGTTGGCCCCGAACACATTGGGTTTGTTACGAAAAGTGCTAGCAGAGGGATTCTCATCTCCTCATTCATGCGCTTTATTTTATTCTTAGCAGTGGTAGGCGTGGTGTCTCAAGGGGTTCATTTAGATAAAAACAATCCTGCTGCCACTGTATTTGAAACTGCAGGAGGAAGATGGGGCTTATTTGTATTTGGTATTGTATTATGGAGCGCGGCCATTTCGTCTGTGATAGGCGCATCCTATACCTCTTATTCTTTTATTAAAAAATTAGATATCCCATTTTTAAATCATGAACGATTTTCCATTAGTGGATTTATATTGATTTCAACTTCTTTATTTATATGGATTGGCAAACCAAAAGAATTGTTGCTTTTCGCTGGATTAATCAATGGTTTCATACTTCCATTTGCACTTGCTATCATGTTAATTGCAAGTAGAAAAATTCCTGTCTTAAAACAATATAAATATCCATTGTGGATTGAAGCTGCAGGATGGCTTGTAGTAATATTGATGGGCTCTATGAGCATTTATGCCCTCATTGAAACCATCATAAAATAAAAAATATCCTAGAAATTTTAATCGACTTTCACATCTGAATCTAACATATTCAATTTTTGTTCTTTTGGTTTGACACCAAAATTATAGCGGATGTTGATCCCAAATCTTCTTGTATCATTTTCTCTAAACCCTTTTGCATAAATACTGCCTTGTCTTAGGGTAAATGTATTTTTATTGGTAAAAAAGATATCGTTCATGGATACTGTTACTGTTAATTTTTTATTCAGAAATTGTCTATTCAATGAACTATTCAATTGACCAAAATTATCCAATTCATAAAATTGTTGCTGTCCATTGGTTCTCCAAAATCCATTGAGTGTAAAAGTGGATAGTTTATCTAATTTCAAAGACTGGAAAGTAAAGAAAGTCCAAGTGGCTTTATCAAATACGATTGGCTTTTGTTCGTAAATACCATTGTAAATATTGTGGTTTAATTGCGCCCCTATTACAGCAAAAAATGCTTTGCCAGGCGGTATCACTGCAATCCCTCTAAAATAGGTCTCTTTACTTTTGCCTAAATTATCATAAGTACGATATGAAATTTGTTTATTATCCGGCGATTGATACAACACATTTGTGAAAATGTCTTTGGTCTCATTTACGCCAAAAGCAAAAATTGGTTTGTCATCCACACTGATATTGGCCTCGTAATTAGAGGTGAATTGAGGCTTTAAACTTGGATTACCTGTTTCGTATAAAAAAGGATCAATGTATTTTGGAAAAGGATTCAGGAACTCATAACTAGGTCTGCTGATGGTTTTACGATACACTAAATAACCGCGCAATTCATAGCCAGCAATCTTTAAAAGTTTACGACTTAAAAATACATAAGGGAAAGCGTCTGTTCGGTTCAATGAAAAGGAAGTATCAGAAGGAATTTTTTGTTCGCCTTGCATGATGGTCTGCTCTACCCTAGTTCCAACTTTAAGCACTACTGCGCCCCAAGTTTTTGAACCTTGAAGATACCCTGCATTAATTTGTTCTTTAAATGTGTATTGACTAGTTCTAAAAGCATCTTTAATATTCTTCCCATTCAAATCCTTTTGATAATCCGCTTGATTCTTAAAATACAATAAGCTTGATTTTACCCCTGTTTCAACGGTAACCCCTTTCCACTTCTTTTTATAATCTGTTTGATAAGTATAAAAATCTCTGTCATTGGAAAAATCACCAAATCCCTTTGAAACAAACCCACCAGTAAGTAGTGAATTATTATA